>Ga0315298_1007729_pt1 | contig 14002 bp, 11 predicted proteins | sample WHS_1_MG_FD_203077 | JGI IMG/M metagenome (GOLD analysis project Ga0315298, IMG submission 203077) | Extremophilic microbial mat communities from Washburn Hot Springs, YNP, Wyoming, USA - WHS_1_MG | ecosystem: Environmental > Aquatic > Thermal springs > Hot (42-90C) | place: USA: Wyoming...
AAAACCATATTCTCCACCACGTACTTCAATTCCAAAATCTGCTTTATTTCCGGAATGTTGGAAAGTTCTGCTACCAGATCAGATTCTATAAGCATCCTCCTGTTAAAAACCTGAATTTCATACTGACCGAACCTGGCCAAAGTCCTACAGAAAAGTTCTAACCGGCCATCGTCATAGCTGAAAAATAAAACTGGATAACCATTAAGACATATATTATCGGCCATGTTGTTCAGAAGCGCTGTCTTACCAGAAGAGGGAACACCACCCAAAACGTAAACTCTTCCTCCAGCTAATCCCCCATTCATTTTCTCTTCCAAAGAAGGAAGATTAGAGCCAGCAAAGGGAACCCGATAATATTCCCCAGATAACTCAGCTGTAATTTTAGCTTCATCATATAGGAAAGAAGATACATCTATGAATTTTTGACTATTTCCTTTTATCTGCACTGATCCAACTGATCTGGAACCATGGCCATTACTACCCTTTGTTTCTATGTCTTCGTCATCCTCTTCCTTATAAACTAAATCCATATCCTTTTCATTATTCAGTTCATTCATTTGTTTTTCCTCCTTACCTTTAATTCTTTTGGTTATTTATATTTTTTAGGTATTGGCAGATGATTTCTGTGGCTATTTTGGTCGCGGAAACTGTTCTTTTGGGATTTTCCAGCATCTTTTTAGCTGCCATTGTTTGCAGCATGTCCCGGAGCTCTTCGGGGATATAAAGGTTTAATTGCACTTTTTTAGTTTCCATGGTTCTATCCTCCTCTTTATAATTTTTATATTTGTTCTGGAGTTTTTGAGAAACGAGTGCAAAGAATAAATAGAGAGAGAGATTAATGCCTGATCAGACGGAATATGCCCAGATTTTCCAGAAATTACGGGGATGCTTGAAAATATAGCTATTTAAAAGGAGGGTGTTAGATAAGAAATGAGAAATATACTGAGATCACCCTATAAATGTCTAATAAAATTAATTATTCTCAAACGAACCTAAAAAAATAATTTATAGCATATTGTTACCGAGCAAAAAGTAGGTTGAGAAGAGAAAGTTTTTGGGAAGTTCAAATTATTTTTGAATACCAAGCCCGTTTAATGCCTAAAGAAAAAGACCAATCTGGACTAAATCTTTATACTTTTTGTACCCTTCTTACTGGATAAGGAGTAGAATCGATATTTTTCAATAAGGAAGGCAACAGCTTTTACTGGACAGGAATTAAACAGCATTTAGAAGGGATTAAGATTGAGAAAAATGGTAATCATTCGACATCTGCAGCAAATGTCGAGGTATCTGGGCATAGTCTTCACCCTTCAGGTGCTTTAGGCCAGGTATCTTCCAAAAAAATCTTTTTCTAACTTGCCTTAAAACTTTTTCATTTCTTTGTAATTCATTGATTTTATTTTTCCAGATGAAAAGATTACTGAACTTATTTCTATCTTACTTTCGGGGAGGAATATGAATAGCTGACGCATCCACATCCAGAAATGCTTCCATTAAGGCTTCACTAAGCGTAGGATGAGGATGAATAGCCCAGGTTAATTCCGTCGGAGTCGATTCCAAGCTCATAGCTAAAATGGCTTCTCCGATTAAATCTGTAGCATGAGGCCCAAAGATATGGACCCCCAAAATTTCTCCATACTTCTTATCGGCAATAACCTTGATTAGCCCATTTCTTTCCCCCATAGCAGTCGCTTTCCCATTAGCAGCAAAAGGAAACCTGCCAATTTTTAATTCATATCCAGCATTCTTTGCTTCTTCCTCAGTCATCCCAACTGATGCAACTTCAGGCAGAGTGTAAACACAACGAGGAACCACCCGCCGATTAAGAGATGCCTCTCTTCCTAAAGCATTTTCCGCAGCCACCCTCCCTTGAGCCATTGCATAGTGAGCTAATAGCACCTGTCCCGTTACATCGCCCACAGCATATACCCCAGGAACATTAGTCTCCATTTTTTCATTCACCTCTATCCCTTTTTCATTTAATTTAATTCCTATCCTCTCCACCCCCAATCCCTCCAAATTGGCCTTCCGTCCAACGGCAATTAGCACATATTGTCCTTCAAAACCTCTCTCTTCTTTCTTATCGACAATGCCAATAACCCTCTTTTTGCTTTCTACTTCTCTTATTTCTTTTACCTGACAATTCGTAAATATTCGAATATTAAATTGTTTAAGGGCTCTCTCCAGAGCTGAAGCTATTTCAGCATCTTCTTGCGGAAGAATCTGGGGCATCATCTCCAGAATAGTCACTTTGCTACCTAAAGCTGCATAAATAGTTCCAAACTCAAGACCAACTGAACCTCCACCTACTACTACAATCGACTCAGGCACATGATTCAACTTAAGTGCTCCATGGCTATCAATCACCCCTGAAATTTTATTGCCAAATAAAGGCAAATCACCAGAAACTGAACCAGTGGCTAAAATTACTTTATTTGCCCGGAATCCTATTCTTTCTCCCTCATCATTGATAACTTCTACTTCTCTCGCAGAAACTAAACTGCCCTTTCCTTTAATCACTTCAATCCGATTTGACCTCATTAAACCATAAACCCCAGCGACCAAAGTTTTAACAATTTGATCTTTGCGAGCCATTGATTTCATAAAATCTACCTTGACTTCACCAACTTGAATGCCAAAATCTTTTGCTTTACGCAAGGATTCTAAAATTTCAACTGCATGCAAAAGTACTTTAGTGGGTATACACCCCCAATTAAGACAAATTCCACCCAATTCTTCTTTCTCAACAAGGCTTACTCTTGCGCCAAGTTGAGCCGCACGAATGGCAGCGACATATCCTCCAGGTCCTCCTCCAATAATGATTATGTCCTTTTCAGTCATCCTTACCTCTCTTTTTGGAATGCACTATATAATAGTTAACTTTAACGGCTAAAATTCTTTTTTTATTTCTATTTCTTTTTTATATAATTCCTATTTATTAATTTTCCTAAAAATTTCTTGAGCATGGAAAGAACTCCTGACCAATGGTCCGGAAAAAACTTCTTTAAATCCCATTTTTTCTCCTATCTCTTTAAACTCGGCAAACTCTTCGGGAGGAATATAACGAATAACCGGATGATGCTTTTGAGAAGGCTGCAAATACTGGCCCAAAGTAAGAATGTCGCAAGAAACTTGGCGTAGATCTTCCATAACATCTAAAATTTCTTCTTTTACTTCACCCAATCCCAACATAAGGCCTGATTTAGTAATTCTATTTGGGTCAATCTCTTTAACCATTCTTAAGAGGCGCAACGATCTTTGATAGTCAGCTTGGGGTCGCACTTCGGGATAAAGACGAGACACAGTTTCCAGGTTATGGTTAATAATGTCGGCCCCGCTCTCCATTACTTTTTGTAACGATAGAAAAGATCCCTGAAAATCAGGAATAAACACTTCCATTGTAGTTAAGGGATTTCTTTCTTTTAAAATTTGTACTGTCTTGGTGAACTCGGCATATTCAAAAAAGAAGCAAGTAAGGATCTTCAAGCTTCTTTTTCACCACTTGAAGAAATTGAACTGCCTGCGCTCCTCTTATAAGGCGATGATCATAAGAGAGACAAAGATACATCATCGAGCGGATTACAATTTTACCTTCGCGAACTACTGGTGTTTCCATAACTTTACCCATCCAAAGAATAGCGCTTTGAGGTTGATGAATAATAGGGGTAGCGAGAAGAGCTCCATAAACACCAGCATTCGTTAAGGATATAGTTCCTCCCTTAATATCTTCTAAAGTAAGTTTGCCTTCTCGTGCCTTCGTCACTAAATGATTAATTTCCCGGCTGAGTTCCAAGATGTTTTTACTCTCGACATTTTTTACTACTGGTACAAGAAGACTCTCTCCAGTATCAACAGCTATTCCTACATTAACTGCTCGATGCAAAACGATCTCTTGGTTCCTTAAAGAGGCATTCAAAATAGGGTATATTTTTATTCCCTCAGCCATGGCTTTAATTACAAAAGGAAGAAAGGTAAGAGGGGTACCGTATTCTTTTTGAAAATTTTCCTTTAAAGCATTTCTCAGCTTTTCCAATTCAGTCATATCTACTTCTGCCATAGTAGTAACTCGAGCTGCAGTTCGCACGCTCAAAGCCATATGCTCAGCCATAGCTCTCAAGGTTCCGCTCAATGGTTTAATTTCTTCCTTGTCTTTTATTCCTTCTTTCACAACTTCTTCTAAAACTTTTTCTTGATCCTTTTTTTGAGTTACGAAAGATAATATTTCTTCTTTACCAATCTTTTGTCCGGGATACTTCCTGGTTACTTCATTCATATCCAAGCCATACTCAGCCGCTATTCTCCGTGCTAAAGGAGAAATTCTCAAATCCTTAATCTTTTGGCTAGCAGAAACTTCAATAGTGGATGGTAGTTTAGCTTCTCTCTTTTCACTTAAAGCCTCTTGACTTTCCTCTGGGGATCCAATTAAAGCTATAGTTTCTCCCACTCTAACTTTACTTCCTGGAGGGGAAAAAATTTTAAGGAGAATTCCAGAAACTTCTGCAGGAATTTCTATGGTAACCTTATCAGTCATTATTACTACCAATGATTCCCCCTTTTCCACACGCTCACCCTCTTTTTTTAACCACTTTTCAATGGTTCCTTCAGCGATGCTTATCCCAATATTTGGCATCTGGACTTCAAAAGCCATATTAATCTCCTTTATTCATAGAAAGTCTTAACTCATTATTTCCTTTGCAGCTTTAATAATAATCTCAGCTTTAGGTAAATAAATTTGTTCTAAAATAGGGCTAGCGGGTACTGGCATAAACGGGGCGCCAATGCGCTTAATCGGAGCGTCAAGCGAATAAAAACCTTCTTCGGCAATAAGAGCCGCTATCTCACCTCCAAAACCACCAAAAGTGGGAGCCTCATGAACAATAATCACGCGACTGGTTTTTTCAACTGACATTAGAATAGCTTCCCTGTCAAGGGGAACAAGAGTCCGAGGATCAAGGACTTCTGCTTCTATGCCTTCTTCTTTTAGAATTTCTGCGGCTGATAAAGCTTGATGTACCATTGCCCCAGTAGCAATTATAGTTAGATCTTTACCCTCTCGCTTAATATCTGCTTTACCTATTGGTATAACATATTCTTCCTCAGGTACTGGTCCCTTCAAGCGACTATATAAATATTTATGCTCAAAAAAAACTACTGGATTATCATCTCTTATAGCACTCTTTAGAAGACCTTTGGCATCGTAAGGGGTGGATGGCATAATAATTTTGAGACCAGGAACATTAACAAGCCAAGCCTCTGGACTTTGAGAATGATGAAGCGCTGCGCCCACACCAGCCCCAAAAGCTGTGCGAAAAACTATAGGGACATTTGCTTCACCAGCATAAGCAAAGCGCATTTTTGCCGCGGAATTGGCAATGTGGTCCATAGCCAAAGCGAGAAAATCAGCGAACATAATTTCAGCGACGGGGCGCATTCCCCAAAGAGCAGCTCCTACAGATGTGCCCGCTATTGCTGATTCAGAAATAGGAGTATCAATTACCCGCTCTGGACCAAATTGTGCCAAAAGACCTTTTGTTACCCCAAAGGCGCCTCCACCATAGCCCACTCGAACATCCTCCCCAATTACATAGACCCTTTCATCTCTGAGCATTTCTTCTCTCAATGCCTCATTGAGAGCTTCTGCAAAAGTAATTTCACGCATTTTCTGCCTCTCCTTCCTTGAGTTCCTTTAAAAACTCAATGAGCATAAACGCTAGCTAGCGCGTCCTCAAATGTGGGAAGAGGACTTATTTCTGCAAATTGTACAGCTTCTTCAATTTCATCGCTCACGCCTTTATATATTTCTTTTATTTTAATGTCATCCAATAAACCTTTATCTCTTAAATAAAGTTCAAATTTCCGAATCGGATCCTTTTTTTTCCAAAACTCAACCTCTTCAGCAGTCCTATAATCTTGGGGATCTCCAATGCTATGGCCCAAAAACCGATAGGTCTTACATTCTATTAAAGTTGGGCCTTCTCCTGCCCGAGCGCGGGAAATTGCTTCTTGAGTTGCTCCATAGACTGCTAATACATCGTTACCATCCACCACTACGCCAGGGAAACCATAACTTTGTGCCCTAATGGCAATATCCTTGATAGCCATAGTTGATTCCAAAGGTGTAGTCATAGCATATAAATTGTTATCACACACATACACAATTGGCAGTTTCATTACCCCGGCCATATTCAATGCTTCGTGAAAATCCCCTCGATTCGAAGCTCCATCACCAAAAAAATGCAATGCTACACTGTCCTTTTTCTGAAGTTTCATCGCTAAGGCAGCACCTGTGCTAATAGGGATACCTGACCCAATTACCCCTACTCCAGCGAGAAGACCAATAGAATTGTCACCCGAATGAGAGGCTGGACCAACGCCTTTCCCTGATCCATTACGCCGACCAAACATGCCTGCCCACATGGTCTTCATATCTACACCTTTCATCAAATATTTAAGCTTTCCTCTATGAGTAGGCATTATTGTATCGTCTCTTCTTAGATTATAACAAGTTCCGACATCCACAGCCTCTTGACCAATATTTGGATGATGAAATCCGACTAATTTACCCAACTTCAAAAGCTCAAAAGTTTTTTCTTCGAACAACCTTCCTACTACCATCCATCGATACATTTGAAGCAAATCTTTCTCACTTAAAGTCATGTCTTCCCTCCTTCTTATTTTTACATATCATCTTAAACTCAATAAAATTCCTGATGAAAATTAGGTTTTTTCAAAAAGCACTGATTTGCTTTAAAAGAGGAATCCATTAATAAAGCGCAACTAAATTTTGCTCTAGCCCAAAATTAGGAAGCGAGCGGCATGATTGGCAATCATTTCATAATAAGAGTTTCTTCCCTCCTCAAAGTACTAACAGCTTCGAGCAAATTTTTATTTTAAGGTTTATTTCTCTTATATTTTTCTTACTCATGACTATTCATTACTAAAATCTTATTGCCCCTCCGCAAACACTTAAGCATTGACCAGTGACATAATCAGATAAATCTGTCACAAAAAACTCAACCACCTTAGAGATGTCTTCAGGCTCAGCCATTCGGCCAAGAGGAATTTGCGCAATTAATTGTTCTTTCATTCCCGGAAGACTAAAGACTTTTTGTTCTAATCTTTCAGTCCTAACATAAGCAGGTGCTATACAATTTACCAGAATTCCATAAGGAGCCAACTCTTGAGCCAAATATTTAGTGTAAGCGATCACACCAGCCTTAGCCGCGCCATAAGAGGCATAGAACCCCCTGGGTTGAGCCTGAAGTGCCGCTTGGGAGGCTGTATTAACAATTCTCCCCCATTTTTGTCTCTTCATTGGCTCACTTACGGCTTGGCAGCAAAAAATAGTACCGATCAAATTTCTATCCATAGTTGCCCTAATGTCATCTTCTGGAACTATAGAAGCATAGCTATTCATCACTTCACCTGCTAATCCCCCGGCATTGTTAATCAAGATATCAATGTGTCCAAATTCATTTAGTACTTTTTTCACCATATTATCCACTTGACTCTTTTTAGTTATATCTGCTTCAATACCGATGCATCGAACCCCCATAACTCTAACTTCTTCTATGACAGATGGAGCGGTAATCTTTTGCCCATATTCTTTGAATGACTCAAGATTGATGTCATTAATTACTACGTCAGCTCCTAAACGCGCCAAATGCAAAGCATGAGATCTACCAATCGCTCTTGCCGCTCCCGTAATTAATGCCACCTTTCCTTTAAGTTTCACCTCTCCCTCCTTCAAAATAGAAAAATTTTTATTAGCAACTTAATATACTCATTTATCAAATAATGAGCATAAATATTTTACATTATCGCTCCAAATCATTGCGAAACGACCAAGCTTGATGCAGCATTGAAATCTCTATTGAATACTTCTTGTTTTGTATTCGAAAATCTATCAATAAAAAAGTCGATCCTCCGATTGCATCTTATAAAGGAGAGTAAATCAATTCTTACATATTGCCTTGCAGGCCATTAAGAGGACGAAAGCGGCTAAACAATCTCAATAAAAGACTGCTGCGCCTGTGAACTTTTTATGAAAATTTTTGAGATTATCGCTTTGAAGCTTGCTATATACAAAATGTTTTATGCTTCCGTTGATTTTTTATTTACCTATATGCCTAAATAGGCCTCCCTTACATGGGAATTATTCAAGAGGTCTCTTCCGCTCCCTTCAAGAACGATGCTTCCATTTTCTAATACATAACCTCGGACTGCCATTGAAAGGGAATGATAAACGTTCTGCTCTACTAAAAGGACTGTGATGGCTTGTAAATTGATGCTCTTCACAGTTTCGAATACTTGGCGGACCAAAAGCGGGGCAAGACCCAGGGAGGGTTCGTCTAGCATTAGGAGCTTGGGAAGGGACATAAGTCCTCGGCCGATCGCTAACATTTGTTGCTCGCCTCCACTGAGAGTACCAGCCAATTGATTCATGCGCTCCTTCAGAATTGGGAAGAGGGTAAAAACCCGATCAAGATTTTCCCGCCTTGATGCCCGGGCCTTTAAGTTGAAAGCCCCAAGCTCCAGATTTTCCAGGACGCTCATATAAGGAAAAAGAAGGCGACCTTCGGGAATTTGCACGATTCCGTGGTCTACGATTTCATGAGGATGTAGACGTTCCATCCGCTCTCCCAGAAATTCTATTGTCCCAGAAGAAGGACGAAGGATTCCGGAAATAGTATTCAGAGTTGTACTCTTCCCTGCACCGTTGGAGCCAACAATGGCTATGATTTCTTTTTCTCGAATTTCGAAAGAGACATTCCGTAATGCCTGAACATCCCCATAAAAAGTATTTACTTGATTTAATTTAAGCAAGGTATTCCTCCCCTAAGTAGGCTTCGATTACCCGACGATCCCTAGCGACTTCAATAGGCCTCCCCTCAGCAATCTTCTCTCCATGATGAAGGACGACGATCCGGTCGGAAAGAGTCATAACGGCCTTCATCACATGGGCAATCATGAAGATGGTCACACCCTGGTCACGGATCTTTCGAATGATGCCAATGATCTCCTCAGTCTCTTTTGGGTTTAGGCCTGCGACAACTTCATCCAAGAGGAGAAGTTCTGGCTTGGTTGCTAGCGCGCGCGCAAGTTCTAGCCTTTTGCGATCGGCAATTGTCAGACTCGAGGCCAAAGAATTGCTGTGTTTGGAGAGTCCCAGAAAATGAATGATTTCGAGAGCTCGTTTTCGGGCTTCACTTGCTTCTTTTACTCGGGTGAATGCTCCTACCATTACGTTCTCCAAGACCGTCATGTCCTTAAAAGGTTTTACCAATTGGAAGGTGCGTCCAATATGCTTCAGGCAAACTTGATGCGGTGGTTTGAGGCCGGTTATCGTTTCTCCTTTAAATTGAACTTCACCAGAATCGGGGGTAATGAATCCAGTGATCAGATTAAAAATGGTCGTTTTACCTGCCCCATTAGGCCCGATGAGACCAAGAATTTCTCCTTGCTTAATATCAAAGCTCACATCCCGAACCGCCACCAGCCCCCCAAAGCGCTTGTAGAGTCGTTGGACGGAAAAGAATGGACTTTTTTTATTCACTTCTGAGGCCTGAACCAGGGAAGGTGCTATGGATGGGAAAGATGGACCTTCTTCTTGAAAAGGCCGACCGCCACCTGGCATTTTTTGGAGGAGCGGAGTATACCACTTATTTATCCAACCTGAGAGCCCTTTAGGGAAGTATTTCACAGCTACCATCAAGACCAATCCATAAACTATGAAGTTGAGTCCCGCCGAAACACCGCCCAGCCAGGCACGCAGGAATACATCAAGAGGGGTGAGAAGAAAAGCACCGTAGAGTGGCCCAACGACCGTACCCAAGCCGCCGATAATAGTGAATAGGGCAAGTTCTATAGAATTGGGCAAAGAGAAAACCGTAAATGGGTCGATAAAAAGAATGTATTGGGCGTAAAATGTGCCCATGATAGAGGTGAAGAAGGCGCTGATGATCAAGGCGATGAGCTTACAATTGGAAGTTTTCACTCCTAAACTTTCAGCAGCATCCTGGTCTTCACGAAGACTAATAAGATAATATCCAAGACGCGAATTGCGAATATGATAGCAGATGAGAAGCATAACTAGCATAAACGCCAGGGCTATATACGCATAAGGCCATTTATCCTTGAACATGAAGTTTGCAAACCCCGGCTTAAATGGAATGAGGAGTCCTACTCCACCTTGGGTTAGTTCTCTCCAATAAGAAGCAATGAAACGTAAGACTTCACCGATAGCAATCGTAGCGAGGGCAAAGAAATGACTTTTTAATCTGAAACAAGGTATTCCTATCCCTATAGCGATAAGAACTGAAAGGAGGGCTCCCACCAACATACCCAACCACGGAGTAAGATTATAATGTAAGTAAAGGAGAGTTGATGTATAGGCCCCGATTCCAAAAAAAGCTGTATGTCCCAAAGAAATCTGACCGGCGAAGCCTCCAACCAAGTTCCAGGCGAGAGCCATTGTGGCAAAGAAATAGCTGGAAACGATAATGTCTTCATAAAAGGGATTTCGCGGCACATTGGGCAAAATCGCCAAAACGATTACCAGAAAGAAGGGGACATAGACCCGAGGATGCGACCAATTCTTCATTATATTCCTTGGGATGAGTCTCATTTTTCAATCCTTTTTCAGCTTTTTTATGCCCGGCCAAAAAGACCCATGGGGCGGAAGAGTAAAATAAGAATGAAGATGACGAAGTAAATGGCTTCCTTTAGATGGGGGGAAATATAAAATCCGCTAAAGGCCTCAACGACTCCAATGATGAGTCCCCCCACTAGTGACCCCGTAAGGCTGTTATAACCTCCCAGAACAACGACCACAAATGCAATAAGAACAAAGAGGGAGCCCACCGAGGGAAATACAAAATAGACGGGAATTAAAAGGGCACCGGCGGCCCCCACACAGGCGATCCCAATTCCAAATGCAATCTGGTAAGTTCGATACACGTTGATCCCCATTAACATGGCAGCTTTCCTCTCTTGGGCGAGAGCCCGAATAGATTTCCCCATATAGGTCTTTTTGAGAAAGATCAAAAGCCCGATGATCATTCCCATAGCCAAGAGAAAGGCCACCAGCCGAGGAAAGCTTATCATTAAGCCTGCCGTTTTTATAGTGAGAGCGGAATAGGATGTCTTCACCGTCCGATAATCCGCAGTCCAAATGAAGAGGGCCAGATTCTGGAGAACCATGGATAGGCCAACAGTCATAAAAATTTGATTCAATGGAGGAGCCTCGAGTATCGGCTGAATGGTGGTTCTCTGAACAAAAAGACCGATGAGAAAAAAAGTAGGAGTGATGATGAGCAAGCTAAGGTAAGGATCTACTCCGTATAGTTGAAAGAGCCAATAGGAACAATACATGGAAAGCATCAAGAATTCCCCATGAGCGAAGTTGATGATCTCCAAAACCCCGAATATGAGAGTCAGGCCAATGCTGATAAGCGCATACATTCCCCCAAGCAAGAGCCCATTGATGATAAGCTGCAGAATCGTCAAACTCATACTATTTTTCCTCGCGATAACAATATAAATTCTATTTACGGGGGACAAGAGATTCCTCCTCCCCCGCCTCAATCCTTCCAAGATAATTTTTTTATTTAATAAAACTAGTTTGTCCTTTAGCCCTTTGCTCCCATGTAGGAAGAGGTACTAACGGCTCTGCTAAAGCGAACGCCTTGGGATATACAACAATCGGTTTTTGGTCTTGCCATTGCATAAGGACCGGGTGGGCTCGAAGATTTTGACCTGCCGCCGGATGCTCTGGGGGAGCAAATTTCACGCCAAAACCAAAAATGGTTCCTCCCTCAGGGATATCAATGGAGAGGGCGGCTTTTCTAACTGCTTCTGGATCATCCGATCCGGCCTTGCCAATGGCATCGAAAAGAACTTTGGCTCCTACAAATCCCGCTGTGGCGTGCGTCGCCGGATAATGTCCAAATTTTTTATTGAACCGTTCACGGAACTCCTGCAACATAGTTGCCGTATTACCCTTGAATACCTTGGGGTTTATCCCGATGGGGGGATCAATGTTAAAAATGTAATTGGCCTCATTTCCGAAGGTTTTAGCCCACTCAGGCATTCCATGCCCGGCACCCGTTCCAATGAAGACCTTCACATTGAGATCCTGGTCCTTGGCTTGCCGCCAGAACAGAATGGCATCTTCCATGTAACTCGTAGCTATGACCACATCAGGCTGTTTTGACTTAAAGATCATAACAATCGAGGATAAATCAACCGTCTTAGCACTATAACTCTCCGTAGCGATAACATTAAAACCAAGTTCTTTAGATCGTTTAGCAGCGGCGTTGCCAACAGAGGTTCCGTAGAGAGAATCTTCATACATGATTCCAACTTTTATCTTTTTGGGGTCGATATTGAGTTTTGCGGCAACGACTTCATTAATAAAATTGGCCGCCATGACTCCAAAGTCGCCGGCCCGAGGAATAGTCCGGAAAAGATACTTGAAACCACGAGCAGTAATATTGTCCGCGATGGCCCCCTGTTCCCAATAAATGATCTTATTTCTCTCGGCGACTTCACTCGCTGCATAAGAAAGGGAGCTGGAGTAAGTCCCAAAAACTACTTTTACTTTTTCAACGGCTATGAGCCGTTCGCACTCTGTTATGGCTTTCTTAGGATCTACCCCATCGGCTTTCACCCAGGAGATCTTTCGGCCATTAATTCCGCCTTTCTCATTCGCCATATCTTGGGCGATGACTGCACCATTAAATGATTCATTACCAAGCAGGGCAAGATGCCCAGTAAAAGGAAACAAAGCCCCGATGCGATAATCCGCCGCCGTGGCAAAGGAAAATATTCCTAGAACCCATATTACTGCCATGCAAAAAAATATTCTTTTCATCCCTTTTACCCCCTTTTTTTAAATTTTTTTCTCCTTCTGCAATGAAGATCTTCTTTTTAGCCATTTTCCCAATTTATCGATTTATATTCCTTTAACATTCATCCAAAATCCCACAATTTCAATTCCTCGAAATATTTTATCCGGTTTGAGAATTTAAAACGCAATATTTTTCTTTATCTATCTTATCTGGCATTACTCTTGATCAACCCAATTTTTTTGCATTTAAAACCTTTGGTAACGAACTCAACGATTTATCCCCCATGACTTATGCGGTCACTGGTTTTATTACAAGTCGAACGAAATCTTAAAAACATAATTCCACAAGAGGTTTTCCTCAGGCTTGACTAATGGACCCCTCTTCCATATTGGTGGTAATCAAAAAGATACCAAATTCTGCATTTAAAAAGACTAAAATAATGACCGAAAAATTCATAATCTTTAGCCAATTCAAGAATTCAAAGTGTAATGTTTTTTATTTACTACTGAAACTATCCTACCTGGCTCTGCTCGCGATCAACCCAATTTTTTCCACTAAAAACCTTCTCCTTACCACTTCCGCTAAGCGAAAGATTAAAAAATATGGGGAAAAAAGTCAAGAAAAAAGTGCACCGTTTTTAAGGATTTAAAGTTTAAAAGTGCACTCTTGTTTTTGGTTTTTGAGTTATCCATAGAGGGGTACGAGTGCGGAGAGATTTTAGCTCAGCCCCTTGGGTAAAGCTGGGCGGCCCGAAGGGCAAAATCTTGGAGCTCTCGGAGCACTCTGTGGATAACTCTCTTTCATTTTTCTCTGACCTATGGGGCTCAGAATAGTAGTGCACTTTTAAACTTTAGCCAACAGAAAAATTTTTGAGATCTCTAAAAAAAGGAGTATTCTTTTAGGTTCTTTTCTTTGGAAAGCGAATAGAGAACTAAATTATGAAGTGCAGGACGAATTTTTCTGGCTTAATCTCCTTTTTTTCTATTTGCCTTTTTTTCTCCTTTCTCTTTACCTCATCCGTGGTCAAAATTTCCACCTTCTGTTCCCGTATCCAGAGAAGTTTTACCATTCTCTTGGCTTTCATCATCAAAAAGCTCTAGAACCTAAAGCGCTACCTTTGCCCTCCCTCAATAACGAGCACGCCCCAATCC
>Ga0315298_1007732_pt1 | contig 13998 bp, 15 predicted proteins | sample WHS_1_MG_FD_203077 | JGI IMG/M metagenome (GOLD analysis project Ga0315298, IMG submission 203077) | Extremophilic microbial mat communities from Washburn Hot Springs, YNP, Wyoming, USA - WHS_1_MG | ecosystem: Environmental > Aquatic > Thermal springs > Hot (42-90C) | place: USA: Wyoming...
TCCGGCTAGAACTATGGAAACGGGGGATAAACTGCCCCTAACCCTCGAAATGGTAAGCGTGAGGAAAATAGCCAACAAGGCAAACGCGAATGCTGAAACCTCAGTTGATATAACCCCAAGATTAAAGGCTAGTGAAAGAGCCGCACCCACAGCTGCACCAGAGGACATGCCCAGTGTGTATGGGCTTACAAGGGGGTTTTTTAAAATGCACTGAAGAGCAGCTCCTGTAACCCCCATAGTTGCACCGAACAGCGCCGCCATGACGGCTCTAGGCAACCTGATGTTGAAGAAAACAAGCTGTTCCAACGCGTGTTCTGAGACCCCTGAAAGCTTCTCGATGAAAAGGGTTGGTATTATCGTCGGGGTAAGCGGATATTTCCCAACGCAAATATGCAATGTTAAAGCCAAGAGAGGAGCTATTACAAGAAGTAAAAAAGAGGCGGAGTTAGATCGAAAGCCCATAATCCCTCTTCAACCTCGAATACAACCCGTCGACACCATAAACAAACCTGAAGACCTCGTTAGCCTCAGCCTCTACGTTGAGGTCTTTGAATTTATCTGGGTGAAAAACCTTGGCGCACTGCATGGTTTGGATAACGGTTCCTGCCAAGTCCCATCCTGCCCAGCCGAGGGTTAGCTTGTATACCCGACGCTCTTTCACGGCTTTAATTGGTTGCCAATTGGGGTCATTGTAAAGGTCTTCAGGCTTCCATTTGCCGAAGCCGTGGAGAATTATGATGTCCGGGTTCCACGCTATAACCTGGTCTAAGCTCACCGAGTACCAAGCTGGCTGTTGTGGGGCATATGCGACATTGATGCCTCCACCATATATAATTTCGCTGGACCATGCCAGGGTCTTGAGGAGGTCGTAAGCGAAAGCCTGATACACCTTCGGCTTTTCAGAGTCGGGTATAGCTAAAGTTATTTTCGTAATCTCAGAAAACTTCCCCTCTAAGTAGGCTCTAAGCTGATTTGCCCTTTCCCTCCTTCCAACAGCTGTACCAATTACTGTGATAATGTCATAGCTCCAATCTCTTTTTCCAGGCGGGTTAAACCTTACACAGATTACTGGCACATTAAGTTTAGTTTGAATGCTCTCAGCCAGGTCTCGATCGTCGGTTCTCATGAAAATGACGTCAGGCTTCAGTTTGGCGATTTTCTCTACGTCAAATGTTCCACCGACGTTGCCAACGTCCGTAATGTTAACTATCTGTGGGAAGGCTCTCGTCAGGATTGGGCAGGTTCGGCTGGAACTGTCCAATCCAACTACCTTGTCCCCCACGCCTAAAGCGAATAAAACTCTTGTAGCTTCAGGCCACAGGCTCACGATCCTTTCAGCCTTTTCTACGTAAACTTCCCTTCCAAGCTGGTCCACTATTTTAACTCCAACATTCTCTTGGGGATTTTTGGGCATGGAAAGCCAAAGGATGCAGGATGCCGCCACTATGGCCAGCGCTAGAACAGCTATCCAAAGCTTCTTCATTTAAAAACACCTCTAAGAGCCTTTTTTATGCCGTCTTCTGCGTGCATGCTCATGCCCTCAACAATTCTAACTGTTAGGGGGAGAAGGTTGACGAACTCCAAGCCGTTGAACCGCTTTGATTCAACGCATTTGTATCCCTGAGCCCACCTTCCCGGCCTATGGACGTGGACGCCGAGGTGTATGGCCCTGTTGGCGCCCGCCATGATCGCGAGCGGCAACAGCTGTGGATCGTTCATTATCCCACCGATGCCTATGTCCGCCTTCCTTAAGACAAGCCTAGAAACAGCTATAACCTTGGCAACCTCGTATGAGGTGGCAGGCATGCGTGTTTCAAGCGGAGTGCCAAGTATAGGGTTAAACCCTGTGATACAGAAATGGTCTACCCCAACTTCCTTAAGCCAGAAAATATGATCGACGTAGTCCTTGTAGCTGCTTCCAATTCCAACCATCATGACGCTGTTAAGCTTTAACCCTACATCCTTGATTGTTTTGGCAAACTTCACTCTTGCATGAAAGTCGTCGCCGGGCTTAACTTCCCTAAAGATTTTTTCATTGATGGTTTCTAATGATGAGCAGACCTCCGCCACCCCTAAGCTCTTAAGCTCTTCTAATGCTTTTCTTGAGAGACATGGGCCCACATTCACCCAAACCTCAAGATTCGCCGCACTCCTTACAGCCCTCACAGCTTCCAATACTAGGCTATCTGCTCCGCTCCACAGGGTGCCTCCGCCGAGTTCAACACGTTTGGTGCCAGTAGCCTCAATAAGCTTAGCAGCAAGCGCAACTTCATCAGGTTTTAAAATATTTGAAAATGATTCAGGTCTGGCGCTTCTTCCACAGTACATGCATGGAGGAGAAGTGGTGCACGGCGTAATGGTTCCGATAAAGCCGTCAAACTTAAAGACGTTGCCAACCTCGCTTTCTCTAACGTAACTTGCAGCTCTGAACAACTCCAAATGCCTATCAACAGTCTTTGTTTCTTCGAGTAAGAATAGAGCTTCCTCCCTTGAAACCTCCTCTTTAACCGCTTTAGACAAGACTCCATCAAATTCCATGTCTGAAACCTCAATGCGATAGTAGGATGGTTGATGTCATTTATAAGTATTACGTTTTTTAATAAAAGTATTACTACATCAACTTATACTTCCTAACCACTACTCTAAGTTGTCGAACAACGATCCGGCTCTAAGCCTCAAAATTCCATCATGTTCCTAAAGCACAGACTAAAAGTGCTGGAATGTCATGATCAAAGCTCATCCGCTTAAAAGCTCCACTTTTATTTCACGCAACATTAAAGATAAGCTAAATTTGAGCCAGCCCCGGCCATAAATTTACGCGAAACCGCACAAAAACTTTCAGTTTTGGGGTAAAACTTGGAGTTTTTGCGACGCTTAGAGAATTGGGTTTTCACTACTTTTAAGGGTGCTGTGCGTTATTTACGCCCAGTAGGGAAAAAAGCGGTTTCCATGATCGCTTGTGTGTTTTATGAGCCGTTGACTCGCAGATGCGTCTATGCCTTTTTAAGCGTCGGTTTGTGGGTGGCAGGTAGTTTTTAACGCCTCTATAATGTTTCGGCAGCGTGTCAACTCCTTTTCGAGTATGGTGGCTTGCTTCTGGAGCGACTCTATATACTTATCGCAGAGGTTTGCCTGCTTTACGAATTGGATTATAGCTTCATCATCAACGCGTGCGCCGGCAAAGCATCCGCCTAAATCCTCTAACAAGTGGGCTACAAATGACTCACGGATTTCATGATCTTCCTTTCCTATAAGTCCTTCTAAATGGTCGTCGAGTGTGCCGAGAGCTGCTTCGGTTAGGAGGCGAATGGTGTATTGAGGGGGAAACGTGAATAGGAAACGCCATCCTGGAAGCAAAATTTCTCCTCGAAGTGATGAAAGCTCCTTTAAAACATTTGAGGGATCCCCATCCTCGCACTTGACGAGGAGGAGTTGTAGAATGTAAGTAAGAAGACCCAATGCTGTTGGTGCATAGAACTTTTGAATGAGACCTGTTCTCCGGAAAGGTTGTTCCTTAACAAGCCTTATCAGGCCGGCTTCCAAGGCCTCATTTATCTTTTTATGCGTTGTGCTGTGCGGTATGCCGGCCTCCTTTTCTACATTGTAAGTTGTGGCTTCGCTCAGTTTGAACATGGTTTTTAATACTGCATGCAAGTTCTTGTCGTAGAGCATGTCAGCCCATTTTTGCGGCATAAGACGCTCGACGAACATGATATGTCACTTCAAAAGATATAACATAACAAAAGACTTATTTATTCTTATCTTTAAGTCAATATTGGTGACTAGCCATCGCTGATGACTTATACGCCGAAGAACCTGCTCAAGGTGGGGTTACGCGTTCCCACCATGTTTCGAATAGCCTGAGTTCCCAAAGTGAAAGTTTAAAGTGTCCGGAATGCGGTTCAAGCAAAATTTGGAAAGACGGTTCAAGATATTTAACTACTGGGATGCGGGTTCAGCGTTATATATGCCGTTCATGCGGTTTAAGGTTTAGCGAATCCAACCTTCCAAAATCAAGATGTCGATCCGTATTAGTAACACCTAAAAACTTGTTCAACGATAGCTTAGAGCGCCAAGTATGCGCCCGCATGGAAGGGGCGAAAAACTTGGCAGCTAAGGCTGTGGAAGCCTTGGCTGGGGAAAAACCGGAAGTGGAAAAGTGGGCCGCGGGGGCCACAGAGAAGCCAAGTGAAGCCGAGCTTCATGGCAAAATCCTCGAGTTCCTGTGGTGGATGAAGAAGCAGGGATATAAAGAGACAACTATATCGGGCAAAGGCTCAAGGCTAAGGAGGCTTGTTAGGCTCGGAGCCAACCTTCTAAACCCGGAAAGCGTCAAGGAAGTTATTGCAATGCAGGACTGGTGTGACTCAGGGAAAGAGACAACGGCCTACGCTTATGATCTCTTCGCGAGGTGGATGGGAATAAACTGGCAGAGGCCCAATTACAAGGCTCCAAAAAAGCTTCCCTTCATTCCTCATGAAAGGGAAATCGACGATTTAATCGCAGGATGCAACAAACACGTTGCAGTGTTCCTTCAAGTCATTAAGGAAACAGCTGCCAGAGCCGGCGAAGTATTCAACCTAAAATGGATAGACATAGACTTTGAGAACAGAACCATAAGAATAACGCCTGAAAAAGGAGGCGAGCCCAGGATGTTCAAAATTTCGAGAAGGCTTATCCAAATGTTGGAAGGTCTTCCAAGAAACGGCGAAAGAGTGTTCTCAAAATGGAGCTCTCTAAGGAACCTAACCAGCACCTTCGAAAGGAACCGCAAAAGAGCAGCCTACAAGCTTGGAAACCCAAGAATACTGAAGATATCATTCCACACCCTCCGCCACTGGAAGGCCACAATGGAATATCATAAAACAAAAGACATACTTCACGTTATGCAGATGCTTGGACACAGAAACATAAAGAACACGCTCATCTACACCCAACTCATAAACAATGAAGGGGACGACGAGTACATCTGCAAAGCGGCAAAAACCATTGAGCAAGCCGCCGAGCTGATCGAGGCTGGATTCGAATATGTATGCGAAATCGACGGCGTCAAACTGTTCAGAAAGAGGAAATAGAGGTGCCGATGTTTTATGCCGGGGATGGTGCGGCCGCCGGGATTTGAACCCGGGTCGTCAGCGTGGCAGGCTGATGTCCTAGACCAGGCTAGACTACGACCGCTTGGGTCATCAGTAACAGATTCTAAAATAGCAAACACATTAATAAAATTAAAGCTAGACGGAAGAACAAGCGAAAAAGTAATCAAATGTATAGGCACTAGACTAACAAGAATAGTTGAGAACTGCGATTTAGACAACCCCGAACAAGTCAAATTCTACATAGCAGAAATGAAAATCAAAGACAAACACGGAACAGAGAAGAAGGCAGACAACCAAATCAAAAACAAATACGCAAGTGCATACAACCACTACCGCATAGCCAACAATATTCCATGGAAAAAGCCATGCTACAAAGTAGTAGAGAAAACCCCACTAATCCCAACAACCCAAGACATACAAGCCATTATAGACAACTCCTCAGAAGATTACGTAACAATCTTCACAATACTAACAGAAATCGGATGTTGCCCCGAAGAACTCCACCAAGTAACACAAAAAGACATCAACATAGAATTCTAATATAAACAGGCAGGCTGATGTCCTAGACCAGGCTAGACTACGACCGCTATGGGATGGACTACGACATTTTGCTTATCTTCTTTCCTAAAAAGCATTGCGCTTCAAAGCTTTGCCAAGCACATCTTTTAAGTCTTCAATGCTTTTTATGATAATGTCTGAGTGGAATATTATCCATGGGCTTGGATTTTCAAGGGGGCATATGCATATCGTTTTCTTGCCTTTAAGCTTAGCGTAGAAAAGCTCCATGCATGTTCCAGCTGAAAGGATCGGCAAATAGGCAACTAAAACATCGCATTTCTCAATGTCTTCCAAATCTCTTTTAATGAAACCCGCGACGGGAACCTTCTCCCACCAGTTGGGTCCTTCGCTTTTGTAGATGATTTTTTCGCGTTCCCAAGGGTCAACAACTTCATAGCCGCAGCTACTGCAGATTTCGCGGATAACATCTCTGTAGGACTGTTTGTTTTCGAAACCTTGGATTGGTCCAGAAACGAAAACTTTCTTCTTCACAACGACACCATGCTTGAAGTTTGAATCTGAGATTTCGACGGTTTTAGGGGAAAAGTATTAAGGAATTAAGCTAAATATTTGGTTTCCCTCTAGGCAAGGAAAGCGCGTCGATTGGGTCTCCTTAATACGCCAACTGCAATAGTGGTTTCATTCTGTCTTCTAGGTGTAATGCTGTATAAGCGTGTGAAACTAGGTATAACCCTGAATGCTACAGCCTTGGCTTTAGCCTTTCTTTCTCTAGAATGGCATCAAATACCATCAGTGATTTACAGCACAACCGTCGACCTACTCACAATAGCGGTTGTTCTCGCCACATTCGCTATAATGCTGCTAAGCCAGCTCTATGAGGAGACTGGATACATTGAGCGCCTAAGCACAAACCTAAGCAAAATAGTGAATAACCCCAAAATAGTTCTCGGACTGCTTCCAGCAATAATAGGGTTTCTGCCAGTCGCCGGCGGCGCGTTAATGTCAGCACCCATCGTTGACACCGAAGCAGAGAAATTAAAGCTCAAGCCGGAAAAGAAGGCTTATGTAAACATATGGTTTAGACACACAATTTTCCCAGTATATCCAGTAAGCCAACTGCTCATAGCAACAGCAGCCCTCACAGGTGCGCCGCTTTCAATAATTATTTTGCGCCAAATCCCCGTGGTAATCGTAATGATAATAGTTGGGTGCTTCTTTAGCTTCTGGAAAGTTCCAAAATTCCAAAACAGAGAAAAACAAGAGGCAGATGCCAACCTAAACTCAAGTCTTAAAGGATTTCTTGTAGCTTTCTTTCCGATACTCACAACGATAATAGTAGTTGCTCTTTTCAGTGTAATTGACATAGGCTTGCCTGAACAAAACCTATACGTACTCATAGCAACACTACTTGGGCTAGCTGTTTTAATAGGCATTTCAAAGGCTGGCATCCACACAATTGCTAAGCCATTTAAAAACTGGGGGGTCTATGACGTGACAATGGCAGCTTACGGCGCATTCCTGCTTAGAAACACCATGAAGTTGGCAGGAATAGAAAGTATATTTCAAGAGCTTGTAACAAGCGGAAGCCTCGACATAGCATACATTATAACGATTGTTCCAACAATCTTAGGTTTTCTAACGGGTTCCCCGCTGACAAGCATCTCTATAAGCGCCTCAATTATCCCATCAAACATAGTTTCTTTGCCGCAAACAGCGGCTTTGGTTTACATGAGCGCCTACTTAGGCTACGTTATCACGCCAACCCACCTTTGCTTCACATTCACCACAGATTATTTCAAGGCTCCCCTAGAGAAAGTGTACAAGTACGTTATCCCCTCCTTCCTAATAACTTTCGCAGCCGCCCTCGCAATCTATTTTAGAGCGTAACTGAAATCATGTAGAGGACTTGGGATGGCAAAAATAATTGTTGGAAAAACAAAAATTGAGTGTCGTTTAATTATTTTTGATCGAGATGGAACGCTAGTAAACCAGCAACATTTTCTTCTGAATTTGGCGAAGGCTCGATTTCAGAGTCTATCTAAAATTGTTGGTGTTCATGTGGCTGAGCTCTGGGAGAAGGCTGTTGGAACAGACTTAAAGCATGGATACGTCGACCATAATGGACCATTGGCTACTGCGCCTCAGCGAGAAGAGTTGTTGGTTGCCGCTTCAGTGATATATCAGTGTGGGCACTCATGGAGCGAGGCGAAAAAGATTGCTCAAGAAGCATATGACCAAGCTGACGAGTCTTTGAAGCCGACGTATGGTTGCGTCCTCTTTGACGGCGTATCCGATGTGTTGAGAGAATTAAAGTCTGATGGCGTGAAACTTGCAATTGCAACAACAGATAGCCACAAGAGAACGGAAGAATCATTGAATTCCCTTGGAGTAGCGCAATTTTTTGATGCCATCATTGGCGCAGACGACGTAGAGAATCCTAAACCAGCGCCTGACATGGTTTTAGAAGCATGCAAACAAACTGGTTGCAAACCCGGCGGCGCAGTGGTTGTAGGCGATTCCTCAAGTGACATGATGATGGGAAGAAATGCTAAAGTAAAGAAGTGTATCGCCGTCTCAACAGGCTTTACCCCAAAAGAGAAACTGCAACAAATCGCAGACATTGTTATTGAGTCAGTGAATGAGATCAAATCCAAAAAATAACGCACGATAAAAGGAAGTTGCCGAATGTGAACAACGCCGACAAATTCATGGAAGGATTGAAAGCCACAGCACCATTGTCTTTGGGAATTGCTTCCTTTGCAATAGCCTACGGACTCCTAGCTAGAAAAGCAGGTCTTTCACTTTTCACCCTAACCTTAATGTCTCTTTTAGTATTTGCTGGCGCCGCACAGTTCTTGACAATCTCAATGCTGTTGTCCGGTACCCCGTTCCTTTTAATTCTCCTAACAACATTTATTGTGAACTCCAGATATTTTCTAATGAGCGCCTCGCTGGGACTATACACGCGCAAATGGGGGACTAAATGGCAAATCCTTCTATCTTTTTTATTATGTGATGAATCATATGCTTTAACCATAGCGTATTTTACAAAAAACGACCCCAACAAATACTATCAACTGGGAGTTAGTTTAGGGCTCTATATAGAATGGGCTATATTCACCGTGGTTGGAGGTTTTATGGGTCATTTTTGGGCGATCCTCAAACTTGGGGATTGGATTTTGCTCTTCCAGCCACATTCATCGTTATTCTCGTGCCTATGATAACGACTTGGAAGCATATCACGGTATGCCTTGCCACCGCAGTTTTCTCTATTATCGGTTTGGTATTTTTACCAACAAAATGGTACATTCCATTTGCCGCCGTTTTAGGAACGATTGTTGGAGGGGTGCTTGAATTTTGGAAACGGAAATAATTGGATTAATCGTGGGAATAGCCGCTTTAACATTTTTTACACGGTTCGCTTTTGCTGTGACACTTAAAAAAACGAAGATCTCGGAGAACTGGAACAGATGGATAGTTTACATTCCAATCGCGGTCTTTACAACAATTATAGTTCCCAGTTTACTTGCGCCAAATGGAGCACTTGAACTATCTGTTCAAAATGAATACTTGATTGCTGGAATCGTTACACTCTTGATAGCGTATAAGACGAAAAATCTTGCAGGAACAGTAATAATTGGCATTTTAATTATCATTTTACTTCGAGTTTTGCTCGGCTTTTAAACAAGTAAAATTTGAAACTTTAAATGACATTACCGAAGAAACCCGCGGCACTTTGTCATGTGTAGTTTGCACAAATATTCATTCACAATTGCAACACTCACCATATGAAAAGCCATTAATAACTTCGCATAATTGATTGTGCCGTCGTCTGACCAGAAAACTGATAAATGCAGGCGGTCTAAAATAAACTGTCCAAGGGAAAGATGTGGACATTGAATTAGAAAAGAAGCTGGTAGGTGCGTGTGGGCTTTACTGCCGACTCTGTCCCGAATACCAAGGTTTTTATATGGGTTTTGCTGAGAGTGCAGAACGGCTTCTATATCTTGTTACTCAAATGGTTCAAGTTGACGCTTGGCCATGGAACATCAATAACCCAGAATCAAATAGGAAATTTTTTAACTACCACGAATTCATCAAGGGATTACAATGGCTTTCCAAGCAGAAACCATCATGCAAAGGATGCACCTTTGAAGTTGTTCCTTCCGCATCGTTGCTTTTGCCTGGGCAGAATCCAGAATGTAAAATAAAAGGTTGCTGCTTTGAGAAAGGTTTCCGTTTTTGTTATGAATGCCCTGAGTTCGCATGCAGCAAACTGATCAAACTTAGGAAGCACTACCCTTATTGTTTGAGAAATTTAAGTCGAATTAATGATGTGGGAATTGAAAAATGGCTTAAAGAACAACAAATGAAAGTGCGTGCAGGGTTAACGAATCGCAAGTGATATGGAGAAGTTTTGGCAACATTCAAGATTGTCCTCGGCTTATCCTGAAAGCCCATGAAAGTGCCGAGGGCCGGGTTTGAACTCAAGAGTGATGGAGAAATCTCCCGCGAATCCCCTCTTTTTCTATTTTTGAACATTCAAAAGCTTGCTTTTTTCCATTAACAGCAACTAATAGAACAATTAGATGAAGGCTTTTGTTGACAAAATTTAAATCTTGCTGTTTGTTTTCATAAGTGCATTATGGTAACCATGACTTCAATGTCTCTGGAAGGCACGTATTATTGCTGTGTCTGGAAACGTTTGGTTATAGAAACTGTTTAACGTAAGAGATGGAAACGAGATGATTGAGATTGTGAAAGGAGGAATGCCTACATGGTTATTGAGTTAGTCGTTGCCTTCGTTTTGATTCTTGTTGCGTCTTCTGTGGTTTATTCGTTTGGGCGTTTGTCATCAGCTAAATCTGTGCGTGGTGAAGATGGTAAATCTGCGTATGCTTGTGGTGAGAAAATGAGTTTCGGCAAATTGAAAATAAGCGTTTCTCATTATAGATATCTCATTTATTTCGTAATTCTGGATTCCTCGGTACTGTTAGCGGCTTTTGCATCGTTGGCGCTTCGCATGTCCAATGCCTTGCTCTTTACGGTCTACTTGCTTATTGTTCTTATGTCCAACCTACTGCTGTTAGAAGGAGGCGACCATTAACGTGTTGTGCTAACCTTTTGAAGTGGGCGAGGCTGAAGTCACCGTGGGTTCTTCATTTTAATTCTGGGGCATGTAACGCTTGTGATATTGAGGTTGTTGCGCTCTTAACGCCCAGATATGACATTGAACGTTTCGGCATCTTGCTTGAGCCTTCACCGAGACACGCAGATATCCTATTAACCACCGGCGTCGTCACTAGGCAATGTGCGGATAGGCTGAAGCGTATTTATGAGCAGATGCCTGAGCCCAAATTCGTTGTTGCCATAGGCGCTTGTGCATGTTCTGGAGGTGTTTTTGAAGGAAATTACAATGTGATTGGTGGAGTTGACAAGGTTATTCCAGTTGACGTTTACATTCCGGGCTGTCCGCCGAAGCCAGAGGCCATAATCGACGGCGTAGTGAAATTGCTTAAGTCTATTGAGGGGGGAAAGCAAAGTGACAAACGTTGATGAGGTTATGAAAGCTTTAAGTGATTTGCTTGGAAACAGAATAATTAAAACTAGAACCTTGCAGCCTGAAAAAAGTTATATTCACGTCCAAACCGGCGCCCACAAAGACGCCGTGAGGATTATGCTTGAGCAGGATAAAGAAGCGGGTATTTCTGTGATTACTGGCGTTGACCTCGGCGAAACAATTGAGTTAATGTATCACATTCGCGCCTGCGGCACCATAATTACTATAGGAGCAGAAGTGCCGAAGAAAGACGCGAAAATCGCAAGCATAACAGACATTGTTCCAGGAGCAAATTTCCATGAAAGGGAGGTCTCCGACCTTTTCGGCGTAACCTTTGAGGGACATCCAAATCCTAAAAGGTTAGTTCTTCCAGAAGACTGGCCGGAGAACGTTTTTCCGCTTAGGAAAGAAGTTTCCGTGGCAAATATTCCGAGCAAAATAATAAACTCTGAAGTTTCAAAGGGTGAAAAGCAGTTTTCAAGCGAGGAAAGGCTGGTAAACATTGTGTTGGGGCCACAGCATCCTGCATTAATAGAGCCTGAAAAGTTTTCTTTGAAGGTTGAAGGGGAAATTGTGAGGGAGGTTGAGCCTAGAATTGGTTATGTTCACAGGGGTATTGAGAAGGCTGCGGAGAGCCGCACTTATTTGCAGGATATTTATTTGGTTGAGAGGATTTGTGGCATTTGTAATGCGTGTCATGCTGCTTGTTTCTGTCAGACGGTTGAGGCAATTATGGGAGTAATCGTACCGCCTAGGGCAAGATATTTGCGCACGATAATTTTGGAGTTGAATAGGATTCATAGTCACATGCTTCTTTTGGGTCATGCTGGTCTTGAAATTGGATATGAAACTTTGTTTCATTATATGTGGCGGGATCGAGAGCCGATTATGGATATTGTGGAGGCGCTTACTGGCAATCGTGTTGTTGCATCATTCATTACGATAGGTGGTGTGAGGAGAGATTGGAAGGAGGAAGATGTGCCGAAAATTAAGGCAGAATTGGCAAAGTTGAAGGAAAGGCTAAGTTTTTACAAAAGTCTTTTTGAAAGTGACTCGACCTTGAAAATGCGAACAAGGAATGTTGGGGTTCTGAGCAAACAGGATGCACTAAAATTGTGTGTTGTTGGTCCTGTGGCACGTGGGTCTGGAGTGAATATGGATGTTAGAAGAGATGAACCTTACGCTGCTTATAACGAGATACCATTCAACGTTATCACTTACAATGAAGGGGACTCATGGGCGAGGCTTATGGTTCGCTTAGATGAAATTGGCGAAAGCATCAACATAATACAATATGCCTTAGACCATCTGCCGAGTGGACCCTACAGGGTTAGAGTTCCTAGAACTGTGCCAGCCGGAGAAGCCATTGGTCGGGTGGAAGCGCCGAGGGGCGAGCTATTCTATTATGTGAAAAGCAATGGAACAGCATATCCAGAACGCGTTAAAGTGCGCACTCCAACGTTTGCTAACATTCCATCCTTTGTTCGTATCGCAGAGGGCGGCAACATAGCAGATGTGCCAGCCAGTTTCGTAAGCCTTGACCCATGTTTTTCATGCACAGATAGATAGGGGCGAATTGAGAAATGAGTTTGGACTTAAATTTTGTTTTCCGTGTCCTGGTTTTTCCGGGCTTCACTTTCATATTGCTGTTTACTATGTTTTGTGATTGGGTTGAAAGGAAGATTGAAGCTCGAATGCAGAATAGGATGGGTCCTGTTTATACTGGTCCCGCGGGAGTTCTTCAACCGCTGGCTGACTTCATTAAGTTGCTGACAAAGGAGGATATAGTTCCATTTAACGTGAAGAATTTTGTTTTCAGATTTGCCCCCATCGTTTCTTTCTCAATTTTTGTTTTTTCTTTTGCATTCTTACCGATTGATGGAGTAAACGTTATTTTCGGTTCAAATTTTGAAGGCGACCTAATTCTCGTTTTAACGTTGGTTTCTATCGCCAACTTTTTGCTTTTTCTTTCAGGGTGGTCTTCAACAAACCCCTACAGTGCAGTAGGTGCGACGCGGGTTTTAACGCAGCTTCTGGGGTATGACATTCCTCTTTTTGTTCTTGCTTTGGCTCCAGCTTTCTTGGCGGGGAGTCTTAGCATTTCAACAATAGCAAATGTGCAATACATTCCTTTTGCGTTTTTAATTCCATGGGCTTTTGCGCTTTTCATTATTACCCTTCAAGCGGAGTTGGAGAAAGACCCTTTTGATGTTCCTCACGCTGAAACTGAGATAGTTGCTGGGTATGAAACTGAATATACTGGTAGGCGGTTGGCTTTTCTTAAACTCGCAAAAGATGTGCAAATAGTGTTAGGCGCAGCTATTGCCGTTGAACTATTTTTGGGTGGACCTTACGGGCCTGTCTTTTACGGCTCGTCTGATGTTTGGTATACATTATGGTTTGTGCTCAAACTCCTCGTAGTCATTGTGATTACTGAATATTTGACATGTATCTTTGCTAGGTTGCGCATTGACCAGGTTTTGGTTGTTAATTGGAAATTGCTTTTGCCATTGGCGTTTCTTTCTCTTGTTGCAGCTGTGGGTGTGGGCTTGTGGCTTAATCCATTAGGAAGGTGAAAGTGGAAAATGGCTAAGTTATCACCAATTTTGAGGGAAGTGCTTTCGCATGTGTTTAAGAAGCCTGCAACCCGAAGGTATCCGGAAGTTAAGCCAAAAGTTCCTGCTGGCTTTCGTGGCAGGCAAATATTTGATATAAATCTTTGTATTAGTTGTGGGTTGTGCGCTAGGGATTGCCCGGCGAAGGCTATTGAGATGGTTGATGTGGAAGGTAAAATGAGGCCGCTTTTTCATTTAGACCGCTGTA
>Ga0315298_1007734_pt1 | contig 13991 bp, 14 predicted proteins | sample WHS_1_MG_FD_203077 | JGI IMG/M metagenome (GOLD analysis project Ga0315298, IMG submission 203077) | Extremophilic microbial mat communities from Washburn Hot Springs, YNP, Wyoming, USA - WHS_1_MG | ecosystem: Environmental > Aquatic > Thermal springs > Hot (42-90C) | place: USA: Wyoming...
GCCGCCAAGGTCTCAGAGGCCGGAGGGGTCATGTTCGACGCGCCCATAATGGGCACCTCTGTTGACGTCGAGCAGAAGAGGATAACGGTGCTCGTAGGAGGGCCCCGAGAGCGGTACCCTGAAATAGAGTCCATACTGAGCGCCACAGCAGGAAGAGTCCTCTACGTAGGTCCTAACGGCTCCGGCCTCTACATGAAGCTGGCTGGCAACATGATGCTCGCTGCCTTCATAAACGGGCTCGCCGAGGCCATTAACTTCGCCCAGAGGGCCGGGCTCTCGCCTGAGCAGATCACAGACCTGTTCCTTAACATCAGTGGGACCAGGTCGCCCAGTAGCTCGCTTAAGGTCCCAAAGATGCTGAGCTCTGACTACAGCGTCCAGTTCGCGCTTAAACACATGAGAAAGGACGCGGAGATAATGGTGAGGGAGGCCCAGAGGCTTAAGGTGCCTCTGCCCCTCACGTCGCTTGTCTCAAGCCTCTATAGGATGGCGGAGGGCCTCGGCCTCGGGGACCTTGACGTCTCGGCCTTGATAGAGCTCTACAGAAAGGTCTCGCAGGGCTAGCCGCGGCCCCTTCCAAGCCTCTCGTGGGCCTTGGCCAGCTCCCCGGTAACCTGGGACGCCAGCAGGTTGAGCTCGCCGGCCAGAACTGTTGCCGAGACTATCTCAGCGAGCTTCAGGGCGTTAGTCCCAGGGGGATCGCCACCGCCGGCCACGCCAAGTAGCTCTAGCGCCTCCCTCTGCGTGGGAAGCCAGGTGCCCCCGCCGACGGTGCCGACCTCAAGGCTTGGGAGGGTGACGGATATGTAGAGGTCCTCCCCCCTGACCTCAGTCCAGGTGTAGGCCATGCTGCTCTCAACTACTTGGGCCACGTCCTGACCTGTCGCTATGAAGATGGCCGCTATCATGTTCGCCACGTGTCCGTTAAAGCTGGGGCTGCCAGCGACAGCGTTGCCCAGCAGGTTCTTGGAGACGTTGGCGTAGTGCACGTCCTCTGCTGTGGTCTTCAACACCTTCCTTACGACGTCCCCCTTTATTACGGCCTCGGCCACCACGTACTTGCCTCTTCCGAGGACCCTGTTAATGGCGCTGGGCTTCTTGTCCGTGCAGAGGTTGCCGCTAACGGTCACGCACTTGACAGGGCCCCCATACCTTTCCAATATAAATAAGCACAGCCTGTCAGACGCTATGGTCGCCATGTTCATGCCCATGGCGTCACCGGTCTTAAAGACGAACCTCGGCCACAGTACGTTACCCACTATGAAGGTCTGCACGTTAACGAGCTCCCCATGCCTGGTGACCTTCTTGACCTCGGACTTAAGGGCCTCCAAGTTCTCCCTGATCCAGGAGGCTAGCTTATAGGCCTCATCAACGCTTGGGGTCCAGATTAGGGGGGCCCTGGCCATGCCGTCGTAGAGCACCTTGGCCCTGGCCCCTCCGCTCAGCGTGACCGCCTTAACGCCCCTGTTAACGCCCGCTACCAGCGCCCCCTCGGTCGTTGCCATGGGCACGTAGAACTCACCCCTCGCGTAGTCGCCGTGCACAAGCAGGGGACCCACGATTCCTATGGGCACCTGGGCGGCCCCTATGGGGTTCTCGATGTTCCTTCCAACGACCCCTATGAAGTCTATGACCGTGGACGCTATGGACGTCAGCTTAACGTTATACTTCCTCTCGAGGAAGAGCCTCCTGGCCAGGGCGGCCAGGTTAGGGTTCCCCAAAAAGTCGTCAAGTCTACTTATGCTGAGCTCCCCTGCCTCAAGCCTCCTTAAGGCCTCATTAACTCTGTCCTCCACGTCAGGCTTGGACATCAGGTACCCCCATGGCTGGCCTGAACTTCAGCACGTAATATATGAGGCCGGCGTCCCTGTCAACCCTTGCCTTCCGCAGGACGGCCTCCATCTCTATGCCTTTCCTGAGCTGGGAGGGATCAGCTATATCCGTCAGCTCAGTGACCACCTTAGTCAGGCCTAGGTCGATAAGGCCGACATAGATAGGTGAGTACTGCCTCGAGCCGTCAGGGACCGCGTATACTGTAGTGTGGCTGACGAGCTTTCCCCTCTTGGGGAGCTCTACAGGCTCGAGGTCGCGGCTGCCGCAGTAGGGGCACGCGTTCTTCGGCGGGTAGTGGACCCTTCCGCAGGAGCGGCACCGGGCCGCCTGGAGCCTGTAAATTGAGTGCTTAAACCTCCAGAACCTAGGTATCGAGAGCTCCATCGACAAGGCTCACACCCCCTCAACAAGCGCGACAAACGAGTTCGATCCGAGGCCGTTCATCGAGATCACCAGGCCCCTCTTAGCCCCTCTCACTTGTACGCCTGGGAACTTGCCAGCCACCTGTAGTGAGGCCTCCGCCAACTGGTAGACGCCCGTTGCGCCTATCGGGTGTCCCCTGGCCTTGAGGCCCCCGCTCGGGTTGGCCACGGGGCCGGAGCCGGTAGGGGAGAAGGACCCCTGGGCCACCATTTCAGCCGCCTTGCCCTTAGGGGCTACGCCTATGCTCTCAAGTACGAGCATAGCCGTTATGGTGAATGAGTCGTGCAGCTCTATGAAGTCGAAGCGATCAACGCCGGTCAACGAGGACAGCCTTTTGTAGGCCTCGGCCACGCTGTCTATGATCAACGGGTCATCGCTTAGCTCAATAGAGCCAAGCCCTGTCGCTGACTCTATGGCGGTTATCCTGGCCATAGGCTTTGAAGATGAGTCCTCGCTCGACAGGACCACTGCAGCCGCCCCATCTCCGAGTGGGAAAGTGTCGAGCAGCGTTAACGGCTCCGCTATGGCGAGCGCCTTGGAGACGCGGTCGGGCTTAATGGCGAAGTTCAGCATGGCGTAAGGGTTCTCCTTAGCGTTATTATGCATGAGGGCAGGCCAGTAGGAAAGCAGCTCGCGATCAACGCCATAGGTCTCCATGTATAACCTCGTGAGCATAGCGGCGTCAGCCGCGAAGCCAACGTTATAGTATGACCGGCTCTCAGAGTCATAGACCATCTGAAGGTGTCTATAAGCCTTGCCGCTGGGGAACTCCGTTACCTTCTCCACGCCTACTAGCAGGACCTTGTCAGCCATGCCTGACTCTATGAGGGAGGCCGCGACCTGGGCGGCCGCGAGGCCGCTGGCCTCGCCGGCCTCAATGGTTAGCGCCCTGACGCCCCTCAGACCAAGGGAGGCCGCTAGGTAGCCCCCTAGGTCGAGCTGTTCATCCTGTAGCGTTGCCAAGGCGTTTGCGACGACAATGTAGTCCACTCCTCCAGGTCTTCCCGCCTCATCAAGGGCCTTAAAGGCGGCCTCTGCGGCCAGGTGGCTGAGGCCCTTCTCATAATGTCTTTCAACCTTTGTCATCCCAACCCCTTCCACGAACACCTGCAAACCTCATCACCTCACTTGATCACGTAAATTATCTCCCTGCTCTTGGCGTAGAAGCCGTAGTCAACCTTAACCTTTCTGGCCAGGTACTGCTCAACCGTGGGCGCGAGAAGCCTCTTAGCCTCTACCGCGTCGGTGACCAGGATAGAGTAGGCGTCGCTTCCCGCACCGCTACCAAAGGGGGCTAGGAGTATCCTGTCGCCGGGCTTGGCCTTGTCTAGCACCTTAGCGAAGCCCATGAGCGCGCTGGCGTTATAGGTGTTCCCTATCATGGGCGTCACGAGCCCCTCCTTCAGCTGATCCAATGTGAACCCGAGGTCCTGCCCTACCTTCACTGGGAACTTGCCGTTGGGCTGATGGAATATGGCGTACTTGAAGTCGCTCGGCCTAAGCCCCGTCCTCTCAAAGAGGGCCTTAACAGCGCTCTCTATGTGATAGAAGTAGGCGGGCTCGCCTGTGAAGCCCTCGCCGTGGAGCGGGTACGGCTCGCCTGACCTCCTCCAGAAGTCAGGGGTGTCCGTCACGAACGTTGCGGAGTCCTCTATTATTGCGGCCGCGCCCTTCTCAGGTCCTATCACGAACGCTGCAGCGCCGCTGGCTGCCGTGAACTCCAGGACGTCCCCAGGATTAGCCTGAGCTGTGTCGCTGCCTATCACAAGGCCGTACTTTATCAGGCCTGAGGATACCATGCCCGTCAGGGCCCTCATGCCCTCGCTGGCGGCCCTGCAGGCGAACTCAAGGTCGCTAGCCATGGTCGTTGGGGTTATGCCCAGGGCCTCCGCTACGATAGTAGCGCTGGGCTTGACTGCATAGGGCTTCGACTCGGTCCCGAAGAACACGGCCTCTATTTCCCGCGGCCTGACCTGCGCCCTCGCTATGGCGTTCCTCGCAGCCTCATAACCCATGGTCACGGAGTCCTCGTCAGGGCCTGCGATGGCCTTCTCGTCAACTGCGAGCCCCCTGTACTGCTCAGGGTGCCAGCCCCATATCCTAGCGATCTCGGCCATGGGGAGCCTGTAGATAGGAATGTAGGCCCCCCATCCATGTACTCCTGCCCTCACACTTCCCAAGCTATAGGGCACCGCCTACATCATGGGCCACTAGTTTATAAAGGTTAGGCATTTGACAGATTTTCTTTCGACCATAGTCGAACTACCTAACGGCATGAACGCTCTTAAGCCTGGGGAGGCAAAGGGCCTCGGCGGTGGGCCCGTAGCTCAGCCAGGTAGAGCGGCGGGCTCTTAACCCGTAGGCCGCGTGCCCTGGCCAACGCGGGCGGAAGTCCCGGGTTCGAATCCCGGCGGGCCCGCCACGAACGCAGGGCTCCTTCCTCGCTTAGCCTGGATAGAGGCTTGCTATCCATATCCCACCTAGTTTAAAGGAAACCATTAATATTACTTTTAAAGATGCTCAGTATATCTGGGATAGTAACTTTAAGTTACACCAATAACGCTTAATAGCTTAGAGCTATAACTTTGAAGGCGGACCATAGGGGTGTGGTGGTATGTCCGCCAAGCTCCCGCCTGTTAAGGTTAAGGACCCGACCACTGGCAAGGAGGTCGAGCTGACGCCCATAAAGGTCTGGACGCTCGCGCCTAAGACCAGGAAGGGCGTCAAGATAGGGCTCTTCAAGAGCCCTGAGACTGGCAAGTTCTTCAGGGCTAAGGTACCTGACGACTACCCTGTCAAGTGATTTAAAAATAGAATAAGCTTTTTGTTTTTTGAGTCACTTCTGTGATGACGCATTTAGCACGTTAAAGACGACCTGGGCCAGGTGCTGAGGCTTCGTATACCACTTGTCATAGACGTACTTCTGCCCCTTATAGGTGATCTCCACGTTGTCGTCAGCGTCGCGTATGCTCATAAGCTCGGCACCGCCCTTCGAGATCGAGATGACGTTCTTTCCCTTAACTTCAACCTTTATGTCGTACTTTGTGGCCTCCTTCTGAAGCAGATCCTTAACCTCGCTCAGATACTCGCTCATATACGTCACCGACGCCCCAGATTAAAGTGGCCTTTAAATTCTTTTTGTTATAGACGTCCAGCTCCTTGAGGACTTAATTACTTGAACTCCCCTCTACTGTGGGAGATCAGGGATGGTCTCCGCCCAGGATGTGAGGACCGTCTTAGTCGTAGGAGCTGGCACTATGGGACATGGGATAGCGGAGGTCGCAGCCATAGCCGGCTACAAGGTGTACGTAGCTGACATAAACGATGAGATACTGAGGAGCGCGCTAGAGAAGATCAGGTGGAGCCTCTCCAAGCTGGCCGAGAAGGGGCAGATCAGGGAGAGCGTTGACGCAGTGATGTCACGCATAAGCACGCTGGTGAGCGTGAAGCCTGACGGCAGCTTCAGCGACGAGTTGGCGAGGGCCGCCTCGGAGGCCGATATGGTCATAGAGGCTATACCGGAGAAGCTAGAGATGAAGCAGGCCCTCTTCAGGTTCATAGACCAGCACAGAAAGGGCAGGATAATAATGGCGACGAACACCAGCAGCCTGCCCATAACTGAGATAGCGGCCGTCACGACGGCCCCGGAGCTCGTCGTTGGCATGCACTTCTTCAACCCGCCGCCCCTCATGCCACTTGTCGAGGTGATAAGGGGCGAGAGGACCGCCGACGAGGTTGTTCAGGCCGTGGTCGAGACAGCCAAGAGGATGGGCAAGCAGCCGGTCCTCGTTAACAAGGACGTGCCGGGCTTCATAGTGAACAGGGTGCTGGCCCGCTTCATGAACACGGCGTGCTGGCTCGTGGCTAAAGGTAAGGCAACGATACAGGAGGTGGACGCTACTGTCAGGTATACCTTAGGGCTTCCCATGGGGGCCTTTGAGCTGGCCGACTACAGCGGCATTGACGTGTTTTACCTAATAGCCGTCGCTATGTCCCAGAGGGGCTTCAAGCAGACCCCGTGCCCGCTCATAGAGCAGATGTATAAGGCTAACAGGCTAGGCATGAAGACAGGCATCGGCTTCTACCAGTACCCGAAGCCTGGGGTCTACGCCAGGCCTGAGATACCGAGGGACCTCGCAGGCAAGGTAGACCCAGCGCTCCTGTTGGCCCCAGCTGTTAACGAGGCCACTTGGCTGCTGTCGAACGGCGTGGCCACCAGGGACGACATAGATAAGGCCGTCAAGCTGGGCCTCGGCTGGCCCAAGGGTGTCCTTGAGTTTGCCGACCAGTACGGCATAGACTCCGTGGTCAAGGCCCTGGAGCAGCTCAAGCAGGACATAGGGCCTGAGTACGAGCCTGAGCCGCTCCTGAGGCAGATGGTGTCGCAGGGGACTACAGGCATCAAGGCCGGCAAGGGCTTCTACGAGTACGCTAAGTACGAGGAGGTCGTAAAGAAGACCATCATAGTAAGGTATGAGAAGCCGATAGCGTGGATTATACTCAACAGGCCAAACAAGCTTAACACTATAACGCCCGAGATGATAGCTGAGCTGAGCCAGACGCTTGACGAGCTTGAGGAGAACGCCGATGTCAGGGTCATAGTTCTAACAGGCGCCGGGAGAGCCTTCAGCGCTGGGGCCGACGTAACGGCCTTCGCCGGAATAACTCCCATCAAGGCCACCATATTCTCAAGGAAGTTCCAGGAGCTGACGCTCAAGATGCAGTACTATACTAAGCCGATAATAGTCGCGATAAACGGCTACGCCCTCGGCGGCGGCCTTGAGATATCGATGAGCGGCGACATAAGGATAGCCTCCGAGACCGCCATGCTGGGACAGCCCGAGATAAACCTCGGCTTTATACCTGGGGCTGGGGGAACGCAGCGTCTGCCGAGGCTTGTTGGCAGGGGAAGGGCCAAGTCGCTGATATTCACCGGAGATATGATATCGGCTAAGGATGCCATGAACATGGGCCTCGTAGACATGGTTGTTCCGCCAGAGAGGCTTGAGCAGGAGGCCAGGAACTTGGCCCTCAAGCTTGCCGAGAAGCCGCCGCTGGCCCTCCTAGCGGCCAAGCTCGCGGTTGAGATGGGCCTTGAGAGCAACATATGGGCTGGCCTCTCGCTTGAGGCAGGGCTCTTCGGTCTCCTCTTCAGCACGCAGGACGTCATAGAGGGCGTCTCGGCGTTCCTTGAGAAGAGGAAGCCCAGCTTCAAGGGCCAGTGAAAGGTGTAGTCAAACTTTTTTCCTTCCGCCTCAGTCTTTCTGAGGGCCGGGTAGGACAGCCGGGTCGTCTAGCGGCCCAGGATGCGGGGCCTTGGACCTAGTGGAGGAGCCCCCGTGACCGGGGTTCGAATCCCCGCCCGGCTACCATGACTCCTTAGACCTCGCGTACCGTTACACCAACCGCCGAGAGGACGTCCTTAAGCTGTTGCCTCAGGGCTGACTTGACGCTGCTCTTCTCGATCACAGCCTCTCTGGCGCCCCCTGGTGAGCTCTTCTGGACGGCCTGAGCTATCACGTCATCATGGACCTCTTTGATCGCGTGCTTAGAGATTATGTGCCCGAAGCACGCCTCACCCCTTAGCTCCATCATGGTGAAGGGGCGAGGGTAATGCGTTGACCCAAGTCCTATGGCCGGCCTGCAGCTGCCTAAGGTCTTTGCGCTAATGGCATCAATGACTGCGTCAGCCAGGGCCTCCAGGGCCCTCCTGTCACTCCACTCGGCCTGAGTGCTCCCTATCTCTATGAAGGCCAGGGGCTTCCTGTTCCCCGTAGGGCCGTGATGCGTGGCCTCTAGGGTCACCTCGTACTCGTTGAGAAGCCCTGACTCCTCGGCCCTCCTAGCGTAGGCACGCAATAGGACGAGGCCCACGTCAGCAGCTGCGTAGGCCAGCTCCCTCGGCCTGCCGCCGAACCTGGCCTCATCGGTCGGGTTGCCAGGATAATGGACCGTGAGTGACTTCGTTTTGCTGGACGACTCGTGCCTAGAGAGGACTATGACCGCGTAGGCGTCGGGGTCAGGCGTCACGTCAAGGAACTCCATGTTAACATCATCAACGTCAAAGCCAGCCATTACATTACCTGTGCTCAGCTCGAGGCACTTAGAGGCGCCCTTACATGACCTCTCCTGGAAGCCGAGCTTTGAAGCTATCAGCTCCGACGCCCTTACGCCGACAGGGTCGAGCGTCGAGTATACTATCGCGGCCCTTAAGGCCCTCCACCGGCATTACAAAAATAATTCCCCTGGTACAAATAGGGTTGCTTGGAGGGCTTTGCACTCGTCTGTAACCTTTCAGCTAGTTTATGAGGAGCCGGGTCAAGTCTTCAAGGGCCTGGGCTCCGTGAAGAGGATGCTTGAGACGGAGGGCTGCAACATGGCGTCAGGACCCTCCTGGGTCGTGGCGTCCTGCAAGGGCCTGCTGATAAAGGCAAGGGTAACTGTCGAAGGGGGCCTCGATAGGGTTCCGCTTGGGGGTGTCAAAGGCCTTTTGGTATTGATGGCTGAGGGCGAGCCCGAAGACCTGGTCAAGGCCTCAAGGATGGCGCTCTCGGTGGCCCAGGAGACCGGGGGAGGCCTCGTCATGGCTTAAGGACTAGAGTTTTAAATTCGCCTCCTTAAGGCCTTACGGGGCCGGGAACGTGGCCAGGATAGTTGTAATAGGCGCGGGAGCTGCCGGGATGTCAGCAGCCTCCAGGGCTAAGAGGCTGAAGCCATCGAACGAGGTCATAGTGTTCGACTCCAGCAGGTGGGTCAGCTTCGCCCTCTGTGGGATCCCTTATTATATAGGCGGTGAGGTGAGCGAGCTAGAAGACCTCCTCTACTACCCCCCTGAGGAGTTCACGAAGAGGGGCATTGACCTAAGGCTCGGTAAGGCCGTAGTTGAGGTGGACCCTGACTCTAAGACCCTGACTTATAAGGACGTCAAGACCGGTAGCGTTGAGAAGATCACGTGGGATAAATTAGTCCTGGCGACGGGCGCGAGGTCGAAGGCGCCTAAGATATGGCCTGAGGTAAGGGAGGCCGAGAACGTCTTCTACATAGTGCACCTGGACTCGGGTAAGTACATAAAGGACTACGCCAAGGCGCTGGGCCCAGGCAAGAGGGCTATCGTAGTGGGCTCCGGCTACGTAGGCCTTGAGATAGCTGACGCCCTTATGAAGCTCGGCCTCAAGGTCACAGTGTTAGAGGCACTTGAGCAGGTGGCCCCTAGGGTGCTCGACCCCGAGCTCGCCAAGGCGCTAGAGGCCAGGCTCCGCGAGTCGGAGGTAGAGGTAGTAACTAGCGCGCCCGTTGAGCAGTTCGAGATAGTTAACGGTAAGGCGAGGGCGGCTGTAACGCCTAAGGGCAGGTTCGAGGGCGACATGTTCGTCCTTGGGGTCGGCATAGAGCCGAACAACGACCTGGCCGTTCAGCTAAAGCTGAGGCTCGGCGCAAGTGGGGCTGTCATAACGGATGATCATACCCTCTCAAGCAACCCTGACGTCTATGCCGTGGGCGACGTGGCGGAGCACAGGGACCTCGTCACGGGCCAAATGGTCTGGAGGCCCTTCGCCCAGGTAGCTAATAAGATGGGTCACGTGGCCGGCAGCAACCTAGGCGGGGTCGAGTCGGTCTTCCCTGGCAGCGTCGGCACGTCAGCCTTTAAGGTCTTTGGCATGGTCGTAGCTAGGACAGGGCTGAGCAAGCCTGAGGCCGAGAAGTACGGCTTCAAGCCTGTCGAGGTCTCGTTGGAGGCTGGGACCAAGGCGCACTACATACCAGGAGGGTCCGAGCTAACGCTTAAGGTCGTCGCTGACGAAAAGACGGGCAGGCTCTTGGGCGCCCAGGCGATAGGGCTTGACGAATCTGTCTTCTGGAGAGTTAACACCGTAGCCGCCTTGCTGACCACGAAGGGTACCGTCTGGGACCTCTTCGTCGCTGACTACGGTTACCAGCCCCTCTTAGCGCCTGTGTGGGACCCCTTGGTCGTGGCTGCAAGGCTCCTCATGAGGACCTTTGGCGAAAAGCCGTTCAAGTGAAATATGCGCTGGGGGCTTTCGTCAATTATTTCCGAGACTGTAGCGCTTCCGCGCAATTACTAGCTGTTTTAATCACCTCTAAATACCATTTTGACGCGGGTCGCTTTTATATGGTATTACATATGGTATTACAGAAGCAGCTATCATTGGTGACCCCCTACCTGATGACGGGCTCTGCTCACGAGGGTGGGGGTGACAAGGGTGTGGATGGGAGGGTGGTGGTGTTCCCCTCGACCAGCCCCAATGAGTTAAGGGTGACGGTGTGTGAGCCCTTAAGAGGGGTGCCCGTGGCGGAACTAGAAGTAAGGAAAAGTTACGCCACGGGTAAACACGACCCAAGCGCCTTTCTTACGGGTCACCTATGGTGATCAGGACCTCAGAGCCGTCGTTCAGGTTAAGCAGGTCACGGAGCCTGACCTCTGCTATGACCTCAACGACGTCACCCTTATACACCGTTATTTCGGGCCTAACTAAGTACACCTCAACGGTCCAGTTCAGGAGGGCAGGGTAGGCCAGGACTTTGCCCAGGTTCATGTCCTTTACCTTAGGGGGCTCTATAACTATAGGCCTAAGCGACCTCAGGGACTCGTTAAAGGACTCCACATCATCCTTTATCCTCAGGTTAAGGGTGCCTGGGTAAGGGACTATGCCCAGCGTCCTCTTTATGTTATCGGCGTACAGGTTAACGAAGAACTCCCCTTCTCCAACGCCGCTGAACACTATACCCTTGTAGGTGCTCTTCACGTCAGGCCCACAGGCTTCGGCAAGAACGCATTTTAAAGTCCTTGTTTTTTGAGTCTAGCCAGGTGCTAAACGCCTTGAATCTGAAGGCGTTGAGAGCGCTCTTGGTAATAGCTGTGATGACCTTGCTCGCGCTCACGCCTGTGGTCAGCGCTCAGGCAACGTTGCCGTTCTCTTTCTCGCTTAACACTACCGGGGGCGTGCTCACAATAAGTAATGTGTTTTACTCTGTGGGCTTTGACCTATCCCATGGCGCTAGAGCTTACTTCTGGTGGGTCAACGCTTCTCAGCCCGCGCTGCTGTCCGTGATACCATTTAACACTACGAGGATTCCAACCCCCTTAATATCAATATCAGCGCCTAACTCCACATCGGTTCCACTCCCTGGAGCGCTCTCCAGCTCGGCCTGGCAGGCCTCTGAGGTTTCGTCTAACTATTATGCGACGACCTTCGAGCTCACGGCCAACGCCTCGCTGACAGCCCCCTTCCTCCTAAGGGTCTATATGACGTTCAGCAGGCTGACGCCTCTGATAACCTATCATATAGTGATAACCAATCTGGGCACCATGCCGGCCTCGGCCACATTAGCTTACGGTATAGGCTATTACCTGCCTTCAGCCTCTCAGTGGAAGGCGGCAGGAACAGTAGTCCTGGCCAACGGCTCTATCGGTCTCGTAACCTTAAGCAATGGATCACAGCTGGCCTCGCCTATTAATGTAATCAGCGTTGAGGAAACAAACGGTTCGCCAGGTCTGGTCATCGGGCTGACGAACCTCCCCAGCGGATCTCTAGTCAGGGCGCTAGAAGGCGAGCTCTTCGGCGCTGAGGTGAACAGCACGTTCTTAGTGACCACGTTCACAACTCCTCTCATAAGCCCGCAGGGCAACTACTCCGTGACGTTCCAGGCGTTCGCAACGGGCTTCAACGCCTACGAGCTAGCGTCAGCAGGGGCTGCCCTGCTAGCCTACTACCTCTACCCTAACGAGACCAACGGCATACAGATGTCAATGGGGGTAAGCTCCGTGGTCGGCTCGCTTGAGAGTACCATAGCTGCCCTCAACGCCACTATTAGCAGCCTTGAGCAGGAGCTGAGCAACACCAGCGCTAAGCTTTACTGGTATTACAGCCAGCTTGAGCTGGCCAGGAGGGCTGAGTCCTACTATATGTCGGCGGCTCACAGAGGGGGCATACTCGCGGCCGGCATGTTCGTGGTAGGAGTAGTGATAGGGGTCCTGGGCGGGGCGTTCTTCCTATCACCTAGAGGGGCTGAGGCTGTGACTAAAAAGCCCACGAGGGCTAAGAAATGAGCTTAGTCCTCAATAGCGAGCTCCCTCACCGCCCTGGACATGTTTACGCACTTGTCTAGGTTCCATAGGATGTCTAGCACGCTTCTCACCCTCTTCTCGCTGAGCCTCTCCGCAGTAAGCCTCCTGAACTTGTCCTCAACGCCGGCCCTGCTCAGGGGGTTCTTGAAGTGTCCTGGAGGATAGGTCGAGCTCTCCGTGAACTTCCTGCCGTCCTTGAGAACGACAGTTATAGTGTTCTTTATGCCCTCAGGGTAGATCTTGTCGTGCTCGGGGTTCACGGAGACCTTCATGACCTTGAGCACCTTCCTTACGTCATCTGCTAGGTACCTCTGGGGCCTGAAGGTGTCAAGCCACACGTGTCCGTCAAGCAGGGCAGCGGCGACTATATAGGGAAGGCTGTGATCAGCTGTCTCACGGGTCCTGGGGTCCCACTTCTCTGGGTCCTTGACTATTATGTTATAGCCCACCGTGAAAGTTTCCACGTGGACCGACTCTATGTCCTCTGGCCTTATGGGTCCCGTCCTCTCCCTTATCTTCAGGGCAGCTTCGACAGCGCTCATGGCGTGGTACTCGACGGGCCAGAACTTTATGCTGGTCTGAAGGATCTTATAGGCCTCCCCGCCCTCGCCTCCCATGGCCGGCAGGCTGAAGCTCTCTCCTCCAAGCGCCACCCTGAAGAAGCCGAACTCGCCCTCAAATATTGGCGAGGGGCCCGTCATGCCCCTCCACGCGAGAAGGGCCGCGAAGAGGCCGTTCCTGGCAGCGTTTGCCGCGGCGCAGCCCTTCCACATGCTCAGCTCGCCAGCCCTTGTTTGCCTTAGCGCGGCCGCGTTAACGGCGGCTAGGTTTATAGCGTGCCTTAACTGCTCTTCGTTGAGCCCAAGCACCTTGCCCGCGCCAACGGCTGAGGCTATGGCTATGTAGACCACGTGGTCCCAGCCCTTCGACCTCACGCTGTAGGCGTCAGCAAGCCTAGCCGTGACCTCATAAGCGGCCACGACGCCCTCTATGACGGCCCTTCCGTCGGCCTCAGCTAGCTCCGCCGCCGCGACCACAGGAGCTATGTTGTCGCTCGGGTGAAGGGCCTCCTTTGAGAGGTACGTGTCATTGAAGTCGAAGTACCTGGCAGCGCACCCGTTCGCGAAGGTAACGTGGTCAGCAGGACCCATGGACCTAGTCCCCCATATCGTTGCGGCTATCCTCGAGCTGGCCGATGACCTCGCTATCCACCTGGCTATGCTTGGAGGCTCCTCGTAGAAGGCGCCAAGCGACACCCCAAAGGTGTCAACTATTCTCTTCTTTGTTTCCTCAATTACGTCACTGGGAAGCCTATTAAAGTCGAGGTCCACAGCCCAGCTGGCTATCCTTGAGGCCAAGTCATTCATAGGTCAGGAACCCACAGGCCCTTGGTCTAGACCCTTATTAATTTCTGGCGTCGAGCGGTGTATTGAAGGGCAACGAGTTGCTAACGTTCGCTAAGTACCCCTACCTGGCCGAGTTCCCAGGCTACCTGGTTAAGTCGTATGGGTACCCTGTCACGTTAAGGGACTTAGCGGAGGACTCCCGGGTAGTTGAGAACGTCAGGAGAAGGCTGAGGGAGGCCATAGAGAAGGGCGAGGTCAGCGTCGCCGAGGTCAGCGCTGAAGACGAGGTCTCAGCCTTCTAC
>Ga0315298_1007736_pt1 | contig 13989 bp, 11 predicted proteins | sample WHS_1_MG_FD_203077 | JGI IMG/M metagenome (GOLD analysis project Ga0315298, IMG submission 203077) | Extremophilic microbial mat communities from Washburn Hot Springs, YNP, Wyoming, USA - WHS_1_MG | ecosystem: Environmental > Aquatic > Thermal springs > Hot (42-90C) | place: USA: Wyoming...
GGGACATCCTGGCGCGGACCGGCGGCGACGAATTCATGATCCTGCTGAACGGCATGCGCCGGCCGGGGGATGCGACGACGCTGGCGCGGCGGATCGTCGGCGCGATGGAGGAGCGGTTCGAGCTGGGCGACCTGTCGCTGCGGATCAGCCTGTCGATCGGCCTCGCGATCGCCTCGCTCGCGGATCGGGACGCGGCGCGGCTGTGCCGGCATGCCGATCTCGCGCTGTACGAGACGCGGACGGAGGCGCCGGGGAGTTTCCGGGTGTTCACGCCGGCGATGGAACAGGAGAGCCTGCGCAAGCGGCAGCTCAAGCGCGACCTCGCGGACGCGCTCGGGCGCAGCGAGCTCGAACTGGCGTTCCAGCCGATCGTCCGCACCGCGGATGGCACGATCGCCGCCGCGGAAACGCTGCTGCGCTGGAACCATCCGGAGCAGGGCCGCATTCCGCCGGCGGAGTTCATTCCGCTCGCCGAGGAGTCCGGCCTGATCGCGCCGATCGGCGCCTGGGTGCTGCGGCAGGCCTGCGCCGCCGCGTGCCTGTGGCCGGAAACCGTCGGCCTTTCCGTCAATGTCTCGCCGCGGCAGATCGAACTGGCCGATCTGCCGGCGCTGGTGCGCGATGTGCTGGAGGCGACCGGGCTCGCCCCGCGCCGGCTTCATCTCGAGATCACCGAAACCGTTCTCGTCTCGCGCAACCGCCATTACCTGGCGACGCTGCACCGGCTGCGGGAGCTGGGCGTGCGGCTCGTGCTCGACGATTTCGGCACCGGCTATTCGTCCCTCGCCCAGCTCGATGCGTTCCGGTTCGACGCCATGAAGATCGACCAGTCCTTCCTCCGCCGGATCCGCGCGGAGACGGACGAGACGCCGATCCTGAACGCGATCGTCGGCATGGCCACGGCCATCAGGATGCCGATCACGGTGGAGGGCGTCGAAACCCAGGTGCAGCTCAACCATGTGCGCCGGCTCGGCGCGGCCTGCGTGCAGGGCTTCTATTTCGGCCAGCCCGTCAATGAGGCCGGCATGCGGGGGCTGCTCGCGCGGGGGTTGCCGGCGAGCCGGTGAGGCCCACGCGCGGGATGCGTCAGGAGACGATGTAGGCGCGCAGCGAATCGACCTCGAACTCGGCTTCCTCCAGCCGGGCCTTCACCAGATCGCCGATGCTGACGACGCCGGCCAGCACGCCGTCCTCGAAGACGGGGAGATGGCGGCAGCGATGCGTCGTCATCAGCAGCATCGCGTCGAGGATCGTCGCCTCGGGCGTGCAGGAGGCGACCAGCGTCGTCATCAGGTCGGCCGCCGTGCGGTCCTTGATGTCGCCGTCGAATTCGCCGACGAAGCGCATGATGTCGCGCTCGGAGAGCATGCCGACCAGCGCGCCGCGATCGTCGACCACCGGGGCGGCGCCGATGCGCTTGGCGGTGAGAAACCGCGCGGCCTGCGGGATGAAATGATTCGCGCTGAGCACGATGGCGCCCCAGCCCTTCTGGTCGAGCACCTGGCGTATCGTTGTCATGACTTTTCTCCGCGTTCCGTGAAGGACAGGACCGAAACGCCCGCCTGCATGGAGATCCGGCACAGGCGGATGCTGGAAACCGCTTTCCGGGCTGGTGCGCCTGCCCGTGCAGGCGGTGCATCCGACTATGGCGCGCCATGCGCGGGCCATCACTCAAACGTTATCGGGAGTATGACTCTTCCGCCGTCCCGATGCCAGCATTTTGAGGCGGCGGCGGGGTGACCAGCCATGCAGGATGCACAGCGGTAGGGCGCATGGCCATGACGGGCGGCGGTGGCGGCGGTCAGCCGTGGCCGATGGTCATGCGGATCAGCGCGAGGGCGGGCGCCGGATAGGCGCCGAGCACCACCAGCAGGACGAGCAGAGCGCCGATCACCGCGTTGCCGAGCGGGGGCACGGCGATCGGATGTCGCGCCTCCGCATCGCCGGGGGCGGGCAGCGCCATCGCGACGAGGATGCGCAGATAGTAATAGAGGCCGATCACGCTGCCGAGCAGGAGTGCGGCGACCGGCCAGAACAGGGCGGTGCCGACGCCGGCGACGACGAGGTAGAACTTGGCGATGAAGCCCATCGTCGGCGGCATGCCGGCGAGCGAGAGCAGCATCAGCGCGAGGCTCGCGGCGAGGAACGGGCGGGTGCGGAACAGGCCGCGGTAATCCTCGATCCGGTCGGCATCGCGCCCCGCGCCCGGCGCGCTGAGCAGCGCGACGATGCCGAAGGCGCCGAGGCTGGTGACCGCGTAGGCGGCCAGATAATAGGCCGCGGCATCGACGCCGAGCGCCGGGGCGGCGAGGAAGGCGACGAGCAGGTAGCCGAGATGGGCGATGGACGAATAGGCGAGCAGTCGTTTCACGTTGGTCTGCAGCAGGGCGAGCAGGTTGCCCGCGAGCATGGAGAGGATCGCGACCGCGGCGATGCCGGCGCGGAGCGAGGCATCCGCATGAGCGCCGGCGAGGGCGAAGAAGCGCAGGATCACGGCGAAGACCGCGATTTTCGAGACGACGGCGATGAAGGCGGTGACCGGCGCGGGCGCGCCCTCGTACACGTCGGGCGTCCACATGTGGAACGGGACCAGCGAGAGCTTGAAGGCGACGCCGGCGAGAATGAGCGCGATGCCGGCGAGGCGGTAGAGATCGGCCGGGCCGGCTTGATGGGCGAGCGCGCCGATGCGGGCGAAGGACATCGAGCCGAAGGCGGCATAGATCAGCGCCATGCCGAACAGCAGGAAGGCGGAGGCGGCGCCGCTGAGGATGAGATATTTCGTTCCCGCCTCGGCCGCGCTGCCGCGCGGGCCGGCATAGGCGATCAGGCCGAGCAGCGAGATGCCGAGCGTTTCGATGCCGAGGAAGAACGAGGCGAAATGCACGCTCGCCGGCAGGATGGCGGCGCCCAGCGTCGCGGTGAGCAGGAGCAGATAGTATTCCTCGCGCGGCCCCTCGCCCACCCGGTCGAGATAGACCCAGGAGAGCGCGGCGACGACCAGGGCGGAGACCAGCACCAGGCCGGCGTAGAACAAGGCGGCGCCGTCGATCACGAACAGCTTCGTCACGGCGACGGGGGATGCGGGGGCGGCGAGCGGCAGGGCGATGCAGCAGAGCAGCAGGCCGGCGATGGTCGACAGGGCGACGAGGCGGTGATCGCGGCGGATGGCGATCAGCAGCATGACCAGGATCGTCACCGCGCCGAGCAGGGTGAAGGGCGCGAAGGCGGCGAAGGCCTTGGCGGTGAAGGCCGGGGCGGTCATGGCGCGCGCTCCGCGAGGTGCTCGGGCATCGAAGCCGAGACCGCAGCGCTGTGCTGCACGGCGGAGAGGCCCGGCGCCACCTCGTCGAAGACGGGCTGCGGATAGAGGCCGAGCCCGACGATGGCGACCACCAGCACCGCCATGACGGCGAGATGCGGCGCCGAGAGATCGGCGATCGCGCGATGGGGTGCCGGTTCCCGCGCCGCGCCGTGGAAGGCGCGCTGGACCAGCAGCAGCGAATAGGCGGCGGCGGCGACCAGCCCGAACGTGGCGATGACGGTGAAGACCACGTTGGCCTGGAAACTGCCGAGCAGGATCAGGAATTCACCGATGAAATTGCCGAGGCCGGGAAGGCCGAGCGAGGCGATGGCGAAGAACATGCCGCAGGCGGACAGGCGCGGCACCTGCCCCCAGAGCCCGCCCATGCGCCGCATGTCGCGGGTGTGGATGCGTTCCTGCAGGGCGCCGACCAGGACGAAGAGGGCGCCGGTGCTGATGCCGTGCGCCACCATCTGCGCGACCACGCCCTGCAGGGCGAGCGTGCTCCAGGCGAAGACGCCGAGCAGGACGAAGCCCATGTGGCTGATGCTGCTGTAGGCGACCAGGCGCTTGAGGTCGTTCTGGCCGAAGGCGAGCAGCGCGCCGTAGAGGATGCCGGCGACCGCGAGCGCCATCGCCACCGGCGCGAAGGCATGCGCCGCCGCGGGAAACAGCGGCACCACGAAGCGGATCAGGCCGTAGGCGCCGGTCTTCAGCAGGATGCCGGCGAGCAGCACGGACCCCGCGGTCGGGGCTTCGGTGTGGGCGTCCGGCAGCCAGGTGTGGAACGGCACCGCCGGCAGCTTCACGGCGAAGGCGATGAAGAAGCCGAGCATCAGCAGGAAGCCGGTGGTCGGGCTCATTTTCGTGCCGAGCAGGGCGAAATAGTCGAAGGTGAGATCGCCGGTCGCGCGCTGGTGGATGAAGACGAGCACGAGGATCGACACCAGCATGAGCAGGCCGCTGCCCTGGGTGAAGAGGAAGAACTTGATCGCCGCGTAGGAGCGGTTCTCGTGGCCCCATAGCGCGATCATGAAATACATCGGCACCAGCATCAGTTCCCAGAAGAAGAAGAACAGGAACAGGTCGAGCGCGAGGAAGACGCCGATGACGCCGGTGGTGGTCCAGAGCAGGTTGGCGTGGAACAGGCCGGAACGGTCGGTGATCTCGGTCCAGGAGATCACGACGCAGATGAGGCTGAGCACGATCGTCAGCAGGATCAGGACCAGGCTCAGCCCGTCAAGATCGAGTTCGAAGGAGATGCCGAGCTGCGGAATCCACGGGTAGTCGAACTGCGCGATCCACGCGCCATGGCCGGGCGCGGCGGCGGCGCCGATCAGGGGGAGTGCGATGAGAAGTTCGAGCGTGAGCACCGCGATCGACACCCAGCGCGGGGCATCCGGGTTGCGGGTGCCGGCGATCCAGGCCAGCACGCCGCCGACCGCCGGGAAGATGAGGAGCCAGAACAGGATCATCGCAGCACCGCGATCGCGATCAGGCCGACCGAGCCGATGGCGAGGCTCGCGGCATAGAGGCGGACCCGGCCGGTCTGGGTGCGCCGGATCGCCCGGTGGATCGCCTGCGTGGCCCAGGCGATGCCGTCGTAGAAACTGTCGATGAAATCGTCGCGGTCGACCCGGGCGGCCCAGATCACGGGGCGGACCAGCAGGCGGTCATAGAGCGCGTCGAACCCGGCGGCGGCGTGCCAGAAGCGCCAGAGCGGCGTTTCGGCCGGCGGGCGCGACGGGCGCCAGTAGAGCACGGCGGCCAGCGCGATGCCGAGGATGGACGCGGCGCTGGCGAGCAGCAGCGGGGTCATGTCGGTCACCTCCCTGGTCGGGGGCAGCACCGGGGCGAGGAGCCTGGAGAGCAGCGTGACGTGGCCGAAGGCCGGCGGCAGTTCGATGAAGCCGCCGACCAGCGACAGCACCGAGAGCACCACCAGCGGCACGATGACGCGCCAGCCGTAGGAGCCGCTGACATGGGTGTGTTCCTCGCCGAAAAAGGCGATGAAGACGGCGCGGAAGATGTAGACCCCGGTGACGAAGGCGCCGATGACGCCGGCGAGCCAGAGCACGCGGCCGCCATTGCCGTCGGCCCAGGCGCCCGAGAGGATCGCCTCCTTGCTGTAGAACCCCGAGGTGATCAGCGGCAGGGCGGCAAGGGCGGCGCTGCCGATCAGGAAGCTCCAGAAGGCGGCGGGCAGGCGCCGGGCGAGGCCGCCCATCCGGTAGATGTCCTGCTCGTGATGCAGGCGCATGGTGACGGCGCCGGCCGAGAGGAACAGCAGCGCCTTGAAGAAGGCGTGCGTCATGAAGTGGAACATCGCCGCGCGCCAGGCGCCGACGCCGAGGGCGAGGAACATGTAGCCGATCTGGCTCATCGTCGAATAGGCGAGGATGCGCTTGATGTCGTTCTGCGCGAGGGCGCTGAAGCCGGCGAGCAGCAGGGTCGCCGCGCCGACGATGCCGACGGTGATTTCCGCCGCCGGCGCGAGCAGGAACAGCACATGGGTGCGGGCGATGAGGTAGACGCCGGCGGTGACCATCGTCGCGGCGTGGATGAGCGCGCTGACCGGGGTGGGGCCGGCCATCGCGTCGGGCAGCCAGGTCTGCAGCGGCAACTGCGCGGACTTGCCGACGGCGCCGCCGAGCAGGAGGAAGGCGATCAGCGTCGCGGCCGGCGAGCCGGGATGCCAGGTGTGAGCGGCATCCCGCATCGCCCCGGCGATGTTCAGCGTGCCGAGGCGGCTCGCGATCAGCAGCAGGCCGATCAGGAAGGCGGTGTCGCCGACGCGGGTGACGATGAAGGCCTTGCGCGCGGCGAGGCCGTTGGCGGGGTCGCGCCACCAGAAGCCGATCAGCAGGTAGGAGCAGAGCCCGACCCCTTCCCAGCCGGCGTAGAGGACGAGGAAATTGTCGGCCATCACCAGCAGCAGCATGGCGGCGACGAAAAGGTTGAGATAGGCGAAGAAGCGGCCGTAGCCCTCCTCGCCCTCCATGAACTCGGTCGAGAAGAGATGGATGAGGAAGCCGACGCCGCTGGTGACGAGCATCATCAGCAGCGAGAGCGGATCGACCCGCAGGGCGATGCCGAAGGAGAAATGCCCGACCGCGAACCAGCGCCACAGGGACTGCTGGTAGGCGGCGCCGGCCGGCGGATCGAGCAGGAAGGCGCCGGCGATGGCGAAGGCGACGACGGCGGCGAGGCCGACCGAGAGCACGCCGATCAGCGCCTCGGCGCGGTGCGACAGGCGCCCGGTGCCGAGCATCAGGACGATCGAGCCGAGGAGCGGCAGCGCGGGGACGAGCCAGAGGAAATGCTGCATCTTTCTACCCCCTCAGACCGTCGCCGGCATCGGCATCGAGCGTGGGGATCCGCCGGTGCATCAGCAGGATGAGTGCCAGGCCGACCGAGACTTCCGCCGCGGCGAGCGTGAGGACGAGGATGAACATGATCTGCCCGTCCGGCGAGGCCCAGCGGGCGCCGGCGACGATGAAGGCGACGCCGGCCGCGTTCAGCATCACCTCGAGCGACATCAGCATGAACAGCAGGTTGCGGCGGACCAGCACGCCGACGAGGCCCAGCGCGAAGAGGACCGCGGCGAGCAGCAGGCCCTGGCCGAGCGGAACCGTCGCCATCCCGCTAGTCCGTTCCCATGATCGAGCGGCCGAGATGGAACGCCGCGACCAGGCCGGCGAGCAGGAGGAACGAGGCGAGCTCGACCGCGAGCATGTAGGGGCCGACCAGCGCCACACCGACCGCATGGGCGCTGATCACCGACGTGGCGGGGTGCCGAAGGCCGCCGGAGAGAGCGACGGCGCCGAGCTCGATGGCCAGCAGCAGGGCCAGGATGGACGGGCCGACCCAGGTGGCGGGATGCAGCCAGCTGCTTTCGAGCCGGGCCGCCGCCTCGCCGATGTTCAGCATCATGATCACGAAGACGAACAGGACCATGATGGCGCCGGCGTAGATGATGACCTCCAGCGCCGCGGCGAAGGGCGCGCCGAGCACGAAGAACACGAGGGCGACGGCGAGCAGCGAGACCGTGAGATAGAGCAGCCCGTGCACGGCGGAGGGGCGGGTGATCATCATCGCCGTCGCGACGACCGCGATGATCGCGGAGATGACGAAGGTGGCGTTCATGTTCCGCTATGCCTCCCCTTCCCGTCCGCGTTCATGGCAGCAGGCTGCGCGTGTCGATCGGCTTGCGCTCGCGCGCGGCCTCGCCCTTGTCCTTGCCCAGGATCGCGAGGCCGGAGACGCGGTAGAAATTGTAGTCGGGATACTTGCCGGTGCCGCTGATCAGCAGGTGTTCCTTCTCGTAGACGAGGTTCTGCCGGTCGTATTCGCTCATCTCGAAATCCGGGGTGAGCTGGATCGCGTAGGTCGGGCAGGCTTCCTCGCAGAAGCCGCAGAAGATGCAGCGGGAGAAATTGATGCGGAAGAATTCGGGATACCACCTTCCCTCGGCTTCGGTCTTCTGCAGGCTGATGCAGTCGACCGGGCAGGCGACCGCGCAGAGATAGCAGGAGACGCAGCGTTCCTCGCCGTCCGGGTCACGGGTGAGCACGATCCGGCCGCGATAGCGCGGCGCGAGATAGGGCATCTCGTCGGGATAGGATACCGTCACGTTGCGCTGGAACAGGTGGAGGAACGTGTACCAGAGCGTGACCAGCGAACTCAGCATGATCCCCTCCCCTTCATATGGCCGGCCCGGCGAGCATGAGCGCGCCGGTGACGAGAATGTTCAGCAAGGTGAGCGGCAGCAGGATCTTCCAGCCGAACGCCATGAACTGGTCGTAGCGCGGGCGCGGCAGGGCGGCGCGCAGCAGGATGAAGAAGGCGACGAAAAACCCGGTCTTGATCGCGAACCAGAGGAAGGGCGGCAGCAGCGGGCCATACCAGCCGCCGAGGAACAGCACCGTCGTCATCGCCGAGACGACGATGATGCCGATATATTCGCCGACGAAGAACATGCCGAACTTCATGCCGGAATATTCGGTGTGGAACCCGGCGCCGAGTTCGTTCTCGCCTTCGGGCAGGTCGAACGGGAGGCGGTGGGTTTCCGCGATGCCGCCGAGGAAGAAGACGACGAAGCCGATGAATTGCGGCACCACGTACCAGAGATGCCGCTGGCTGTGCACGACATCGGTGAGGTTGAAGGAGCCGGCGAGCATCACCACGCCCACCAGCGACAGCCCCATGAAGACCTCGTAGCTGACCATCTGGGCGGCGGCGCGCATGCCGCCGAGGAGCGAGAACTTGTTGTTCGACGACCAGCCGGCGAGCACCACCGAGTAGACGCCGAGCCCGCTCATGGCGAGGAAGAACAGCAGGCCGACATTGAGATTGCCGATGATGCCGATCATCGGCGTCGCCGGGACGACCGCGATGGCGAGCATCACCGTGACCATCGAGATGGCCGGGGCGAGGACGAAGATGACCGGGTCGGCGAAGGGGGGAATCCAGTCCTGCTTGAAGAGCAGCTTGATGCCGTCGGCGACGACCTGGAGCACGCCGAAGGGGCCGGCGCGGTTGGGGCCGTAACGGTCCTGCCAGAACCCGAGCAGGCGGCGTTCGATCCAGGTCAGCAGCGCGGCGGCCGCCATCAGCACCGCGAGGCCGATCACGACGTTCAGCAGGCCGATGACGATCTCGTTGCCGTGGGTCATGACACGGGCGGCTCCGCCGGGCGCAGCCGCAGCCATGCGGGGATGGCGTGCGGCCTCTGCGCGAAGCCGGCGAGCCCGGCGACGCCGCGCGGCAGGGCGGGATCGATCTCGACCGCGAGGTCCTCCCGCGCATCGCCGATCTCGCAGGCCAGGTTCTGGCCGGCGGCGACGCCGAGCGAGGCGGCGTCCTCGGCGTTGAGGACGAGCGCGGGCGGGGCCGCGCGTTCCCGGATGGGCGGGGCGCGGCCGGCCTGTTCATCGTCATTGAAGACGCGGGGCAGCAGGATCGCGAGCCATTCGTCCGGCCGCGGGGAAAACGCGGCGGGGATCGATGCGTCGTAGGGCCGAGCGGCGTCCGGCCGGGATTCGAACAGGCGCACGCCGGGATCGCCGCCCTTGAGCGGGCCGTCGATTTCCGCCTGGAAGCGGTTGAGCGACTGCACCGAGTTCCAGCCCGGCGCCCAGAAGACCGGGCGCAGGGCCGGCGGCATGGCGCCGTGATGGCCTTCCATCGTCGCGCTGAAGGGCGAGTCCGCCGGGACGGGCGGCTTCGGTTCGTGCACGTTGCGCCCGGCATCGATCGCGGTGCGGCCGGAATAGCGGCGGGTTTGGCTGGCGATGCGGGAGCCGACGACGCGGAACGCCGCCGGCGGCGCGACACCGGGCAGCGCGGCGAAGCGCGGCAGCGAGGCGGCAAGGCCGGCGGCGATGGCGTCGGTCGTGGTCAGGCTCTCGCAGGACGGGAGCCCGGCGGCGCGGGCCGCGGCAACAAGCCAGCGCCAGGATTCGGCGAGACCGTCCTCCGCGACGATCGGCGGGTAGAAGCGCTGCGCCCGCCCCTCGGCGCTGACCAGGGTTCCTTCGGCCTCGGCGAAGCTCGCGGCGGGCAGGACGAGATCGGCCCGGCGCGTGGTGGGGCTTTCGGAATGGTCGAGCACCACGAGGCGCGAGGCGGCCAGCGTGGCCTCGATCACCGCCGCGGGCGTGCGGCGGTGGAGGTCGTTCTCGAGCACGATGACGAGGGGCGCCTGCCGCGCCAGCGCGGTTTCGACACTGGCCTCCCCCGCCGTCATCAGCGCGAGGCCGAGGCTGTTGCATTCGGGAACGTTCAGCAGCAGCGCCGGCGTCTTGCCACGGGCGCGCAAGGCGGCGGCGATGTTGGCGGCGGCGCGGACGATGCTCTCCTCGCCGCTCTCGACGCCGGAGACGACGAGCGGGTTCGGCGCGGCGAGCAGCGCGTCGGCGATCTCGCGTGCCGCCGTGGCGAGGTCTTCGGACAGGCCGGGAACGTCCGGCGCGGCGGGGTCGATGCGGGCGGCCACCGCGAAGCCGAGGCGGGCGATGTCCGCCGGCGCGGCGCGGAGGGCGCGCTGCGCGATGTCGTCGAGCCGCGTGGAGGCGGGGGTGGCGATGAACACGGGGCTGCGGGTGTCGCCGGCGTGATTGCGGACGCCGGTATCCTGCCAGGCGGGGATTTTCGCCGCCACCGCGCGCGCGATGCCGGCGCCGCGCGCCGCCTGACGGATCGACAGCGCCGCGCGCGGGGCGGCGTTGGGCAGGTCCGAGCCGAGAACCAGCACCGCATCCGCCGTCTCCATCTCGCGCAGCGAGGGGACATGCACGGCGCCGGAGCCGAGAATGTCGGCGACGAGGCGGAGCAGGCGCGCCTCGGCCGCACTGACGCCGGGGTAGAAATTCTGTTCGCCAACGAGCTGGCGCAGGACGTAGTTCGATTCCAGCGAGGCGCGCGGCGAGCCGATGCCGATGACGGCATCGCCCGCGCGCAGCAGGGCGGCGAGACGGGCGATCGCGTCGTCGCGGTCGATCGTCGCCTGGTTTCCATCGTCGCCGCGCCGGAGCGGGGCGCGCAAGCGGTCCGGCGCGTTGACGAAGCCGTAGCCGAAGCGGCCGCGGTCGCAGAGGAAATAGGTGTTGACCGCGCCGTTGTAGCGATTGACGATGCGGCGCAGCCGGTCGGCGCGGGCGTTGGCGATGGTGTTGCAGCCGAGGCCGCAATGGGCGCAGATCGAGGGCGCGCCGCGCATGTCCCATTTGCGGACGTAATGCGCGGAAAACGTCTTGTCGGTGAAGACGCCGGTCGGGCAGATCTCGATCAGGTTGCCGCTGAACTCGTTCTCCAGCGTGCCATCGGCGTGGCGGCCGAAATAGACGTGATCGTGGGCGGCGAAGACATCGAAGTCGCGGCCGCCGGCATAGTCGCGATAGAAGCGCGAACAGCGGTAACAGGCGATGCAGCGGTTCATCTCGTGCTTGATGAACGGCCCGAGATCCTGGTTCCGATGGGTGCGCTTGGTGAAGCGGTAGCGGCGGTAGGTGTGGCCGGTCATCACCGTCATGTCCTGGAGGTGGCATTCGCCGCCCTCCTCGCAGACCGGACAGTCATGCGGGTGGTTGACCATCAGCCACTCGATCACGCTGGCGCGGAAGGCGACGACCTCGGGATCGGCGATCGAGAAGCGCGCGCCTTCGGGCACCGGGGTCATGCAGGCCATGACCATGCGGCCGGTCTGGTCCTCCGGCCCGTCATATTGCTTGACGGCGCATTGCCGGCAGGCGCCGACCGAATCGAGCGCCGGGTGCCAGCAGAAATACGGCAGGTCGAGCCCGGCGCCGAGGCAGGCCTGGAGCAGGTTTTCGTCGGGCTTCGCGGTCAGGGTCTTGCCGTCCACCTCGAAGGTCGTCATGCCCAGCCCTCCGCCGTGTCGTGCCAGGGGCAATGCCGCTCGCTGACATGACGTTCGAATTCCTCACGGAAGAATTTCAGGCCGCTGCGCAGCGGCGCCATGGCACCGGGGGCGAGATCGCAGAAGGTGCGGCCGGGGCCGAGGAAGTCGACGTGATGGGCGAGCAGTTCGATGTCATCCGGCTCGCCCTCGCCGGCTTCCAGCGCCGTGAGGATGCGCTCGACCCAGGGCAGGCCGTCGCGGCAGGGGGTGCACCAGCCGCAGGATTCCTGGGCGAAGAAATGCTCGATGTTGCGCAGCAGGCCGACCGGGCAGCGCTTCTGGTCCAGCACCAGGATGTTGGCGGTGCCGAGCCAGCTGCCGATCTTGCCGACGGAGTCGAAATCCATCGGGACGTCGAAATTCTCGCGCATGATGAACGCGGTCGACGCGCCACCGGGCAGCACCGCGCGCGCCTCGTAGCCCTCGCGCATGCCGCCGGCATGCTCCTCGATGATTTCGTTGAGCGGCGTGCCCACCGGCAGTTCCCACAGACCGGGGCGGTTGACCCGGCCGCTGACGCCGTAGAGCTTGGTGCCGCCTTCGGTCGCGCTGCGGCTGAGGCCGAGAAACCAGTCCGCGCCGCGCTCGATGATGGACGGCACGCAGCACAGCGTTTCGACATTGTTGACGACGGTGGGCTTGCCCCACAGGCCGCTGGTCGTCGAGCGCGGCGGACGGGTGCGCGGCACGGCGCGCTTGCCTTCCAGCGCGGAGAACAGGGCGCTGGCCTCGCCGCAGATGTAGCGCCCGCCGCTGCCGTGGACGTGGATGGTGAGCGAGAAGCCGGAGCCCAGGATGTCGGCGCCGAGATAGCCGCGCGCCTCGGCCTCGGCCACGGCGCGGGAGAGCCGCTCCATCGCCAGCACGTATTCGCCGCGGACGAAGATATAGGCGGTTTCGGCCTGGACCGCGAAGGCGCCGATGATGATCCCCTCGATCATCAGATGCGGCGCGGCTTCGAGCAGGAGGCGGTCCTTGAAGCTGCCGGGTTCCATCTCGTCGGCGTTGATGACGAGGTAGCGGTGGCGCGGGGCATCCGCGCCGCGGGGCGCGCCTTCCCATTTGCGGCCGGCGGGAAAGCCGGCGCCGCCGCGGCCGCGCACCTTCGCGCGCTTGACCTCCTCGACGACGCTTTCCGGCGACATGCCGAAGGCCTTGCGCATCGCCGCGTAGCCGCCGGCGCGCTCGTAGCCGGCGATGTCGAGCGGCTGGCGGCCGGGCTGGATGTATGAAGTGAGGGGTCGGTCCGCCATCGCCATCACCTGTACTGCTCCAGGATCGCGTCGATCCGCTCGGGGGTGAGGTTGCCGTGCAGGTCGTCGCCGATCATCATGGCCGGGGCGCGGTCGCAGCAGCCGAGGCAGACGATCGGCAGGAGGGTGAAGCGGCCGTCCGGCGTGGTTTCCCCCGGCTCGATGCCGAGGCGCTGGCGCAGCAGGTTGCGCGCGGCGGTGGCGCCCATCACCCAGCAGGCCACGCTGTCGCACAGCAGGATGACGTGGCGGCCCACGGGACGGCGGAAGATCAGGTTGTAGAAGGTGGCGACACCGTCGAGCTCGGCGGGTGTCATGCCGAGCAGGGCGGCCACTTCGGCGAGATGGTCGTCGGAGACATGGCCGTGGCGCTTCTGCACCGCCTTCAGCGCGTCGATGCCGGCGGCGCGCGGGGTTTCGGACTCGCGCAGGAAGGTCGCGATCGTCTCGCGCAGGGCGGCATCGAGCGGTGCGGACGCCGGGCTGTGTTCAGCGGTCGACATCGGCCATCACGAAATCGATGCTGCCGATGATCGCGATCAGGTCGGCGACATAGGCGCCGCGGCTGATCAGCGGGATCATCTGCAGATGGGGAAAGGACGGGGTGCGGATGCGGGTGCGGTAGGAGACGGTGTCGCCGTCGGCGACCAGGTAATAGCCGTTGATGCCCTTGGTCGCCTCGATGCTGACCATCGCCTCGCCGGGCGGCAGGACGGGCCCCCAGCTGACATTGAGGAAATGGGTGATGAGGGTTTCGATGTCCTGCATCGTCCGCTCCTTGAGCGGCGGCGTGGTCAGCCGGTGGTCGGACTTGTAGGGGCCGGGCGGCATGTTATCGAGGCACTGGCGGATGATGCGCAGGCTCTGGCGGATTTCCTCGATATGCACCACCACGCGGTCGTAACAGTCGCCGTTGTGGCAGATCGGAATGTCGAACTCGAGCTGGTCGTATCCGGAATAGGGGCGCTGGCGGCGATAGTCCCAGCCGAGGCCGCAGGCGCGCAGGCCGGGGC
>Ga0315298_1007737_pt1 | contig 13988 bp, 11 predicted proteins | sample WHS_1_MG_FD_203077 | JGI IMG/M metagenome (GOLD analysis project Ga0315298, IMG submission 203077) | Extremophilic microbial mat communities from Washburn Hot Springs, YNP, Wyoming, USA - WHS_1_MG | ecosystem: Environmental > Aquatic > Thermal springs > Hot (42-90C) | place: USA: Wyoming...
CCTTATCTTGAGCATAGTTTGCTGTGCAAGCAGCTCAAGACAGTGTTTATCATACAACTTTAACTGTCGGAGGTGTAGACCTTTTGCGGGCAAAGCGGACAAAAACAACAAAAAAGTCTTGACTTCTTTAGTTTCTCTGATTAAAATAATCAAAATTATTTAAAACAAAAGCGGTGAAGGGGAGATGTTCGCCCTGGAGCTGGTCAGGTGAAACCAAGTAGCTTGACCCGAGGTTCGCTTCGTTAAAGCGAAAAGGTGTGTCGTTTGCCCGAAGCAAGCGGAGCACTTAGTAAAACAAACAAACTCTAACCCAAAAGTAACATTTGTTTTCACTAAACTCCTTCTGCTTCGCAAACACCAGTACAAAAATGCAAAACAAAGAAAGGAACAACGGTTATTTACTCAATATCCCAGACGCCTGTGCATTTTTTTTAATCCAAGCGTCGCAAACCGGTGGCTTTAATCTTCAGTTAGCTGAAGAGATAATCCCAAAAGTTCAAGGAAAATTGCAAGAAGAATTAATAAAGATCGTTCAAGATTTTAAAGATAAGCACCTGAAATTATGATAAAATTTATATGATGCTTAACGATCAAATTAACAACTTAAAAAACGAGGCTCTGGGAGAAATTCTTGAATCCCAAACCAAAGAAGAATTAGAAAAAGTCCGTTCTCTCTTTTTGGGAAAATCAGGAAAAATCAGAGAATTAACTAAAAATCTCAAAGACCTCCCCCCTGAAGAAAAGGTTAGCATTGGCAAAAAAATAAATGAAACCAAAAAAGCCATCGAAAGCGCCATAGCAGAACAAGCAAAAAAATTTACCGCTCAAAAGCAATCATCCTGGATCGATGTCACCGCTCCGGGAGAAAAACCAGCAGAAGGACATCTCCATTTAGTAACAGAAGCCATTCAAGAAATTTCTTCCATCTTTGCCCGATTGGGATTCAAACGTTCTCGCTATCCAGAGGTAGAATGGGATTGGTATGCTTTTGAGGGCTTAAATATGTCCAAAAATCACCCAGCCAGAGATGAATGGGAAACATTCTTTATCGAAGATTTAGAAAACGAAAAATATGGCAAAGGGATCCTCACTCCTCATACTTCTTCTGGCCAACTTAGAGAAATGGAAAAATTCAAACCCCCGATTCGAATGATTAACATCGCCAAATGTTATCGACGTCAATCAGATGTCTCCCACTCGCCAATGTTTTATCAATTTGAAGGCTTAGTAATTGATAAAAACATCTCAATTGCCCATCTTAAAGGAACCTTGGACTTCTTTGTAAGAAATTTTTTTGGTCCGGAAAGAAAAACCAGAATTCGCCCTTTTCATTTTCAATTTACCGAGCCTTCTTTTGAGGTTGATGTTTCCTGTGGCCTTTGCCAAGGAAAAGGTTGTCGTTTTTGCAAAGCTGGCTGGCTAGAGCTAGGCGGCAGTGGCATGGTCCACCCTAAAGTTTTAGAAAACGGAGGTATCGATCCTAAAATCTACTCTGGCTTTGCCTTTGGCTGGGGAGTAGAAAGAACCCTGATGATGAAAAAGGGTCTCCAAATAGAAGACATTCGACTACTTTATACTAATGACTTAAGATTTTTAAAACAATTTTAAAAATGAACATTTTAATTTCTGATTCCTGGCTTAGAGATTTTTTAGAAACAAAGGCAAATCCTCAACAAATTGCCGAATATCTTTCTCTTTGTAGTCAATCAGTGGAAAAAATCACCAAAGAAAACCAAGATTTTGTCTACGAGATAGAAATTACTTCCAACCGTCCCGACTGTTTTTCCGTACAGGGCATCGCCAGAGAACTAGCTTGTATTCTTCCGCGTTTTGGAATTCCCGCGAAGTTTAAAGAACCCCCGGTAAAAGAAACTCCTCCAGTCAAAAACGGCCTTCCCCTTGAAGTAAAAATATCCAATTATGATCTTTGCCCCCGATTTACCGCCATAGTTTACGACAATATCACCGTCAAACCTTCCCCCTCATGGGTCCAAAAAAGGCTTATCCAATCAGGCATCAGAGCTCTCAACAATGTCGTTGATATCTCCAACTACCTTATGATTGAGCTAGGACAACCAATGCATACTTTTGATTATGACAAAATTTTAAAGCACAAAATGATTCTAAGAGAGGCAAAAGAGGGAGAAGAAATCATCACTTTAGACGGCCAAAAAAGAAAACTCAAAGAGGGGATTATTATAATCGAAGATGGTGAAGGCAGAATTATTGATCTTTGCGGCATTATGGGTGGCAAAAACTCGGAAACAGACGAAAATACTAAAAGGGTCCTTTTGTTCGTTCAAACCTATAATCCCACTAAAATCAGGAAAGCCTGCCAAGCATTAAGTTTTAGAACTGAAGCGGCAAATCGATTTGAAAAAGGGCTCGATCCAGAAGGAGTAATTCCTGCTATTAAAAGAGCCAACCTACTTTTTGAAGAATGGTGCGAAGGCAAAGTCGCCAGCCAACTTTTTGATATTTACCCTCATCCTCAAAAACCAAAAAATGTCTCTGTTTCCCAAAAACACATAGAAAAAATAATGGGAATTAAATTCCCCCTGGAGGAAGCTGCTAAAATTCTTGAAAGTCTAGGTTTCAAAACAACCATCGAAGCCAAAAAGGAAAGCCTTTGTGCCCAAGTACCTCATTTCCGTTATGATGATGTTAATATCACAGAAGATTTGATTGAAGAAATTGCCAGAATTTATGGCTATCACAATTTGCCAAATTTTCTTCCACCACTTGCGCCTCTCGATTTTCAATCTGAAAGCAACTTTGAATACGAATCTAAAATCAAAACAGCTCTCAAATATTGGGGGTTTACTGAAACCGCCAGTTACTCCCTGGTTAGCGAAAATCTTATCTCAGATAAAAATGCCTCACTTAAGCTTGCCAATCCGCTAACCGAAGATTTGCTTTATTTACGAAAATCACTAATTCCTAGTTTACTAAAAATTGCTCAAGAAAATCCCCAAGAGGAAAAAATCAACATTTTTGAAATAGCCAATGTATACCTTCCCAAAGGTAAAACTTCTCTTCCAGACGAAAGAATGAAGTTGGGAATCTTAAGCTCGGAGAAAAATTTCTTTCAACTCAAGGGAGTTCTTGAACTCCTTCTTTACGAATTAGGAATCAAAAACTATCAATTTTCCCCCAGCCAAAAACAACAATACCTTGTCAAGGAAGCTACAATTACTCTTAATTCCCAAGAAGTTGGTTATTTAGGAGAAATTAATCATTCCGCTTTCCCTTGGTTAACGCTCCAAAAACCTCTTTTTGTCCTGGAAGTCGATCTATTAACTTTAATTTCTTTTGCCAATAAAGAAAAAAAATATCTCCCTCTCACAAAATATCCACCGATAATAGAGGACTTTTGTTTCGTCTTTCCTCAGCAAACTTTTGTCGGCCCAGTTTTGGAAGAAATTCAAAAAATTTCTCCTTTAATTGCTTCTGTAAAAATTATTGACAGCTACGAGAATACCAAAACTTTTCGCCTAGTATTCCAATCCAAAGAAAAAAATCTAGAAGAGAAGGAACTTTCGCCCATAAGGGAAAAAATTCTAACTCACCTTAAAAACAAATTTAAAATAACTTTAAAAACAAACCAATAACCTTCTTTTATTTCGCCCGGGAATACCCAGCCCATTTGTGGCGGGGATGAAGCAGGCAAAAAAGAAGCCTCTCGCCAAAAAAATGAGCTTTTTCCTCTCCGAACCAGAAGAAACCCAGCCCGGCAGACAGGCACGGACATGTAGGCTAATTTCCACCCAAAAATACAACCCAACACTCTTTCCACCGGAACCTGCACCAACTGTCCTTGCGAAGAAATAGCAAGCTTTCCGCGCGGCAGATTATTGCAAATTAAAAGACCTTTTAGAATTCATTTCTTTAACTTCAAAGGAGTCTCAGTCTTTCTCGCAATAAACTGTAAAACTGATGAATAATTATCAAAAAATCCCGGAAATTGTTCTTCTGCTTTCTTTTCAAAATTTCCCAACTTTTCTTCGTCAATCTTCCCCGTTTTTTGCGCTTCTCTTCTAATTAAATAAAACTCGTGCAAAATATCCCAAATTCCATCTTTTTGTACTTTTTGTAAATCGGGAAATTGTTCCTCTAATTTCTGTTTCCAGTAGTCCCAAGGAGGGAAGGGCCCCACCAGTTGAGCCTCTTTGTGAATTCTCCCATCAGGAAAAGGACCACCTCTTTTAATCTCGTGACTCATTTTTCAAAAAAAGATATATTGTCTTCTGCCTTTTACAACAAAATTTAAAAAAAGTCAAGACATCAAAATATATCAGTTTGAAAGCATTTAGTTTGGAGTTAATGTCGGGCTAATAGAAGGATTTAAAGTAGGTATGAACGTTGGGGTTAAACTTGGTACTATCGTTGGCGACGGAGTAGGGGAGGGATTATAATCCCAAGGTAAATTTACCCCAATTTTTACCTCCGCAAAAGCTTCATTCCCTTTATCGTCTCTGGCAATTGCTTTAATTTTATATTTTCCATCAGGTAAAGAAACTTCCAATTCATAAGGAGGCGAAGTAAAAACTTTTTTGCTCTCGTCATTTATTAAAATTTCTACTTTGACAATTTCATTTAAAGAAACTGGTTCTACCTTAATTGTAAAATTTGAATTAGTTTGACTTTGGTCTTGCGGACTTAAAATTTTTACAAAGACTTGTTCACTCGTACTGCAATAACCAATAGGGGGATGATACCTCTCGTCAGTTTGTTTGGCTACCCAATCATCAATCCCTCTCTGCCAGCGATTAGGTTCTCCTTCTTTAGCAAAAGGATCATTCTCTCTAAAAATAAAATATTCCCTTTCTTCATAATTTCCTTTAGCAATATCAATCGGGGTCGCCAATAAGCCTTGGCCTTTACAAATCTTTAACTTTTGATGAATCGGGTCTTGGTCAGAAGGTTCGGTTCCCTTAATAAAATACTCCGACCTTGATGGAAATCCGTCATGGCTTTTGTACCCCGAAACTGCATCAACTTCTACCTTTACTACCTCATCAGGAACTTTAAAGTTTTCCACTGGTTTATTTTTCAAAAATTCATTGATAATTTTTCTCCAAATCGGAGTTGCTCCTGATACTCCTGAAGCTACTGACTTCATCTCCGTGTTATCATTATTTCCCACCCATACCCCCACCATCACTTGGGGAGTCCAACCGATCGCCCAGTTATCTCTTTTGTTGTTAGTGGTTCCGGTTTTTACCGCTACTTGTCTCCCGTCAAACCTTAGCAAACTATTTTCCCCAAAGGTTAAAAGTCGAGCCGAATTATCTGCCAAAATATCGGAAATAATAAACGCCTCCCCCTCGCTCAAAACCCTTTTACCATCAATTGGTTTAAACTCATCCAAAACGTTTCCATCTTTATCAGTAACCTTCAAAATACTTACTGGCTCTACTTTTAACCCACCATTAGCAAAAGCGCAATAAGCAGAAGCCAAATCCAACAGTCTAACTTCTCCACCACCCAAAGTTATTGCCAAACCCCATTTTCTCAAGTTCTCTTCAGTCGGCTCAAGAGTAGTCAACCCCATTTCAAACGCCGTACTCAGCATCTCCTTCAAGCCCACCAAAGACAACATCTTCACTGCTGTAATATTTATTGAATTACCAAGCGCGTACCTCACCTGCAGGGGTCCATGTTCTTTACCATCGTAATTTGTCGGCCTATAAATAGGTTTATCTCCACCTCCCGGAAAATCAGTCAAAGTATCCATAAGCAAGGTAGCAGCAGTATAACCTTTCTTTAAAGCAGTAACATAAGTCACCGGTTTTATCGTACTTCCCGGTTGCCGCTTAGCCAAAACAACGTTATACTTTCCGTCATAATTAGGATCGTCATAATTTTTGCTCCCTACCATTGCCAAAATTTCACCAGTCTTTGGATCAATTACTACAGCCGCCCCATTGGTAATATTCAATTTTTCCACTTTGGCTATCTCACTAGAAACAATTTCTTGGACTTTTTCTTGAAAAGACAAATCCAAACTTGTTGTTACCCTTAACCCTCCTTGTTCCACTAATTCTTTGCCATATTTATCCTCCAACACCTTCTTAACATACATCACAAAATGAGGAGCTTTTAATGTTCCGCTTGGAGAAGCAAAAACAACTTTTTCCAAATCTTCCAGAGCCTTTTTTTCTTCTTCTACAGAAATATAACCATCTTCCCTCATTCTCCTTAAAACATCTTTGGTTCTCCCAACGTAAGCTTTTGTATCTTCAAAAGGATTGTATCTGGAAGGACTTTGCGGCAACCCTGCCAAAATCGCTGATTCCACCAAATTCAAATCTGAAACACTTTTCCCAAAATAAGTCCTCGCCGCTTCTTCTACTCCCCAAATTGTTCCTCCATAAGGCGCTTCGTTTAAATACATCTGCAAAATTTGATCTTTGCTATATTTTGACTCAATCTCCAAAGCCAAAATAAATTCCTTAACTTTTCTTTTCAAAGTCCTTTCTGAAGAAAGCAAAACATTTTTTACCAACTGCTGGGTTAGGGTAGAACCACCCTGAAGACGATGGCGAACAAAAATATAATAAACTGCTCTCAAATAGCCCTTCGGATCAAAACCTTTGTGTTTATAAAAATCTTTGTCTTCAATTGCCACTGTCGCGTCCTTTAAATATTTGGGAACTTGGTAAAGCTGAACAGGAGTTCTTTTTTGTTTCTCGTAAACGTCATAAATCAACTCACCATTACGATCATAAATCTTAGTAGCAAAGCCCTCTTTTCTTACTACCCGATCGGGTCTGGGCAAATCTTTAGCGATTATGACCAAACCCACACTTGCCAAAGCAATCCCAGCCAGCAAAAAAATAAAAAGAAAGAAAGAAAATTTAGCAAAAAATTTCGGAAAATCAATTTTTCTTGGCTTCTTCACCAAACCACCCTCACAAACTTGTTTCTTCTGCCAAATTCTTTTCTCCCAAATTTCTCGCCAGCGAATTTTTTTCATCTTGATTAAAATATACCACAAAAAAAGAAGAACTTGAATTTTTTATGGACGAAGACGAAGAATCTCTTCCAATTCTTCAATCATCTTTCTCCCTTTCTCCGTAGCAAAATGTTTCCTTGCTGGCAGTAAAATTTCCTGAACCACCAAAACCGTCGCGTTTTTTAAATCCAACGGGTGTAAATCACCATTAACAAAATCTTTTTCCAACGACTCATATGAATCGTAAAATTTATCTCCGCCAAACTTTTCTAACCTTTGTACTAAAATTCCTCCCTTTAGCGGAAAGACTAAATGCTTCACCCAATCTAAAACAGGATTAAACTCAACCTCTCTTTCTGGACAAAAAGCGCCTAAAATTTTTTCTTTAATCTCCTCTTCGCTGTCATGAATAAAAATACAAGTTTTCGGGTTTGATTTGGACATCTTCATTTCCGACCAAACTTCTCTTAAGCGCGTTTTATCTTTAATTGGCCAAACAGGCGGTTTACCTAAACCCAAAATTAAATGATGGTGCAAAGCAACCGGCTTATAAACCCGGTCTTTATATCTCAAAGGAGAAATTTTCAAATTAGAAGAGACTTCCCGAGCAATAACATGAGCTTTTCTTTGGTCCAAACCCGCATGGCATAAATTAACTCCCTGAACAAAAATATCAGCAACCTGCATAGGAGGGTAAATCAACCGGGCAAAAATTTGATTTTCGCCTTCTTTTCTTCCCATAATCGTAGAACTCTTGACCACTCTTGCCAAAGTCAAATTCTTAGACACATCAATCAGGGTTTGCCAATAACGATCATTCTGATGATACAAATCAGACCCTAAAACAAATTTAATTTTTTGGGGGTCTCCGCCAACACAAAGAAGGCTGGCAAAAAGTGCCTCTTTAAAATAAGAAACAGCGACTTTTTTAATTGTTTCCAAATCGCCTGAAAGTTTATCATTCAACCAAGTATGCCAATCTGCCAAAAAGATAGTACATTCCACCCCTGCTTGCTGAAAATCCCTAATTTTCATCGCCGACATCAAACCACTCCCAATATGAAGCTTTCCAGAAATTTCAAAACCAATGTAATGCTTTAAAGGAATCCCCGAATCTAGCAAAAATCGCAAATCCTCCACAGTCAAATACTCTTCCAAATTTTGAGTAATTAATCTTAATTTTTCTTCGTTATTCTCCATACCTAAGTCCAGAGGCCAGGATTCGAACCTGGGTAGGCACAAAGCCGACAGTTTTACAGACTGTTGCGTTTGACCACTCCGCCACCTCTGGAATCCAAATAAAATCTTATCACAAAACAGAAAATAAAAAAAGAATGACCTTCTAAGAAGCATTGGAAAAGATTTCTAACATCCACAAAACCTTCCAAATTCTTCTGTCAGAAATCTAAAATGCTCCTTGTGGCAAGGTCATTCTCTCAAAAGGGGCAGGGCGGGACTTGAACCCGTAACCTTTGGGGCCACAACCCAAAGCTCTTCCAATTGAGCTACCTGCCCAAGAAAATACTTACTCGCTCTTGAGTAGTTTTTCCAAAAAAGCAGGTAACTCCTGCCTCTTTATTTGAACCTGGTTAATTTTTTCACCACCTGGCGACTTTCTCAAGTCCTTAACTGTCACCAAATCATTCTCTCTCTCGTCAGGTCCTACTATTATTACTAAAGGACATCTTCTTCGATCAGCTAACTGCAACTGCTTGCTCAATCGGCCATCCCCCATATACATTTCAGCCTTGTAACCCAAATTTCTCACTTGAGAAATTAGTTTAATTGATTCCTCTTGGCAATCATAACTATTAGGATCAAAAACGGTAACAAAAACTTCAATACCAGGTAACTCTTTAGGAGTAATTCCTAATTGCTCCATAACAGTGATAACACGCTCCAAACCAAAAGAACTACCAGTACCAGGAATTTGTGGTCCTCCTAATTTTTCTATAAGGTTATCAAATCTCCCCCCGCCAGTTATAGACCCTATCTGCGCCCTTTTGACAACAGTTTCAAAAATTGGACCAGTGTAGTAATCAAGTCCCCTTGCCAAAGTCGGAGAAATTCTATAATACTTAGGTGGAACACCAAATAGAGTTAAATAATTATTAAGCTTTCGTAAAGTATTAATCCCCTTTTCTATCTCCTGATTTTGAGGAAACAAGGACTGAACTTGAACTAAAATTTCCTCATTGGAACCCCTTACTTCCAGTAATCTATCTGTTATCTTATTGAAAGATTCAATTACTCCCGAAGAAACTCCTGCATTTCCTAACTCTCCACTTATTTGTTCTCTTGAAGCCTTATCTATCTTATCCCAACTCCTTAGCACAGCAAAAATCTGTTCTTGTGTAGAAGCTCCAATCGCTTTAGCCATCCCGTTAAGAAGATTTCTATCTGAAATTTGAATCTCGAATTCTTCAAAACCTAACTGTCTCAAAACATTATATGAAACTGTAACCACCTCAGCATCAGCAATCGGTTCAGATACGCCAATGATGTCAAAATCACATTGAGTAAATTGACGATATCTCCCTTTCTGCGGTGTGTCTGCCCTAAAAACTGGCCCAACAGCATATCTCCTGTATGGTAAAACAATTTCTTTTAAATGTTGAGCCACAACCCTTGATAAAGGAACAGTATGATCATATCTAAGACCAATCTCTTCATCCCCCTTTCTAAAAAAATAAGTTAAACGATTCCCTTCTTCTCCATATTTACCTAAAAGAGTTTCTCTTAATTCAATAATAGGGGTCTCGAGAGGTTCAAAACCAAACCTTTCAAAAACTCCAATAATCTTATCAACTACTATTCTTCTTAAATCAGACTCAGGACGTAAGTAGTCTCTTGTTCCCCGATAATTTCTAGCTTCAATATTAGTTGGCATTTTGGTAAATTCAACTAAAATTCCTATAACTTAATATTATCACAACATGTCAATTTTTTTAAGAAACTCTAAATCTAGAAAAATAACCAATAATTGTATATACAAACAATACTAATACCGAGAAAAAGACTCCTAGGAGAATCATAAATAATTCCAAATTCTTACTAAGCACAGGCGGTAATACATTGAGTAAAGAAAAAACAAGGATTAGCAAAGATGTAGTAAAACCAACAATCAAAGAGTAATTAACAGCCTGTTTAGAAAAAATAAGATTTTTACTTCTCCCCAATCCAACAACATAAACTACAAAAGGAATTGCAACCCCTGATAAATAAATCGCATAAAAACAAACAATTAAAGAAATAATTGTTCTGCCAGTCAATGCTAGAAAAAACACAACAAAAGAATTTATTAATAAAATATTCCCTTTAGACCGCAATTTTGACGGAATGAAAGAAAAGTCAAAAAAAGACAGAGTAAGAATTCTAGTTAACGCACTTCCAGAACCCAAAGAAGCTGTTAACAGTAGTACCACTAAAAATTTTCCCAAAAAGGGCAAACCCAATTTTTCTCCCTCACGCAAAAAAACAAAAGGAATCACTTGCTTCCCATCGATACCTAACGGCAATATCCCTTTATTAATAGCTCCAAAAGTAATTAACACCGGCAAAAAAGTCATCAAAACAAGTCCTAACCCGCCAACAATAGATCCTACAAACGCTTGCTTAGGAGTTTCCGCCTGAACAATAAACTGGTGAAAATCCATTCCTAAAAGAGTAATAAAAATTGTGGGCACGGCAACACCCAAAATAGAAAGAAAACTCCTACTTGAAAAATCCCTTGTCATAGAGGTAAGTATCCACTTAAAAGTTTCTGCTGATACTACTTTGGAAATACCAATAATAACAGCAATAGAATTCAAAACCAGTAGAAGTAAAAAAACGTTGGAAAGTTTCTCTAGAGGAAGAAGAGATAAAACAGAAATCACTATAATCGTCAGAACTACTCCTAAATGAAGGGGGGTCCCTAAAATTCCTAATATAAATGAAGCACCTAAAACTTGTGAAGCAACTATCCCTATCATCCAAAACCAAGAGAGAAAGCACACACCCTCCCTTACCCGTTCTCCAAAACTCATCCCAAGAAGCGTCCAAATGGGATATTTTTTTTCCCAATAAAATTTAGAAATCAAGGAAAGTAAAAACAAACCTGCAGCACAAGATAAAGGATATGTTAACCCCAAAACACCAGAATTAAAAACAGCTTCACTTGTACCTAGCAAAAAACCTAAACCATAATGAAGAGAAATCAAAGAAATTGCAACTTTTAAAAAGTTCAATTTTCTATCCATTAAATAATTACATACATATAAAAGTTAAAAATTTTAACTATCAATTACTCTTTTTTTATTCTTTTATCATTATCAATTAGAATCCAATCAAAATGTAGAATTTCAACCAATTCCAATAAAAAAGGGCTCAAAAAGAGCCCTCTTTAAAAAATACAATACACCAACTATTGTGGAAAGTAGGTTGAATTTTCTCCATAAAATTACTATAATCAGATTATAACTAATTAAATTTAGCAGTGCAAGTAATTATAAGTATATGAGAAAGTATCAAATTGGTGTTATGGGCTCTGCCGCAGACCTCAACTATTCCAAGGAGGTTGAAAAAGCGGCAGAAAAACTCGGGGAACTTATTGCCCAAAAAGGAGGTATTCTGATTTTCGGAGCAGAAAAGGATTCAGATTCCCTTTCTACTGCAGCTTGCCGCGGAGCAAAGAAAAAAGGAGGGTTAACTGTCGGAATTACCTATGGTAAAAGAAAGGACGTCTGGCAAAAAGATGCCGACGTTATTCTTCCCTGCGGACTTGAAAGAGGAGGGGGGCGTGAGTTTGTTCTAGTTTTGGGTTGCGACGCAATTATTGCCATCAGTGGCGGTTCAGGAACTTTAAACGAACTAGCAGTTGCCTATCAAGCAGATATCCCTATGATTGCCTTAAAAGGCTTTGGAGGATGGGCAGATAAATTGGCAGGAAAATTTTTCGATGGTAGAAAAAGAAGAAAAGTTCTCTTGGCAAATACACCAGAAGAAGCAGTCGAACTAGCGTTCCAAGAAGCTAAGCTTTACCGAGAGAAGTATGAAAAATAAATTTCTATTCATAGTGGCAACTCATGGCGATGAAGGATTCTCTCTTGACATCATTAAAGACCTAGAGAGAAAATTCCCGAAGGAAGCTTTTGGCTACGACTGGATAATCGGCAACCCAAAAGCATTCGAGAAAAAACAAAGGTTTATAGACAAAGACCTCAATCGTTGTGCACCAGGCAATATTAAAAGTCAAATCTATGAAGAAAAAAGAGCAGCCGAGATCGTCGAATTATCAAAAAAGTACGACTTCATCGTCGACATCCATGGATCAACTTCAAAATGCGGCATTATAACTATAGTTACATACCCTTCTTTTCAAAATTTAGCTCTCGCAGTTGCCCTTGGAATTAAGAAAAATATTATCTGGTATTCAAAATCATCTTTAGAAAATGGCCCACTAACTCAATACGTAAAATGTCCCGCAATAGAAATAGAATGTGGACCTCAAGACAACAATTGCATCAAAAGAAAACTAAACGAGCTTTTGCAAGAATTCATAGCTGTCCAAAAAAAGAAGGAAAATCTTGCAAAAATTTTAAAAAAATATAAAGAGGCTGAATTTTTTGCGGTTTATGGTAAAAAAGAAGGTAAACATAATCAAAAATTAATCGACTTTAAACCACTTAAGATGAGGAATGAAACATTTTATCCTTTCTTAGCAAATCAATACCCTGGTGTACTTTGCTACAAAACAAAAAGAGTCAACATTGAAAAATATTTTTTATACTAAATTATGATTGAAAGAAAACCAAATACTCAAAAATTTAAAGAACGTATAGACCAGGTTTCAAAGATGTATAAGGAAGCATTTGCCGGGTTTCCATGGTTTGAGAATTTATCCACAGAAGAAGTCAATAAAAGATTAAATTCAAACTTAGAAAAAAGAGGTTTTGAGGCATTTATTGCAGAAAACGAAAAAGGAGAAATTATTGGAGGACTATGGTTCGACTCTCCTACCTTAGAACAGTTACTAACCGAAAGAGGAGAAAAATTAGCAAACTTTGTAAAGAACTTTTGGAAAACCAAAGGTCTTTGCGATCTTATCTGGGAAAGAGAATTAATGGTAAGACCTGACTTTCAAAAACAAAAAATTGCCACAAGGCTAAGAATAACATTTTTGACTTATCTGTCTGAAAAATATCCAAACGGTGTGCTTGTCTTGACAAGAATGAGAGATGACAACATAGGTACTTTAAAGATCGCTGAAAGATTAGGGTACCAAAGAACCGGTATAAGAACGCCTTCGTCTCAAAATCCTAATTTATATCATGAGTTTTGGTATAAGTATATAAAAGAAGGGGAGTAACAAAAATGCAAAAAGAAATAAGTGTTTTTTCAACAAAAGCTATCGATACACTTCTAAACAGAAACGGAGAAGTTATTTCTCGACAACCTGGCGGTCCAATATTTTTCATCGAGAATGTATTTAAAAAAACCGGAATTCCATTTAAAAGCTACAACCGCAAACCAGTTAATGTTGAGATTCTTATAACTGACAAAGGAGAATTTGGAAGAATACCAAACCCACCACGATCGTTAGCTATTCCTTTTTCAAAAAAAGAAAATTGGATAATAGTTTCAACATTACTTTCCGAATGGAACTTTTCCAAAATAAAAAACTTTCAAGGAAAAATATTTGTCGATATTCAGGGTTTTGTCCGTGACGGGAGAGATTTCGGAAAAAAGAGAGTTTGGGAAGAGTCAAAAAATTTTGCTAATAAAATCTTCTGCCTGAAAGGTACCAAACAAGAAGTTTCGTTCCTTCCAACCGAAGTACAAGAAAGTCAAAAATCAAGAATGCTCGTTGTGACAGATGGTAAAAACGGAGTTGATTTATTTTTCCAAGGTACCAAAACATATATACCAGTAGAAAAAGTGGTAAAAACCAAAGATACTATTGGTGCAGGGGATACTTTTTTCGCATATTTTGTGGTAGCAATGTTTCAAGGAAAATCTCCGGTTGAGGCAGCAAAAACTGCAATACAAA
>Ga0315298_1007739_pt1 | contig 13984 bp, 10 predicted proteins | sample WHS_1_MG_FD_203077 | JGI IMG/M metagenome (GOLD analysis project Ga0315298, IMG submission 203077) | Extremophilic microbial mat communities from Washburn Hot Springs, YNP, Wyoming, USA - WHS_1_MG | ecosystem: Environmental > Aquatic > Thermal springs > Hot (42-90C) | place: USA: Wyoming...
TTCCCCGCGTGCCGTTGCTGACGCCCCAGCAATTCGAGGTCTTGGTGAAGGTCTGAAGGTTGACCAGCACGCCAAGCCGTTGAAAGGGCAGGCCATCCGCCGCTTGCCAGACGCGCTTTTCGAGCAGTACCCGGCCGCGCCGCACCTCGCCCACCTCGAAGGCGACATGGCCGCCCGGCCGCACGAGCCGGGCCAGTTCGGCGAGCACGCGGTGCACCATTTCCGTCCAGGCGGCTTCGCTCCGGTGCAGGTCGATTGCGACCGCGCCGGGATCGATCCCGGCGAACCAGCAGCGCAGCCAGTTGTCGGCCGCATAGTCCACGACATCGAGAAACGGCGGCGAGGTGACGACCAGGGCGACCGAGCGCGCGGCCAGGCCCGGAACATGCCAGGCCGGGCCGGTGTGCAGGCCAGGCGCGCCACAGGCGGGAACGGTGCCGTCGCGCAGCAGGGATTTCGATTTCTGGAGGATGAGGGCGGCGATGTCACGCTCGGGTGGGGCAAGGCCGAGCCTTTCGTTGATCCGACGCTGCGCCGTGACGGACACGGCCTGGTTGGGCGGCATCGAGCGGCCGGAGAAGAAGCCGGGGGAGTGGCCGGTGAGCCGGTTGATCGCGACCATGCGAATCCAGTCGGCGACCGGATCGGGCCGCGCGGCGCCCAGCGGGGCGCGTTCGGCGAGCCAGTCCCGCAGCGCCTCGAGGCGGGCGAGGGTCATGGGATGGTAGAAGGCCAGCAGGTCGTCGCGACGGATTTTCCCGAGCGCCCAGTCCACGCTGCGCAGCGAATCGGCGATATCATGCAGATCGATCGGCCGCAGCCGGGGGCGGCACATCAGCGCGGCAAGCGGATTGATGTCGTTGCCGGCGGCCCGGCGCTGCATCAGCGCCGCCTGGACCAGCGTTGTGCCACGGCCCATGAAGGGGTCGAATACGAGATCGCCCGGGGCGGTGAGGCGGGAAATGAAGAAGGCCGGAAGCTGTGGCTTGAAGCAGGCCCGGTAGGAAATCTCGTGGATCGCGTGGGCTTGGCGCTGGCCGGACGTCCAGAACGCGTTGATGAAATAATCGATCCCGTCCGCGCGTTCGTGGCGTGTTATGCCGTCGAAATCACGGAAGTCGAGAATTCCGTCGATGAGCGTCCGGTCGGGAAAAGGCTTCGGCAATGTCATGTTCAAGATGTCCATGAAGCCCACGGATCACTTCAGACGTGGTGAAAATCTGCGTCTTCCGGATTTCAGGTGTTCATGATCTGGCATTTGGCGAGGGCTTCTGTCCGTGGTCGCTTTTCGTGCCGCATGCAATACTGAAGCAATAGTCTTCAGCCTCCGAAGCCCGCCGGCTGGCCACCGAAGGGCACTTGACCGGAAGCCTGAACCCGGCAAAACACGGCTATTCAGACAGAACGCCGGGTTAGCACAGCGGTAGTGCAGCGGTTTTGTAAACCGAAGGTCGGGGGTTCAAATCCCTCACCCGGCACCAGCCCCCAGCGAAGGCTAGAAACATCAACGAGTTGGCTTGAATCCTAGGTTTTTCCCCGCTGAATGGGTATACAGCGTGGGTATACAGACAGTGACTATACTGACCATGGCCTCACCTTGGCGAGACCCCCGAACAGGTATGTTCTATCTGCGGCGCCGCGTTCCGGCCCGCTATGCAGGCATCGATGGGGTGCCGTCTGGCCTCATCAAATGGAGCCTCCACACAAAAGACCCCAAAGAGGCCCGGCGGGTATGGCCTGAGGCTCTTGCCAAGTGGAACGACATGGAGCGCGAGTGGGAACGCCGCGCATCTGTGGAGGCCATAACCCCCGAACGTGCGAACCACATTGCGGCGGCTTGGGCGGACGCGGCAGCGGCAGGGCGCGTGAGTCTACCGGCGACCGGCGATGCTTCGGACGTATTCGATTTGCTCGATTTCCCAGACACACGCACGGCAGATGCCGTGCGGCAGGTGAAGGCGATACTCGCCGCTCGGATCGATGAGGCTTGCCGCTTGGCTGGCATCACGCCCAAGCCAGAGACGTTGCCGGTCCTTGAGTGCGTGATGATGGACGCGGTGCGCGCAGCCTACCTTGAGGCCGACACAAAGGCGGCGGGGCTAAGCGGCGGCCCGGCTTCGGAGGCGGTGCGGAGGTTGAGGGCATCGCTGCCAGAGGTTCCCGACGTCCCCGGTGCGGCCGTCGAGGCAACGCCGAGGGCATCGAAGCTCACCTTCGCAGCCATGTTCGATAATTGGAGAATGACCACCAGCGTTAAGCCCCGGACGATCACCGAGGCCGAGTATGCGCTTGGGCTGCTTGAGAAGCATCTCGGCCACGATGACGCCACCGCCGTTACGAGAGAGGCCCTGATCGCGTGGCGGAACAGTGTAAAAGCGGCGGGGCTATCGAACGACACATGGAACAACCGCCTAAGCCTCATTGGGCAGGTGTTTAAGCGAGCGCACGATGACGGGATGATCCCGGACAACCCCACGCTGAACCTGAGACTGCCCAAGGCCCCGCGCAATTCCCCCTTGCCGTTTACCGACGAGGAAGCGGCGCGCATCCTTGTGGCCGCGCGTAAAGAAACCAATGCCGCCCGCCGATGGGCGCACTGGATCATGGCCTTCACAGGGATGCGTGTTGGCGAAGTGCTCCAGCTTGCCGTTGCGGACCTCCATTACGAGGATGGGGTTCACTATTTCCGCATCACTGAGGCGGGCGAGGGTAAATCGGTGAAGACCGGCGACGTGCGGCATGTGCCGATCCATAGCGCGTTGATCGCCGAGGGTCTGCTCGACTATGCCGCCGGACTGCCCAAGGCTGGCCCTCTGTTCCCCGATAAGAGGCTGGACAAGCACGGGCTACGGGGGGCGCGGGGATGGAAAGCAGTAGGGCAATGGGTGCGCGAAACGGTCGGGATTACCGATCCGACCAAAGTGCCGAACCATTCGTGGCGTCACCGGATGGAGGATGAGTTGAGGGCGGTGGGAGTGGATGAGTCTATCCGCGATTCCATCCTAGGGCACGTCCGCCAGACAACCGGGGGGCGATACGGGGCGCGGGGCGAGAGCTTGGTGCGTCTGGCGCAAGCCCTTGAGCGTGTCCCTATGCCCCGTGGCGTCCCACCAAGCGCGCACCGCCTATCGCTGCCTCTGAGGCCGGAAGACGATACCGGAAGCCGGCCGGCACAAAGCGAGACGCCCGGCCTAGCAGTAAACAACAACAACCTTTAGCGGGATTTGCGAATTGCTTGTGGAAACCGCCCCCCGCCACCGCGTTTGCGTGGCGCTTTTTGCTCAAAGCGACGCGCTGCGTTGCGCGCAACACGTTCAAGCACGCTTCGCGTCATGGCCGCGTCATCACAGAACGATGACAACGATTGCATGATTGGCAATTAATGAACCAGTGACAACGCACGGCGGCACTCCGCAGCAACCATGGATTAGCTGGCGTAGCGCGCTGCGAGTTGCCGACGCCTACAGTCGTTCGGCGGCGTTGCAGTTTAGGAATCGCTGAGATTCCGTAATCGCAATGCACATCGTTGAGGCCGCTCCGTATAAACCCTGTCAACGAACGTTGTCAGATTTCGAACGGGGGCAATATGGCCGCGCAATGGGTGAGTTATCTTCGGGTAAGCACAGAACGTCAGGGACGCAGCGGCCTTGGCCTCGAAGCCCAGCGCGCTGCGGTTACGTCGCACATAGCCTCGGCCGGTGGTCGTTTGCTGAGCGAATATGTGGAGGTTGAAAGCGGCAAGCGGGATGACCGGCCGCAGCTAGTCGCGGCGCTCGATACGTGCCGCCTTACGGGCGCAACGCTACTTATCGCCAAGCTAGACCGCCTAAGCCGCGATGCCGCGTTTCTCCTCGGGCTCCAAAGAGCCGGCGTGGCGTTCACCGCCGCTGATATGCCCCATGCTGATCCGTTTACGGTGGGGATAATGGCTCTCGTTGCCCAAAGGGAACGCGAGATGATCTCCGGGCGCACCAAGGCCGCACTGGCTGCCGCCAAGGCACGGGGGACAACGCTAGGCGGCTTCCGGGGGCGGAAGGTTGATGGGCGGCTCGGCGCCGAAGCGCAGCGCAAGGCCGCCGATGGATTCGCTGAGGCGGTGGCGCCAATCGTGGCGCCGCTGCGGCAGGGTGGGCGCAGCCTCCGGGAAATCGCCGCGATGCTCACCGAACGCGGCATCAGGACGCAAAGGGGCGGTCAATGGAGCCCTGCATCGGTGCGCGCCGTGCTGCTGCGGATTGATGCTATGGCGAAGCAGCATAGCTAGGCGAACGAATATTACGTGTGATGGATTGATAGTGAAACGATCTATTGGGTCATAATGGCTGTCTTAATGTAAACGAGAATTTCGTGCTGGGGAGACCGGGATGACTGCTAGAATTTTGTCGTTTGACCTGTGGCGCACCGCTGAGGCCGCTGCCGAGCGCCTTGGGCTTTACGCGATACACACCACCGAGGCCGCCGAGGGCATCCCCGAGGCTCTAGAGGTAGCGCCGGCACCTATTCCGGCCGGGACACCGGCGGATCGATGGGCGCCGAATTGGGTCATCTACCGAGACACAAGCGGCCACCCCGAGTATCATTGCGACAACCCCAAGACGGGCGATACGCGGACATTCAGCACCGCCACTGCGGCCTTGGAGTGGATTGCCGCTGAGCGGCGGGCCGGGCGGGAACACCTAGGCGACGATTGGACGGCCCTGTGGTTCGCCGGATAAGCCGCCGCCAGAGCAGACGCGCCGGCGCATGGGGTGGCGGCCGAAATGCCGATTCCCTGTGTGGGGGTGGGGGGCTACAGCGGCTTTCGCTGAGGGGGCCATAAAGGATACCCGAGAGATGCCAGAGGGCTTTCCTTGGGCTACCCCCGCACAAGAAACCGGGGATGAGCGGCCTAGCGAGGAACGGCTGCGCAGCGCGTGGCGCGGCCTGATTAGGTCGCCGCAGTTGCCGGCGCATGGGGTGGCGGCCGAAATGCCGATTCCCTGTGTGGGGGTGGGGGTCTACAGCGGCTTTTGCCAAGGGGGGCCATAAAGGATACCCGAGAGATGCCAGAGGGCTTTCCTTGGGCTACCCCCGCACAAGCGCACGGATGCGTCGTTGGCGTCCCGTTGGCGATGCACGGCGCACGGTGCGCAAATGACCGAGACAAACCGTCCGAAGAATAACCACGAGCGCCACCGTGACGCGGCAAAGATGCTACGCGCTGGCGATAATCCACAATGGATTGTAAATATCCAATATCACTCTCGGTTACTCAAGGGTATTCCAAGGATATCATTAGGATTACCCTTAGAGAAGTATATAACTACTACGTAGTTGAAGAATAAACTTAGGATAATACTCTAGGTGAATCCTAAAGACTATCCTTATGTCTCCCTGTAGATACATCCTATAGACCCCCCCTATAATCCCCCCCAAACGACTATCGGGCCTCTTAAGGGTAGGCCATTGGCTCGCCCCCCTTCGGCAGCGCGTGAGTTGGGGCAACGGCCGCAGGTAGCTGACACACTCCGCCGCCGCCGGAAGCCTGGCAGGGCACGCCTTCGTTGCGGGCCTCGTGTTGGCTGGCTCGCATCCGCAGCCTGCCCGGAGGCTTAAACCGCGATTCGTTGTGCGGGGGGTAAGCCAAGGACGGCCGTTGAGCGCGCCTTGGGTGTCCTAGACGTCCGCCATACTGAAAGCCGCTGTAGACCCCCACCCCCACACAGGGAAATGGCATTGCCGAAGCGGCCCGGTCCGCAGTCTGACCGCACGCAAATAGGCTCCGCCCGTCCCACCTGCCCGCAGGCCGTCCGCTGCCCTACGGGGCGCCGGGCGCCTTAGCGGGAGATTCCGTGTGCGGGGGTAGGCCAAGGGCGGCCCTCTGGCGCCTCGCGGGTGTCCTTTATGGCCCCCCTTGGCAAAAGCCGCTGTAGACCCCCACCCCCACACAGGGAAATGGCATTGCCGAAGCGGCCCGGCCGGTTGCTGTCGCTCGCACAAGCGCAGCGTGTTCTTTGGTCGCCTCGTATGCCGCCGCAACCGTTCCCCCGACGCCCATGGGAACGCCCCGCAATGGTCTACCCTAAAGGGGACCGGACGAAGCGGCGGAAGCGCGCTCTCCGGCCCTGCCCATCAAAGACAATCGAGGCAGGAATGACATACGTGATGCAGGTGCAAGAGCACCACGCACGGGGCGCCGGCTACACGGGCGCCGACCGTGCAACGATAGTCGTAGGCGGCGAAACTTTGTCCGCAACGACCACCACCGGCGCGATTATGCAGTTGGCGCGAAAGGTGGTCGCTTCGGGACATCCCGATGGCCCATGGGAAGCCCGAGGAAGCGACGGCGCGCTGCGATTACATGGCCCGTCAATTCAGAGGCTTGCGCGGTGGGCCGTGAGTGAAACCGAACGCAGCGGGCCACGGTTGCGCCGCTTCCGTTCGTTTGCAGCACAGGGGGCATGACTGAGGATGGTTGAAATTCGCATCATTGACCATCGCACCCGATCCGATACCAGCGGCCAGCCTTCCCCCTATCGGATCGAGACATTCCGCCCCCGTCGCGGGGTATTCGTGCGGGGTGACTACGGGGCGTCGCTACTGTGGCGCGGCGAGACTTTCGATGCGGTGAGGCCCGAGCGAAAGGCCGCCGTTTACGCGGTGGCTGCGCTGGCCCCGGCGGCGGGTGCGCCGGATGGGCGATACCGCGTGTATGTGGATGGAGAATTTCGCTGGCGGGGGCTCTCGCTCCATAAGGCGGCGCAATCCGCCTCGCCATATTACGTTATCCGGCCCGATAGGGACGAGCGTGGCGCTTGGGTCTGCGATGCTGGCGCCGGGGAGTTCGTATGCCGCGCCGAGGATAACCCCGAGGCTTACATCGCGGCGGCCCTGCTTGAGGCTGGCGCCCCAGATGGCCCTTGGGCGGTGCAAGGCGCTCTTTCAGCAGCGCGGAGCAACCCCTGCCGGATACCAGGGTATCAACCATGGAACCCGCCGCCGGGGCGCGGCGCGTCTCTCCGCGACCTTGCCGCCGAGGTGAAGGGCGCCGGCCTTGAGGTCGATTACTCCGCCGAGGCCGCGTTACGCCCGGTAAGCGCCGCCCCGTAGAAACGGCTTATCTTGACGGTATCGCCTCTCCGGCGGTGCCGTCTTTTTTTGCTAGCGGCGGACACCGAATGGGTATACATCTGCGACACAGCGAGACGAAAAACCAAGGATTTCTGTGGGTTTCAGGTGAGTGTTCACATTTCCCTCACCCGGCACCAGCCTTTCGGACAGCGTGGGCGTCTCGACAAGGTAGGCCGCGCGTGAATCGGCGCTACGCTCATGGCCGTGGCCGGCGCTCGGTTTCGCTCCTTCGGTGAACGGTCATGATGCATGAGACAACATCGAATTGGCCTTGAGATCGGACCATCCGATGGGGCGGTCGATAGAAACCCGGTGAGGACATGCCTCACCGGGAGATTTTTTCATGTCAGGGGGAGAGTGTTCCGGTTCGGCCCGTCTGTCTGCCCGAATGTCCCGAACACGATTTCATCATGACCAAACCTCGTCCCAGGAGCCGGCCGTCGAGGCCTTGCTGTATTCGGTCGCGCGGTTCTCGAAGAAGTTCGTGTGCTCGACGGCGTTGAGCATCTCGTCGAGCCAGGGAAGCGGATTCTTGTCGACATGGAAGAGCGGGTTGAGTCCGAGCTGGAGCAGACGGCGATCCGCGATATAGCGGATGTAGCGCTTCACCTCTTCGGCGGTCAGCCCCTCGACGGCGCCGAACTCGAAGGCGAGGTCGATGAAGGCATCCTCGTGATCGACGATGGTGGCGCAGCAGAGATAGATCTCGCGCCGCAGTTCCTCGGTCCAGATTTCCGGGTTCTCGGCGACGAAGGTACGGAACAGCTTGATCACCGAGTTGCAGTGCAGGCTCTCGTCGCGCACCGACCAGGAGACGATCTGGCCCATCCCCTTCATCTTGTTGAAGCGCGGGAAGTTCAGCAGGATCGCGAAGGAGGCGAAGAGCTGCAGCCCTTCGGTGAAGGCGCCGAAAGCGGCCAGCGTCTTGGCGATCTCGTGCTTCGAGTCGACGCTGAATTCCTGCATGTAGTCATACTTGTCCTTCATCTCCTTGTATTTGAGGAAGGCCGAGTATTCGACTTCCGGCATGCCGATCGTGTCGAGCAGGTGCGAATAGGCGGCGATGTGGATCGTCTCGATGTTCGAGAAGGCCGACAGCATCATCAGCACTTCCGTCGGTTTGAACACCTGGCTGTAGTGCTTCATGTAGCAGTTGTTCACCTCGACATCCGCCTGGGTGAAGAAGCGGAAGATCTGGGTGAGCAGGTTGCGCTCGCCGGGGGTGAGGTTGCGGTGCCAGTCCTTCACGTCGTCCGCGAGGGGAACTTCCTCCGGCAGCCAGTGGACGCGCTGCTGGGTCAGCCATGCCTCGTAGGCCCAGGGGTAGCGGAACGGCTTGTAGACCGGGTTTTCCGTGAGCAGGTCGAAATGCGCGGGGGTTTCGACCGGGATGGGCGCGGCGGTATCGGCGGTGGTGACGGACATTCAGGCAGATCCTCGGAAAGACGTGGGAACGCGGCGGCCGGACTACTGGCAGGCCAGGCATTCCTCGTAATTGGTCGTGCTTGCGGCGGCGGCAACCAGCGGTGCCGGGGCCGGCGCGGTGCGGTTGGCGGCGTCGCCGTGCTCGTGGCGCTGCACCTTCTCGCTCACCGTGTCAGCGCGCTGGATCGAGAGAGAGCGGCAGTAATAGAGCGACTTCACGCCCTTCTTCCATGCCTGGAAATGGATCTGGTGCAGATCCCGCTTGTGGACATTTGCCGGCAGGAAAACGTTGATCGACTGGCTCTGGCAGATATACGGCGTGCGGTCGGCGGCGTGTTCGATCACCCAGCGCTGGTCGAGTTCGAAGGCGGTCTTGAAGACGGCCTTCTCGTCGTCGGTGAGAAAATCGAGATGCTGGACCGAGCCCTTGCTGACGGTGATGTTCGACCAGGTTTCCTCATCGTCGCGGCCCTTGGCGGCGAGGAGCTGCTGCAGGTGGCGGTTGCGCACCGAGAAACTGCCGGACAGGGTTTTCTGCAGGAAGACATTGGCGGCGATCGGCTCGATGCCGGGGCTCGAATTGCCGGCGATGATCGAGATCGAGGCGGTCGGCGCGATCGCCATCTTGTGCGAGAAGCGCTCCATCACGCCGTATTCGGCGGCGTCGGGGCAGGGGCCGCGTTCCTCGGCGAGCTTGCGCGAGGCGGCATCGGCGCCGGCGCGGATATGCCGGAAGATGCGGATGTTCCACGCCTTCGCCATCGCGCTCTCGAACGGAATGTTGAGCGACTGCAGCAGCGAGTGGAACCCCATCACGCCGAGGCCGACCGAGCGCTCGCGCATCGCGGCGTATTTGGCGCGGGCCATCGAGTCCGGCGCGCTATCGATGAAATCCTGCAAGACATTGTCGAGGAAGCGCATCACGTCCTCGATGAACTGCGGATTGTCGTGCCATTCGAGCCATGTCTCGAGATTGATCGATGACAGGCAGCAGACGGCGGTGCGCTGCTGGCCGTGATGATCAAGGCCGGTGGGCAGGGTGATCTCGGCGCAGAGATTGGAGGTCTTTACCTCGAGGCCGGCGAGCTTGTGGTGCTCGGGCCGCGCGTTGTTCACGTGGTCGGCGAAGATGATGTAGGGCTCGCCGGTCTCGATCCTGGCGGTCAGGATGCGGATCCAGAGCGAGCGGGCGGAGACGGAGCGGACATGCGCGCCGTCCTTGGGCGAGGTGAGGGCCCACATCTCGTCCGCCTCCACGGCGCGCATGAACGCGTCGGAGACCAGGATGCCGTGATGCAGGTTGAGCGCCTTGCGGTTCGGATCGCCACCGGTGGGGCGGCGGATCTCGATGAATTCCTCGACCTCCGGATGGGAAATCGGCAGGTAGACGGCGGCCGAACCACGGCGCAGCGAGCCCTGGCTGATCGCCAGCGTCAGGCTGTCCATCACCCGGATGAAGGGAACGACGCCCGAGGTCTTGCCGTTCTGGCCAACCTTCTCGCCGATCGAGCGCAGGTTGCCCCAATAGGAGCCGATGCCGCCGCCCTTGGAGGCGAGCCAGACATTCTCGTTCCAGAGATCGACGATGCCTTCCAGGCTGTCCGACGCCTCGTTGAGGAAGCAGGAGATCGGCAGGCCGCGCTTGGTGCCGCCGTTCGACAGCACCGGGGTCGCCGGCATGAACCAGAGCTTGCTGATGTAGTCGTAGAGCCGCTGGGCGTGCTCGGCGTCGTCGCCATAATAGGAGGCGACGCGGGCGAACAGGTCCTGATAGCTTTCGCCCGGCATCAGATAGCGGTCGTTCAGCGTCGCGCGGCCGAATTCGGTGAGCAGCGAATCGCGCGAGCGGTCGATCCTGATCTGATAACCCCCACGGATCTGCACATCGGTGTCGAGCAATGCGGGTTCGGGTCGGTTGATCGCGTTCATTGCAGTGGGGGCTCCCGTCGTTTCGGCGAAGCACATAACAACATATTGGGTAGGCATCGCGCAATCGCCACTAGATCAAGTTAATCCAAAAAAATCTCTTGCGCCGAGTCGGGCCCGGACGGTCTTATGTGTTCGTTGTTTGTTCTTATGCTAGACTTATGGCGCCGGCCCGGCAAGCGGGTGGCCGCACAATGCCGAATCGACGCAAAGGCCCGCGCGATCTGCATCGCGCGGGCCTGAAAAACCGTGGGGCGGTCGGGAGAGGCGGAAGCCGCGGTTCAGCGCAGCCCCTGGCAGAAGGTCTGGATGCGGGTGCAGGCGTCGCGCAGCGCCTCGGTCGAGGTCGCGTAGCTGACCCGGAAATAGCCGGGATAGATGAAGGCGCTGCCATGCACGGCCGCGACTCCCTGCTCTTCCAGCAGCGCCGTGACGAAGGCCTCGTCATCGACGATTTTTGTTCCGCCCGCCGAGGTCTTGCCGAGGCAGCCGGCGATCGAGGGGAAGACGTAGAACGCGCCCTCGGGCTTCGAGCAGGTGATGCCCGGGGCCTCGTTGAGCATCGCGACCACGAGATCCCGCCGCTCGCGATAGGCGGCGCGCATCACGTCGATCGCGTCCTCCGGGCCTTCCAGCGCGGCGAGGGCCGCGGCCTGGCTGACCGAGGAGGTGTTCGAGGTCGACTGGCTCTGCAGCTTGTCCATCGCCTTGATGAGCTGGACCGGCGCGCCGCAGAAGCCGATTCGCCAGCCGGTCATCGCATAGGCCTTGGAGCAGCCGTTCATCGTCACCGTGCGCTCGCGCAGCTTCGGCTCGACGCCGACGATGGTGGCCGGAGCAAAGCCGTCATAGACGAGCTTCTCGTAGATGTCGTCGGTGAACACCCAGATGTCGGGGTGGCGCAGCAGCACGTCGCAGATCGGGCGGAGGTCTTCCGCCGAATAGGCCGCCCCGGTCGGGTTCGAAGGCGAGTTCAGCATCAGCCACTTGGTCTTCGGCGTGATCGCCGCCTCGAGATCCTCGGCGCGCAGCTTGAAGCCGTTGTTCTGGCTGCAGGGGACGAAGACCGGCTTGCCCTCGGCGAGCTGGACGATGTCCGGATAGCTGACCCAGCACGGTGTCGGGATGATCACCTCGTCGCCGGCCTCGACGGTGGCGAGCATGGCGTTGAAGATGACCTGCTTGCCGCCGGTCGAGACAATGATCTCCTGCGGCGTGTAGTCGATCCCGTTGTCGCGCTTGAATTTCGTGGCAACGGCCTTGCGCAGCGCCATGGTGCCGGCGACGTCGGTATACTTGGTCTCGCCCGCCTCTATCGCGGCGATGGCGGCGCGCTTGATGTGGTCCGGCGTGTCGAAATCAGGCTCGCCGGCGGAGAGGCTGATGATGTCGCGGCCCTCGGCCTTGAGCTGGCGCGCCTTGGTCGAAATGGCGATCGTCTGGCTCGGGCTGATCCGGTTCAGGCGTGCGGCGATCAGGTTCATGTGCGATGCTCCCCGTGACAACGGCCCCGATGTAACCGAACTGCCGCGCGATGAACATGGCCCTGATGCGCGGGCCGGCACGAACTCCGCTCATGACGGGGCTTGCCGAGCGGGCGCCGACGCCATATCAACCGGGTCGAATGGGGTGTAGCCAAGCGGTAAGGCAGCGGATTTTGATTCCGCCATGCGGAGGTTCGAATCCTCCCACCCCAGCCAGGCCACGACGCGGCCGGGGCTCCGGGGATCAAACCTCAGGGAGATGAATGATATGTATCTGATTCTTAATCGGATTTGACACTATATGCCTTCTGGCGGGCTATCAGGCATCCGCTGATTCGGATATTCACGGCCGGCCCGGGCCATCGCGCCCCCTGTCGGCAGGAGCAGTGATTTCGACATGAACGACACGACACCGGCCGCGCCGGCGCTGAGCACGTTTCGCAAACAATCGCATTTCACCCTGTCGGCCGATCGCGGCTGGGGCCAGCGCGTGCGACTGGCTTCGACCGATCTGGTCGAGGGAGCAAAGCTCTGGCGCCTGATCTGGACGCTCGCCTTCTACGACATCAAGCTCCGCTATCGCGGCTCGGCGCTTGGGCCGTTCTGGCTGACCATCTCCACCGGCGTCCAGGTGGCGGCAATGGCCTTTCTCTACGGCGTGCTCTTCCGCACCGACATCCACACCTACCTGCCGTATCTCGCCATCTCGATGGTGCTGTGGACGTATCTCAACACCCTGATCTCCGAGGGCAGCACCTGCTTCTCCCAGAGCGACACGCTGATCAAGGGCACGCGGATGCCCTTCGTCGTGCATGCGGCGCGCAACGTGGTGCGCAACACGATCGTGCTCGCCCATAACCTGATCGTCATCGTCGTCGTCTTCGCGATCATGGACGTGCATCAGAGCCTGTATTCGCTGCTCGCCATCCCGGCGCTCGCCTTGTGGATGATCGACGCCGTCGCGATCTCGCTGCTGATGGGCGCGCTCTGCGCCCGCTTCCGCGACCTGCCGCAGATCATCCTGTCGGTCATGCAGATCGCCTTCTTCATCACGCCGGTGATCTGGTATGCGAAGGTGCTGAACAGCCATCCGCTCGGCAAGCTGCTCATCGAGTTCAACCCCTTCTACCCGATCCTCGAAATTCTCAGGGCGCCGCTGCTTGGCACGCCGATCAGCCTGCAGATCGGCCTCGAGGCCGTGTTCGTGTCCGCCCTGCTGGTCCTGCTCGCCGCGGTCGGCTTCGCCCGCATGCGCGGCCGCGTGGCATACTGGGTGTAAGCCATGACCCATCTGACCGCGTTCAACATTTCCGTCGACTTTCCGCTCTATCACGCTGAAAGCCGCTCGCTGAAGAAGACCCTGATCGGCCATGCCTCGTCGCGTTTCGCGCGGGACCAGCGCAGCCGGCCGGTCGTGCAGGCGCTGCGCAACATCTCCTTCTCGCTGAGGTCGGGAGACCGGCTCGGCCTGATCGGCTCGAACGGCTCGGGCAAGACCACGCTGCTGCGCGCGCTTTCCGGCATCTACCAGCCGACGGTCGGGTCGCTTTCGATGGAAGGGCGGCTGACCTCGCTGCTCGATCCCGGCCAGGGGATGAACCCCGACCTCACCGGGCGCGAGAACATCCGCCTGCGCGGCCAGTATCTCGGCCTCGCGCGTCCCGAAATCGACCGGCTCGAGGCGGATGTCGAGGATTTCTCCGAACTCGCCCAATTCCTCGACCTGCCGGTGCGCAACTATTCCTCGGGCATGGTGGTGCGCCTCGCCTTCGCGATGGCGACGGCGTTTCCCCCCGAGATCCTGCTGATGGACGAATGGATCCTCGCCGGCGACGCCGCCTTCATGGAAAAGGCGAAGGACCGCGTCGAGGGCATGGTGCGCCATGCGGAGGTGCTTGTCCTCGCCAGTCACAGCGCCTCGATCCTCGTGGAGTGGTGCAACCGGCTGCTCTGGCTCGATGGCGGGCAGATCCGCGCCGACGGGCCGCCGATGAAGATCCTCGCCGACTACCTGCCGCCGCAGCAATACGAGGAACTGG
>Ga0315298_1007740_pt1 | contig 13984 bp, 14 predicted proteins | sample WHS_1_MG_FD_203077 | JGI IMG/M metagenome (GOLD analysis project Ga0315298, IMG submission 203077) | Extremophilic microbial mat communities from Washburn Hot Springs, YNP, Wyoming, USA - WHS_1_MG | ecosystem: Environmental > Aquatic > Thermal springs > Hot (42-90C) | place: USA: Wyoming...
AAGGCAAGAAAAAATATTATTATATCGCTAAAGCAGTAAGAAAAGGTACAAGTGTAATTCAAAAGTCTGTTCTATATATCGGCACAGCCGACACTTTGTATAAAAAGCTATTAAATCTCAAAAAGAACTAGCCATATCTGTCCCACACTCAGAAAAGAACATATATTTAAATATTTAAGTTCTAAAAAATATAAAGAGGATCTGTAGTTCAATGGCTCAGAATGTCGGTCTCCAGAACCGAAGATGGGGGTTCGATTCCCTCCAGATCCATTTAAATTCTTTTGAGGGATACTTTTAAATTTATGTGATTTGTTTTTTAGTTATTTAGGAATAATGGAAAGAAATTTTCAAAAAATTATTCTAATCTAAAAATAATTAAAAAAGAAAAATAAAAATAAATCTTAGTTTTTTGCCATTGTAAAGACGTTTCTAATGGCAACAATTATTGTGGCAGGTACAAATAGTGCGAGAAGAGCTTTTAAAACATCATTTAGGATAGGAACTTCATCCATTATATTAGCTCCCATTGAACTCGCAATAATTAGTACCGCACCAGAAAGAAGGAAGGAATGTGCTTCTGCGTCGGCTATATTTAGTAATCCCACGATTAATCCAATAAGCACCAGAATTGTTAGCATTGCAGCATTGCTGCTAACATCTCCTAGCAAGCCTAATAAAACCGCCAGGATAAAACCAACCAGAAATGCCCAACTTCCTACTTTATTTTCTTTTTTCATAGGCGATTATTTTTTTCCTCCTTTTAATTTTTTAGGCGAATGTAGTTTAAATATGTTTCTTTATTTTAACTGTGTTGCATGATTAATGCACCATAAAAGGTTTAACATTTATATCAAATATATAAGGTTTAATGTTATACTTTTTTAGTATAAAAAGGACTTTATTTTGATCTTTAGTTTTAACAATGATTGTGCCTTTAAGAAGCGTGATATAAATTTCGTCTAAAGAGATCAATATTGATTTGTTATATCTTGGAGAATACAAGAAAGCGAGAAAAAGAAGATTAAGTAACTAAATACGATTTATAACAAGATGTACACTTAATTTTATGAAGCTGAAACAATTTAAAGAACAGCTTTCTAAACGATGAACATTAATTAACGAAGTTACAGAGAACCGCGTAATTTTATATATTTTTTATATTAATCAATTATAGAAGAGTACTATCAACGAAAAGAAACGCAATTATTCTTTTGCTTTAAGAAAGTTAGCGATTTAAAATTTATTAATCTTAATAAAAGATTTATAGAAGTCTAATGGATTTTAAATACTTTTTATATGCTAAATACTTTATTGTTTATGCTTTGCTTATGAAAACAGAAATAAAACCAGAAGCAGATAATTGCAATGTATTCTCCTTAAAATTACTATTTTTAGAAGATGTAATTGAGCTCTTAAAAGAACAGAAATTGAATGAAACCATAAATGAACCCATGATTGAAAAATCTAATGCAGAAAGGGCATTAGAAAAAGCAGATATTAGGCGCAAGACTATTATAATTGTTTTATTATCTTTGTTATCTATTACTTTAATTATTCTTATCTTAAAAAAATTAAGAATGGAAAGTAAATTTTGATTTTATCATTTAATCTCTATAGAAAAAATAATCTTTTAATGCATTAGTAATATAAAAAAGCATAAAATCAATCATTATAGACTTTCTTGTTACATTAATCGTGCAACAGATTTTTGTCTTTATATTTTTTTAAGAGCTTCTATTTCTTCGAAAGTAATTGCGGCTCCTTTAAATTTTGTGGCATACAATGCTGCATCTAACGCTTGCTTGTTTTCTATTCCCAAAAGTCCTTTTTTGTAAGCAACATAAACAATTTCTGAGGTGCGAATAAAATTAAACTTTTGAGAATAATTTGTGTAAGGTGCTACAAATTGAACTTGTTGGTGTAAGTGCTTGGACATTATTTTTTCTAAGGTTTTAGGATCTTCAAATAATAGTCTGATTGTTCTTTCATCTGTTGCAATAATTACTTCGTGTCCTTTTTCTTTTAAAATTGATCCGATTGCAATGCAAGACACTTCTCCCTCACTTACTATGTTTACCCAACCTTCTTTTGCTTTATAAGAGTGATTTGCAATTTCTAGAAGTTCCTTTGTTTTTCTTTTTATTTCTTCATTTGAAATATTTAGAGAAGATGGCAGTTCAATAATTTCTTTTGTTAAAAGTGACTCAATTCGCAAAGCCCCAAGTTTAAAACGTAAGATGTTTAGTGGTCTATCAATTGTTTCGTATTTTACTTGTTCAGTTATTAGAATTTTGCCATTCCAGTCTTTTTTTAGTTTTTCTAATATGTCCAGTAAACCGTTTAAAGACAAATTAATTAAAATGCCTGAGTCGCAAATTAACACTTTCATGAGAAAAACTCCAGAGCAATTCGTGCTCTTTTTTTAATATCAAAGGTGGAATAACCCTCTTCAATTCTTTTTGTTCCCAAATAATCAGCAAGCTCCCATTGGGTAATTCCAAGTAATTGCGCTGTTTTTTCCATGGAAATTCCGTGTTCATAAATTCGTGAAGCCTTGTTAATTTCTGCTTTTCTTAAAACTTCTTTAATGTATTCTTTTAAATTAGGGGATATCTGAGAGAGTGTTTTTCTAGCTTCTTTTAAGTGTTCTTCATATTTTTCTAAATTATTTTTTTCAAGCGCATCTTTACTTAATTCTAACCATTGTACTATTTTTTTTGATAACTTATTCCAGTTTTTTACTTTTAAATGGTCATTTCTTTCAATTATTTTGCTTAAAGTGTAAATTAAAACTGCAAGTGTAATACTTCCACTATCTTGTTTTAATGAGGCGCTGTGAATTGTTTGGTTAGATAGCTCTTTTAAATTTTGCGAGTTAAAATTTTGTAATGCTTTGATAGCATTTTGAATCACCTCACCCACATGCTTTTTTTCTTCCATGAGCTATAATAATCTTAGTAGTATATAAACTTTTATTGGTAATTAATTGCAACTATCTTGGTTTTTAAAGTGTTCAAACGTAACATTAATAAAGTTCTTTGTATCATTATATTTATGGAGGTTATCCTAGATACTAACTTTATTATAACCTGTATTAGAAGGGATATTGATTTTTTAGAGCAGTTAGAGGCAGAGGGATTTACTGTTGTTGTTCCAAAAGAAGTTCTTGAAGAATTAAAGGATTTAAGGTTTAGGGTTACTAATGACGAAAGGACCGCAATAAATGTTGCTTTAGAGTTGCTTGAAAAAAGAAAAGTAAAAAAAATGAGTTTAGGGCATTATTCTGTAGATAAGGGTTTAATTAATAAAGGTAAAGAAGGATATTTTATTGCTACTTTAGATTCTGCAATTCGCCATGAAGTGCCAAATGTTGTGGGTATAAGAACTGCGCAGAAATCTATTGTTATTGAAAAAAAATAGTAATTTTTTGAAAGGATGGGCGGTAAAATGCTTTTTAATTAATAGGCGTAAAATTATGTAAAGCAAATTTTCTAACTTAACTTATAAATCAGAAGTTGCGAATATTCGATTATAATATATAAAAAAGATCGGAAAGCAAAAATCGAATAAAAAACGTAAGAACTTTTTTAAGAAAAAAGTTCTAAACTAGAGATTGATAAAAAATAGACTGCCTTAGAAGGTATTTTGGTAAAGAGGAGGATATAATAATTGAATAAAAATTAGTAAGTTGTTCTACTTTTTAGTATAATGCCGCCTAAACAAGAACTAAGCTATGACTAAATAAATAACAGCAAATCTGCAAATAGGATAAAATTCTAAAAATACAAAATCAACGAATACTAAATAAAGTATCTTTAAAAGTAAAAAATACTCTTTTTTGTAATTGTTAATAATTGGATTTATTTTATTTTGGGATTATTTAATTATTGCCGCGCTATTAAGCTTTAATTTCTGCTTTGAAAGAGTTAAATACAAAACTAAAATCTTTTTGCAGATGATAGACTACAATTTAAAGAGTAGTGGAAAGAATAGTCATAAAAAATTAATTTATTATTTGTATATCTCTGCTACCTGCAATATAAAGGAAAAAGCAGATTAGTTACTTTTATAAATTCATTTAAATAATTATTATTATGAAAGAAAAAATATCTTTTGATGACCAAATTTCTCGGAATAAGGCAAAATCAGTATTTTTAATGATAATCATATTTTTTGTTTTTATTTTGTTAGGTTATCTTATTTCATTTCTTTTTGATCCAGGGTATTTTTTTGTGGTAATGAGTATTTCAGTTATCTTTTCTTTAACTTATATACTTTTTAGTTATTATAATGCTCATAAAATTGCTCTTGCTTCTGTCGGAGCAGAGCCTGCTTCTGAGAGAGAATATAGGCAGTTACATAACGCTGTTGAAAACATGGCAATTGCAGCTGGTTTGCCTAAACCAAAAGTTTATGTTATGAAATCAGAAGAAATAAATGCTCTTGCCTCTGGTAGAAATCCTGAAAATGCGGTTATATGCGTTACAACAGGGGCCTTAAAAAAATTAAACAAGGAAGAATTGGAAGGAGTTATTTCTCATGAAATGGCCCATATTGCAAACTATGATGTTCGCTTTATGACTTTAGCTACTATAATGATTGGATTAATTGCAATAATTTCAGAGATTTTTTTAAGAAGCTTTTGGTTTTCAAATAGAGACAGTAGAGACAGAACAGGTGCTTTGATTTTGCTTGCAAGCATTTTAGTTGCAATTTTAGCTCCAATTTTGGCTCAGTTAATTTCCCTTGCAATTTCAAGAAGCAGAGAGTATACTGCTGATGCAACAGGAGTTAAATTTACACGATATCCTGCTGGATTAGCAAATGCTTTAAAAAAAATAAAGTATGAGCATGTTTCTTCTGATGAACTTAAAAGATATCCAAAAGAAGTTGCTCCTTTGTTTATATCAGATCCATTTAAGAAAAAAGTCAGTTCATTATTTATGACTCATCCTCCAATAGAAGAAAGAATAAGGAGACTTGAGGCAATGTAAATTAAGGGTTTTTGAATTTTAGTTAATTTTTATTCTCCAACCTCTTTTTTAACTTCTTCTTTTCCTTTTTCAAGCTCTTCTAATTGTTGTTTGTCTCTGTTAAGAAGAAGTCTTAAAAATTCTCCAACATGAGTTTTTTCTTCTTTTGCTATTTCTAAAAGCATTGTCTTAATATTTTTATCTTGTGCTTTAGAAGCTAATTGCTCGTATAAATTTACTGCGTCTAATTCCGCAATCATTCCAATCCTAATTATTTCTTGGTCAACTAATTTTTTATCAACTTTTTCTAAATCTTTTGGAATTTCTGACATCATACTTATTTTAAAGAGGCGAGATATTTAAACTTTTGTTTTAAATTTTTTTTCGTATAGCTTTTTTCCAATTTCAATGTATTCTAATGCTGTTTTTTTGCCTAAAACTTTTAAAACTTTGCACTTTTTTCCTTCAAACTTTTTGTAGTTTTCAAAAAAATGTTTTACTTCTTTTATTTTTTGTTTTAAATTAGATAAAGAGGTGTATTTTTCGTAATTTTTTTTAAATGGTACTGCTATTATTTTATCGTCTTTTTTTCCACTGTCAATTACTTTTAGTACCCCTAATATCCTTACTTTTATTACACAAAGAGGGGGTAGTGGATTTTTGGAAATTACTAAAATGTCTAATGGGTCCTTGTCGTACCATAAAGTTCTTGGTAAAAAACCATAATTTCCAGGATAGCGGAAAATTTTTTTTAGTTTTCTGTCGAGATATAAAAAACCAGTTTTTTCGTCTATTTCGTATTTATACGTAGAACCTTTTGGAATTTCTATTACTGCGTTTACTACATAAGGGATTTTTGTTTCTAATTTAGTTTCACGCCAAAGATTTTTATGCACCATCTTTATTTTAAGTTATAGTGGCCAAGCAAAATTTGTTTATTAATTTATCGTATTTAACTGATATAGCCAAATTAGCTAAATAAGAAGAACAAATTTTTTATATTGTCTTACTCGAAGTGCGAAAAGTATATAAAGGAGTATTTCTTATAAAAAGTATGGCTGACAGAAGAGAGATTAGTTTGTGGTGTTCTAAAAATAAGTCTTATGCTCCCCTATGTGTCAGCATTTTATTCTTTAAATAAATCGCCATCTTTTGGCGGCTTTTTGAAAACAAGATGGCGAATAAATTTATATTAACAGCTAAAGAATCTGCTTCTTTTGGTAGAAGTGGCAACGAAATAAGGAGTATTCAAAAATTGTTAAAATCTTATTCTCAGAATAATTTGCCTAAAGACTTTTTGTTGCCTACGGAATTAATAACAGAAATTGCTAATTTTATAGAAAGAAATTTAATTGTCTCTAAAAAGGAACTTCAGGGAAAGAATACTTTAAAGGTATGTTGTTTAAGATGTTGCAAGGCGCATGCCCTTTCTTTTGCTAAAAAGTATAATGTTTCCGAGGATGGGATCAAGTATTTAGAAAGTCTTTTTAAAGTTGAAACAGGACATAATGGTTTTTATTTAGACGGGAATACTTTAAAGAGATGTGATTACTAAACTATTTATTCATAAATTTTTTAATAAAATCAGAGTATTGGGCACGATTTACAATTGAAAGCAAGCACCATCTTTTTTCTCCTATTTTCTCAACTTTTACTTTTCCTAAAGCACTTCTGTAAACCTCTTCGTTAATTATTACTTGCCCGTTTGCGAATTCTGAAAGGTTTTTAGCTGAAACAACTGTTGAGCCTATTGAAGTGTATACTATTTTTCCTTCTTTTGTTTCAGCGAACATATATCCTTTGTTTATACCAATGCCGTATTTTATTTTTAGAGCAAAGTGTTCGTTGTATTCATCTAAAACTTCTTTAATCTCTTTTGCGAGATTTAGAGCTTTTAATATTGGGGCTGGTTCTTTTTCAGATGGAGCAGGTAAAAGAATTATTTTAAATGCACCTTGATTATACACTTTTAAACCTTCTTTTCTTATTTTTTCAAATATGCGCTCAAGAGTTTTTTTAGCAGAGCTGTCTTTTATACTTTCTATTTTATTTGAGTTTTTTATGTTTAAAGAAATAACAGCTACTTCAACTTTGCCACTTTTTTCTTGAATAAACTTGGAGTAATTTTTTTTAGGAGTATTCTGAACATATGATTTTTCAGTATTTTTTGGTGTTGTTTCCCAAGATGTTTTTGGCTTTATTTTTTTGTAATACAAAATTATCAATGCTATTAAGATTGCAATTACAATTGCCCATAAAATTAATTTTATTAAACTGCCTTTATCAGAGCGTATTTCTTTTATGTCTATTGACTTTCCTGTTAAAAATGTGCTTCTTGAAAATGTGGATTCTCCACTTTTAATTGAGATGTTATATTCTCTTTCTGGAGCAAAAAGTTTGTATTTTGCTTCTTTGCCTATGGGGATTGTAACATCTAAAATTTCTTTTTTATCGCCAATAGAAACTTCAATTATTTTTTTGAAAGGAATGTTACCTTGGTTTTTAATTATTAAAGTGTCGTTTTGTAGTAAAAAAGAAGAGTTTTCAATAGGGTATACTAAAAATTCTTTTTTTGTTGAAAAAGAGTGGTATTGCAATAAAATTTTCCAGTAACCAGGCATTGCATCTTGAGACAAATTAAAGGTTTGAACTTCTCCCGAAATAGCTACTTTTTTTTCTATTTGAGTGTTATCTGAAGAATAAATATAAACAATAATGCTATCTGAAATGAGTTTTCCTGTTTGGTCGTAAAGCAAAGGAGTGTATTTTAGCTCTGAATTAGGATATGCTTCTATTTTTTCTAAGGCAAGATCTAAAGAAGTTGGTTTTTGTTTTATGTTAAGCACTGAAAAGGCGTTTCCTTCATTCGTAACAACATTGTTAAAATCTCTTTCTTCAACAAAAGCCTTAACTTCGTAAGCACCTGCTGCTGTATTTTCAGGAATTGTTAAATTAAGAGCAAAAACGCCTGCTTTTACTATACTGCTTGAGGTTATTCCTGCTGCAGGGATAGAAATTTTTACAAAGCCATCAACAGGTTTGTTGTTTTTTTTAATAGCATTTCCGCTTATTTTTAGTGTTTTTCCTGGTTCAATAAATGTTGTTTCTAATTGTAGTATAGGGGTAATTTGAGAGGTTATTTCAAAAGTTGGACTAGACACTTCTTCTTTATTATAAGATGCTTTAAAGAAACACTCTCCTTTTAAGTCAGATAGCAAAGAAGGGCTAAATTTCGCAGGAAGAGATAGAGTTTTAGTTTCAGTTGCATTTAAGGAAAAAAATGCCTTATATATCTCTTTTTCTCCTCCCTCAGTGCAAATTAGTTTAACTGCTAAAAATTCGGATGAAGGATTTGCAGAGGTTATTTTTATTGAAAGCAAGAAATCATCTCCGATATTATAAACAGGCGAGAGCGGTTCAAGAGTTAAAACTGCTGAAACAGCAGGCAAACATGTTAACACAATTAATACTTCAAATATTTTTACTAAACTCTTTTTTTTCATATTTCAATTAAAATTTTCTTTATATATAAACTTTGTTGAGGCTGTTTTTTAGTTTATTTTAGCAAAGAAAAAACTCTAAAAATATTTTAAAAAGAGGTATTTGGATAAAAAATTGTAGAACTGGGGTTTTCAGATGTAAAACCTATAAAAAGTATTTTTATTTGCTAAAATGTAAAGAAGTATTTTTTTAGAAAAAACTTTTAAAATAGACATTTTTTGAAGCAGGATTAGATATAACTGGCAATTTAGAAAGAGTAATAAAAACATTTATTTTTATCATTTAGAAGTGTATTCAATATCCTTTAATTTTTGGGTTAGAGGCAATAAGAGATATTTTTAGAAGATGAGAAAGAATATTTTCGAAGCAAGAAAATTATTATAAAATAAGTATTTAAGAGCGTGTTCTAAAAAATTTTAGAAAATTTTATGAAAGGGTTTTAGCTGAAAAAATAGAGCGATAAAATATAGCAAGATGGAATTGCAAGCAAAGAAAAATTTTAGAAATTGTTTTTCTAAATGTTTATAAATTATAAAACTAACTAATTTTATGGAAAATAAAATTGAGATTGATAATGAGAAGCTAATTAAGGAATTTGGAGCTTTATCTCTTGAAAGTCTTAGCGAGAAGCCGGATTTTTATACTTTTCATACAGGTGTTTTAGCTTCACATCGAGATTTTGATAAGTTTTTTACTGCTTTAAAAAAAGGAGAGAAGTGTGCTATTGTTTCAGGCCTAAATGCCTCTGGAAATCTTCATTTAGGGCACAAAGCGGTTTTTGACACAAATTTATATTTTCAAAAAAAATACAAAGTGCCTGTTTTTATTCCAATTTCAGATGATGAAAGTTATGTTGCTGGAAAGGTAAAAGATCAAAAAGAATCTTTAAATTATTCAATGCAATTAGCAAAAGAACTTTTAGCTTATGGTTTTGATCAGAAATTAACTTTTTTTATTATTGATCAGATTTATACAAATATTTACAATTTGGCAATTAAACTTTCTAGGAAAATTAATATGTCTGAAATAAAGTCAGCGTATGGCTATGCAAATGAGGACAATATCGGACTTCATTTTTATCCTGCTGTTCAATCTGCGCATATTTTGTTCCCGCAAGAAAATTTTGGAATAAAAAATGTCCTTGTTCCAATAGGGCCTGATGAAGATGCCCACATTAGGATTTGTAGAGACGTTGCTTTTAGAATGGGTTATGAAAAACCAGCAATACTCCACTCAAGGTTTTTGCCTGGAATAGACGGAGAAAAAATGTCAAAATCAAAAAATAACGCTTTGTTTTTTAGAGATTCAGAAAAGGAAATAAGAGCAAAAATAACAAAGTGTTTTTCAGGCGGGCAAAAAACAGTTGAAGAACACAGAAAAAAAGGCGGAAATCCTGATGTGGATGTTGCTTGTTTGTATTTGAAATTTTTGTTTTTAAGTGAAGAAGAAAGCAAAAAAATTTTTGATGACTACAGAAAAGGTAAACTATTAACTTCGCAAGTTAAAGAAATGTTTGCTGAAAAAGTTATCAAATCAGTAAAAGAATTTCAGGAGAACTTAAAGAAAATAGAAAATAAAGTTGTTGAAAAGTGTATTTTAAAAAATAATTAGTTTTGTTTAGGGGAAAAAACATATTTTGGTACTAATCCTCTTTTTTTTATTTCTTTAGCAGAAACAACTTCTGTTTTTTTTTCGTACTTATGTGCAAAAACAAGTTCTTCTTTAAGGTTTGTACCTAAATAAAGTGCTACGTGAGTATACTCTATGGGATTGTTAGATTGATCTCTACCAAAATTGTAAAGGCTCTTCGGATTATAAATTCCTACTATCATTCCTTGCTTTAGAGTTCCATCTTTAACAAGTTCTTCAAGACTATTTTTTTCCGATAATTTAGCGACAACTTTATCGCAATACTTTCTATTCCATGCATCAGCTGGAGAGTAAGTTAAATCAAAAAGAGATTTTGCAGCAAGCCTAGCATATTTTGAGCACTGATTTTTTGGTACTGAATTTTCATCATAAACCGGAACATTTAATACCTTTTGCTTTCCATCAATTGATATTTCGACAGGTATTGTTTCAACAATAGTGGGATTATCTCTATACATTCTTTGCATTAATTCGTTTTTAGCTGAATTTCCTAAGTAAACAGAGCCTAGAATGCCAATACTTAATGCAGGAATTAATACTTTTAATTTTAAATTTTTGTTCATGTTTAAACTTAAAAATTGTGGTATTTAAATCTTTTTATTTTTTACTTCTTTTTAATAACAACAAAAACAGCTTTTTTAAATAGTTTTTAAACAGCATAATTTAAATATGCCCTTTTATAAAGAATGATATGCGAATAATTACTTTACATTGCGACTACATTAAATTTAAGCCATTAAAGAAGGCAATAAAGCAGCCAGAAGAAATAAAGGAAAAAGAAGAAAAGGAAATGAAAGAGTGCCTGGTGGTTTTAACTGCTGTTGAAAAAGGAGATAATGATAGAGTAGTTAAAGAATTAATTGAAGCAATTAAAAAAACTGCTTCAGAAGTAAAGACAAAAAATATTGTAATTTATCCTTATGCTCATTTGTCTTCAAATTTAGCTTCTCCTGATAGCGCTTTAGAGTATTTAGTTGAAGCGGAGCATACTTTAAAAGAAATTGGCTATAATGTAGTGAGAGCTCCATTTGGTTATTACAAAAGTTTTGAGTTAAGAGTAAAAGGACATCCTTTATCTGAATTAAGCAAAGAGTTTAGAGGAGAGGAAGAAGATATTAAAGATTTTAAGAAAAAACCCAAGGTAATTGAATTGGAAGAAGAGCCTTCTAAAATTTTACGTCAATTAGGCAGAACAAAGTTAGATACTTCAAAAATAAAAGAAAGTGATCATAGAATATTAGGACAGAGATTAGATTTGTTTAGCTTTAATGAGGCAGCTCCTGGAATGGTTTTTTGGCATAAAAATGGTTTAGTAATTTTAAATGAACTTATTAGTTATTGGAGAGAATTGCATAAAAGAGAGGGGTACGAGGAAATTTCAACGCCTTTTATTTTAGATAGCCGCCTTTGGAAGGTTTCAGGTCATTGGAGGCTTTATAGAGAAAATATGTTTATTACTGATTATGAAGGAAGAGAATTTGCTGTAAAACCTATGAATTGCCCTGGGGCGATGTTAGTTTATAGGTCAAAAACAAGAAGTTATAAAGAGTTGCCTATGAGATTAGCTGAGCTAGGGATTGTTCACAGGAAAGAATTGTCAGGAGTTTTGTCAGGGTTGTTAAGAGTAATTAAATTTACTCAAGATGATGCGCATTTGTTTGTTCAGGAAGAAGAGCTACAAAATGAAATAACTAATGTTCTAAAACTTTTTATAGAAGTGTTAGACAAGTTTGGTTTTGAATATTCTTTTACTTTGAGTGTCAGGAGTGAGGAGAAAAAAGACAAATATTTAGGCGATGATAAACTCTGGAATTCTGCTGAAGAAAAGCTTGCCTCTGCTCTGAAAAAACTAAATTTGAAGTATGAAGTAGTTAAAGGAGAAGCAAAATTTTATGGGCCGAGCTTAGACGTTGTTATTAAGGATTCACTTGGAAGAGAGTGGCAGTGTTCTACTTTACAACTTGATTTTAATATGCCTCAGCGTTTTGAACTCAAATATATAGATAAAGACAACAAAGAAAAGACACCTATTTTATTGCACAGAGTTATTTTTGGTTCTTTGGAAAGGTTTATTGGGATTTTATTAGAGCATACTAATGGAAATTTGCCTTTGTGGCTTTCTCCTATACAAGTGAGGATTATTAATTTTACTGACAGAAACTTAAAAGCAGCTGAAAAAGTTTTAGAAACCTTAAAAAAAGAAATTCCAAATCTAAGAATTGACTCTGATTTTAGAAATACCACTGTTAGTGATAAAGTTAGAGATGCTGAATTAATGAAAGTTAATTATCTAATTGTTATTGGTAATAAAGAAGAGGAAAATGGAACTTTGGCTATAAGGGCGAGAAATTCTAAACCGCAATTTGGGGTTAAGATGGATGATTTTGTTAAGGAACTAAAAGAAAAAATTGAGAAAAGAATCTGATAATTTTTAATCGCAAAACTTCCCAAAGACTTAAAAACCTCTTTTATTATAAAAAAATATGAAACTCGCTCCATATGTTTCAAAACTAAATGCTTCACAGGAATATCAGCAGTTTATAAAAGAAAATAAAGATGCTTTTATGATAGCAGGTTTTTTTGTTCTTGATTTTGAGGCAGGCAGTAACATTCACCAAATTGATTTTTATATCCCTTCAAAAAATAAGGTGGCTGCTTTTACATTGGACAACAAGGTAATTTTGCAGGAATTATCATTTTCTTCGAGGAAAAAGCCAGAGCAACTTGATATAAGAACAAATATTGATTTAGACGCTTTAAAGGGAATTTTAGAGGAAGAAATGAAGAACAGGATCATAACAGACGGAATTAAAAAAATCATAGCAGTTATACAAGTTTTAGAAGGTAAGAAAATTTGGGTTATAAATGGACTGTTGTCAGGAATGGGTTTGTTAAAGGCAACAATTGAAGATGATTCACGAACAATACTAAAAATGGAAAAATTATCTTTACTTGATTATATGAGGCAAATACCTGCAGAGCAATTAGTTAAAATGCAGGGAGTTTTATCTAAAGAAGAAGCAACAGAAAACGAAGGAGAAGTAAAAGTGGTTGAAGGCAATCTGGCTCAAGGTGGTAATGTTGAAAAAGAAGAAATTAATTCGCAACTTGAAAATCTTAATAAGATTGAGAAAGAGCTTCAAAAGCTTGAGAAAGAAAAAGCAGAGTTTGAGAAAAGAGAAAAAGCCAAAGGTGTTGGCACGGATGCAACTGCCAAAAGTTCCAATATCAAAAATTCGGTGACTAAAATACAGAAGAAAAGCGTTGCAAGAGTAAAGAAAAAATAAGTGTATTTACTTTAAGGAGAAATTTTAAGTATTCAAATCTTTAAACTTTTTATTACAAATAAATCTCAAAGTATTTTTAAAAATAAAATAGGGTTTTTATTTGCAGAGAATTCTATTAGACATGCAAGTTATTTTTTCCTTAGTGTTAGGTTCGGTATATACTACTTTGACCTGTACTGCCTTAAATCCTCCATTTGGAGTGTCGTCTGTATATGCGCCATTTGTTAATACTCCATCTGCTGTAGGGTAAGTACCGGTATAAAATTGCTTTTCAATAACTTGATTGTTCAATAGAGTAAATACTAGTGTTGCGTTATCTGGTTCTGCTGGTGTACTACCTCTTCTTACGGTTACATATACGTTCAGCTTGTTGTTAGGAGAACCACGATATTCACAAGAAACTGGCTCAAATACAGTTGAAGTACAATATTGCGCTTTATTTAGACCAGAACCAGTTGATGAGATCATAGGTTTTATAAAAATCACTAGGGCGCTAACCAATGCAACCACAATTAACAAAATCAAAACAGTCGTAACAATCTCGCTCAACCCTTTTCGATTTTTAAACATTTT
>Ga0315298_1007744_pt1 | contig 13980 bp, 12 predicted proteins | sample WHS_1_MG_FD_203077 | JGI IMG/M metagenome (GOLD analysis project Ga0315298, IMG submission 203077) | Extremophilic microbial mat communities from Washburn Hot Springs, YNP, Wyoming, USA - WHS_1_MG | ecosystem: Environmental > Aquatic > Thermal springs > Hot (42-90C) | place: USA: Wyoming...
TCTTGTACATAACATTCGTTGTTATTTTTGTTATAATTGTTATTTATCATTTGCTGATGATTTTCTTCAACGTACAGTTATGCATCTTGTTATGACGAAGCTATTCAATGTCACTTTTAGTCGCATCTCCAACATGAATGCCTGTTATGAAAACCACCTACAAACCATAATTTCCGAAATCCACAAGCACCTAATTCGCCTTTGGGAGGGCGACCTTCTTCGTGGAAGTCCAGCCTGTTAAAAAGCCAAGTAATAAGGAGAGGAGTGCGAATACGCTCTACCACATGATGGATAATAGTCGGGTTTTTATCAATGTTATAAAAGTATCGGACATTATGACTGAGGATCCAGTGGACTGAGCGAGAGGGCGACAATCCTGGAATGCCTGGAGAAGGTCAGGGAGTACAGACATAGGGTTTACCCAGTTGTGGACGACAAGAACCGCTGGATCTGCATACTCCACGTGCTCAAGCACTTGGCTTTCGCGTTGTGGGGTAGAAGACATGAGCAAAGATGACAGAATAAAGGTTGAAGTAGCAGTTAAATACAAGCTCTTCACCCTAGTAAACTCGACCAAGAAGCACCTCAAAGATAAAGACAAAATGCAACTGCAAAAGAGAATTAACAAGATGCTTAGAAAGCTCCACAAGATCGCTGAAGAACTCGAAGAAGACAGCTATCGCAGAGCATCAGAATTCATCATGAAGAACACCAGGTTCATGGTAACATTCGCTGAACTCGCCCTGGAGGGCATCCAGGTACTCTACACCACAAACAGGATTGAAAGACTCATGGGAGAGGTGTCAAAACGCTGCAAGCACAAATGGATGCACTGGTCAACCCAAGGACTCAAAGACATCTTCACAATAGTATTCATAAGATACACCAACGAACCTCTCTACGAGAACTTCAAAAAAGCATATATCCACAATGAAACCATTCAATAGAATGCTTACAGCACAACTCTAACCTGCAACTGCACAGCACCAAATTTTTTTCTGATTCCAAACGAACTTTCTTTGAAATTGAGGCATTACAAAGGTCTTCCTTTCAAACTCTGTTTTAAGTATGTTAAAGTCCCAATCCTCTGGTTTGATACTAGGTGATGTTTCGGTCAATCAACCACCACCATCTATTTCATAATATAATTTATAAATTAATGATTATACAATCATAAATAAACAATCGCAAAAAAGGTTTATTTATAACATCTTTCCTAACCTTAATAGGGTTTCCCAATGGAAGAAAAAATTGAGATTAGAATCCTTCCCAAGACGTTGGCAGGAAAACTTGTGCTGTGCTTCTACATCGTCTACTTTGCAATGGTCAATCCACCAGTGATTGGCATAGCGAGCAGAATATATCCGACAGTCTTGGGCATGCCATTCCTTGTTGCTTGGGTGCTGATATGGTGGCTCCTGGCAGGAGTAGTTGCCATGGTAGCTGCATGGAAGGTATGGAGGTAGTTTAACTTGGAGTACTTACCAATAGTCATCATTTTTGGGTACCTGATAGCACTCTTGATAATAGGTCTACTGGCCGCAAAAAAATCGATACCGACCGCTGCTGACTTTTTCGTAGCGAATAGGAGCATAGGGTTAATTGCAACCTTCTTCGGGTTACAGGCAACCTGGTGGAGCGCCTTTGCTTTCTTAGGATCATGCGGCTACTTTTACTCCTATGGAACACTTTACCTGACTGCCTTCGGATGGAACGTGCTCTTTGCGGTCTCGATGTATGTTCTGGGCAGAAGGATATGGAAGGCTGGTAAGGCATTCAACTTCATCTCTCCTGCAGACATGTTTTCGCATTACTATAATAGCAAGCTCGCGGGATTACTGGTGACCATAATAATGGCAACATTTACCGTACCCTATCTTCAGATACAGCTTGCTGGGGGAGGCTACCTCTTCGAGGTTGCAACGGGGGGTGCGATCCCCTACTGGGCTGCTGCAGTGATCTTTTACGTCATAATCGTCATATACACTTGGAGCGGCGGTCTGAGGGCCATCATATGGACAGATATTTTGCAAGGCGCAATGCTCGCAGGGGGTTTACTGATAGGCGGACTCGCGGTTTCCTATGCAGTGGTGGGTGGTCCTGGCGCACTCTTCGAGAGGATGATTTCAGATTACCCCCAATGGCTCACATTCGGAGGTCCTGTCCCGTACAATAACTATGCGAGTTGGTTCTCCCTCTTCATAGTCACCCCAATTGGCGCAATGCTTGGTCCGCAGATGTTTCTGAAGATATATGCAGCTAAGGACGAGAATTACTTCAGGTATGTAGTCCCAATGCTATGCTTTATCACCTTCCCGTATTTCGGATCAATGCTCGCGGGCTGGTCAGGACTCTTTGCATTTCCAAAACTCGCAACTCCTGACAAGGTGTTTCCATTGACACTGATGGCTTACACGCCTCTGGTATTTGCCTCCTTTGTGATGGCTGCAGGGCTTGCGGCTGCCCAATCGACTGCCGATGGTCAGATTCATGCCTGCAGCATGCTACTCACGAGAGATATATACCAAAAATTCATAAGGAAAGACAAGCCGGAGCAGCACTACGTACTCTTCGGCAGAATTATGCTGATAGTCTTCGCGGCAATAGCACTGTTCTTTGCCCTCTTTGCGCCAGGCTACTTGGTTACCATAGGTGCTGTAGCTCTTGGCGGAACGGCGCAGATACTGCCGCCACTTTTGGGCATGTTCTTCTGGCCAAGATCCACAAAGGAGGGGTGCATCGCCGGACTTTTGGGCGGTCTGATAACCGTTGTCGTAACACAATTCACGCCGGGCTTCGTCAATCCGCTTGGCATATTCTCGGGCATATGGGGTTTGCTTGTAAACTCGATACTTTTTGTCGTTGTCAGCTTGGCTACAAAACCTCTGCCTATAGAAGCAGTGAGGGCTTTCCACAAAGCCCTCCAATCTTAATTTTTTCTTTTTTTTAAAGTCTGAGACGGCGGGTAGCCCGTCTCCTTTGGGAATGAGCGTACATTTTATATACACTATGACTTCTTCTCAACATCGGGGCATTTCAGATGAAAGCAGAATTCAGTTTAGACAAAATAATTGAGGCTTCCTGTGAGTTGATTTCCATCCCTTCAAGGAATCCACCTGGCGAGGAAAAGGCTTGTGCAGAACATATCTACAAGAAACTAAAAGAAATGGGTGTCGAGGCTTACTTAGTGGAGGCTCCGTTTCATAACAGACCTCAAGTGGTGGGCATATTGAGAGGGGTTGCCCCTCACCCTACCTTAATTTTGAATGGGCATATGGATGTTGTACCTGAAGGCGACCTAAGACTCTGGAAGACTGATCCATTCTCTGGGACCGTTGTCAATGACAGGATTTACGGGAGGGGGGCATGCGACATGAAGTCCGCATTAGCTATGATGCTGGAGATTGCCAGAAGTCTCGCAGGCAAAAAGCTCCATGGCACTGTTGTTTTAACTTTCGCTTCTGGAGAGGAGAGGCTCGAGCCAGGCACCAAGTACCTCTTAACTGAGTTCTTGCCGAAACACGGCATCAATGGTGACTTCGGTGTAGTCTTGGAACCAACAGGATGCAACATAGGGGTTGCGGAGGGAGGGGGGCTCTGGACAAAGGTTGTTGTCAAGGGGAGATCCGCCCATTCAAGTACTCCCGAAAAAGGGATCAATGCGATATCCAAAGCAGCGAAATTGATCTCCCGTATTGACGACTATAACATCAGTTTGATGAAGAGCAAGAAACATCCACTTGTGAGAGGTCCTTCCATCAAAGTCACAATGATCAATGGGGGCATCAAAGAAAATATAATACCTGAGGCATGTACCATGATAGTGGAACGCAGAGTTTTGCCTACCGAAAGTTTACCAGAAGCTAGAAGGGAGCTTGCATGGCTGCTGAGTGAAGTTTCTAAAGAAGATCCTGATCTTAGGTATGAAATAGACGAAGTTACAAGTTGGGAGCCTGCTGAGGTGGAGCAAGACTCTTTTATTGTTAAGCAGCTAATAAAATCTCATAAGTCAGTGATGGGAAAGGAGCCCAAGATCGTGGGCGTTCCATACGGAACTGATATGAGAAACTTTGTTATCGACGCCAAAATCCCCTGTGTTATCTTTGGTCCAGGAAATATAGAGGAGGCTCACTCAGTCAACGAATCAATAAGTGTAGAAGAGATAAACAATTCGATGAAGATCCTTTTCTCTCTGCTGGAGAATACGGCCATTGTCTAGAACCTCCATCCTTCTTTATTGCATTTTTAACTTATTTTAGGCCCTTTCATCCATATGTGAGTAAGAATTTTGGTGGTGTCCAGTCGTAGGCTAGATTAGAAGCTTACCCGCTCCTTGTGCTGTGAACCAAAAACAACCTATTGGAGGTAGAGTAAGCCCCCCATTAGAATTGATTTTACCAGCAATATAGGCTTCCACCCTGCTCGAATCTGTGATGGAGAGGAGCAGGGAGGCGTTGATGGCGTGGTGCCGGCAAGGGCACAACCTTTGCGGACTCGACCGAGGTTAAGGGAGATCAGGAAAGGGGAGATGACAGGTGGATGTGGCGGTAGCATGGAGTGATGAGAGGAAGAACCTGCCACATGGGCGTAAACGTGGGTTGGGGTAAATTGGAGGGTTCAGAGATGAGTGTATTGGTCTCCGACGGGACCTCTTTGGGATACAGGGCTGAAGCAGAAGTAGACATAGGAGGAAACAGAATAGACTCTGTTTGGTACAAGGATGGTGCACCCGAACATTACTTTGAGGTGGTCTTGGAGGGGAGCCTGGAGGAGGCGCTCTTCAAACTTGGCAGGGTCAGTGGGAAAAAATTTCTCGTCGTCAGGCAAAGTGACCGCGCTCTCATAGAGGCGCGGGCGGCGAAGCTGGGCTTCAACGGGGAGGTTCTTGAGGCTGAGCAAGTTGTCGCAGCCTCACAATCGCTGGGTCTACTAAATGGGGTCGCAAGAGAGCTGACTAATGGATCATATGTAAAATAACATGTTAGAAGTTCACGTAGCAGAGACATGTGCCAATCCTTAAAGGAGAGGGAAGGGGACCGGGACCCTCTCCCGCCATTTAGGGTAAAAACTTTAAATCCTGTCTCACATGAGAATCTATGAGCCCTTAAGGGGCAAGGAGGCGAATACACAAATGTCCGCTCCTGCGGAAGCGAAACCGAAGAAGGAAAAGAAACAGAAGAAATAAAAACCCAGCCGTAATGGGATTTAAAAGCTCACTTCACATGAGAGAGGTGCAGACCGTCCAGCAGCACCTCCTTCTTTTCTCTTTCTTTTTCCTTTTCTTATCTATTCTTCCTCTTCTTTCTCTTCTTCCTCTTTATATTCGCAAGGGGATCCGTCCCTCAGGGCGGGGCGGTTGACTGAAATGCCTTATATTCAGAGGATCGGTAGGGCGCTGAGCAGCGCACTATTTTCTTCATGTTTTCCGCGCGCCTCATCATCAGATTTCCCATTCTAGAGCCATGAAGAAAAAAAGGGCCAAGGTATGGGCAATTGCTGTATTTTTGTTTTTAATTACAATCGCCATAGGAGGCTGGTATTTTTATAATTCAAACATAAAATATACAGACATTTCTTTCTATGCATGGATCACCAACGACTTGAATAGTTCACTAACAGCGACTTTCATATATGCTGAGCCAGAGCCTGGCGTTTCTCTCAACTTTACTTCTGCTATATTCAAGGTCGACGAGGGGTTGGTTACCGCCCCTTCACCTGACGGAAGTAAGATTCAGATTTTTATTAAAGAGATCAAACCCGGCCAAACCCTGAAATTAGAAGTCTACGGCATTCCAAATAGCGCAGCTTTCGAGAGCCAGACATTTAGTGGTAATGAGCCAATAAGCTTTTCAACACTGGCTGGTGGGCTTAAAGTCAATTATGTGTCACAATTTTTTGCGTCAACCTTGTTCGGGAGGTTAAATCTTGCTAGTATTTATACTCATACAGAGGACCAAGGCCTCATTCATTATGAACCGAGAACCTACACTTCGTGGTTTGCCCTTTTTGCCTTCTTCTGCATTGTACTGTTAACTTACGGAGCTTTTCTACACGCATCGGGCTTATACTCAGGGACAAGGTACCCCTTCGTAACACTCATTATCCTATTACTTAATGTTCTGACATATGCATTTGTTGGCACAGGTTGGGAGGTCAACCAAATTCCCAGTCTCGCCATTTTCAAGAACCCCTTGATGTCTGTCACTTTTCATGGGAGTTTTGAACACATAACTGGGAATCTCTCACCTTTCATAATATGCGCTCTCCTCTTAGAAAGCTAGTGCAACGTAAAACAAATTAAAAAAGATGCTCTATGGTACCTTCTCCCGATTCTAGGCTCAATATTGTATGATATGGGGCCCTCCCTTTCGTTAAATTCAGGGATTGGATTTTCTTTTGGTTTATCATATGTAATAGAGTTAATGGCATTTTCGCTTTGGACCTACATAATTACACATTGGGATTCCATTGTCTACAGGCGGCTACATGCGGTATTAGTCTTGCTTGCAGGCATACCTATGTACTCTTTTATAGGTTAGCTTCTATATCTTGTGTTTCGTCGCCCCGTTTTACCTTATGACTATGTGATAGCTTGGAACCATGTTCTCGTGGGAGTTATAGGACTAGCAGTTATGCTTCTATATCTATGGGTTTGCTATAAAGATGAATTAAAAGCAATCTTCAGGTCTTGCCGGAAATCTCTGTGCTCGTTAACCGATTCATAAACCAATCCTGCTCCGTCGCAAGCTCAATCTTAAGCCTAACATTCTTCTCAAGCTCATGCAAAAAACAGGAAAAATAGATGCCACTAGAAAGCTTAACACGATTGCTGAAGAACTGCCAAGGATTGCTATCCTAGGGCATCAGAACATATTTCATCATGTTAGCGATGAGCTAGAAAATTCAAAAATGTAAGGAAGTGCCCTCACACTCGCTCCAAACTGATAACGAGATTGCCAGGGACAACCAGTTTTATTTTCAGTCCTTATTGGTGTTCTGAACCCTCTTTCATAAGACATAGAGAGCTAGACAGTGATGCCGTTATTTAAGTTCTTCAAACAAATTCACAATTGCTGAATTTCTCCATACATTTTCGAAGTACTCTATCGCTTTTTTAACGATATCTTCGTTATTTGTCCAAAAACCATATTGATATTTCTTTTTAAGATCTGAGTCCTTAAGGTCTGAGGATGAAAACATCACCAGCTTATCGTCACAGATGATGAGTCTTACATGAATATCTGGATTCCTCCTCACTTCTATCCGTTTATCATGTATTGTTCTGTTCAAAACCTCCAAATCAACCTTGTTTCTCTCCATCAATTCCTTCCTGTCTGAAAGCAATAAAAAACGTATGCTGACGTTTTTAGGGACAGCCGCTAGAAATGAAAAGGTTGAGGCATCAGGATAGGGAACACAAATCTTAATGGTACTGTTTGAATTTCTAAGCAGCGTTAAAAATTCTTGTTGTAATGGCCAAGGGTTGTAGGGTTCAGTATAGACAAAGCCTTCATTCAACATTGCTGATTTCTGTAGAGAGTCTGTTAATTTAGCATAATAAGCGGAAATACTATCTAAGGGCTCAATAAGCATTATGCCATTTCTCCTGAGTTCTTCGAACAAGTATCTGAATAGCGCATCTTTTTCTACATCCCCTAACACACGATGTTCTTGGTATCCTATAAGGAGTAAGTCTTGCGGCGGTTTTTGTTCCATGAATTGATTAAAAGCGTAATCCAAAATCTTCTTTCCGATAACTATAGCCTTATCTGTGTAAAAACTGGGTAAGGAATATAATTCTGAATCTTCAACTCTTATCAAATAAAGCCTTCTATTGCATGATAATTTGAGCTCATAAGTTCTTTCGCTCTTGTTAATAGTTAGAATTTCAATCGCTTTTTCCTGAAGCTTGGCTGTCATGTCTTCCAAAACTTTAACTATATCAACAAAATCAACTTCAACTTTACCCATCAAATTTTCTTTCCTAAGAAAGATTATTAATTGATTGAGCTCCTGAGGCTTTTTGACTTGAGCCAGCTCGTCAATTTCGTTTATCTTTTCAATTAAGTGTTTTTCCATAATCTTAAATTGGGAAGACGAAGAATCAGAAATTAACATATTTTCTTTCTCTAAACTGCTTCTAACTTCTGAAACAAGTTTCTCGCTCCATCCCCGTTCCTTCATATATTTTTCTGCTTCGCTTAGGCTTTTTGTACGTACTAATCCAAGTAGGAAATCTAGTCTAGCAGCATTTTCTCGTTTTAAATAATCTTCTATTTTTGTCCTCACAAATTCACTTGCTTTTGCATTCATCATATTCCTGAACTCTTGAAGGCAATTGTAAGGTTGTTCCCTGAATTTATAACATCTATATTCATGGGCTCTTGTTATCCAATTCCAAGAAAACATCAAACCTTTTTTTACTAAGTCGATACATTTTTTCTCTACTTCTGGCTGTTCGGTTTCATGTAGATACCCGTCGACAGTAAATTCTACATGACCATTATGTTCATGAATATAGAAAAACTCCTTCAGATGATTTTGCACCTCTGTTTCAATAGATTTCATGTTTTTCTTGACTTCTTCGTAAAAATCGTTAAGAAGTTGGATTATGCTATCTCTATCTACAACCACTTCAAAATATTTGGTTGGTCCTGTATACCTGTATTCCGATTTCATGGCTACAATGCCCGCATTCACCAGCTTGCTTAAACATTCATTAAAGTTGGGTATAATGGAAGCTTGCGCATCAAAGCTTCCATTACTTCTCGCAAAAGTGGATCCAAAAAGTGCATAATCTAAAACAAACGCATAATTTTTATCACTTGTAATTAACGCCTTGAGCTCATCTAATGACATAGCTTTTTACCTAGCTTAAATTTGAGGATCTATGTTATTAAAGATTAATCATAAACCACATGTTGTTTTGGGCGTCACATAATAGCGACCACTGGAAGTTATTTCATATATCTCTACATTAGTTATCTCAGGTTTTTTATATATAGAGATTTTCTCCTTTTCTTTTTTTCCTCTTGTTCGGATCCTTTTATTTCAATTACGCCTCGTCCGAATGGTAAGACTCTAAAATTAATATTAATCTGGAGTGATTTTGATTCCATACTCATTCTTTTTCCTTCTCCCATTTACCTCCATAGAGTCTAACATCTATACCAATTTCCGGTGGCTGTCTTATAATTTCCTGCTGAACTAATTGAGGGAGACATTGGGCAATCTTTGAATATCCTTGAATGAACTGAGGATCTCATTCTTCTTACTCCTAAAGCTTCACTACTGGATTCTAAAAAGATGCATTCAATCACCTTAAGGCGAACATATAAAGGCCTAGCAATCCTTCAACTTTTCTCTGGGGGGATGAAATGCCTGCTCTTAAAGCGCTATCACCTACCCAATCTACCTTCCATGGCTCATACCATGGGCTCCCATTTTTCCATCCCCTTTACTACCTCACAACCTCCACTCGAAGGGTATTTTGCGGCATTTTCGGTTCCCACTTCATTCACCAGACTTGGTCCCTGCCCCGGGGAACGGGTTGGGGAGGCCTTGGTCCCATAGGCATATATTCGGAATAATCCCTTCCTACTGTGCATTACTTACGTTGGTAATTGCTGAAAGTTTTTCTGACTTTCATCTCTACTATAAACGCTGGTGGCCTCCCACTGACGGTGTCAATCTTTTTCATTTCTCTTTGAACTCTCCAACAATTTCTCTATCAAATCATAGTCGCTCTTTATTCCCAACATAAGCGCCTTGCACCTGTGGAGAAGGACGGAGAACCCATCAAGCTTCTCTCCAGTCTCCAAATACCTCTTGATGATCTCCCTCTCCCTATCGGTCAGCAGGTACCTCCGCATAGTGATCGATCTAATTCTCCAAGAACACAGATATAAGCTCAACTGTTGTAGTCTTTCATTTATAGCATTTCTATAACAGAAACATTTATAAATATATTTCTACAATAGAAATATAGTGGCAGTAAGGATTGGTGGTATTGGTAAAAGGGTGTGAGGAACGGAAGTGAGGTGGAGGGAAGAATGTACCTTATGTGTCCTGCGGGATGGCGTTCAGGGCACGGGGGGTACTGAGCCGTGGTCTGCAACGGTGCCCTTCACATCCTGAGGAGGGCGGACACATGGCTCCGCAAACTCCTTCCGGACCGCAAGGTCTACTTTGTGCCATCTCTGATCCTGAGAAGGGTTCTGGAGGATGGACCGAGAACACTTTCCGGGCTCGCCTCGATACCCACGCTGGCCCTCACTGCCCTGCCTGAGCCGGTCCGGGGGGCTGGCACACTTGTGCTCCTCTGCGCGGCAGCCGTCCTGATCTTGAGGAACGGTGTCGTTGGACTTGACCGCGAGGGCGCCGAGGCCTGCGTATACGCCAGGATAAGGAGGGCGACGGAGGAGAAGGGTGGCGCCGACGAGGAGGGGATAGCGAGGCTTATGCGGGGAGCGGAGTGCATGAGATTCACATGCCAGTACTGCCAAAGGGCATGCAGGATAAAGCAAAGGGACTTGAAGATAATACTCCTGGCGCTGAAGAGGAAGGGGCTCATAAAGTACGATGGTTTATGGAAGGATACGCGGCCGCCCCGCCTTTTGTAGGTCAATTACTCGCTGATGATGCACGGCGACCAGAGTTTTGCAGGCATCGGCTTGCTTGAAGTATCGCTTTATACTCTTAAAAATGCAGAGACTAATATTATTATTGCAGAACGTAAAAATTTAGCCCAGGCAGAGCGGCCTGAGTGTTGAAGATCTGCTGCTTGGCATAATCACGAGCGAGGGAATGCCCCACCTTTGAAGTCGATAGATTCTATCAACTGGTTATCCCTGTTCCAGAAATTCTCCGCATAATAGGCATATATGTCCTCTGCTGACGAAAGAAGATAGTTTTTCGAAAAAAGAAATAACACTTCTTGATGGTCGAAGGATTGATTCCATGCTCAATAAATATCAGGAATTCGTTTTCAATCGGCTTCTGAGTACATATAAAAAACAAAAATGGATATAATGGTTATGGCATGATATCTCTTTAGCACTTCTTCAGCACTCTGCCCCTTGACTCAGACTTGACTTTTACACTCCGGGCTCTTTTACTTCTTCCCTTCTCGTGTGTTTTTGTATTATGAACCAGTATGTTAGTAAATCTTTTTCTTTAGTTTTATAGTCTGGGAATTTTTTGGCTATTATGCTCCAGAAGTTTTGGTTATGTTTTCTTTCTATAGCGTGGGCTGTTTCGTGGTAGATTATGTATTCTATTAACTCTTGTGGCAGGTATTTGGTGAGCGTATTTATTGTTAGGTTGTTGTTTTTGCTGTGGCTCGCCCATTTCGTCTTCATTTTGCGGAGGATGATCTTGTTTATCTTCGTGTTGAGCTCTTTTTGGTATGTTTCAACGAGTGTGTTTGCTAGGGCTCTGAGCTCTCCGTATGTTCTGTTGAGTGTCATGGTTTTGTTTTTTGCTTCTTCTATGGCTTTTTCAATTATCTGTTCTTTTCTTTTTATCCATTCTTGGTATTTCTGGAGGATCTGCTCTGGATCTTTGTGGGTTTTTGGCAGTATAAGCGTCAGGACGCCTGTTTTGTATTCCAGTCTTGGGTATTTTATGTTGCGGTAGATTACGGCGTATTCTGGCAATTTTTCATCCATATGTCTCCACTTTTTCCATTATCTCTTGTTGTAGTTGGTCTATGTCTTGGAGTGTGAGATTGTGTTGTTTTTTGTATTTTCTCAGGCACCTGCGTATTTGAGCCTCTATCTTTTTCTTCGTCGTTGGTTGGGTCTGCCAGCCTTTGAACATTAGGGGCTGAAGTATCTCTGTGAGTTCTTGGACGTCTTTGACGAGTTTTTCGTCTGATCCAAGTTTCTGTTCAAGGGTTAGGAGGATGGCGTACTGCATGTTTGTGAAGGACAATTGGTTTTGGCGGGCTTGTAGTTTCTGGATTTCGTTGAATATTTGAGCGCCTTCGTTGTAGATTCTTTCGTAGTCTTTGATTTTTTCCTTCCAGAGCTTCAGTATGCGTTCTACACGTTCTGTCAGGGTCTCATATATTGGATTTCGGTGTTTGTCTATTATTACGAAGCGGTTTAGAGTGAAGAGGATGTTGGCTGCCCTTTCTTCCTTCGTTTTGATTTTCTCCTGCAAGTTTTTGAGGTAGTTTGAGTCGAATTGGATTGTTGGGTAATGGCGTTCTATTTCTGAGACCTGAGTGGTTCTGTAGACGTATTTTAGGGTCTTTGGGAAGTATTTTTGGACGTACTTGTATTCCTCGTATTGTTCTTGTCTGAGCCAGTGGATGTAGTAGCCGTAGACCTGCGTCAGCCATGTGTATTCTTTCAGCCTTTCGAGTTTTATCGGGTGCGTCCCTAGGAGTTCGAATAGTTTCCTGAGTTGGCGGTAGTTCTGCTGGAATTTCTTTGCTTTCTGTTCATCTGCAGTTATAGTCTCAAAGGCTTTTAGCATGGTCTCTCTGTCGTCTCTGTCTGTGGGTATGCCTTGAAATAGCACCATTGTTTGGTCGAGGGTTTGGGTGAATTCTGTGACGAGTTCTTCTATGGGCAGTAATACGCCTGTTATGTCCTCTTTCGTGTAGTTCTCGAAGGCTCTTGTGAACTCCTTCAAAATGCCTACGTAGTCTATTATGAGTCCTGCGGTTTTGAGGTCTCTGTAGGGGCGGTTTGTGCGGGCTATGGCTTGGAGTAGGCGGTGCTCCTTCAGCGGTTTATCCAGGTACATGGTTTGGAGGATTGGGACATCGAAGCCCGTGAGGAGCATGTCTGTCACGATGAGGATTTTTGGGTATTCTTCCTCTCTATAGCTCTCTATGATCTGCTTGCGGATGTCTTCTATTTCCTTGCCGTGGTAGCGCGCTGTCAATTCTTTCAGGTAGTCTTGGATCTCTTGGGGGTCTGTTCTTGTGAAAGTCATAACAACTTCTGTGTAGTCTTTTGGAAGCAACTTATCGAGTTCGCGTTTGTAGCGGACGCAGGCAAGGCGGTTAACTGCGACGACGAGGGCTTTGAACTTTCCGTCAAGGTTTTCCTTGTAGTGCTGGGCGATGTCTTGGGCTATTAGTTTTATCCGTTCCGGGTTTTCAAGGAATATCTTTATGGCGTTTAGGCGCTGTTTGATTTTCTCTTCTGTCTTCTCTCGGTATTCCTCCGGGATTTCTTCGAACTCCACCTGGATGAATGTGTCGAGGAGTTCCTTCTTGAGGTGGACGTCTTTTTCCAGGTGAGGTTGATAAGCAATTTTCAGGGTGAAGCCGTCTTCTATGGAGTCTGTTATGAAGTATTTGTCAAGATATTTTTCACCTTCATGGGGGTATGAGAATTCTTGGTAGGTGTCGCGCCCTGTTTTTGCGATCGGCGTGCCCGTCAACGCGAAGGCGAATGCGCCCTTCAGGATCTTTTTCATTTGGGCAGCGAGGATGCCGTATTGTGTCCTGTGGGCTTCGTCTATGAAGAGGATGACGTTTTTGCGGGTCTGGATGGTCTCTTGTTTCCCGCTCAGCGCATCCAACTCGATTTGGAGCTGGGTGAGTTCTTCTGGGCGGAATTTGTGAATCAGGGTTATGAATATGCCTCGTTTCCCTCGGTTTTCGTCGTGTTTCAGTGTTTGTCTTAACGAGTGTATGGTGTCTATTGTTTCGGGTTTTGTTATGTCTAAGGCTGTGAATTCCTGGTAGAGCTGCTCTTGGAGTTCTTCGCGATCCACTATGAGGAATATTGTAGGGTTTTCCAGCAACGGGTGGCGATAGAGTTTGTTTGCCGCGAATATCATGGTTAGAGTTTTGCCGCTCCCTTGCCAGTGCCAGATTAAGCCTTTGTTTTTGTCTGTCTCTCCTTTTAGGTGACCTATCACGCGGTTGAAGATCTGTTCGGCTGCCCGGTATTGCATGTAGCGCGCGATGACTTTTGTTGTCGCCCCGTGTTCTATGCGGAAGAATAGGTAGTTGCG
>Ga0315298_1007745_pt1 | contig 13980 bp, 8 predicted proteins | sample WHS_1_MG_FD_203077 | JGI IMG/M metagenome (GOLD analysis project Ga0315298, IMG submission 203077) | Extremophilic microbial mat communities from Washburn Hot Springs, YNP, Wyoming, USA - WHS_1_MG | ecosystem: Environmental > Aquatic > Thermal springs > Hot (42-90C) | place: USA: Wyoming...
ACTGCAAGCAGGAATATTTTTAATGTTTTCATATTTTCAGTGTTTTCAGTTTTTAGAAGGTTATGTTAAGACCAATTCCGTAGGAAGTTGTCTGCGGAAGTGACATATAATCCATACCTCCCTGCATGTTCCCCATACCCTGGGATGTTTCAGGGTCGAAATTGGGCAATGTGGTCCAAAGCAGGATATTGCGCGCTATGAAATTGATGGAGGCATTCTGGATTTTAGCCGGAGCAATAAGCTTCTTGGGAAGCATTAATCCGACCGATACTTCACGGAGTTTTACAAAGGAAGTTTCATAAATCTGTGCCTCATCAATGGATGCCAACACATCATTGTACAGATCAGGATAAGCATATATATCATCCGGTCCGCCCCTCTGAATATCATTCTTTGTTCCATCAGCTTTGTATCCTGGCCATGTGTATGGAGTAGTTCTGTCTTCCGTTCTCTTGGAGGTGCCATACAGGTCGATCAGACGGTTGGACCCGGAATACATCTGGCCGCCATTTTTCCAGTCAACCTGAGCCGACAAGGTCAGCATATTGGCAATGGTAAAGGTGTTAGTTACACCCAGGATGAACTTGGGAGAAACTTCCCCTACCTTACCAAAATCACCCATCAAAGGCATCCCATAGTAATAACTATCGGGATCTTCATCAACAAGAACTCTTCCTTTATCATCCTTCAGGAACTGGTTTCCATAAATTGCCGGATAGGTATCGCCGGCCGAAGCACGGATATTGGGTGTAACATAACCTCCCAGGGCAATGTTTTCGACTCCTGGTGCAAGTTCAATGCACTTGTTGACAATCTTTGTGAAGTTGGCAGCTATGTTCCACTGGAAGTTTTTCATTTTCACCGGTATGAGGTTCAAAACCACTTCATGTCCTTTGGCCGACATTTTCCCGGCATTCATATAGACTTCGGCATACCCCGTTGATCCGGCAAGAGGAACAGCAAAGATCTGGTCTTTGGCCAGCTGGTCGGAATAGGTATAATCAATTCCTATTCTGCCTTTGAAGAAGTTCAGTTCAAATCCGACTTCCCAGGAACGGGTATTTTGCGGTTTAAGATTCGGGTCGTACAAAGTAACGCTTGGTTTATACCCGGAAATTCCTCCCAGGGGGTACTGAATCCCGTCGGAAAGGAATCCACTTCCAGCACCACCCAGAACATATACTTTGTCCCTGTAGTATCCGGCCTGCCCAACTTCGGCATAGGATGCCCTTAATTTACCGAGCGAAAGAACCGGGTTATCCTTCAAAGGTTCCAGCTCAGTGAATACAAAACCTAATGAAACAGACGGATAGAAGAAGGATCTGTTTCCTCTTGGCATAGTGGAAACCACATCATTTCTTCCGGTAGCATTCAAAAAGATCATGCTCATATAATCAATGGCGAGGTTCCCATAGAATCCGACCGTCCTGTCCCAGTATTTCGATTCCGAAGCGGTTTTGGTAGTAGTATTATCCATGTTGTTCCAGCCGGGTGTTGTGAAGCCAGTCCCAGTCATTGACCAGTAACGGGAACGGTTATTGTTGATTTCATTCCCGAGGATAAGGGTAAAGTTAAGCTGGTCGGCCAGCTGTTTATTAATGGTAACATTCAACAGGGAGTTGGTTGTACTGCGGTTCACTCCGTAATTATTAATGGAACCTCCTGTGGGAGCACGATATCCATAAACTGGATTGTCCGGAGTGGGATACTGACCACCTGTCGGCAGAACCTGTCCTGTTCCAGTACTACCCATCTGATACAAATCTTCATTATCGGTGGAATATGTATCCACACCAAGCTGGTATTTAACCGTCATCCAGCTTGTAGGAAGAAATTCAACATACGAATTCCCAAAGAAGCGGCGGGTATTTTCAAGAAAATGGTTGTTTTCAATAGCCCAGCGTGGATTTTCTCCTACTGCACCACGCCGGTAGGAAATCTGGCGGTATTTTCCGTAAAAGCCATCCATATGATAGGGCGTACCCATCAGGTCAAAGGATGGAGGAGCTCCATATACTGTAAACAACCAGCTCGAGTTTCCTGAAGGCAATTTGGCAAGACGAACATCGCTATAATTGGCCGAAAAGCCAGCCCTCCATTTTTCACCAAAATTCATATTGGCACCAATTTTGCCCGTATAACGGTCCATGCCCGTATTTTTGATGATCCCATTCTGATTAGTAGCTCCGAAGCCTACAACAAACGATCCGTTGGTCAGATTCTGGGTAAGCGTCAGATTGTTATTCCAGGTTACACCATCTTCGCTATAGAAATTCTTCGGATTGTTATAAGCTTTCGGGGTAACCCATTGTCCTTTGTAAGGATCAAAAAATTCGCCCGAATGACCGGCGTAATTGTTTCCCCCATAAGTCGGAATGTCGGCCAATTTATCAATAGCCGGCCCCCAGGAATATGAATAGGCAGGATAAAAATCCTCATAATAACCCTGTGCCCATTTCTGCTGTACTTCCGGCAGACGGGATACTCTGTCAATGGTATAGGAAGAAGAAAAATCAACCTGGGATTTTCCTTTGGCCATATTTTTACCGCTCTTGGTAGTAATAACAATTACGCCATTGGAAGCCCTCAGACCATAAAGAGCGGCAGCAGCCTGGCCTTTCAGAACGTTAATGGATTCGATGTCATTGGGATCGATATCAAGAGCACGGCTTGAATAATAAGCGCCGGTCACATCCTGGCCATAGTCTGCATCGCTGGCGATGGGCATGCCGTCAACCACATAGAGAGGTGCGTTGTTGCCACTGAAAGAACGGGCACCACGAATGAAAATGGTGGACGGGGAACCCGGCATACCAGAGGATTGCCTTACTTCCACCCCGGCAATTTTTCCCTGAATAGCTGTTTGCAGATTGGGGTTGCTTGCACGAACCACTTCATCTCCCTTTACTTCCTGAACGGTATATCCGAGAGACTTTTTGGTACGTGAAATTCCCAATGCCGTAACAACTACCTCATCGACACTTAGCAGAGCTGGCTCCATCACCACATCAATGGTTGTCCGTCCTTCAATGGGAACCTCAACGGTTTTCATTCCCACGAAACTGAACACCAGAGCGGTGGCGCTTTGCGGAACCGAAATTCTGTACATACCATCTACATCGGTAATGGTACCAAGAGTAGTTCCTTTTACCGATACAGAAACACCGGGCAAGGCAGTACCGTCTTCGGCACTTGTCACCTTACCGCTAATCTGTATGTTCTGTGCAAACAGGGTCTGCATACCTGCAAACACAAAACATACCAGCAGAATCGCAAGTTTTTTCATAGACACAAGTTTTAGTTTTTGGATAGGCAAAACATTTTGTTTTCTAAGGTATCAAAACTATAAAAATATTCAATAAAAAAAAACAGTTGTAAAACAGAATGAAAAAGGCATGCTGTATGGCATGCCTTTTTCATTCTGTTTTACAATGATCAGAAGTCAGTCATAATCCTGAAGCAATCAATGCAGACTGCTGGCAGGAATCTGACGGAAAGTGGTTTGCGGATCTTTTGAAGTTGGAATCGGATTCTTTTTCACATGCCACCACATCTGGCTCCTGGTTCCGTCGGTACTGAACATGCCATCGTTGGAAGCTTCCACATTCTGACGTACACGGGCTTCCTGCAGGTTAGCCCCGTTGTAACTTTCTTCATTTGGCGGATACGCAAACCTGACGGGTAAGCCAAGACCCGGGTAGGTAGTAGCTTCCAGTTCATACTGGAAGATTCGGGCCGGGTAACCGGTACGACGCACTTCAGCATAGGCTTCGCAACCCTGGGTAAACAGGGCTGCCCAATTCTGCTCGGCGATCAGCTGAAAGCGTTGTTCATCCGTAGTGGCTGCTTCCCAGTCCACACCAGGACGGTCCACATAATCAGCAGCCATTGTCAGGCCCCACTGATCGAATGAAACCTCAATTCCTCTTTCATAATTCAGTTTGGCATTGGGCAAATCACCAACCCTCAGGTAATGTTCTGCTTTATGGAAGTACGTCTCAGCAGCAACGAGAATATAGAGGGGAGCTGCAGGATCATAAGCGATTTTAATACCCAGAAGAGAAATATTGGGTATAGTTGGCTGACTGCCACGTCCGTTCTGGCTTCCGACATATACACTAGGATCGCCACTTGTGGGCTGTGCATACACAGTAAGCCGCAGGTCTTCCCTGTCGCCCAGCCAGTTGACCATAGTTTCACTTATAGCCTGGTCAGTACGGGTATACAGTGTATTGTAGGTTCCGTTCCTGTATGGCAACTCTCCGGGATACTCCAGTTTAGCATTATCCTCATTCGACTCGATCATTGGGTATTCATCAGGGTCAGCCAGCATGGCTGTTATTTCCGCTTCGGCCTGATCCCAGGGTTTGGCGGCAACATTAACTACACCAGCGGCACGATTCAGCAAACGCAGGCGGAGGGAATTGGCAAACCGTCTCCAGGCTTCCGGATTCCCGTCATAAATAAGATCTCCTTCACCGAAATTAACACCCTGGAGACTTTTCAGATCGGTGTTGCACTGCTTCAGATCGGCAATCAGATCTTTGTAAATGGATTCCTGGGTATCATATTTCGGACGCACATTATCAGGATTTTCAAGACCCAGCAATGCTTCACTGTAAGGCACGTCTCCGAACTGATCGGTAAGAATATGAAAATTCCATGCCCGCAAAACTCTGGCCGCAGCATTCAGACCCAGGTTTTCTTCAGGGCCACCGGCTTTGGTCTTATCAATTACCAGTTTAAGATTCATCAGATAATCGTTATAGGGCCTCTGGAAGAAATCATTCTGGTTTTCGGTACGCAGCAAATAATGATCTTCGTCAATATACTGAATCTTACACCATTGTTGCGACCAGCAGGCAAAATAGGTATGGTTCATCCAGCCAGCACCCAAACGATGGTCAACTGAATTGACTATGGCTGCAGTAAAGGCCGTATAGGCAGGCACATCCACCGGATTGTTCGGGTCTTTGTTCATTTCCTCGAACTTATCGGTACAGGCAGGGAGCATAAGAATCCCGATGAAAAGGGCTGCCCCCAATGATTGAATATAGGTCATTTTTTTCATGTTCATTCAGATTTAAATTATCAGAAGACAACCTTCAGATTGACACTGATGGTACGTACAGAAGGAAGCATATTGGATTCCAGCCCCTGAACGTTACCGGCATCAAATGCATTCTCCGGATCAATATTAGGTACATTCTTGTGGAGAATAGCCAGGTTACGTCCCACCAATGAGAGATTCAGGTTGCGGATGCCGATTTTCTGGAGAAAAGGCTGATCGAATGTATAACCGGCAGAAACTTCACGCAGTTTTACGTAGCTTCCGTCGAAGATGGAACGGCCACCCTGGTATCCCCAGATACCTTCAAAGTAATCCTGTGCTTCAATATAAACTTCGGTATTTTCTATAGGTACATCAGAATGATTTCCGTTGGCATCAAGGTATTCCACAGTTCCATCGGGTTTGATCTTGCCGAGAACGCCTTTCACAAGATATCCGCCACCATCAGCTACCGGTGTTCTGATATCGTTGCCTTTCGGATTCTTACCGACGGTAGAGGCAAGGGTTCCGGCATATTCTCCGAAGAAGTTGGTCACAGAGAACAAGTCTCCGCCTTTGCGGACATCAATAAGAACGCTCAAATTGAATTTATCAAACATGAATGAATTTCTCAGGCTACCGAGCCAGTCAGGGGTAATGTTCCCGATGACAGTGTTATAGCTGGTACGCACATAATTACCCGTAAACGGACTTACAAGAGGACGACCTGTATTGGTGAGTACAACACCCTTCTGGGTATCGGCTTTGTAGTTTTCGCGGGCAATGGTACGATAGAACATGGAACCATAAGGTTCGCCCGGACGGGCCTGGATCTGAATGCTCCATGCACCACCGAGGGCAAAGAAAGACATATCGGGAGCCAGTGACAAAACTTCATTCTTAATTCTGGTATAGTTGATGTCCACATCCCAGGTAAACTTTCTGAGTTTTACCGGAGTCAGATTCACCAGCAATTCAATCCCTTTGTTTTGCATTTCCCCGGCATTGATCCACTTGGAAGTAAAACCGGTAGCACTGGAAATGGAGATAGGAAGAATCTGGTTGGTTGTATTTTTCTGGAATAAAGTAACATCAAAAACAACTCTGCTATTGAAGAATTTCAGTTCGGCTCCCACTTCTTTGCTCACGGTAGTTTCAGGATCCAGATTAACATTGGGCAGGGTATTGGTATAGTTCATAACCGGATTGCCTTCAAACGGATCGGATGAAGTATAAACACCAGTAAGTGAATAAGGATCAGCCGGGCTGGCTACTTTAGCCCAACCACCACGAAGTTTTCCGTAGGAGAACAAATTGGACTGAATACCCAAAGCATCGGTAAATACAAACCCTGCATTAAAGGACGGATAGGAGTATGGATTTTTCTTTACCGGAAGAGTACTTGCCCAGTCATCGCGTAAAGTTCCTTCGAGAGATAACCATCCTTTATAATTCAGGTTAATCAATCCATAAACACTCTGGATTTCCTGGTGGCTTTCACTGAGCCATGTTGTCGGAGGAACAACAGCATTGGAAGTTGCATACAAATCGGGAATAATTAACTGAGCAATAAATGTATTTTGCTGTCTGTCGTCTCTGTGCATGATATTTGCCCCGATGGTTGCAGTAAGATTCAGATCGGCAATGATATTCCGGTTAAACGTCAGCATAGCACTGGCGTTGGTTTCATTGAAGATCCGGCTCCAGGAGTTGTACTGTCCATCAGGCCAGTCATTTGATCCCTTTGCTCTTCTTTCATTGCGAACTTCCGAGAAGTAATCGGTACCAACCTGAGCCTGGAAATTCAGCCAATCAGTGAAGAAGTACTGAATATTCACATTTCCGATAATACGCTGGCGATCCCGGCTATTGGTATTCTTGTACATGGTCCACCAGGGATTATCATGGTAACTGTGATTCCAGTTGAACGGACGACCAGTTACAGGGTCAATCACATTAATCATTTTTTTCAGCCCGGCATAATCAACCTGACGGCCGTGCCAGGAAGACTGCTGAAGAATATTGGCCGAGGTATATCCGCCGCTGGGGATGTTGGCACTGTTGTTGCGCAGGTAATTGGCCGTAGCACTTACCTGAAGTTTTTCCGAGAGTTTATATCCCCCTGTCAGGTAGAAACTGTTCTTTTTCAGGTCAGTGTTAGGCACAACTCCGATAGCATCGTTGTTGGTCATAGAAAGGCGGAAATTGGCTTTCTCATTGCTCCCTTCCAGAGCAAGGCTGGTGTTGCGCGAAGTTCCTGTCTGGAACAGGCTCTTGATGTTATCGGGATGGGCAACCCAGGGAGTAGGAGTCCTGAATCCGGTAACAGGGTCATACGGACTGTCATACTGTGGAATCAGACGGCCGTCCAGCTTAGGCCCCCAGCTTTCATCCACATTGTCATTAATACCGCTACCGGCTCCGTCAACATATTCAAATTCGCCATAGTAACCCTGTCCGTATTCATTTTGAAAATCAGGAAGTATCAAAACATTATCCCAGGCAAAACTGTTTTCGAACGTAACACCCAGACCTTTCCGGGATTTACCCGATTTGGTGGTAATCATAATAACACCGTTAGCACCACGCTGGCCGTACAATGCAGCAGCATTACCTCCTTTCAGAACCGTAACAGATTCAATATCGGAAGGATTGATGTCCATGGCCGCATTTCCATAGTCAACACCGCCATAACCGCCCGTTGTGTTGTAGGTATTTGAAATGGGAACCCCGTCTACAACAAACAAAGGTTGGTTTTCACGGGTAAGGGAGTTGTTGCCACGGATGACGATGCGGGAGGAACTGGCGATACTTCCCGATGAGTTATTGATAAAAACACCGGCCACTTTGCCCTGAAGGGCATTGACCATGTTTCTTTCGCCAGCCCGGCTAATTTCATCTCCGGAGACATCCTGAATGGCATAGCCGATGGATTTCTTTTCCTTGGTTATACCGAGGGCTGTAACAACTACTTCGCTGATTCCGAGGACGTCAGACTCCATGGCCACATCGATGGTTGTTTTCCCTTCAATGGGCACTTCAACTGTCTTCATCCCCACGAAACTGAACACCAGCGAAACAGCATTCTGCGGAACCGAAAGGGAATATTTCCCGTCAAAATCAGTAATGGTTCCGATAGTAGTACCTTTCACAAGAACCGCTACCCCGGGGATGGGTTGTCCATCCTCTTTTCCAGTAACGGTCCCGGTAATCACTGTGCCCTGCGCCCACAGAAACTGGGTTCCTGCCAGCACAAAGCACGCAAGCAGCATTGCGAGCTTTTTCATAGATCACAGATTTAGGTTAGTAAAGAGGTTTTCACTGGTTCAAAACTAAAAATTTTCTCAGATTTAACAATCCTTAACAAAAGTTTTTTTTGTATCCACCTTATTTTTGTTTAGTGTTACGCGCTCCGTTCCTATTCATACCTCGGATCTTTCCTGAACGGAAGCTTTGCCATCTTTTCCACCTCCAGCGAGGGATACCCGAATTCCTCCACCACCTTGCCCTTCAGAAGATATATGCCATCGCCGCGGAACGGATACTTTTTCAGCGAAGGAGGGAAATGCACCGTATCAAAAAAATTACCCTGTGCATCAAGGAAACAGCCAAAATGCATCCATTCACCCTTTACGGTTTTGACATTTTTAATGGTGACCAGGTTCCCCAGCATCCGCACTGTTTTCCCCGTGTGGCAGATCAGGTCACGTGCCATTACTTCGCCGCGAAAGGGAGTTTCCAGCAGGTCGAAATGCGTCATACTCACCGGGAATCCGAGCAGTTCCATTTCATCGTATGCATCTTCCAGGGGATCCTGTTCAAGGGGAGGCAAAGAAAACGACCTTACGGGTGTTGCAAACAAAGCACGTTCCGAAGTCCGGGCCGGAGCATCTCCCAGCAACATATGAGCTTCCCAGAGAAGTTCCTTTTTCGGTTTTCCCGTAAAGCGGAAGGCATGAATCCGGATCAGGATGACAAGCTGCTCAAGGCCTATGTGAACCCGGCTGACAAAATCAGCGAGGCTGGTATACTTCCCGTTCAGACGCCGTTCTTCGATAATGCGCATGGCTGTCTCTGCCTCCAGATGCATTACATGAACCAAACCCAGATAAATATCCTTCCCCCGGATACTTGTTTTGTATTCCCCTTCATTGACACAGGGCGGAAGAATGCGGGCACCCCAGCGGCGGGCCTCGTTAACATATACCCAGGTACGGTAAAAACCGCCGAAATTATTGATAACAGCCACCATGAACTCCAGCGGAAAATACGTTTTCAGATAAAGACTCTGAAAACTTTCCACAGCATACGAAGCCGAATGTGCCTTGGAAAAGGAATAGCCGGCAAAGGATTCAATCTGCCTCCACACCTCCTTTGTAATTTCCTCAGGGTAGCCGAAAGCCCGGCAGTTGGAAAAGAATTTATCCACAATCCGCTGAAATTCGGATTTTGAGCGGTACTTCCCGCTCATGGCACGGCGCAGCACATCGGCATCAGCCAGGTCGAGGCTGGCAAAATGATGGCAGATTTTGATCACATCCTCCTGATAGACCATTACGCCATAGGTTTCTTTCAGCTGTTGCTCCATCACCGGATGCAGGTAACGGAAACTTCCGGGATTGTGAAACCGTTTGATGTACTCCTTCATCATGCCGCTTTTTGCCACCCCGGGACGGATGATGGAACTGGCCGCCACCAGGCTGATATAACTGTTGCAGCGGAGTTTATGCAACAGTCCGCGCATGGCCGGGCTTTCGATATAGAAACAGCCGATGGCTTCACCGGAGCGGAGCTGACGAAGCACGGCAGGGTCCTGCTTGAACCGTTTCACATCGTGCACATCAATGCTGATGCCCTGGTTTTCCTTCACAATATCGGCACATTCCTTTATATGACCTATTCCCCGCTGACTAAGGATGTCGATCTTTTCGTACCGCAGATCTTCGGCCACATACATATCGAACTGGGTAGTGGGCAGTCCTTTGGGAGGCATGTCAAGGGCTGTATAGCAGGTAACGGGCTCTTCCGATATCAGCACCCCGCCGGCATGAATACTGCGCAGGTTGGGAAAATCCTGAAGGCGGTTCCCCACCCTGAAAATCTGCTCAGTAACCTCATTGCGGCCGGAAGCAGAAGAAGGATTGTCTGCCAGTTCATCGATTTCCTCCTTCGGCAACCCGTACACCTTGCCCAGTTCCCGCAGAATAGACCGCCCGTGAAAGGTGGATATGGTGCCGATAAGAGCCGTATGCTCCCGGCCATACCTTTTAAATATATATTCCAGCACTTCGTCACGGTCTTTCCACGAATAGTCAATGTCGAAGTCGGGCGGAGAGGTTCGGCGGGGATTGATAAACCGTTCAAAATATAGGTCGAGTTCAATAGGGTCCACATCTGTAATGCGGAGGCAGTATGCCACAATGCTGTTGGCTCCGCTGCCACGGCCTACGTGATAAAACCCCCGGCTCATTGAATACCGGATGATATCCCAGGTAATGAGAAAATAGGATGAAAAACCCAGCTTATCAATTACTTCCAGTTCGTGCCTGACCCGTTTCAAAGCTTCTTTGTTTCCTGAACCGTACCGGTACTTCAGGCCGTCCATGGCAAGTTTTTCCAGCAGGAGCTTATCATCGTACCGGCTCACTGTAAACACCTGTTTGTTTTTCACCGCCTCAAAATCAAAACAGATGGAACAGGACTCCATCAGTTGCAGGGTGTTTTCAACCAATTGCGGAAACAGGGCATACTTTTTCCGAACCTCATCGGGAGGAACCAGGTACTCATCCTCCCCGGCAATCTGCGGGGCGGCAAGTTTTGACAGCAGGGTGTTCTGATCAATGGCCCTCAGGTTTGTATGCAGAAAAAAATCCCCCGGGCCGGAGAGTGTAACAGGAAGCCTGGCCAACAGGCGTGAAAATACCTTCTCCGTTACCGGCCATACCAGCCGGGTTATTTCGGCAGGCGTTACTCCGATATACTCATTTTCGCACAGATCGTCACGAAAAGACGAAAGGGGATACACTATGTACACATCATCCCGCAACGATGGCCGGTCAGGGAAAGGTTCCCCGGAAGCGTTGTGGTAGCTCAGAAAATCGTTCAGTACACGATATCCGTTGTTGTTGCGGGCTATACCTATATATAACAGCTGGTGCAGCTGGTTGCGGAACTCAATGCCGGCCACCGGATGTATACCATGATTGCTGCAGGCCTTCACAAAATCAACCATCCCGGTGGTATTGTTGATATCGGTAAGGGCAAGACGGTCAATACCCAGCCGGGCAGCCTGTTCAACCAGGCTCTCTACCGGCATGGTACCATACCGCAGGCTGTACCAGGAATGGCAGTTTATGAACATAGGGCACCTCCCGAGATTGTTAACGGGCAATCCGGTCAAAAATCCTGCTGTACTTATGCACAGATTTTTTCTTCAACACGGGGCATCAGATTTTCAGCAGGCGGCACAACCGAAGGTTCACCGGAAAGGTTTTCTGCTACCAGAAAAGGTTTCGGATTCTCTGTTACAAGAAATCCCTTGTATCCGCAACGTTTCATTTCTCCGGCAGCCCAGTTGACAAGGGAATCATAACTGCATTCTGCCAGAGGGGCAGGAACCGTTCCCCGGAACCAGCCACGGCCCTCGAGAGAGAAAAATACATATACAGCATTCATTTTGATTAATTTTTAATCATTTTAATGATTATAATTTAATCAAAACATTTTAAAAAAACAAACAAAGGGATGCTGAAAACCGGATTTCCATGAAGAATCTGCACTAAAGGACGTTCCGGGGTTGCTTCATAATTTTTTATTCAGGGTCTTCATGGAGGCTAAAATGATTCCAGCCATTTCCAGGCCGGGACGACCCTGATTTTTCTGTCACCGGCAGAAAATTCGTCTTCCTGATCAAGGGTAACAATAAATCCTTCCCTGTGGTTGATAAAATCCATGGCCTCGAGCAATCCGCTGATTTCCCGGTCTTTATTATCGGGGTTCAGATCAGAACACGCCTGCAAAACCATTGCCGGCGCAGAAGGTTGACGAACAATGAAATCGCATTCGTATTTCTGCCGGAAATAGCTGATTGCTCTTCCATGACGGCACAGATGCAGAAAGATACAATTTTCAAACAGGCGGCCTGTATCATGCGAGAAACTTAAGGAATTGGAACGGGCAAAAGCCGTATCGATTGTATAAATCTTTCTGGGACTGACCATTACACTGCGAACTGACCAACTGAAACGGGGAACGGAAAAAAACAAATAACTGTCTTCAAACCAGTTCACATAATCAGAAACAGAATTGGCAGAACCGAATTGAAGTAGAGATATTTTTCATCCGTTTTTTCGGCTATTTGTTTCAGGAGGGTGCTTTTACCGCAGCGCCGTACACCAGTAATTACCTCAATATGGCTGCCGGTTCCATACGAACGAATCAATTGCCTCGGGATACCCAGGTTTTTCTTCCTCAATTCTTCCTGCTGGCCTTCGTAAACATCGCGTATCTGGGATAATAGCAACATGGAATTTGTTTTTTATTTTACCAATATATAACTCTATATATTACCAAAATACATATTAATATTTTTTAGTAACTCATTTCCTGTTCGCTTTTGCCATTTGCGGAGGTTGAAGTATGAGGAAAGGGTATGTTCCGGATTACACAGTTATACCGGCAGCCCTTCTTACGGAATGGCTTCCGAAGCGGTTTCGCATCCGGTCAACAGCCAGGTAAAGGCGGGTAATTTCGGGACGGTCGTCGAACAGGTCGAGTTGCTGTACCCCGTTGATCAGATTGCTAAAGCGGACCCCTACCAGCCGGATCAGCATGCGGCGCTGGTAAAGCTTACTGAACAATTCCTTCACCACAGGGATCAGTTGATGATCAAATACAGTATAAGGTATCTTCTGCTGGATTGTATGGGTATCGAAATTGGAATACCGTATTTTGACCGTTACACAGGAGGCAAGTTTCTGCTGTTGCCGCAGTTCATAGCACAGTTTTTCGGTCATGCTCACCAGCAGGTTATTGATATACATAACATCAGTAGTGTCCTGGTCAAAGGTATGTTCGGTACTGATGGATTTTCTTTCGCTCCAGGGTTCAACCGGTGTGGTATCAATACCGTTGGCCCTTTCCCAGATCACGATTCCGTTTTTTCCCAGCACCTTTGCGAGCATTTCGGGGGGAATCCGGCTGAGGGTTCCGATGGTGGCAATACCCATGGAACGAAGGGTATGAAATGTTTTTTCGCCGATCATCGGCATTTTCTGTATGGGCAGAGGGTTGAGAAAAGGTTGTACCTGCGGTTTTGGTACTTCGAGTTCTCCGTTGGGTTTGGCTTCGCCGGTAGCTATTTTCGACACGGTTTTATTGAGCGACAATCCAAGGGAAATAGGAAGACCTGTTTCACGGATAATCCGCTGGCGCAGTTCGTGCACCCACTTCATGCAGCCAAAGAAGCGGTCCATGCCGGTGAGGTCGAGGTAATGCTCGTCAATCGAAGCTTTTTCATATACCGGAGCCGACTCGGCAATAATGTCAGTTACCATGTCGGAATAACGGCTGTACAGTTCCATGTCGCCTTTGATGAATACAGCATCGGGGCAAAGCGACCTGGCCATTTTCATGGGCATGGCCGACCTCACACCGTACCGGCGGGCTTCATAACTGCAGCTGGCAACCACACTGCGGCCCGATGTTCCGCCAATAATGACCGGTTTGCCCGCAAGCCGGCTGTTCTGAAGCCGTTCCACCGATACGAAGAAGGTATCCAGATCCATATGCACAATACTCCGGTCCATAAAACATACTGATATCTGATTTTCCGTTATTTGCAAAATTTTTGATTATTTTTTAATCATTTTTATGCTTATAATTTAATCTTTTTTTTATATTTGTTCCATGTTTTTCTCATCCAACATTCG
>Ga0315298_1007748_pt1 | contig 13977 bp, 14 predicted proteins | sample WHS_1_MG_FD_203077 | JGI IMG/M metagenome (GOLD analysis project Ga0315298, IMG submission 203077) | Extremophilic microbial mat communities from Washburn Hot Springs, YNP, Wyoming, USA - WHS_1_MG | ecosystem: Environmental > Aquatic > Thermal springs > Hot (42-90C) | place: USA: Wyoming...
CGATAGCGCCGCTTCACCACCCCCTGAACCGCTACGCGGTTACAGGCGGAGCACTACGGCGCGTCTTGGTAGATCAGCGATGCATTCAATGTTGCGCCGTTCTGGATCGGACTTGTTCGGGATGACACGATCCAAGCATTCGCGCAGTGAGAGCGATTCCCTGCGCTCGCCCCGTTTCTTTTTTCCCCGGTAGATGGCATTGCGGTCGTTGCCGGCATCAACCAGTATCTTCGCCTTGAGCAGCAATTCCCATGCATTGCAAATCAGGTAGCAAAAGGTCTCGACGCGATACTTGATCGAAAGCCGGTTGATGGTTTCCAGTGCGAGGATATAGCCCTCGACACTCTTCTCCACCAAATGACCCTTGAGTCCTGGATTGCCGCGACGCCCTTTCATGGCCTACGCCTCCGCCGGGACCGACTCGTCTTCGCCCCAGATGCGGGCGAGGGTGGCCTGGATTTTTTGCTCGAAGCGGGTGATCAGTTCGCGGTTGGCGGCGACCAGGGCTTGCTCGGCTTCGATTTCGGCGACGATGGCTTGCTGGGTGGCGAGGGGCGGGAGGGGAATTTGATAGCTCTCAACAACCGAACGAGGAACACGTTGCAACCCGCCTGTGCCTGTCATCTGTGGGGTAGCCCACGCACGGAAGGCGGGCGTTGCGGCAAACATAAACACCCACTGCGAGAGAAGATCGCCCGTAGGTCTCAATACATAGAACTCGCTTGAACCGAAACCGATGCCGTTACGAAGGTCGCGGGCAATGCCAGCCTTCCCGTTTTCAAAGCAAGGGGTGACCTTTGCAAGAAGGACATCGCCATCTTTGAAGTAGGTGTAGCTGGTAGTTACCTCGTCCAGTCGCTTTGTGTCTTTGGGCTCAAAGAACATCTCGTGCTCGCCGACATCCGACATTGGGACGAATGACACGACTGTGGAACCCACATTGTCAGCCACCTCAGATTTGCGGGGATTCAGAACGCATACTTCGCCAATCGCCACCATCGGCCAGTCGGGGTGGATGGGGATGTGGGGGCGGTAGTGGTCGAGGACGGCGCGGGCGCCGTTGATGACTTTCTGGTAGCCCTCGATCTCCGCCACGATCTCCTTCTGCACGTCCAGCGGCGGCAGGGGGATTTGGAAGTTCTCCACGTAATCGCGAGGCACGCGCTGTAAGCCGCCCGTGCCAGTCATCTGTGCGATGGCGGCATCCCGAAAGAGCGGATGCATGACGCAGAAGTAGACCCACTCGGGCAAGACCTGGCCGTTACTCCGCAACACGTAGAACTCGCTGGAACCAAACCCGATTCCGTTGAGCAGGCCGCGAGCGATGCCCGCTTTGCCGTTTTCAAAGCAAGGCGTGACCTTGGCGAGAAGGACATCGTTGTCCTCAAAGTAGGTGTAGCTCGCCGAGACTTCGGACAGTCGCCTCTCGTCGCGGGGATGAAACGAAATGCGATGCTCGTTGAGGTCAGCCATTGGAACGAACGAGACGCGTGTTTCGGGCTTCTCAGTAAGTTGGCTCTTGCGTGGATTCACGGTGCAGACCTCGCCGAGTTTCACCAACGGAAACATGTGCGTCTTGGCTCCGTTTTCCCGATACCGCTCACCGCTCAAGTTGTAGTCGCCATTCGCAGCGATCTTTTCTTTCGGCACGATCTGGGCGGTAGACGTGAAGGAGAGGATGGATTCGGTGGACGCTTTGGAACGGAGGGCCTGGAGATACGCGGCGAGTTCGGCCTGCACTTGCGGGAGGTCGTTCCTCTCGATGGCGCGGCGCTGGGCGCCGAGGCCGTAGCCGTCGTTCTCGACTTTGAAGAAGGCGATGGTGTCGGCGGCCCTGGCGAGGGATTTGTCGAGGATGAGGATGCTGGTCTTGACCCCGGAGTAGGGATTGAAACATCCCGCCGGGAGGGACACCACGGCGACGAGGGAATTTTCGACCAGTAGCTTGCGCAGGGCTTTATAGGCGGTCTGGCTCTGGAAGATGATGCCTTCGGGGACGATGATGGCGGCGCGGCCGGTGGGCGTGAGGTGTTCGGCCATGTAGTCGACGAACAGGACTTCGCTGCGCTTGGCCTGGATGGAGAAACGCTTGTGGGGCTTGATGCCGCCTTTCGGCGACATGAAGGGCGGGTTGGCGAGGATGACGTCGGCGAATTCGTTCCAGCGCTCCTCGGAGGTGAGGGTGTCGTACTCGAAGATGTGCGGATCGGTGAAGCCGTGCAGGTACAGGTTCACCAGCGAGAGGCGCACCATGTCGGGCGAGATGTCGTAGCCCTTGAAGTTTTTGGCGAGGCGGCCCTTGTCGTCGGGCGTGAGCGTTGTGTGGCCCTTGGCGTCGGTGTTGCTGCGCAGGATGTGCTTATAGGCGGAGATGAGGAAGCCGGCGGTGCCGCAGGCGGGGTCGAGGATGGTCTCGCTTTTCTGCGGGGCGAGGACTTCGACCATGAAGTCGATGATGTGGCGCGGGGTGCGGAACTGGCCGGCATCGCCCTGGCTGCCGAGGACGCTGAGCAGATACTCGAAGGCGTCGCCGAGGCGTTCGCTGTGGTCGTAGCTGAACTCGTCGATGATCTTGAGGAAGCTTTTGAGCGTCTCGGGGTCGCGGTAAGGCAGGTAGGCGTTCTTGAAGATGTCGCGGAACAGCGGCGGGATGCCGGGGTTTTCTGGCATCTTGGCGATACCTTCGCCGTAGAGGCCGAGCATTTCGTGGCCGCCGAGACTCGGGGCCATGAGCTTGGCCCAGCCGTAGCGGGCGTAGTCGCCGGTGAAAAACTTGCGCTTGCCGCCGAGTTCCTCGCTCTCGGCGTCCATGTCGTCCATGAACTTGTAGATCAGGGCGATGGTGATCTGCTCGACCTGCGATTTGGGGTCGGGCACTTTGCCGACGAGGATGTCGCGGGCGGTGTCGATGCGGCGTTTGGTGGTGGTGTCGAGCACGGGCTAACCTTTGAGTTGCTTGATCGCCATGGCTCCGGTGAGCACCTGCATCTGGCGGATGGCGATTTCGTTGAGGCGTTTGAGACGCTCGCCTTGCGGCAGCGCCATATGGATCAGTTCGGCGTTCATCCCCTCGATGTTGGCCAGAACCAGCAGTTGCTCGACACTGGCGTATTCGCGCATATTGCCGTCCAGCTTGGGGTTGGCGTCGCGCCATTGTTTGGCGGTCTGGCCAAAGAGGGCGACATTGAGCAGGTCGGCTTCGCTGGCATAGGTGATGGCGGCTTGTGCCGGCGTGACTGCGGCGGGGATCAGATGGGCCTGGATGGCGTCGGTGTGGATACGGTAATTGAGCTTGGACAGGGTGCGGTTGAGGTTCCAGGCCAGCGACAGGCGACGGTTTTCGTCCTCCTTCAGGCGCTGGAATTCCTTGATGAGGTAGAGCTTGAATTCAACAGAAACCCATGAGGCGAACTCGAAGGCAATGTCCTGGTGGGCGTAGGTGCCGCCGTAGCGGCCAGCGCTCGACGTGAGGCCCACCGCTCCGGTTTTTTCGATCCACTGCTTGGGTGTGAGGACGAAGCTGTTCAGCCCCGTCTGCATCCTAATCCCGTCGAATTCGACGGGATTAAAACTCGGGTTATTGAGCCGCTCCCAGATTCCGAGGAACTCCACGGTGTTGCGACTGCGTAGCCAGTTGCGGATCACATCGTCCGGGTGATCGGGGTTTTTGAATTTGGCGATGTCGGTCAAGCAGATGGTGTCTTGCTGGCTCTGCGAAAGCACAGTAACGTCGGCTCCCAGAACCTTGACGGTGCTTTTCTTGGTTTTGCTCATGACTTCTCCTATGGCGCGAACTGATTCAAGGACACATAGTCCTTGATGTATTCGGGGACGAGCGTGCGGTACTGCTGGGGCACGGCTCTGAAATCATGGGTGGTGAAGAACGGGTTGGTGGCCAGATCGGTGAAGTGTTTGCTGTCGATGATGTCGCGCACCCGGTTGCTGGTGACGTAGGCCTTGAAGTAGGTCTTGATGGCCGGGATGGCTGAGGGTGGCTCAGGCACGCGGTCGGCGACGAACTTGGCGAACTCTTCCTCCAACAACTCATCCTTGGACTTGAAGCGCGGGATGAGGCCAAAGACCTTCTCCAGGATTTCGCGCAGGGTCAGGCGGCGGTCCACGGCGGCGGCCTTGCGCAGTTTATCGAGGGTGTAGTACTCCTCGGGCTTGTCGAAGACCTCGCGGTTGACGTAGTCGATGACGCGGTCCCACTGCCCGGCTTCAACGGCGGCGGCGACGGTGTCGTCGGCGCGGATTACGTCTTCAAACTTCTCGAAGAACATGCGGTCGATCTTCATGCCCTCGCAGCCGATGGTCTCTTCCTTGACCATCGAGAGGATGTCGGCGCCGAGGTGCTCATAGGTGCCGCCCACGGCCACCGGGCCTTGGCCGCCCCCATCGTCGCTGCCCTTGCCCTTGGGCGGCGGCAGCTTCAGCACTTCGTCGTAGTTGAACTCTTCCTCGAAGTATTCGCAGTTGGCGAAGAAGTCGAAGAGCTTGAAGGCGGTTTTGATGGGCTGTTGCACGCCTTCCTTGATGGTGTCGTCGAAAAGCGCCTCGCGGAAGTCGTGCTTGCGGGTGCCGCGTCCCTTGATCTGGATGAAGTCGGTGGGCGAGAAGATCGGGCGGAACAGACCGATGTTGAGGATGTCGGTGCAGTCGTAGCCGGTGGTCATCATGCCAACGGTGACGCAGATGCGCGCCTTGCTGGTCTTGTAGGTAGGGATGAAGTTGCCGGAGCCGAGCAGGTTGTTGTTGGCGAAGTTGATGGTGAACTGCTGGGCGTCGGGTATCCGGGAGGTGACCTGCACGGCAAAGTCGGACTGGTACTTGGCCGGAAACATGCGGTCAGCCATCTGATTGAGTATCTGCGCCAGCTTGGCGGCGTGGTTCTGGCTGACGGCAAAGATGATCGACTTGCCGATTTCGCCGCTGACCGGGTCGCGCATGGCGTTTTCCAGAAACGTCTTGCACAGGAGCTGGTTGGTGGTGTCGGCGAAGAAGCGCTTCTCGAACTCGCGCTGCTTGAAGGCCTGCTGCTGGTCTTCGCCGGTGTCATCCGTGAACGAGACGACGAAGCCCTCTTCGGAAAGCAGCGTGGTGGTGACCTCGGTGCAGGCATCCACCACGGTCGGGTTGATCAGGAAGCCTTCCTTCACGCCATCGAGCAGGGAGTAGCGAAAGGTCGGCTGACTGTTCTCGCAGCCGAAGGTGCGGTAGGTGTCGAGCAGCAGGCGTCGTTCGGCCTCGCGCGGGTCGCGGGTGCCGGCGTTTGCACAATCAAATCGGCGCAGGTAGTCGCGCGGCGTGGCGGTGAGGCCCAGCTTGTAGCCGATGAAGTAGTCGAACACGGCACGGGCGTTGCCGCCGATCGAGCGGTGCGCTTCGTCGGAGATGACGAGATCGAAGTCGGTCGGCGAGAAGAGCTTCTGGTACTTGTTGTTGAAGAGCAGGGACTGCACGGTGGTGACGACAACCTCGGCGCGTCGCCAGTCGTCCCGGTTCTCTTTGTAGATCACGGTCTGATAGTCGGCCGACAGCACGTCATTAAAGGACCTCTTGGCCTGGTCCTCCAGCTCAAGACGATCAACCAGAAACAGTACGCGCCGCACGTTGCCCGAACGGAGAAACAGCTTGATGACGGCGGCGGCGGTGAGGGTCTTGCCGGTGCCGGTGGCCATCTCGAACAGGAAACGGTCTTTGCCATCGCCGACTGCGGTCTGAAGGCTGTGGATGGCCTTGAGCTGATACGGCCGGAGAAAGCGCAGCTTGTTGGCCTGAATGTAGCCGGGGCGCTCCGCTTCGTTTTGCCAGGCGGCTTCGGCTGCGTAGTTCGGGCGCTGGGTGCGAACGATATAGTCCTCGCCGACCTGCTCTTCGATCAGTCGCTGCGGATTGGGCGTGACCTTCTGGTAGCCGGTAACCGAATCCGGTGTCGGAAACGAGGTGATGACGTAGGGGCTGCCGCGTTCGAGGTCCCAGAAGTAGTGCAGGTTGCCGTTGGAAAGAATGACGAATCGGCAGTTCTGGGACTTGGCGTATTTGCGCGCCTGCTCTTTACCGACAAGCGGATTTTTGTCTTCGGCTTTGGCTTCGAGGACAAGCAGCGGAAAGCCTTTGGCATCGAGCAAGAGAAAGTCGACGAAGCCTTTTGTGCTCTTCTCGAAGTTGGCGCCGAGCGCGTCCAGGTCGGTTGACTTGATCGTGACGCTGGGTTCGAGGCGAATGTTCGCGGGCGCGCTGCCATCCGCGAAGAAACGCCAGCCGGCCGCTTCGAGCAGCTTGTTGATCTTGATGCGGGCTGCGGCTTCCTTATCGGGCATCCAGGGTTTTATTCCAGCGATGGTGGTCAAGCGGCATAACGTGGAGGTAAGGGGCGCGCTTTTGCGCCGTCCCTCTTGACTGCCTGGTTAGCGGCTTTTTGGCCTGAGTGCTCGGCGAACACTGGAAATTACCTCAGCATAAAGCAGAGGTGCTTGCTCTAGCCGTTTTAGCTGTAACTCCAATGCGGCAATAAATTCTTCACCGAGGCCAGGACTCTGTAATTCGTACCACTCTTGAGCTTCGCCAGTTTCACGCAAAGCTCGCGTAGAGAATTTCAGGCGATACGCCATGAGCCATCTTTAAGGCGTGATTTCACTTGATCCCATGAATAACCTGCTTCCGGATTTGCCTCAAATTCCGCCAAACGCGCTTCTAGTTCAGCTTTAAGCGCGGGCGAAATTTCCACGGCTTCAGGTACTGCGGCAACGCTGTCCCAGATAAGCTCAACGAGACGAATGCGCTCCTGTACCGGAAGCTCAAGAATGTCGGCAATAGAAATATGGTTCATGTCGGATATTGTACCCTTTTTCGGAAAACACGCTAACTCCACGCGGGCATCCGCTAACGTAAATTATACCGCACCATAGTGCTGTGTAACATTGATAAACGCAGACTAACATGAGGGAGCGTACATGGCCACAACGGGCACGACAAACACCCCGGCTCGCCAACCACGGCTGCTGGAGCAAGTACGGGAAGCGCTGCGACTGCGTCATTACAGCCTGCGTACCGAGCAGGCTCCGGAAGAAGTGCGTCACCTGCTGGAATCGGGTCAGGACATTCGCACGGTGCAGGAATTGCTGGGACAGGGTTTTCCCACTCCCCCGATAACCGCTGTCCAACGGTAACACCAACCACCATCGCACTTGTCATGCGCCCCTTCAGCGTGTACTGTAAATTTATACAGTAACCACCGAAGGAGGCATCACATGACACCCCATCATTCTGCATCGCAGTTCTGGCCCAAGACGGCGGGCATTCTGGTCTTTGGCACGCTGATTGGCCTCTGGCTGGGACATCAGGACAAAGGTTATCAGCCCGGTCCGACATCCTCTATGGAGTCTGTGGTACTTCAGCAGACTCAGCAAACGGCTACCTTCCAGCGCACCGCACAAGACCAACGCGCCACGGAGCTTTTTACAGTGCGGCCGTGATAAACTGCGCCGGACAAAAATGGCTTTAGGGCGATCACACACGGCAAATCAGGGAGTTACTTTGGAACTGGATCACAAGGCCCGCGAGGCCATAGAAGACATCATCAATCGCCGGGAGGGCATCAACTCCATACAGGCGCAACTGAAGGAAGACATCAAGGCGATAGCTGAGTACCTTGCGGTAAAACCCGCGCAGGTGGCCCGGATCATCAGCCTGGTGGAGCGGGAACGTGCCAAGGGGGATGTACTGGAGGCCGAGCGTGGGGTGATTGACGCGGCGGAGTCCATGATCCCCGTAACGGCGTCGGCGGAAGCGCAGGACGCTTAACGCAGCGATGCGGCTGCGGTGTCTGACGCATGCACTGCATCCGCATCCAGAAATTGCAGAAATGCCTGGATGGTATGGGACTGGTAAATGGGCTGCGGTCTGGCCATATACAGTGTCCATTGAATGCCGTGCGGTGACGGTAAGCGGCGTACGTGGACGCGCCAGTCTTTTCGGCAGCGCAAGGCTGCGGCAGTCACAAACCCGATGCCTAGCCCGGCGTCTACGGCGGCACCTACCGCCTCGACACCGGTCACTTCGATGGATTGTTTGGGCGTCAAGTGTGCGTCATGAAACACCCGCTCCACAGAGCGGCGAATGCCCGAGGCGCGTTCCCGCCAGATCATGGGGTAGGACATGAGGCTTTCCAGGGTGAGGTCATCTTGCGCCAGCAGCGCGTGGCCCTCCGGGAAAATCGTCATGATTTCATCGTGTAACCATGGCGTTACCGTATAGTAGGAAGGCAACCCTTCCAGATCCAGCCCGCCTTCCAGAAAGAACAAATCCCAGTCGGACAACGAGATGTCCGACCAGTCGATGATGCCACCGCGCAGTTGGAGTTCCACATCGGGGAACTGGCGCTGAAAGGCCACCAGACGTTGCGGCAAAAAATAATTGGCCACCGTATTGGTCGCGGCAATGCGCAGCACGCCGTTTTGCAGGCGCTGCCGACGCAACACGATGTCGTCAAATTCGTCGACCACATCGCGCAGCCGCTGCGCGGTGGAGAGCAATGCCTCCCCGGCCGGCGTGAGGCGAATACCGCGGCCGCTGCGCATGGTGAGTGGTTCCCCCACTTGCTGGGTGAGTTTCTGTAAACGTTCCGTCACCGCCGGCTGACTGCGGTGCAGCACCCTGGCCGCCGCGCTGATGCCCCCGGACCGGGCTACCGTTAGAAAAGTCAGCAAAAGCTCGGTGTCCATATATCGCAATCCCCTATAGGTTAGTTATAAATTTCCAATTTGACCTATATATTCACGGACCGCATTATCGCTGCGTCTTCCGAAAAATAGCAAACGCAACCGCCCGTGACGTCTTCCCTCCGTATTGCCGCCCCGATACCAGCGCTCAGCGCGTCTATGGTGGCACTCCTCAACCTGGTGATCGGGCTGGGTCACTTCCTTGTACTCTTCAACACCGGGGCCTATCTACCCATGATCCCCCACGTTGCCGGGAGTCTGGGCGTCAACCCCGCCTATGCAGACTGGACCCAGGCGAATTTTTTCCTGGCTATGGCGCTGGCCTTTCCCACCGCGACGTGGTTTCTGAACCGCTGGGGGGAGATGCGCAGCCTGCTCGGCTCCTTCCTCGCCTTTGCCATGGCTTCCACCGTATGCGCCCAGACCTCCAATTACGACTGGTTTTTGGCCGCGCGCGTCGTCCAGGGTTATGCGGGCGGACTGACTATTCCCATCTCTCTTGGCGTCATCCTGCGTCACTACACCCCACAACGGCGCAATATTGGCCTGAGTCTGTGGGGCATCGCCGCCATTACACCGTTCACCTTAGGGCCGACCATCGGCGGCTGGATCACCGACACCCTGGGTTGGCGTTGGCTTTTTTACCTCAACATACCCATTGCCGTCGCAGTCGCCTTGATCAGTGCGATACTTCTGGTCGGGCGCGAAGCGGAACACCGCCATCCACCATTAGACTGGCCGGGTCTGATTTTCCTGCTGATCGCCTTAGCGGCGCTGGAGTCTGCGCTCAACTCCGGAGAAATCATCAGTTGGTGGCGTTCCAATACCATCATTTTTCTGACGACTATCGGCGCTGCCGCGCTTGTTTTCTTCGCACTCTGGGAATGGCACAGCACCCATCCCCTGCTGGAACTGCGTTTTCTGCGACGCCGTAATTTTCTGATTGGAGCGATAGGGCTATTTTTCACTGCGCTCTTTTTTCAGGGCGCTATGGCCATCTATATTGTGGAATTTCAGTTGACCATGGGATATTCCGCCTGGATGGTTGGCGTCCTATTGTTGCCCATGGCTATTTTCTCAAAACTCAGTGCCACGCTCACGCAGCATTTTTTGAATCACATTGATGCGCGCATACTCGGGATGATTGCCTTGCTGGGGTTTTCGGCAGGCAGTTTCTGGGTTTCTTCCTACAATCGGACGGCTTCTTTTGATGAATTGCTCTGGCCACAAATACTCGTGGGCATGTTTCTGGGCGGTCTATTCCCGCCGTTAATCGCCATTGCGCTTTCCGGGTTGCGCGGAGCTGCCGAAATGCGTGGTACGGCCTTTTTAAACCTGCTGCGGGTATGTGGACAGGCCATGGGTATTCCTATTATGGCCACCTTATGGGGCAGACGCCTTATTTTCCACGAGCATTTTCTCACCGAAGACAATGCGACGGGAAAGCATGGGATCAGCACATCAGTGGGGCATGAGACGTTGGCCAACCACATAGCGCATCAGGCCGCATTGCTGACTTTTAATGAAATATTCTACATCGCCGCATGGGGATTTCTGATCGTGGCCGGTCTGTTATTGTTAGCCAAACGGGTGGTTTTCGCCGAGCCGGATGTCCGGGTGCGCCGGGCGCTGGAAGAACTGGCGGAGCCCTGATGAAACGCAGCATCGCCCTTATCCTACTGCTGTTGCTGCTCGGCGCCTGCGCGCGTCTGCCGCCGCATCTCCCCGGCGGCAAAACGGCGCATGATACCCAAATCAGTGGGATACTGGCCCAGTTTAACGGCCACGCCGGGTTAACTCCGGGTGCTTGGCCCGCGTCAAACTGGTGGGCATCGGCACAGCTACCCGCCCTGAATAACTTAATCAGCGAAGCGCTGCGCAACAATCCGTCGCTACAGGTCGCCAGTGCGCGCGTTCTGGAAGCCAAAGCGGCGGCGGCAAACCAGCATGCCGCCCTCCTCCCGCACATTTCCGCAGGGGCGTCGGTGACTCAGGAGTACTTTTCCCGGCAAGGCTTGCACGCCCCCTTGAACGGCAAAACCATCACCTATGGTGCTCTCAATCCTTTGGAAATGCGCTATCACCTGGATTTGTGGGGACGTGACAGCGATCGCTTTCGTGCCGCCCTGGGGGAAGTACGCGTACACCAGGCGGATTACGCCGAGGCAAAATTGTTGCTTTCCACTCAGTTGGCATGGCACTACTTTTTGCTGGCGGGTGATGTACAACGTCTCCGGCAGGTGGATCGCGCGGAAGTCCTGCACACGTCCTTACTCCATCTGGAACAACAGCGCTGGCACGACGGCCTGAGCGATGCCCGTACCGTTTATCTTCAGGAAGAGGCACGCGCAGGGGCACGCCAGTCGGTAGCCGACATGCAGGCAGCCGTTGCTCAACAGCGCTACATATTGGCGGCACTGGCCGGACACGGACCCGATTGGGGGCGGGATATTCCGGCAGAGCCGTTGCCCACGTTATCCACGATCACCATGCCCCGGAATTTGCCCCTACGCCTCATTGCGCACCGTCCGGATATAGTCGCTGCGCGCTGGGAAACAGAAGTCGCGGCGCAACAGGTGGGCGCGGCACGCGCGGCCTTTTATCCCGATGTGAATATCGCCCTGTTTGCGGGATGGAACAGTATTCATCTGGGAGATCTGTTCAGTCCCGGAAATCTCGCACATGCCCTTGGCCCGGTCATATCTCTGCCCATTTTTGAAGGGGGACGACTACGTGCCCAACTGAAAGAGAAAAATGCATTATATATCGCTACGGAAGACCATTATCGCGCCACCATCCTCGACGCAGTGCGCGAGATTGCCGGTCGCCTGGCCACCTGGCGGCAGATACGTCAAAAACTCCGGGCACAACGGCAGATGATTTTCGCCGCCGAGCATACCACGGCGCTGGCTGAATCTGCCTTTCATTCCGGAATTACGGATAAATCCGAAGCCTATGGTGCGCAGATTCAGGAAACGGAAATAAAAAATCAACTGCTGGCTTTAAAGATGCAAAATGCGCAATCCTGGGTATTGCTGCATTCAGCGCTGGGTGGCGGATATACCCCGTGGAAAAATCCCGCATGAGCGTGCAGAAGCCCGAACATTCGAGTTCCCCCATCCAACCGGAAAAACGCGCCCGGATGCTGATGCTCGTCACCCTCATTTTTGTACTTGCCGGATTGATCTGGACCGCGTGGTGGTTTTTGCGGGGGCAATACCGGATAGAAACCAACGATGCCTACGTCTCCGGCAATATTACGCCGGTGAATGACCAGACGGCCGGTACCATCAGCAGGGTACTGGTAGAAAATACCGAATTCGTCAACGCCGGACAGGTAATGGCTACCCTTCAGGCCAATCATTCCCAGCTCGCACTGCAACAGGCAGGGGCGCATCTGGCAGCGACGGTCAGGCAGGTACGCAGAGATTTCGCCAAGGTCACCGCACTACAACAGACCGTCACTGCCAAAAACGCCGAACTCCACAAATTAAGCAGCGATTTAATCCGCTATAAACAATCTCTGCCGAGTGGCGCTGTTTCCGCCATCCGCATTGAAGACACGCAAAACGAAATTGCTGCTGCGACAGCACAAGTAGCAGCAGCCCAAGCGGCGCTAAAAGGCACGCAAGCCATCATAGCGGGCACCACCCTGCAAACGAATCCCCTCGTGCGCCAGGCCGCGGCGCAGTTCGAACAGGCCGATATTCAATGGCAACGCCGAGTTGTCCGTGCACCGGTATCGGGTTATGTCGCGGAGCGCGCCGCCTACCCCGGACTGATGGCGCACCCCGGTCAGCGCCTATTTTCCGTGGTGCCCCTCAATGATTTGTGGGTCGTAGCCAACGTCAGAGAAACCGCCATGCGGCATGTCCGCCCCGGACAACGCGTTCAATTGACCAGTTATTACTATGGCGGCGATGTCCATTATCACGGTAAAGTTCTGGGGCTGTTGCCGGGTGCCGGTAGTGCCTTCAGCATCCTGCCGCCGGAGAATGCCACCGGAAATTACATCCATATCGTCGAACGTGTACCGGTACGTATCGCGTTACCCGCCGCAGAACTCGCCAGGCATCCACTGCGGCCCGGACTCTCCATGGTTGCAGAGATTCACTGGACGCCCTCACAAAAGCATTCTGTGCTCAAAGCTCTCACTACCACACCGGTACGAGGATACCAAACTGCTATATACAATGGAGAGTTACGGCATGCCCAGCAACGCGCCGCCGCCATTATCCGCGATAACGCGTAGGCCCGCGTGACTCAGCCAAACTTGACCGAAATCAAGGAATGCACACAGGCAACCGGCTAAGCTGCAAAACGTACGGCGTTTTACTGAAGTAAATCCACGGTTCAACCACAAGGAGCAACAACAGATGGCTATCAATATCCAACTCATCCAATCCAGCGGCGCGGCAGTTAAGGACTTAGGCGTTCAGGTTGCCGAATATTTTTATAACCATATGTTCACCCATTTCCCTGAAGTGCGGAAAATGTTTCCAGGGGATATGACGGAGCAGCGGGTACGCCTTTTCAATTCCGTTATTCTGATCGCCACCAATATCAACACCATGGAAGTGCTGGTCCCCTATCTGAGGGAACTCGGTATCGGGCACATTAAATACGATACCCGCCCGGAACATTACCCCATTGTCGGCAAAAGCCTGCTCAATACCCTGAAGCACTTCCTGGGTGCGGCCTGGACGCAGGAAATGGCAGAATCCTGGATTGAGGCATACAACCTGGCCTCCACCGTTTGCATCGAGGCAGCCTACGAGGCCATGGCCCCTTCCCGCTTCGTCCCAGTGACCATCGACGACGTACCTCCCGCCGTCTGATAGACCCTTGCCATTGGCGTACCGGTTGCTCAGGTACGCCATTATTTTGAGGTATATCCGTTATGGAATATGAAATTTGTCTGGAGCCATCCGGCATCCACTTTATGGCGGATGAGCGCCAAAATATTGTCGAAGCGGCGAAACAACACGGAATTCCCATCAAACATGGTTGTGCCAGTGGTTCCTGCGGTGATTGCAAGGGCACCATTTTGTCCGGCGCCAGCGAACAGGGGCCTTTTATGCCACTGCTGCTCTTACCCACGGAACGCGCCGCTGGCATGGCCATTCTCTGTAGGGAAGTTCGAAAAACTCCTCATTTCCAGTAAAATGTAGGGAGCCGATTGGAAGGGAGAGCAACCATGGCAGGACTGGTAGGGCAAACAGGATTCTTCCCCGGAGACCGCCGGTTGCGGGAA
>Ga0315298_1007749_pt1 | contig 13976 bp, 9 predicted proteins | sample WHS_1_MG_FD_203077 | JGI IMG/M metagenome (GOLD analysis project Ga0315298, IMG submission 203077) | Extremophilic microbial mat communities from Washburn Hot Springs, YNP, Wyoming, USA - WHS_1_MG | ecosystem: Environmental > Aquatic > Thermal springs > Hot (42-90C) | place: USA: Wyoming...
CGATCCCGGCGTTCCTGGGGATTGACATCGGGTCGGTGTCCACGAACGTGGTGGCGATGGACGAATGGGGCCGGGTGATTCACGACGTGTATTTGCGCACGGCCGGGCGGCCGGTGGAGGCGGTGCAGCAAGGGCTGTCGGAGATCGAGCGGCTGTGGGGCCACCGGCTCCAGATTCTGGGGGTTGGGACCACGGGCTCGGGTCGGGAGCTGATCGCCGAGCTGGTGGGGGCCGATGTGGTCAACGACGAGATCACGGCCCACAAAACGGGGGCGCTGCACGTTTGCCAGACGCGGAACTCCCCGATGGTGGACACCATCTTTGAGATCGGGGGGCAGGATTCGAAGTTCATCTCGATTGAAAACGGCGTCGTTGTGGATTTCGCCATGAACGAAGCCTGCGCGGCGGGGACGGGCTCGTTCCTGGAGGAGCAGGCCGAGAAGCTGGGCATCAGCATTAAAGGCGAGTTTGCGCGGCTGGCGCTGTCCGCCACATCGCCGACGCGGCTCGGCGAACGCTGCACGGTATTCATGGAGCGCGACGTGACCGGCTGGCTGCACAAAGGCGAATCGGTGCCGAACCTCGTGGCGGGTTTAGCCTACTCGATCGCGCTCAATTACCTGAACCGGGTGGTGCGGGGGCGCAAAATCGGCGATGTGATTTACTTTCAGGGCGGAACCGCCTATAACGACGCCGTAGCCGCGGCCTTCGCCTGCCTGCTGGACAAGCCCATCACGGTGCCGCCGTACAACGGGGTCATGGGAGCGATCGGCATGGCGCTGATCGCCCGGCAGTGGCATCTGGCCACCGGCGCGCCGAGCAAGTTCCGGGGGTACGATCTTTCGCGCCTGTCGATCTCCACCCGGGACTTCGTTTGCAAGGCCTGCTCGAATTACTGCGACATCAAGGAATTTACGATCGAAGGGCAGAAGAGTTACTGGGGAGATAAGTGCTCCGATAAGTTCCGGAAGCCTTCCGCCACGGGCCGCAAGCCGGTGATCGAAGACTTGTTCGCCTTCCGGGAGAAGGTCATCGAGGGGCTGACCGCTCCGGTGAAGCCGGCGCGGGGCGGCCGGCGGGTGGGCATTCCGCGGGCGATGTCGGTCTTCGACCGGCAGCCATTCTGGCACCGTTACTTCAGCGAGCTGGGTTTCGAAGTGCTGCTGTCGCCGCCCACGGATCAGAAGATCGCCTCGACCGGCGTGGAGCTGGCTCTGGCGCAGCCCTGTTATCCGGTCCAGGTGGCTCACGGGCACGCGTGGTGGCTGATCGAGCAGGGGGTGGACTACCTTTTGGCGCCCAACATATTGGACGCGGAATCGGATGAGTGCTCCACCTGCATCGCGCATTTCTGCCCTTGGAATCAGACGCTGCCGTTCGTGTTGCAGAGCGCGCCGCGGCTGGAAGAGCACCAGCACCGCTTCATCGTGCCGACGCTGCATTTCCAGCTCGGACGTGAAGCGGTCAAGCGGGGAATGGCGGAGGCGGTGCGGAAGCTGGGCGTGTCGCGGAAGGCGAGCGACGCGGCGGTGGACGCCGCCTACGCCGCGCAGAGGGAGTTCCAGCAGCGGCTTCTGGAGGCCGGCCAAGCGGCGCTGAAGCGGCTGGAGGAGACCGGCGAGCCGGGACTGGTGCTGGTGGGGCGGGGCTATAACATCTACGACCGCAACATCAACTGCGACATTCCGCGCAAGCTCCGCCACCGCTATGGGGCCAACGTGATCCCCATCGACTTCCTGGTGACGGGCAAGGAGCCGGTGAGCGACCTGCATCCGAACATGTACTGGACGAGCGGGCAGAAGATCCTGGCCACGGCGCGGCTGCTGCGGGAGCGTCCCAATTTGCACCTGGTCTACATCACGAACTTCAAGTGCGGGCCGGACTCCTACATCAAGCATTTCACCCGCGAGGCCTTGGGAGCTCCTCTGCTGGTGCTCCAGTTCGACGGGCACGGCAATGACGCCGGCTACATGACCCGCTGCGAAGCGTACCTGGACAGCAAAGGAATTCTGCGATGTTATCAATCGGGACAGGAAGTGCAACCGAGGACCGCGGCCGCCCACTAGAGGGGAAGAAGGTCTACATCCCTCCGATGGCGTACGGCAGCGGGCGCGCCTTTGCGTCCGTGTTTCGAGCGATCGGGATCGACGCCGACATTGTTCCGCCCTCGGACGACCGCACCCGGGAGCTGGGGGCCAAATACACTTCGGGCGATGAGTGTTATCCGGCCAAAGTTACGGTCGGCGACTTCATGAAGTTGTTGCAGCAGCCGGATGTGGATCCGGCCCGGATTCTTCTGTTCATGCCGACCGCCGACGGCCCATGCCGGTTCGGGCAATACGCGCCCTACCTGAGGCGAGTGCTGGATGCCAATGGCTACAGCGGCACGGGGATTCTGTCTCCCACCAGCAGCAATGCGTACCAGGGACTCGGCGAGCTGGCCCGGCCGTTCGTCCGCACCGGATGGCGGGCGCTGCTGGCGGCGGACATTCTCCAGAAGATGCTGCTGCGGTACCGGCCGTACGAGGTGCAAAAGGGGTCCGTGGATGCCGTCTATGAAGAGTGCCTCGATGATTTGTGTCAGACCATTGAGCGATCGCCCACGGTTCCGCCCGTTCAATTGCGCAACATTCGCGACAGCCTGATCCGGTGCCGCGACCGGTTCCGAGCGGTTCCGATTCATCGCGACCCGTCCACGCCGCTGATCGGAGTGGTGGGCGAGATCTTCTGCCGCCTGAACACGTTCTCCAACGACGATTTGGTGCGCCGCCTGGAGGAGTACGGCGGCGAGGCGTGGTTGAGCGACATCACCGAATGGGTGTGGTACACCAACGCCGAGACTTTCCGGAAGCTGCGGCTCAATGGCAACCTGATTTCCAAGGACGGGCTTGTCGCCTGGATCCGGCAAAGAGTGCAGCATCACGATGAGCAGGTGTTGCTGGCGCCCTTCCGGGAGGATTTCGCCGGGCGGGAAGAGCCGGAGATTCACGAGATTCTTGAGCTGGCCAGGCCGTATCTGCCGGCCGATGGCGCCATGGGCGAGATGGTGCTGAACGTCGGAAAGGCGATCTACCTGGCGAAGAAGGGCGCCGACGGGATTATCGACATCAGTCCGTTCACCTGCATGAACGGGATCGTCAGCGAGGCCATCTATCCGCGCATCAGCCGGGACTTGGGGGGCATTCCCATCCGAAACTTTTACTTTGACGGCACGCAGTCGGACCTGGACCGCGATTTGGGCGTTTACATCGAGCTCGCGCGCTCGTATCAGCGCCGGAAGAAGTGGAGGAGAGCGAGCTAAGCGAGCCGATTCGTTGTGAGGAGCCAGCTGCTCGCACTTCCGCCGCTCAATCCGAAGCGCGGAAAACGGGCGCGAGAGCGGCTACTGCGCTCTCAGCTTAATGGTCTGGTTGGCGGCCAGGCTGACCTTCTGTTGAAGCAGGGTCTCGCCCTTAGTGGAGACGACTTTGACGTCGTAGTCTCCGGGATTCAGCTTCAATCCCTGCCAGAAGGCATTGAACTCGTCGCAATGGCCCATGTAGCCGTTGTTGACATAGACGGCGCAATACTTTTCAAATCCCACGAAGCGGAGCTTGCCGAAAGGCGGCTTGGGCGGCTGCAAGGGCTTCATGGCCTGGGTGAGGGTGGTTGTGCGTCCGGCCTCGATGCGGACGGTGGTTTTGTAGTCTTCGTAACGCGGCTCGCGGAGCAACAGTTCATGCTCGCCAGCCGGCACGGCGTAGGTCCGGGCCCGGCGGAAATTGGCCGCGGGGCCGAGGTATTTCCCGTCCAGATAGACGCCGGTCCGTCCGGGCTGCGCCTTGACTTTCAGGTACCCGCCGCCGCCTTGCCCGGCAGCGAGCGGGATGAGGGACAACACGAATACTCCGAGAACAGCAGCACAGAGCGTGAGAATGCTTTTTTTGGCGGTCATGGCGCCTCCTGCGTTCAGTGTATCAACCTTTGTGCGTGAAAACTTCTGCACTTTTTAAATAGATGCCCGCAGCGGCAGCTCCGTTCTACAATCCGAGCTCGGATTTGGCCTCGGCGAACTTCGTCATGGCGAATTCCAGGTCCTCGCGGCTGTGCGCGGCCGAGATCTGCACGCGGATCCGGGCTTTTCCCTGGGGGACGACCGGGTAGGAGAACGCCACCACGTAGACCCCTTTAGCGAGCAGGGCCTCGGCGAGGCGCACGGCCCGCACGGCGTCACCGATCATCACGGGCACGATCGGGTGCTCGCCGGGCAGGATGTCCCAGCCCTGCTTGGTCATGCCCTCGCGGAAGAACCGGGTGTTCTCCCACAGGCGGCGGCGCAACTCTCCCGAACGCTCTATGAGGTCTAATACCTTGAGGGTCGTGGCGACGACCACCGGGGGAAGCGAGTTCGAGAACAGGTACGGCCGGGAGCGCTGGCGCAGCAGCTCGACGATTTCGCGCCGGGCGGCGGTGTAGCCTCCGCAAGCCCCGCCCATGGCTTTGCCCAGGGTGCCGGTCAAGATGTCGACGCGCCCGTTGACGCCGCAGTACTCGGGCGTCCCGCGGCCGTGTTCGCCCAGGAATCCGACCGCATGGGAATCGTCGACCATGACCATGGCGCCGTAGCGCTCGGCCAGGTCACAAATCTCGGGCAGCTTCGCGATGTAGCCGTCCATGGAGAAGACGCCGTCGGTGGCGATCAGGATGCGGCGCGCTCCCTGCGCCTCCCGCAGCCTGGCTTCCAGGTCCTGCATGTCGGAGTTGCGGTAGCGGAAGCGTTTGGCCTTCGAGAGGCGGATGCCGTCGATGATGCTGGCGTGGTTGAGCTCGTCGGAGATGACGGCGTCCCGCTCGTCAAGCAGAGTTTCAAACAAGCCGCCGTTGGCGTCGAAGCAGGAGGTATAGAGGATGGCGTCCTCGGTTCCCAGGAACTCGCTGATGCGCCGCTCGAGCTCCTTGTGGACGGACTGAGTGCCGCAGATGAAACGCACGGAGGCCATTCCGAAACCCCAGCGGTCCAGCGCCTCATGCGCGGCGCGGATTACCTCCGGATGACTGGCCAAGCCGAGATAGTTGTTGGCGCAGAGGTTGAGCGCCTCGCCTTGCGGGACCTTCACACGGGCTTTTTGCGGTCCCTCGATGACCCGCTCTTTCTTGAGAAGACCCGCGCTCTGGATCTCCTGTAGCGTCGCGCGCAGCTCGGTTTCGACGGACCCAAGCATGGCAGCCTCCTAAAGCCTCCAGTCCAATATGACCTTGCCGGCCAGCCCGGACTCCATGGCGGCAAAGCCTTTTTCGAATTCGTGCCAAGCCAGCCGGTGGGTGATCACGGGGGTAATGTCGAGACCGGATTCGATCATCACGGTCATCATGTACCAGGTCTCGTACATTTCCCGGCCGTAAATGCCTTTGATGGTGAGCATGTTGAAGATGACCCGGTTCCAATCGATGGCCATTTCGCCATCGGGCAGGCCCAGCAGGGCGATGCGCCCTCCGTGGCACATGTTGGCCAGCATTTCGCGAAAGGCGTTGGGGTTGCCGGACATCTCCAGACCGACGTCGAAGCCCTCCTTCATCCGGAGCCGTTTCTGGACCTCCGGGAGCGGATCCTGGCGCGTATCGACGGCCAGCGTGACGCCCATCTTCCTGGCCAGCTCCAGCCGGTAGGGGTTCACGTCGGTGATGACGACGTAGCGGGCGCCGGCGTGGCGCACGACCGCGGCGGCCATGATGCCGATGGGGCCGGCGCCGGTGATGAGCACATCCTCGCCCAGCACCCTGTAAGTAAGGGCTGTGTGGACGGCGTTGCCGAAGGGATCGAAGATGGCGGCGACCTCCAGGGGCACCGTTTGGCGGTGGCGCCAGACATTGGTCATGGGCAGCACCACGTACTCGGCGAAAGCGCCGGGCCGCTGAACCCCTAGCCCGCGGGAGTTGGCGCACAAGTGACGGCGGCCCGCCATGCAGTTCCGGCAGCGCCCGCATACGACATGACCCTCGCCGCTGACGATGTCGCCCGGCTGGAAGTCGGCGACGTTGGAGCCGGTGGCCACGACCTCGCCGACGAACTCGTGGCCGATGACCATGGGGGTGGGCACCGTTGCGCGCGCCCAGTCGTTCCACTTGTAGATATGAAGGTCGGTCCCGCAGATGCCCGTCAGCAGGACCTTGATTAAGACATCATTGATGCCGGGTTCCGGAACGGGAACGTCTTCGATCCACAGACCCGGCTCCGGGCGGCTCTTCACCAGCGCTCGCAAAGGCAATCCTCCCCACCCGTATTATCCATGACGGCGAAGCCGCCCGGCGGCGGCCCGGCCGGGAAACCGGCCCCAGCGAGGTTTCGGCATGGGGCCGGGCCGATGGAGTTCCAGTGCTACTGGATCCGCGCGGGAGCTTTGAGCGTGAAGCTGAGCACGGTTTCGCTCGGGACCACCGCCGGCTCTCCGCGGGTGGCCAAGACGACTCCCGTGCCGGCTGCGCCGCCGGCCGCTGCGCCGATGGCCGCGCCTTTTCCGCCTCCCGCAATCGCGCCGATGGCCGCGCCCACGCCCGAGCCGATGCCTACCTTGGCGGCATCCTTGCCTTTGGTGGCGCGGGCTTCCTGGGTCACCGTGTCGGTGACGATGTCCACGGTCTTGCCGCCGGCCGCAAGGCTGCTCAGTTGCAGCGTAAGATGGGCGACGCCGCGCACCCGGCCGCCGGGGTCGGCCTCGACGACTTTGCCGGTAACCGGGGCGCCCCGGGGAGCGATGACGCGGCCGCCGATTTCCAGAGGCTCAGCCAGCGTGGCTTCGAAGGTCTCGCCTCCCTTGAGGGTTTGGGTGGACAGGGTCGGGATCACGCGCACCCGCAACTGTGTGCCCTCCGGGAGCACGACTGGCTGGGGCGGAGCCGGCGGCTGCGCGGCTTGCGGAGCGGCAGCTTGTGGCGCTGCCGCTTGTGGAACGGGGGCTTGCGGCGCTGCGGCTTGGCCCGCCGGCGAGGGTCTTGCCGCTTTGGTCTGGGCGGGAGATGACGCTGGAGCAGTTGCGGGAGGCACGCCTTGTCCGCCTTGCGGCGCGACGGCTGCCGATGGCTCGGCCGCCGGAGCGGTCTCGGTTTGGGCACCGGGCTGCTTGCATCCACTCATCAGCAGGGCCGCCAGCAGCGGCAATGCGAGAACGATACGCCAGTCAGTCTTCTTCATAGTTCCTCCAATTTGAGCGGCAGCCTCAGCCAGGCGTTGCTTGGCTTCGAAAGCCGTCAACCCATTGTCGCAGCAATCGGCATTCCAGAATCTCTGAGCCTTGAATCTCAATCACTTGTCTCCCTTGCAGGGGATGGCGGCGTATAGAAAATACACGCCAAGCCCGTGCTATCTTCGCTGGAGGAGGAAGCGCCGATGACTGTGCGTTGCTGTTTTCAAAGGATGGCGTGGCTGGCCTTGTTGCTGATCTGGCTGCCGGCCGCAGGGCACGGGCAACTTGCCACCAAGAAGGCGCTGACGCTGGAGGCGGCCAAGAAGATTGCCGCCGCGGCGGAAGCCGAAGCCCGGAAGAACAATTGGAACGTGGTGATCGCCATCGTCGATGACGGGGGCAACTTGGTCTATTTGCAGAAAATGGATGGGACTCAGATTGCCAGCATCGAAGTGGCCCAATTCAAGGCTCGCGGAGCGATTGGCTTCAAGCGGCCCACCAAGGAGTTTGAGGACCGGCTGGCCAAAGGCAACACCGCGGTGCTCAAGATGCCGTGGATTGCGCCGTTGGATGGCGGACTGCCGTTGATCAACGGCGGGGAATTCATCGGGGCCATTGGGGTCAGCGGCGTCACCAGCCAGCAGGACGGGATCGTCGCGGCGGCGGGGGCTGCTGCGGCTGCGGCGATGAAATGAGCCGTATGCCGGCAGCGGGACGGTGTTGGGCTGCCGGCGAGAACGCAAGGGCCGCAGGCGTTGAGGCTGCGGTGTATACTTTCGAGTGATTGGCAGCCGCCATCGAAAGGACGATCGCAATGGCAAGCAAATTTAAGAGCTTTTCTGTTTTCTCCATTCCTGTTCTATGTGCGCTGATGCTGCTATGGACGCTGGGGCCTCTGCTCCAAAGCGAGGCGCAGGCGCAAGCGCCGCAGGCGAAGCCTGGCGGTCCGGCGGCAGTGCCCGGCGGGCGCGGCGGTCCGGCGCCGGCGCCGAAGAAGCACCTTTTGGTCATCGGCATGACGCGAGGCTACCACCACGGGTCCACGTCGAACGGTCTGGCGATGTTCTGGAACCTGGGCAAGGAGTCGGGCGTGTGGGATACCGAGATCCGAACGGACATGGAGTGGATCACTTACAAGCAACCGGGCAGCGAGGCCCACAGCCTACCCTTCTTCGACGCGGTGGCGTTCGTGAACTGCACTGGCGACTGGGGGCTCGACGAAGAGCAGAAGCAGGCGCTGTTGCGGTTTGTCCGGGACGACGGCAAGGGGATCGTGCTGGTCCACGCCTCGATCGACGCCAACTACAACTGGCCGGAGTTTGGGGAGATGGCGGGCGGGTGGTTCAACGCCCATCCCTGGAATACTTTCGACGCGCCCGTCATCGTCGAGGACCAGAGCTTCCCCGCCATGCAGCACTTTCCCAAGCGCCTGCGGTTGTACGACGAGATGTACTCGGCGAAGGGCTGGTCGCGGGACAAAGTGAACGTTCTGATGCGGCTGGACGAAACCAAGCTGGACTACAGCAATCCCCAGGTGGCCAAGAGAGCCCGGGCGGACAAGGATGAAGCTATTGCCTGGGCCAAGATGTATGGCAAGGGCCGGGTGTTTTACGCCAGCCTGGGCCACACGAAGGAAGCCTGGGAGGATCCCGACGTGCGCAAGATGTACCTGGAGGGCGTGAAGTGGGCAATGGGGCGCACCGAGGGCAACACAGCCTCGCATCCTAAGGTGGATTAGCCGGAGACGGGTTAGCCGGCCGAACCTTGCGGGCACCGGGCGAGCGGCCGCGGCCCCGTGCCCCTTGGACGCCGGGGCAAACTTTTGCTCTGCGGAACCTAAATGTGGCGAGGGGTTCCGCCGATGAACGGAATTGTGGACTCCGAGCGTCCTCTATTCATCCCTCCGCACCCGTGCAGCCTGCCCCCGTTGATCCTGCACCCGCTGGCGGGCGCCGGCAGCCCGGAACGGATCGCCCTGAGCGCCCGGGCAAGCCTTATCCTGCAAGGATTGCTCCCCAACGACGAGGAGCTGAGCGAGTCGGACTGGATGATGCGCCTGTTGGAGGGACGGTATTGTGAAATCCGGATGTTGTATTACATCGGCAAGGACCTGAGCCGGTGGCTAGATCAATGCCTGGAGGTGGTGGACCGCGATGAGGAGCTGCGCGGGGCCGGACTTCAGCGGGAGAGTTTCAGTTGCCTACTGGTGGACGATCCGCCGGCGCAGGTCCGGCAGAAGCTGGACCGGTGGGGCGTCACGGGCTATCCGGCGATCTTCCGGCGGGCGCTGGCCTTGTGCGAAATTTTCAGAGAACTGCCTCCGCGCGAACTTCTGAGCGCCGCCTTCATTCACCACCATTATCGGTACGCGGATGCGGTGTTTGAAGCGATGACGGCAGGGCCGCTGTTTCCATTGATCCGTCCGGAAGACTTTCCTTTCGAGCTGTACGCTTCCGGCGAGTACGCGCGCCTATTGGAGCAGCAGTGGGACAGGAGTTGACCGGAATTCGCCAGAATTCCGGCCAGAGTGAGCGGTTGCTGCGTTGTGTTACGCCTTCCGGTGCGGCGAGGTGCGTTGGGGAAGGCGGTGCAGCTTGCGGTCTGCTGGGGAGCCGGGCTCGGCTCGGACCTGGCGGCCCTGGCCGTCGCTTCCAGCGCGGGGGACAGACACCTCCATCCGCGGGGGGACTCGTGTTGCAAGGTTGGGACGGGATTGAGGCGGCACAGATGCATCCGCCCCCCTGACCGCTCGTCCCTGCGGCCTTCGATCGCTCCGCTCGGGGCTCCGGATCCGCTTCATTCGCGGTGGCGCGAGCGGCTCGTTGCAGAAAGAGGTGGCCGAAGCGGGCGGCCGCGCGCTGCGCGGCCGCTCCGCCCCGGCCGCTGCGGGTTCAGAAGTCGGCGCGGATGCCGAACTGAATTTGCCGCCGGTCGTCGCTCACACCGGAGATCTGCCCAAACAGCTGGCTGGCCGGGTTGGTATTGATCCCGGTGAAGCGGTGGCGGTTGAACAGGTTCAGGAACTCCGCGCGGAACTGCACGCGCGTGCCCTCGCGCGGGACCCAGTTTTTCTGCAAGCTGGTGTCCTCGCTGTAGAAGGCGAAACCGCGCACCTGGTCGACCAGGCGCGAGGCGTTGCCGCGGGCGTAGCGGTTGATCTGGACCGGATCGACCACCATCGACGTGTTGATGTAGGTCTTCCCGGGCCGCGGCGTGTTGATGTCGGTCATATCGAACTTGCCTGCATCGAAGGCGGAATTGTACAGCGACTGGCCGTTGGTGATCAGGAACGGCCGGTTGGTGGCGAAGTTGGAGTTCGGCGTGGCGGTGGCGCCGAAGCCCATCGGCATGCCGGAGGAGTAGTTGCCGATGTATTGCAAGGTCCAGCCGCCGGCAACGAAGTCGAGCCAGGTGGGGATGCTGCGGCCGCGCGCGCGATTGCGGCCGAACGGCAGATCGTAAGAGGCGCCGACCTTGACCACGTGGCGCTGGTCATACTCCATGACGCTCTTCTCGAGCCGCAGGTTGTAATAGTCGAGCGGACGGCCCCAGTTCATGCCCCACGTGTCGCCGAAGGTCGAGCTCACGTTGCCCATCGTCTTCGAGAACGTGTAGTTGGAGGTGAATTGAAGGCCGTGCGAGTAGCGCTTGTTCCACTGGATCTCCAGCGCCTGGTAATTGGAGAAGCCGAGCGGGACGTTCCAGCTGTACAGGGCGCTCCAGTAGATGACCGTGGGACAGGGTGACAGCGTCTGCCACAACGGGATCCAGTCGCCGTCGTTGCCATAGGGGTAGCGGCCGCCGAGGGCCTTGACCGAAGCTGGGATAGACGCATCGTTGTTGACCCAGCCGCCGAGCGTGTCGCCGAGGCTCAGCACCGAGTACGGCAGCTGGAAGGGCCGGCGTATCTCGTTGGCCAGCAGGCCTACGCTCTGCGTGCCGATGTAGCCGACGTCAACCACCATCTGCCCGGGCAGCTCGCGCTGGATGTTGAAGTTCCACTGCATGGTGTAGCCGACGCGGCCGCCGTTGGGATCCCAGCTCACCGGACCCCAGATGTACTTGGCCAGGGACGGGTCCAACTCCGCCTTGCGGATGACGCCGTTGTAGCCGTCGTCCCAGTTGAAGGCGGGCAGGTTGGGCGCCGGGCGCTGCACCTGGTTGGTCATGGTGAAGCCGGCTTTGTTGCCCCACGGCACGCCGGACCAGCCGTTGGGGATGCGCGGCGAGTAGAAGATGCCGAACCCGGAGCGGACGGTCATCTTCGTGGGTTCGGGCAACTGGTAGGCAAAGCCGACCCGCGGGCCCCAGGTCGTCCACAGGTTGTTGTCGTAGAACATCCGGCGGCCGATGCGGCCGGGGCCGAAGCCGGCGAACTCCACCGCGCCCTTGATGCCGTATTTCGGGTCGACGAGGTCGAGGTTGAAGTTGTGCAGCCGGTCGTATTTCTCGGTGCCCTGCGGCTGATAATCCCAGCGCAGGCCGATGTTCACCGTCAGGCGCCGGCTCACCTTCCAGTCGTCCTGGACGAACCAGCTGTACATGGGGAACTGGCTGCCGACGGGCACGTCGATGTTGACGCTCGCACCGGTGACCTGGCCGAGCAGCATCGACGCGAAGCCGTGGCCGGTCTGGTTGAAGCCGGGCAGGCCGGTGACGTCGGCCGAGAAGTTGAACTGCCCCGGCCCGGAGTTGTTGCGCCAGTTGAGGCCGTTCCAGCGGTAGTCGAAGCCGAACTTGAGCGCGTGCTTACCGCGCAGCCAGCTCAGCGTGTTGACGAACTGGTAGGCGGTGCCGGCGCCGATGTCGTTGGCCTGATAGCCAAGCGTGGGGAAGCTGACCCGGTCGCCCGACAGGCCGGTGATTTCGGGATAGTTCATGTCCTGGCGGATGCCCTTGATGCCTAGGATCTGGGCGCCGGGCTCGTTGACGTGTTTTGACGTCGACGGGTTGATCTGCCGGTTGTAGGCAACCACCATGTAGTTGAGGATCGTGGGCGTAACGGTCCAGTCATGCGCGAGGCGCACATAGTGGGAAGAGACCCATTGGAGCCGGGCGCGGCTCAGCGGGCCGCCGTTGGGGTCATTGAAGTCCCAGACGCCGCCCTGGTCGAGCAGCGTGCGCGGGCGGTCGACGAAGACGAACGAGCCCGACAACCGCTGGTTGCTGTTGATCTGGAAATCGGACTTGGTGGAGAACTGCGTCTGCTCGAAACCGGCCTGGTTGGACACCGGGAAGAAAGAGTTGTTCAGCAGCGTCGGCAGGGCCGGCTTGTAATGCTTCAGCATGATGTCGCGCAGGTTCATGGCTACTTTGGAGAAGCGCGACTGCGGGATGCGGTTGCCGGGGAACAGGTCGCGCACGAGCTGGCCGCCGATGAGACGGTAGCTGGCGGGGTCGTAGATGCCGCCGCGCGGTACGTCGCGGCCGAGCGCGTCCGTTCCGAGGATCTGGCCGGTGAGGTAGTTGCTGAAGTCCCCGTTCCACCACGCTTCGGTCGGCACGGTCACCGTGGGCGAGCCGCCGCCGGCGAATTGCTCCTTGTATTTTTCGTAGGCGGCGTAAAAGAACCACTTGTCCCTGCCGTTGATAACCTTCGGGATCCAGACCGGGCCGCCGAGCGAAGCCGCCCAGTTGTGGCGGCGGTCGTAGCGGCGGGGCCGGCCGTAGAAATTGTTGGCGAAGGTGTTGGCGTCGAAGCTCTCGTTGTGGAGCTGGAACATGCCGCTGCCGTGGAACTGGTTGGTGCCCGACTTCATCACGAAGTTGAACACGCCGCCGGCAGTACGGGTGAATTCGGCGCTCATGCCGCTGGTCTGAATCTTGAACTCTTGCAGCGCCTCCATCGACGGGCTCGACTCGCCCATGTGGCCGCTGATGTATATGGTCGCGGACGCGCCGTCAAGCACGACCTCTTTCGAGAAAGACGGCGCGCCATTAATGTGGCTGGTCCAGTTGTTGCCGCTGACGCCCGGGGTGAGCTTGTAGGCGAAGTTTTCGGCGTAGCGGCCGCCGCTGAAGCCCAGCGGCAGGTCGATGACCTGGCGGGTGCCCAGCACCTGTCCGACCTCCGGCGTGTCCGTGGCCAGCAGCGGCACTTCGGAGGTCACCGTAAGCGACTCCGTGATTGAACCGACCTCCAGCCGGGCATCCACGCCGACCACGTCCTGAATGCTCAGCCGGATGCCGTCGCGCACGAACTTCTTGAAGCCGGGCGCCTCAAACTCGACGCGGTACTCGCCGATCGGCAGGTTCGGCACCCGGAACTGGCCCTGTTCATTCGTACGGGTCTCCACCTTCAGATTCGTGGCGGTCTGGACGATGGTGACCTTGACTTGTGGAATCACGGCACCGCTAGGATCGGTCACGGTGCCGACCAATGTGGCGCGGTCCTGCTGCCCCCACAAACAGCCGGAAAACAGGCCCGCCCAGAGGAGACAACGTTTCCAACGGCTCATGCCTGCAACCTCCTTTCCGTTCTGTTGGACGATTTCCACTCACAACTCCCACTCGTCGCCGGCGCCATACTTGGCCCGGCAGGCCCGCGGCCCGGTGTGGAACACAAGCTGCAATCGCTTTCAGATTGGGACGAAGCGAAATCCACGGCAGCGGGCATCCCCCTTTTTGGACTTTTCGACGGCCGGATTATACACCCGCTCCTCCCAGCTGTCAACGCCTAGAGTTGTCCAGGGTGCGCGACATGGATGTGGGCGACATGGGGGGTTCCTTGGCTGTTTCCAAAAACCGAGCGTATATGATACGCTCGGCTCCAGGAGGCTCTATGACTGCATCCCTGACCGAATTGGAACAGCGCCG
>Ga0315298_1007750_pt1 | contig 13976 bp, 12 predicted proteins | sample WHS_1_MG_FD_203077 | JGI IMG/M metagenome (GOLD analysis project Ga0315298, IMG submission 203077) | Extremophilic microbial mat communities from Washburn Hot Springs, YNP, Wyoming, USA - WHS_1_MG | ecosystem: Environmental > Aquatic > Thermal springs > Hot (42-90C) | place: USA: Wyoming...
GATATTTTGGTATCAGACCAAACTAAGAAAATATATGGCTAATGAAAAGATTGACTTATTTTATGGGCCATCTGGGATAAGTCCCATTAATACATCGTGTCAAACTTTACTTACATTGCAGAATTTATGGCCTTTTTATTCTGACCAGCTTCCATTTTACTTGAAAATAAGAAAGAGTCTGCTTAAATGGTTTATTATTAGGTCGGTTAAATCTGCTGCTTTATTACATTTTCCTTCATTATCCGCCGAGCATGACCATATTAAGCTAGGACTGCATTTTGATTATAAAAAAGCCAGAGTTATCCCTTTCGGGGTAGGAGACGCCTACCTGGTGAATCATGGTTCAAAAAAATCCCATATGATACTCAATGAACTTAATTTGGCTGATAAAAATTATATTCTTTTTGTCGGAAATATTTTCAGACATAAGAACCTCACTACTTTGGTTAAGGCCTTTGCCAGGGTTTTGCACCAATTAAACCATGAAATTTATTTGGTGATCGCCGGAAAAATTATAGAGCCTGATTACTATAGCGAGATGCTAGCTTTAGCACACAATTTGCGGATTAAGTCTAATCTAATATTTACTGGAGAAATTATACAAGATGCTTTGCCACCCGTTTATCGTAACGCTAAATTGTTTGTGTTTCCATCACTCCTGGAAACATTTGGCTTCCCAATGCTTGAGGCTATGGCCAGTAAAATTCCCCTTTTGACTTCTGATATTGCCATTTCCCGGGAAATTTGCGGGGATGCAGCTTGTTATTTCCCCACCTATGATGATGCAACTTTGGCTTCGTTAATGATCAAGTTTCTCAGCGATCACGAGGTTAGAAGGTCCTTAATAAGAAAAGGTTGGGAACGAGCAAAAAGATTTAGCTGGCAAAATATGGCCCAGAATATGCTGAACTTATTTGAAGAAACCATTACCATTCCCCCAAAACTTTGACCCATATAAGTAAGCATATTTAACTACAATGCACATTCTTCTATTAACTCTGAATTTCCCCCCCGAGAGCGGCTCCGCGGCGGCCAAGATGGCGGACTTGGCAGGGTACCTTGCTGGCCGGGGGCATCGGGTGTCAGTGGTCTGCCAGGTGCCTTCTTACCCGCTGGGTATTGTCTATCCCGGCTATGAGGGCGCCTGGTTCCGCCGGGAATTAAAAAACGGCTACCGCGTCACCCGCACCTGGTCCTATGCCTCCCCGAATCGGAACCGCTTTTGGCCCCGTCTTTTGAATTATGCCAGTTTCACCGCCACCGCCTTGGCCGGCATATTTTCAGGGCCGCGGCCTGAGGTCTGTCTGGTTTATTCCCCGCCTTTGACCCTGGGTATAACTGCCACCCTCGTGGATAAGCTCTGGAAGTGTCCCTTCGCCTTCTTCGTTATGGACCTCTGGCCCCGAGCGGCGTTGTATATGGGGTTCATGAAGGAGGGTCCTTTATACCGGTTGGCTTGTGCCCTGGAAAGCTTTATTTATCGCCAAGCTGCCCGTATCTATGTATATTCCCGACGCATGGCGGCCGAAGTGGTGGCCGATGGCGGCAACCCGGTTAAGATCGAACATCACCCCTTATGGATCGACACCCAGCTCTTCCGTCCTGACCCGGAGGGCGCCAGTAAGGTGCGGCAGCAATATGGCTGGGAAGGTAAGTTTGTGGTGCTCTATGGCGGCAACCTGGGTCTGGCCCAGGGGCTGGAGGTCATGATCAAAGCGGCCTGTCACTTGAAAAACAACCCTGAAGTGCATTTTGTCCTGGTGGGGAGCGGGGTGGAAAAAGATAAGCTGGTCAACCTGACCAATGACTACGCTCTGTCTAATGTGGAATTTATCGGCCATCAACCCAAGGAGAGAATTTCCGCTTTCTTTTCGGCGGCCGACCTCCTCTTCGCGCATCTGAAAGCGGCGCCGCACCGGGTGGGCACCGTGCCGGAAAAGCTCCTGGCTTATATGGCCTGCGGCCGCCCGGTGGTGATGGCAGCCCAGGACGGCGCCGCTACGGATATCGTCAAAGATTATGGCTGTGGTTTGGCCGTACCTCCCGACAATCCGGAAGCTCTGGCCGGCGCCATCTTGGACCTGGTTCCGCAACGCCAGGAAATTGATGAAATGGGCTGGAGAGGACGGCAGGCGGTTCAAACTCACTTTGCCGGGCCCAGAGTGTTGCCGGCTATTGAAGCAAGCTTGCTCAAGCTCGGGGCAAGCAGATATCACCCTTAGCCATGCCTTTACCCTCGGCCGACACCGGCAGGCTTGAGATCTCTTTGGGTTCAGGAGTCTGGATTCCCAAGTATCTGGCTTTATTGTGCACTGAAGCGTCTGTTTATCTCTGCGGTCCCTCCTCCTTGTGGCGTCTGGGGATCAAAGATAAGGAAAAATATCAAGTGGCCGATTTGCTTTTGCCCTGGGGGCTCAGAGAGGCAGCCCGCTTCCGTCTTCTCAGGCGTTTGGGGAGATTATGGTTGCGGGAACTGATCCGGCTCGATAACGGCGATCTGTTGGGCATTGTCCGCCGTAGTATCATTAGGCTGACCAGCGGCGTTGAGCAGTTTCAGAGAGTGTTTCAGGTAAAGGGAGGGGGCAGACCCAGGGGGCTGACCCTAACCCCACTTGGCCATATTTTTGTGGGTGAATACCGGGCTACCCGTCGGTCAGAACCTCTGCGTATCTGGGGCAGCACCGATTCGGGCCTGACCTGGGACCAGGTTTATGTTCTCCCGCCAGGGCGCGCCAAACATATTCACAACCTTATCTGGGACCAATATCGCCAGGGAATTTGGGTTCTGACCGGCGACCATGATGAGGAGACTGCCTTTCTCTTCACTGCGGACGAATTCAAGACGGTGACGGAGTTTGTGAAAGGCAGGCAAGAATTCCGGGCTTGCCATCTCTTTTGCCAACCGGATGGCCTCTACTATGGAACCGACAGCGAACGGGCCCCAAACTGGTTTGTCCATCTGGATATCAACACAGGAGAACTCACCAAATTACAGCCCCTGCCAGGCAGTTGTCTTTACGGAGCCCGGCTGGCTGGAAAATATTTTCTTTCCACCACAGTAGAACCCAGCAAAGTCAATCTTTGCAAGCGCCCGGCGTTATGGGTGTCGGCTGACCTTTGCCGATGGCAGCAAGTGATGGATTTTGAAAAAGATCGCTGGCCCGCTGGGGCTTTTGGGTTTGGCACGGTTATGCTACCCAAGGTAACAGGTGATTGTCCCTTAGTGATATTTTCCACCCTCGCGGTGAAAAAGCACGATTTTTCTACTTTTTTAATTACCACCTAGGAATCTTGGAAAGTCAGGCAACTCCCGGCATGAAATGAACAAGTCTTGCAAATACCCCCCCGCTCGCGTTCTCATTCTGGATGGCCGCACCCAGTCATGCCTGCCGGTTATGAAGGCCTTACACCAGTCCGGCCATCAGGTTAGCATCGGGGAGTCTGACCCTCTCTGTGTAGGATTTTTTTCCCGGTACCCCCAAAAGCGCGTGCGTTATCGCGATTTGAAAATAGACCCGGATGGTTTTCTGGCTGATTTGGAGGGTCATCTCGCCACTGGTAATTATGATGTGCTTATCCCCATTCTTGATGTAACAGCCACCTTTGTGTGTCGTCACAAGGAGCGTTTGGAAAAATATGTACGCATTCCCCTGCCGGATTATGAAATCTTTATGCGCGCCCGGGACAAATCTCAAACCATGAAAATCGCCCAAGCCCACGGTTTGCCGTGCCCACGGACATATTTCCCCACTGACAGCAGAGTGAAAGATATCGCCGAAGCCGTGAGTTACCCGGTTCTCATTAAGCCCAATATCACTGTGGGTGCCCGCGGTCAAATTAAAGTTAACAGCAAATCAGAGCTGTTGACCATGTATCCTAAAGTGGTAGCGCGCTATGGAGCTTGCAGCATTCAAGAATACATACCCCAGACAGACATGCAGTATAAGGCCCAAATATTCATTGGTAGGGATGGCGAAGTCAAGGGATGTGTGGTTTACAGCAAGATTCGTCATTACCCCCTGGAGGGCGGCGTCAGCACCCTTAACTGTACTGTGGACAGGCCGGATATTGCCGAGATTGGGGTAAAGTTGCTGCAAGCCATGGAATGGTCATCCTATGGAGACATTGACCTGATTGCCGATCCTCGTGATGGACTTGTGAAAATCATGGAGGTTAATCCCCGGGTCACGGGAAGCGTCAAAATATGTTTTGCCGCCGGAGTTGATTTTGCCAATATGCTAGTGTCCTATGCCATGGGGTATGATATCCTGCCAGTGAAGCAATATCAAAGGGGTATATATCTGAGAAACCTGGGGATGGACCTGCTCTGGTTTCTGAAGTCTCCGGGAAGATTCAAAGCATCCCCTAGTTGGTTTTGGTTTTTCGGGCGAAATCTTACCTATGAAATTTTTAGTTTTGCTGATCCAGGTCCCACCTTCGGTTACCTCTTGGCCAATCTGAGAGACCTATTTGTAACCCAAAACAGACGTTACAAATATCAGAGAAGCTATTTAGGTTAGTAAATAGCAGCCAAATAATAACGTTTAAATCATATATCGATGTTAATGAATAATATATTTACTATCGACGTGGAAGAATGGTTTCATGCCCCGCAATTGGAACCATATTTGGAAGGGAGGAGGTGGAAGGATCTGGAGGCGCGACTTGTCCCTAATGTCCACCGGTTATTGGAAATCATGGCCGACCACCGGACCCAAGCCACCTTTTTCATCCTCGGCTGGGTGGGCGAACGTTACCCAAAACTAGTGCGGGAGATAGCGGCCAGCGGTCATGAGATCGCCAGCCATGGTTATCGGCATAAGCTGGTGACGGAGCTGACCCCTTCAACCTTTCGGGAATATGTTAAGAGGTCTAAGTTCCTTTTGGAAGATTTGACAGGCAGGTCCGTATTAGGATACCGGGCTGCCTGCTTCTCAGTGGTAAAAAGCACCCTCTGGGCTTTGGATGTCATCAAGGAAACCGGATTTCTCTATGACTCCAGCATGTTCCCCATCCACCACGACCTTTATGGCATCCCGGATTATCCCCGGTTTCCTTATGTGCATGATAACGGTCTTATAGAGATTCCGCCCTCTACCCTAAGTTTTTTGGGGTACAATATACCTATTGCCGGAGGGGGCTACTTTCGCTTTTTCCCCTACACTTTAACCAAGATTGCGGTTAAGATGCTAAATAAGTCAGGGCAACCGGCAGTGTTTTACCTGCATCCTTGGGAGCTGGACCCGGACACTCCAAGAACAGGCCAGGCAGACTGGCGGACCCGTTTCCGCCGAAATATAAATTTAAAGAAGACGGCAAGTCGCCTAAAAAAACTTTTGTCTGACTTCAGCTTTGTGCCGATAAATGATTATATCCAGCATGTTAACCTGGAAGGATTAAAGATCAAGCCGGAGAGTGAACCGCACAGAAAGGTGCAGGACCATTAAATTTTATTTGCCTGATATATGGAAGCACCAGGAAACCGTGATCCCCTTGTAGACCCCAAACAATGCCGTTCCTGGAGCCAATCGGTCTTCTGGTGAGGGACGTTTTCTTGGTGAGTAGTGCGGAATTTTAGATCTGCAGAATTTCTGCAACCGCAGGAAATGAAGGAAAGATTTTATAACAACTTGACCAAAGCAGCAACGATGGCCACGGCCGCCGCCAGCATGTACCCCAGGCGCAAGGTAAGGTCATGTCGCAGACGGAGCTCTATTTCCTGTATGTTGCGCCTTAAGCCGGTTTCCATTTTTTAACCAGACTTCCAGTTGCGATTCCAGCTCTTTAAGGTCTTAGCTGGAGGCTGATTGATCCTCAACAGTGCCAGCCAAGGCCTCAGCCAAGGCTTCGATCTGGGACTTGCTAAAATTGGCGGTTTGGTTTTTTTGGTTAAATCCCTTGTGACAACACCCAGATCTTGCTATTAAACCAATGAGGGAACATGAAACAGATCATTCAAAGTTACAAAAACGGGAAGATCTTTCTCTCCGAGGTTCCCATTCCGGCCTGCAAACCAGGTGGCCTTTTGGTGCACAATGTCGCATCCCTCATCAGTGTGGGCACCGAAAAGCTGATGATCGAAATGGGCCAAAAAAGCCTGTTGGGCAAGGCAAGGGCCCGCCCTGACCTGGTCCGCCAGGCCTGGACCAAGGCTAAAAAAGAAGGTTTTCTCAGTGTCTATAAGGAAGCTATGAACCGCCTGGATGAGCCTGTGCCCCTGGGATACAGTTCTGCCGGGATTGTCCGGGAAGTCGGCGCCGGTATCAGCGGCTATAAACCCGGCGACCGGGTAGCGGTGATGGGGGCTGGGTTTGCCTCCCATGCTGAAGTCGTTTGGGCTCCGGAGAATCTTTGCGCGCCTATTCCTGAAGGCGTAGACTTTGAAGCCGCGGCCTTCGGGATGCTGGGCTGCATCGCTTTGAATGGTGTCCGTGAGGCCCAGCTCACTTTAGGGGAAAAAGCGGTGGTCATCGGCCTGGGGCTTCTGGGCCTCCTCACCGTGCAGTTTCTTACAGCGCAGGGCTGTAAAGTAATAGGGGTTGACCTGGATCGGCGGAAATGTAAACTGGCCCTGGAACTGGGGGCGGATTTGACCCTGGTTCCCGACCAAGACAACGTTGAAGAAATTGTAGCCAACTTCACCGGGGGTCTGGGCGCGGACGCCGTGCTAATTGTATCTGCCAGTAAAGATAACCGTCCACTGCTGCTGGCCGAGGCCGTAGCCCGGGAGCGGGCCCGGCTGGTGCTGGTGGGAGTGGCGGACCTGGGTCTCACCCGCAAAACCTTCTGGGAAAAGGAACTGATCTTTTCGGTCTCCAAGGCAGCCGGACCGGGCAGTCTTGAACCACTTTATGAGGCCAAGGGTTATGATTATCCTATCGGGTATGTCCGTTGGACCGAAAGGCGCAACCTTCTGGCCTTCCTGGACCTCCTGGCTCAAGGCAAGGTAAAAGTGACTCCCCTTATCACTCATCGTTTCCCCATTCAGGAAGCCTTGCAAGCCTATGATCTCATACTGAAAAATCGGGAACCATATATCGGTGTCCTCCTCACATATCCGGAGGCAGCAGCGGCCGCAGCACCAACCCCACGAGCCGAGCGCACTATCAGGTTGGCACCCGCCGGGAACGAGAAAGTGCCGGCCCGCCACAAATTAGGTCTGATCGGCGGCGGCTTGTTCACTAAAAACATTCTCTTGCCGGTTATCAAAAAAGTTAAAGGTTTCAAACTGATCGGGGTTGCCACCACCACCGGCGCCACCTCCCGCCATATAGCCGACAGATACGGCTTTGCCTATGCCACCACCAATTATCGCCAGATTCTGGATGATCCGGTCATCGGCAGTGTCCTCATCACCACCCGACATAATCTCCATGGCCGTTTGGTTCTGGAGGCCCTGCAGGCCGGTAAACACGTCTTTGTGGAAAAACCTCTCTGTCTCACCGAGTCTGAGCTGGCCGACATTGAGCAGGCGTATGATGCCTCCCGCCTCCTGATGGTGGGCTTCAACCGGCGTTTTGCACCCTTGGCCCAAAAGCTTAAGGCCTCCCTGGAAGGACGAACTACCCCCTTAGTCATGGTATATCGCGTCAATCCGGGGTTTGTGCCTGAAGACAGTTGGGTTCATGATCCGGAATCAGGTGGAGGCCGCCTCTTGGGAGAAGTTTGTCATTTTATCGATTTTCTGCAATTCTTGTGTGATTCCCGTGCAGTGCAAGTGCAAGTCAATGCTATAGGCGGGGCTTTGGGCAAATACAGAGCCGATGACAATATTATCCTTACCCTGAAATTTGCCGATGGTTCCATCGGCACCATCACTTATTCAGCCAAGGGTTCAAAGGCCTATTCTCGGGAGCGGGTGGAGGTTTTTGGAGAGGAATCTATAGGGGTTTTGGAGGATTTTAGACGCCTTGACCTGGTGAAAGGCGGGAAAAGCAAGAAAGAACGGTTATTTTCCATGGATATGGGGTACCTAAAAGAGATGGAATACTTCATTACCTGCACTACTGAAAATACGAAATTTGCTGAGATCTTTCTGAGCTATAGAGACTCCACCCTAGCTACTCTCAAAGCTCAGGAGGCACTTATTACCGGTAAAACCATAACGTGGTGAGGAGAGGGAGAAAAAAATATGCCTATTCCTGAATATCAGCAATTTTATCAAGGTAAAACCATCCTGGTTACCGGCGGAGCCGGAGCCATCGGCAGTAACTTGGTTAAGGCCCTGGGGGCGTTGGGGGCCAAGCTGGTCATCGTCCTGGACGATTTGTCCTCTGCGGTGCGCTGGAACGTCCCGGATCTCCCCAACGTCCTCTTCGTGGAGGGGAGCATCCTGGATGAGGTGGAGTTGAAACGGGTCTTTTTTGAAGGGCCGGACCTGGTCTTTCACCTGGCTGCACTGTTTGCCAACCAGAACTCCATCGACCACCCGGAGACCGACCTCTTGGTAAACGGGTTAGGCACCCTGAAACTGTTGCAGTATTCCCGGCTCACCGGGATCCAGCGCTTCGTCTATGCCTCTTCAGGCTGCTCCATTTATGGCAGCGCGGCTCCCTTGCCCCTTACTGAGGAATTCATGTCGCTCCACCTGAGCACACCTTATCAAATTACCAAAATGCTGGGGGAGCTGTACTGTAACTTCTTCCACCACCACTATGAGCTGCCCGTGGTCAAGGCCCGGTTTTTCAACTCCTATGGCCCCGGGGAGCTTCCCGGCCAGTATCGCAATGTCATTCCCAATTTCATCTACTGGGCCATGCAGGGAAAGCCCCTCCCCATTACCGGCAGCGGCGAGGAGACCCGTGATTTTACCTATGTAGGGGACATTGTGGACGGGCTCTTACGCGCCGGTTACTTTGAGGCTGCGGTAGGCCAGGAATTTAACCTGGCTTCGGGCCAAGAAACCCGCATCATCGACCTGGCCCGGATGATCAATGAGCAGGTGGGCAATGAGGCCGGGGTTATATTCACCGCCCGCCGCAAATGGGACACCAAGAGCCGCCTGCTGGCCTCGGTGGCCCGAGCCAAAGAGCTCATTGGCTACGAACCCCAGACCCCCTTCGCCGACGGCCTGCGAAACGCCATTGCCTGGTTCCGGGAAAACTGGGAGCGGATTGCCGCCGCGGCCCGCTTCGGCCCGGGGGTGTCGTCGGCGGTGCGGCGGATGCCTGCCTCACCAGGCTGAAAAGTCCCCTTACTGGTCTGCAAAGAATTCATGCGTGCTGTTAAGCAGTTATGATGATAGAATAGATGATGAGGGTTGACATTGCCCGCTCCGTCAATGAAGTGCCCGTCCGTTTGACCACGGAACGGTGGCTGCATATTACTGAGGAGCATTGCGAATTGGCGGGCTTGCGGGAGGAGGTGCTGGAAACGGTGGCTTCCCCCTCCAGGATTTATGCCGGGGGCTCTGGGGAGCTCTTGGCTGTTCGGGAAATCAAGCCTGGGAAACACCTGGTGGTGGTTTATCGAGAGGGCGTGGAGGACGGTTTCATCATCACCGCCTTCATAACCAGCAAGACCGCCGCGCTGGAACGGAGAAAGCAGCTATGGCCTTAGTCCAGGTTGATCATTACCTGAAAATGATTCCTGCGGTCAAGGGTGCGCCACAGCAATATTTATGGTCATCCTATGATGCCGAAGCCGATGTCTTGTATATTAATTTCAAAAAACCCAGTCATGCCACCGACAGTGAATTGACGGAAGACGATATTATTGTGCGCTATGAAGGAGACCAGGTAGTCGGCCTTACCATTCTGCGAGCCAGCCAACGTGGCTGAGTCGGATAAAATCCGGTTGACCCTTTCCTGTTGAGGAAAAAAGCCCCTTGCCTAAAAAGGAAGAAGGGTTGTTTGTCAAACCCCGCATCTGCATCCAGTACGGTTGCTTTTATACTGAGCTAGGGGACGCCATCCCCGCTGCGGCCCGCTTCGGCCCGGGGGTGCAGTCCGCGGTGCGGGTTAAGCAATAGGGAGTAGGGCCATGGCTCATGACTTTGCCGGAATCGGTGGCTGGGAAATCCGGGCCCGCTATGCCAGCCGGATATTTCTCAGATGGTTGGGAAAAGTAACTATTAGAGAGAGAGAGAGTTTGTTAACCAATGCATTTTACGAATAAAAAAGGAAAATAATTTTCTGCCTTTGCGAATCATGGATGTGGGCTCATCCTCCTCCTATGTGCCCCTGGAACTGGCCAAACAGGGCAATGAAGTAGTGGCCGTGGATATCCGTCCTTATCCCTTGCGGCATCGGAGTCTGACTTTTGTCCACGGAGATATAACCGAGGCAGATTTTGGGAGAGGAATGCCACCGTTTGATGTGATAACCTGTATTTCCACCCTGGAACATATCGGCATCGGGCATTATGGCGATCAGCTGCTAGGGCAAGGAGACCGGTTGGCAGTGGCTACCATGCACCGCCTTCTAAAGGCCGGGGGATCACTCTTGCTAACCGTCCCATTCGGAGGTAAATTTTCTCAAGATGAGTTTCAGCGGGTTTATGATTTTCCACATATTCAGGGGCTTTTTGCCCAGGGTTGGAGATTAAGAGAAGAGCGCTTCCATATTCCCCAGGGCAAGAGGAATTGGGTCATAGCTACCCGTGAACAAGTCGGGCGGCGCTACCCGATGTATCCCGAATCAAACCATGCCTGCTTTTGGTGGGTGAAGGAAGAGATTCCTCCAGCCAAATAAGCATGAGAACAATACTTCTTATCTTCGGCACCCGGCCGGAGGCCATCAAACTAGCGCCTCTGGTAATCAGCATGCGGGAGTCCGGTTTTTTTCAAGCAAAGTTGGCCGTCACCGCTCAGCACCGCCAGATGCTGGATCAGGTGCTGAATCTTTTCGGCCTGGTCCCGGATTATGACCTGGACCTGATGACGCCGGGACAGGACCTCTTCGAGGTAACGGTGCGGGTGCTGGCAGGCCTGAAGGAGGTGCTGAACCGGGAGCGTCCGAACCTGGTGGTGGTCCAGGGCGACACCACTACCAGCTTTGCCGGGGCCCTGGCGGCCTATTATGAAAAAATCCCGGTGGCCCATGTGGAAGCGGGTCTAAGAACCAGGGAGAAGTATGCTCCCTTTCCTGAGGAAATCAATCGTCGCCTTACCGGGGTGCTGGCCGACTACCACTTTGCCCCCACGGAGTGGGCGCGAAACAACCTCCTGGCCGAAGGGGTTTCCCCGGAGCGGGTGTGGGTCACCGGAAATACGGTGATCGATGCGCTCCAGAGGGTGGCACTCAGGGTTAAGGAGGAGGAGGTTCATTGGCGCCGATATTTCCAGAACACCTATAATCTCAGCTTGGATGGCCGCCGTCTCCTTTTGGTCACCGGCCACCGGCGGGAGAATTTCGGCGAAGGCTTCGTCCAGATATGTCTGGCCCTCCGGGACTTGGTGGAACAGCATGCAGACCTGCACCTGATTTATCCGGTACATCTCAACCCCAATGTCCAAGGGCCGGTCTATGAAGTTCTGGGAGGTCCCGGCAGTTTGACGACCGGTGCGGGGGGGGGCTGCCATCTAAAAGCCGGAACCGGCGGTCGTCTCTCTCTCTTGCCTCCCCTGGATTATGCACCCTTTGTTTTCCTGCTTAGTCAGGCCTACCTGGTCCTCACCGAGTCTGGCGGCATCCAGGAAGAGGCCCCGGCCCTGGGCAAGCCGGTGCTGGTGATGCGGGAGGTCACCGAACGCCCGGAGGGCCTCTGGGCCGGCACCGTCAGGCTGGTGGGGGCCGATAGAGCGCGCATTGTGGCCGGAGTCACAGAGCTTTTGGAAAATTTTGATCTGTACCAAACAATGTCCCGAGCCCACAATCCATACGGCGACGGCCGGGCTGGCATCCGAATTACTCAATTATTAAAGAGACTGTTGCGAAATACATCGTAAATTTTGTGTAAAAAAGGGTAAAAAATCCCTCGCGAAATTGCTCAACTTATTGTAATATCAGGGAAATAATAATTTTCCCTGGAGGTCCCATGAGCAAGACCGGCAGCGCCAACGGCTCCTTCTTGGGCAACTTCATCTACGATCAACTGCTCAGCCGGCGTCCCCATTTTCTTCACGACCTCTCCAAGGCCGTGGACTTTGTCTTTGTCAACGCGGCCTTAAAAGACTTCTATGGGGATTGGGGCCGGGACCCCTGGGACCCGGTAGTCATGTTCAAGATGGTGTTTCTCCAGTTCCTCTACGATCTCTCGGACCGGCAGCTGGAAGAACGGGCCACCTGGGATCTGATGTTCAAGTGCTTCCTGGGCCTGAGCGCCGAGGAGCTGCCGCCCCATCACACCACCCTGTGCCGCTTCCGCCAGCGTTTAGGGGCCGAGGGCTTCCAGAAGCTCTTCAATCAGGTGGTGGAGCAGGCCCGGGCCCAGGGCCTGGTCTCCGACCGCCTGCACATCATCGACGCCACCCACATGACCGCCAAGGTGGACCTCTTCCGCCTGAAAAAGGAACACCGGGACGGTGATGACGACGATCAGTATGTGGACCGGAACTCTCCCGATCCCGACGCCCGCTTCGGCCGCAAGACCCCCAAAAAGGGCTTTTATGGCTATAAATGCCATATAATTCAGGACGCCGATTCAGACTTCCTTGTCCAGGTGAAGACCACGCCCGGGAACGTCCCTGACGGGGCAGTGTTGCCCGAGCTGGCCCAGCCTCAGGCCCAGGAGTTGACCGGGGACAAGGCCTATGACCGTAAGGCCAACCGGGCCTACCTCTCAGCCCTGGGGGTCGCTCCCGGTCTGCACCCCCGCTCTCCTCGACCCGGACGGCCCCGCAAGTCCTGGCGGGAGCGCCCCAAGATCGAAAGAAAGTTCGCCGAGTGCAAAAAGTTTCACGGCCTGCGCCAGGCCCGGTACTGGGGACTGGCCAAAGTGACCATCCAGACTCTCATGGTGGCCCTGGTGGTCAACCTCAAACGCTGGGTCGCTTTGCTCAAGCTGCGAAGTCCGGCCTTCTCCTGGATTCATGCGGCCTAACTCGGAACCGAAACCCCTAAACCTGAAAGACCTAACCAGGAAAACCTTAAAAATTGAGGTGGAAGCCTTCTAAGACTCGGCAAATCGTCAATTTGAACAGATAACCGGCGTCCCTCCAGCAAAAGAAACGCCGAAAACTAACCCTTTTGCAACGGTCTCAAATTCTCCATTTCAAACCATTGGTTCAATCGAGATACTTAAGCCTCCCATTTGAAGTGGCATTAAGTATCTGACAAGCCATTATTAATCCAAAAAGCACACCGGCTCGGCATACCGCTTCTTCATGTTCCCCCCGCACCTGTGGCAGGGGCGAATTTTGGGCCAGGGTATCACCTGGCGGCCCCCCCAGCGGGGGCAGCGGCCCAAGATGTGAGTATCGTTCCTGAGGGAACCGGGGTGCAATTCCCCCACCGCCACGTCTACCACCAGTTTGCAGTCGAGTGTGAGTGGACATGCAATAGGGGACCACTAGTGGTCACGGAAAAGGGACCCACCTGGTTAAAAAAAATCACCCTTGGCATCTCAGTAGTCACCGATTAGCCAGCCGCCGGCCGGGGCCAGCGAGCGCCGCCCGCCGGCACCAACTTTGTGCAGGGCGGGCCGGCGCTCGCCCTGATTAGCGGAGCCGAGCTCCCACCGGCCAAGGCTGGCCTCCATCGCTGATCCCGTTCCGCCCACTTTTATCAGGTGCCCCGCGTGAAAGCCCCGTGAGCGTACCTGCCTCACTCCGCCCGCACCTTCTTCATACTCTCCCGGAACCGGAAGCTTTCCCCGTTCATGGCCAGGATATGGGCATGGTGGGTGAGCCGGTCCAGCAGGGCCCCGGTTAGTTGTTCGTTGCCGAACACCTGCGGCCATTGGGAAAACTCCAGATTGGTGGTGATGATCAGGGACTGCCGTTCATAGCTCTGGGCCACCATCTGGAAGAACAGCTGGGACCCTTTTTCTGAGAACGGCACATAGCCGACCTCGTCGATAATCAAGAGGTCCATCTG
>Ga0315298_1007752_pt1 | contig 13973 bp, 12 predicted proteins | sample WHS_1_MG_FD_203077 | JGI IMG/M metagenome (GOLD analysis project Ga0315298, IMG submission 203077) | Extremophilic microbial mat communities from Washburn Hot Springs, YNP, Wyoming, USA - WHS_1_MG | ecosystem: Environmental > Aquatic > Thermal springs > Hot (42-90C) | place: USA: Wyoming...
TCCACACGCGAAACGTGTACTATGCTGAAGTCTGGACGGACAGAGGGGACAAGCACAACCTTTTCTCCTGTAAACGGGCATGTGAATACTTCTGCCTTCTTCTCCCTGAACCTTTTCTTTGTTAACATATCTGTTCCCAACATGCTTTTCAATGGCATGAATGGCACACCCAAAGCGCCGCCTAAGAAGCGTAAAGCCATAGCCAAATTCGTATAATCCTCAATTTCCACAGTTTTTTCCCGCATTCTCCTCTGAATGTTCGGAGCTAAACCTATCCCTTCAATGGCGTAGAAGGCAACTTCAAGACGTGAAGCAACCTTGGCGCCCACCAAAATATCCAAGTCCATTTCTGACCCGCAAGTGTAAATTGTCATGTTTCTTTTACCTTGCCGAACCATTTCATGCGCAAAAGCCATGGGCGGACGTTGAAAACCGAACCCTCCCCAAAATAAATGTGCACCATCTGGAACAAGTTTAACCGCTTCTTTAAGGGTTAATCGTTTATCTTCTATTTGCGCTTCCACCAAGTTTGGCATCACCCCATTTTAGAAAGCATTAAAGCTTATCCAACACATAGATTTTTCGACTACCAATTATAAAAAACTAGGGGATTATTTCACAACCGTTGTACTTCATAAATTCAAAGTCTTCTAACCGAATTTTCTTTTCCCTAACAAGTTCTTGTATCCTTGGCGTTTCAGCGCGGATGGCTTCTATTAGATTTCTCACAGTTTCACAAACTAAGTTATATGCAGATGCCTTCCAACGCTTAGTAATGTTAGCATAGAGGCATCTTCCCCCGCACAAGTTGAAGATTTCGCATTTCGTGCATGGTTCGCCAACAAAAACCTTCTTTAAACTTAATGGGTCAGCGTTGCTTATATGCCCCAAATAGTAGTCTTTCATTCCCCACATGCTTGGACACGGGACAATGTATCCATCAGTTTGTATGGCATAGTTTATCCATCCAGCGCCGCATCTGAGGAGACTTCTCTCTTCGCCTAATAGGAGCGATTGGGCAACTCCGAGGAAAGGGTAAAGCCTAAAAACAATCCCACTTTTTTCCATGCTGTCAACCCAAAACTTGACTAGTTTACGGATTCCAGGATTATAACTTTCCTCACTCCACCTTTTGAAATCGCGGCGTTCAAAATCTTTTGACCAAAATCCAGCGTTAAGTTGCCAATGAATAGAAGAAAACGGAAACTCTCCATTTTCCAGCAGCCATCTAACCTGCTTGTAAATGTCTGTTTGCTCCATAACAGTCATCCGCGCAACAATTTCTCCTCCGAAACCATTATGCTTAATTAACTTCAAATTTTCAACAACCTTCCTGAAAGTGCCATGACCCCTGTAAAAATCCGTTAGGGCTTCGTCACCATCTATGGAAACAAGAATAGTGTGAAAACGGTTAACATACTCTGGTTCTAACCGATCAAGAAGCAAACCATTAGTCTGAACAATAAAATATTTAGCCTTAACATTATCCATAATTTTTCTAATCTCGTCTAAACAGAGCAACGGTTCGCCACCATAAAAAATCAAAACACAATCTGCATCCCGCCTACAAAACCTACCAAGCAAACCAACATCATAACTTATCCTTTTAGGCAAGGAATAATCAACATCAAAACCGTCAAAGGCAGAATCAAAATCCTCCAAAGCCTCACCGAAACAGTATCGACACTGCAAATTACACTCACCCGTCAACACAACATGAAAGAACACGCCTTTCCACCTTAAGCGTATTTTTCCTTAATCTTCTTAGCCTTCTCAATATACTCCCTAAGCTCCCTCTCCCTAAGCTTTTTCTCAGGCAAAGTCTCAGGAGCAAACATCAAAGGCAAAACAGCCAAAAACAAGAAAAAGCTAGCCAGAGAGAAAGCCATGCCTAACGGGATTATTTCCACATAAGGTTTAACTAATATAGACGAGAAACTGGCAAGAAGATAAGGAAGTCCTCCCACAGTGTAAAACTTCTCTTTGGCATAATTTCCTGCAAGGTCTCCCCATAGGGTCATGAAGAAAACTGATGCAAACATCCCTAAAGCAATACTATCAAAAGCTATATAAACGTACCATGAAACGGGTATTTCATATAGAAGACTTAACATGGCGTATTCCACACCCAAGATGACAAAGCCGATAATTATGGCTCTTTTCCTACCAGAATAATCAGCGATTATGCCGCCTACCAAGGCAAATAATCCAGCTAAGGCAACTTCAATGAAACCCATCCACGCATATGTTTCCTTACCATATAACTCGCTAATTTTGTTTGCTATTAATGGCGCCTCCATGTAATTCACAAGACAGAACATCACCCAGGGTATAAGGTACAAAATCAGTTCTTTTTTACTCAAAACGTTTATATATGAAGATTTGCGTTCAGGGTAAGCTTTCTCGTGCTTGGATGTGAAGAAAAATAAGATTAACCCCATAATTCTCCATAAACTTATCATTAAAATATTCATAATATCATTAAGAAAAAGACTGATAACTACAAAAGGTATCGTTACGAATCCCACAGAAAAGAAAGTAATTCCCCCGAAAAATCCTCGGTTCTCCGTAATGGTCATATCTGCAAAATAGGCTAAAGCTGAAGGAAGCCCTGTACCTATTCCAATACCGAAAAAAAAGGAAATCATTAAGTTAACTGCTAATCCATTGTTTGGAATTGTAATTAAAAGGAATGACATAAATGCACCAAAAAAAATCCAAATACTAAGCGAAATTTTCCTTCTTTGTGGGAAAAATATTGATCCTAAAATTGCAGAGACTGCGATAGCCAAATATTCGACGCCGAAAAGAGCTATGTTTTCAATTTGAGATGTGGAAAGACTGTTAACAGTGTTGCGAAAGATTGCTAAGGCGAGTGTGTTCCAAGAAAGTGTGTTCGCTACAATGATAAATGCTGGAAAGAATTCTTTTAACACTTGACCTTGTCTCAAAGTTTTCCAAGACATATACATAACCTCTAATTAAATATGTTAAAATAGTAATAATTCTTTGCTCTTAATGAACCGTATTCGTGTTCTACAGCAAATTTTAAGTATAAGTGTTGAACAAGTATACTGCAGAGGGGACAAGAGTGAAGAAGGCTAAAAGAAAGGTACCTATTCGAGTTTGGCCAGATATTTAGTGTTCTGTACTATAGATCTTCTAGTGCCGCAACAGCCAGTTGATCTAATAGATTTTTCAATTTTGGGTACTTGATATTTGATGCTAAAGCAATAGCTGCTTTAACCAAACTTTTCATTTTCCTTTTAAGTTTTTTTACCTCATTTGTTTCCATAACTACGTTAAGCAATTGGTCAACATCAGCGTCTGTAATCTTTTTCTTTAATAGTAGTTTTTGAAGAATTTCTTTCGAGTTCTCGTTTTGAAGTGCATAGAGAATTGGCATGGGTAGGCATTCGTTAGATATGCGTTGTCTCAATTCTTGGATTTCGAAGATATCTATGAATTCCTCTCTTAATGTTGCCAGTAATCCGAGAATTCTTCCATATTTTGCTAAAAATTCAACTTCATAATCAGTTGCTCCACCTATTATTGCGCCAAGTCGCATGCTTGCCTCTGCACTAAACGCTTTCATCTCTAAGATTTGCATGTACTGCTCTGGAGCGATATACATGTTTCCTTTAAGAGCGGATTCTAAAGCATGCGCATTCCCAATTTTAAAAAGTGATTTTTGAACAGTGTCAAAGACTTCTTTGGTCTTATCTACTGGTAACTTAGCAATGGATTTTCCAAGAAGTGTAAAACCGCTCACAATGAAGGCATTCCCTAAAAGAAGTGCTATATCATGCCCGAATTTTCCATAAACAGTTAGTCTTCCACGCTTTATTTTTGATTTATCAAGGATGTCGTCGTGGATGTCGAGTGCTGCTGTTATCATGGCTAAGGATGCTTGCACATTTATGGCATTCTCCGGGTTTCCGCCCACAGCTTCGCAGGCTATAGAAAATAATCCAGGGTGAGTGAAAATTTTCCAATTTGAAGTGTAATACTCCAATGCATCGTATACTTTTTGAGATTCTATTTTTTCCGTTAAAACGATTTTCTTTGCGAGTTCAAGTCCTTTTCTGCTTCGTTTCTCAAGGATTCCCAAAAGCAGTTGAGATGTTTTTTTGTGTTTCTTAAAACTCATGATTTTCATTCTTTCACTCTGTTCTATTTAAAACTAATGCTGATTTCAGCAAGATGATCAGAGAGATTGCCTTAAACATCTAGCATTTTTATTTGTTCTTTTAGTATGGTGTTGTATGCTTCGATGTATTCTTCCCCCTTTTTTGTTATTGTGTATACTTTTCTTGTTCTTCCTCCTTGTCGTTGTTTTTGGCTTTTTAGGAAGCCTTTTTGTTCTAGGGTGTTTAGTAGTGGGTATAGGGCTCCGTGTCTTAGTTTTACTTCGTATTTTGTTTCTACTTGTTTTTTTATTTTGTATCCCCACATGGGTTCTGTGTTTAGGAGTCTTAGTATTTGGATGTCTAGTAGGTTTCTGGTTATGCGTTGAACAATTTCTTTTTTGAAATTTTCTGTCAATTTTTCACTCTCTGAAGCTGTTCCTTTTTGGATTTGTTCGGGTTTGGGTTTATTTAGGTTATGTAGGAGTTGGAATAGTTTGGTATGCTTTTTTATGCTTTTTTATGTTTGTGGTAAGCGTGAACCTTTATATTTTTGTTTATGCTTTATAGAGTCTTGAGATATGTCCAGAAAAGGACATATTGTATACGTGTAGAGCAAAAAAACACATGAAAGGAAGGATAAAATAATGGTCAACAACTCAAAAGAAGTTCAGGTCAAATTAATGAAGGGTCTCCTAGACCTTATAGTGCTACAGTTTCTAAGCTCACAGCCCATGCATGGCTACCAAATAATAACTAAAGTGCGCAAAACCTTTGGAGTCTATTTTGGACCAAGCACAATTTATCCGCTCCTAAACGCCTTAGAAAAGAAGGGTTACGTAAAAAGTGAATGGAACATGAACAGCGAAAGACCCAGGAAAGTTTACAAGTTAACATCTGAAGGACAAAGCCTGCTGAACTTCACAGAGGATTCGCTTAACTTCATATGCAGAAAAATTGGCACGCCTGGGCTTCCAAAAGGCGGTTTAGGCGAAGAAAATGTTCCTCAGCCAACCCTGCGTCCTTTCCTGAAGAAAATCGAAGAAAAACCAGTGTTTTAGCTGCCAAATACTCCAAAATCTTTTAACTTTGAGATTACCAAAAGTTAGGTGAACGTATTCTTTTTATTGCCAATTTCTTCTCATTTAAATAGGAAAGGGTGGACTTTTGGAAAGAGCAGACATTTTAATTTATGGATGCGCCATTTTGCCAATGAATGATAAAAAATTCATAGAAGACGGCGCCATAGCAATAAAAAACGGAAAAATCGTTTTCATCGGCAAAGCCTCACTTGCAACCAGCATAAAAGCTGAAAACAAAATAAACGCTAAGGGAAAAGTTGCCATGCCAGGCTTAATTAACTGTCACACTCACGCGCCCATGACTTTATTTCGTGGAATCGCCGAAGACAAATCGTTAGACGCTTGGTTGAAGGAGAATATTTGGCCTTTAGAGGCTAAGCTTAGGGCTGAGGACGTTTATGTTGGAGCCCTTTTAGGTTGTTTGGAAATGATTAAGGGTGGAACAACCTGTTTTGCTGACATGTATTTCCATGAAGGGATGGTTGCAAAGGCTGTGGAGCAAAGTGGAATGAGGGCAGCTTTAGCCCAAGGAATAATTGAAGCTGGAAACAAAGTGTTGGGAAGAAAAATGTTCAGCGAAAGCGTAGATTTTGCCAAAAAGTTTCATGGACACGCCAATGGCAGAATAACAGCCTTAATTGGGCCTCATGCAGCTTACAGTTGCAGCCGAAACCTGCTTATGGAAGTAAGCGAAAAGGCTTCTGAACTTGGAGTTGGCGTGCACATCCATCTGGCTGAATCAAAAGCAATGTTAGAAGATTTTAGCGAAGTGGAATTCTTGGATGGGATAGGCTTTTTTAAGGGTCATGTTTTGGCTGCTCATTGTATAAATTTATCAAAAAGTGATATGCGTATCCTTTCTAAAAGAGGTGTCCATGTGGCTCATGTTCCAGTGGCTAACATGAAACTTGGCTTGGGCGCAGCAAAAATAAAAGACCTAATCAGTTTAGGCGTTAATGTGTGTTTGGGAACTGATGGTGCAGCCAGCAATAACACTTTGGACATGTTTGAAACCATGAAGTTTGCGGCATTGCTTCAAAAACTCACTTACATGGATCCAACGGTTTTATCTGCTTACGAAGTTTTGAAGATGGCGACAATAAATGGTGCCAAAGCCTTAGGGTTAACGGATAAAATTGGTTCGCTTGAGATTGGGAAAAGGGCTGACTTGATTCTAATTGACTTTTCAAAACCGCATTTAAAACCAACACATGAGGTATTTGCGAGCCTTGTTTATTCTGCGCATGGAAGCGATGTTGACACTGTTATTGTTGATGGAGAAATTGTAATGGAAAATCGGCGTGTGAAGACTTTGGATGAGACGAGCGTAATCAAAGAAGCTGAAAAGACGGCTTTAGATATGCTTGATAGGTAATTGATAGTTAATTTTATCTATCTGCTTGTTTATTCTATTTGCTTCAGCATCTGGGTTTAAAATGCCACCAATAGTTCGAATAGTCAATCTAACAAAAAAGTTTGGAGAGTTCACGGCAGTTGACCATCTAAACCTTGAAGTTGAGGAAGGCGAAATCCTTGGGATTCTTGGTCCAAACGGAGCTGGAAAAACAACAACTTTGCTCATGTTAACAACTGTTATAAAGCCCACTGACGGAACGGCTTTTGTAGGTCCCTATGATGTCAGCAAGGAACCTGACAAGGCTAGGACGCTTATTGGCATGGCGTTTCAGGAGCCTAAGCTTTTGTGGGTTGATTCGCCTTGGGATATTCTTAATTGGCATTCAAAGGTTTGTGGTTTATCATCTGAAGAGCGGAAAAAGAGGGTTCGCTGGGTTTTAGAGCAAGTGGAATTGTGGAATGACCGATTTAAGAGCGTCCACGCCTTTTCTGGTGGGATGCGTAAAAGGGTTGAAATCGCCAAAATTCTCATTCAAAGACCAAAAATAGCCATAGTGGATGAACCCACAGCGCAAATTGATATTGTTGGCAAACATAGAATTTGGAATATGCTTCGCGACTTGAGAGATGAGGGTTCAACAATATTGCTTGCGACTAATGAGCTTTATGAGGCTGATGTGCTTTCGGATAGGGTTGCCATAATGCATAGGGGCAAACTTCTCGTCTGCGATGAACCTAAAAAATTGAAGGATAGCATTCCAGGTGGGGATGTTGTAGAAATAGCTTTGGAAAAAGATATTCCTAATGCTGTGCTTGCGGAGTTGAAGGAAATTCCGCGGGTGGTGAATGTTTTAGCAATAACGCAGAACCAGTTGAAAATTTACTTAAACCAAGCTGAGGAGGTTCTCCCAAAAATAACAGAGTTCTTCATGAAAGCGCAATTGCCAGTAAAATCCATACATATGAGTGAGCCGTCGCTTGACGATGTTTTTGCGCATTATACGGGCTTAACTATTGAAGAGGCTCAGAGGGAATGATAAGTTTACGTAAGGTTTGGACTGTTGCTGAAAGGGACATTCGGATGTTTCTGCGTTACAAGTTTCTTTTAATAATGCGTGCCATATGGTTTGTTTCTCAAATAGCGCTCTTCGGCTTGGTCGTCAACAGAATGTTTAACCCAGAGGTTCAGAGTGCTGTTGGCGGCAGCTACTTCAATTATTATGCTGCTGGAATAATAATAACAATGTTGTATTCAACAACGGTTTTTATAGGATATGACATTTATGAAGAGGCTGACCATGGCGTCATAGAATATCTCCTAAGCGTTCCTGTTTCCCGCAAGGAACTGGTTCTTGGAAGGTCTATTGGGGGAGGCCTAAGAAGTTTCTTATATGTTGGTCCAATGATGCTGTTCGTCTTATATTTGATAGGTGTTTCAAATGTTCTGCAACTTCTTGTGGCTTTACTATCGCTTTTTCTTTTCACTTTCGGTGTGGCTGGCTTTAGTATAACTTTGGCTGTTAGCATAAAATCTTCAGATAGGTTCGATATACTTATGGGTGTTACTGACGCCTTAATAGTTAGGTTGAGTACAACGCTTTATCCAATAGCTTATATGCCACAATATTATGCTGGAGTGGCATCAATTAATCCTTTAACTTTTGCCGCTGACCTGTTCAGGTGGGGTGCTGGAATGGAATCAGCGGCTCTTACTCCGCCTTTATTGGCAGCTTTTGGCATAGTTGCCTTCTTTTCAATGTTCACTTTTCTTGGCATATTCTTACATGAGCGTAGATTGGAGGGTGGGGGTTGGCAGTAAAGCCAATATTGCATGTTGTTCAGAGGGACTTTAGTTATTTCTTCCGTTATAAGTGGTGGATTGCTGGGATGATTAGCATGAACCTTGCTGACCTTTTCATAATGGCGATAGTTTACACAAACATGGTTAACCCAACAATCACAAAAGAATTTGTTTCATACTTTGTCTTTTTTGCTCCAGGCTTGACTATAACAGCGCTTTTTGCGGCGGCTTTTATGATTGGAAGGGAGATTAACATGGAAGTTAGGCGGGAGATTTCCCATTATATGTTGAGTTTGCCAATAAAGAGGTGGGAGTTAGCCATTGGAAGGGTTTTGGCTGGCGGTCTTAGGGGAATCATTTACATGGCTCCGCTTCTCGCCACAACTCTAATAATAACTTATATTTCCACTGGCGTTTTTCCTTACCCACTCCAGTTTTTAACCATAGTTGCTGCTTTATTTTTGATATCCATTGGAACTTCTGGCTTAAGCATAGCCCTTGCCGTTTCAACAACAAGCTTTGAGAAGTACATAACAGCCAGAGGCGTCGTCTACTATGTGCTTTTCTTCTGCAGCACAGTATTTTATCCAATGAGTCTCATACAAGCTGCGCTGCCTCAATTAGCCCTATTAGCCCAATATAATCCTTTAAGCTGCGGTGCAGACCTTTCAAGAGCTTTCCTCTTAGGAAATCCGCCATTCACGCCTGTTATGCTGGTTGACATAGCTTTGTTTGCGTTAATTTTCACTTTGTTGGCAACGTTTGCTTATATGAAAGTAACTCAAAAGTGACCATGGTTAAATTTATGAATATGAAAAGCGTATTTTCTTTCCTTCCCCATTAAAGTTTGAAGGTTAAACTATGAATGAAGTGAAGGCTATCTTTGAGCCGAAAACCGTTGTTCTCATAGGCTCAAGCGTCATTCAGGAAAAGGTTGGCATGACTTCCCCGCAACTTTTTAAAAGCGTCATTTACAACATGAAAAAATTCTTTCGCGGAAAAACCTACATTCTTGACATAGACGCAAACCATAAGAATCTGAGCGAGTTGCCTGAAGTTCCTGAGCTTGCTGTAATTATGCTTCCTTCAAACCAATCAATTTTTATGGCTGAAAAATGCGCGGAAACTGGTGTAAAAGCCATCATCATTATCACTGGCGGATACAAAGACGTCCAGCGTGAAAAACTTGTCAAAATTAGGGAAAAATACGGAATTAGAATTTTGGGACCAAACACCATTATGGGTGTTATAAACACTGCAAATGGGTTAAACACAACTTTTGAAAGAAATACTATGCCTAAAAGGGGAAACATAGCCGTTATATCGCAAAGTGGCGGAGTTGGAGCCTGCATCCTTGACTGGGCTTGCTTCTACAATGTTGGGATAAGCAAATTCGCTTTCATGGGAGACAAAATAGACGTGGATGACGTCGACTTGCTGCAATATTTTGGCAGAGACAACCAAACAAAAGTCATATGCTTATACATGGAAGGCGTAAAGGATGGAAGGGCTTTCATAGAAACGGCAAGAAAAATCGTCAAGGAAAAGCCAATCTTAGCCTTGAAAGGCGGAATAACAGAAGAGTCAGCACACAGAGCCAAGTCGCATACAGCTTCAATGGCTGGAAAAGACGAAATTTTTGACGCTGCCCTCAAGAAAGCAGGCATAATTCGAGTTGAAGATGTAGAAGAGTTAATGGATGCAGCCATAGTCCTTTCCAAGCAACCTCCAATGCGTGGGGATAATGTGGCGATAGTGAGCAATGTTGGCGGACCAGCAATTTTGGCTGGAGATGCTGTCGTGAGAAATAATCTTAAACTTGCAAATTTAACCGAAGAGACGAAAAGGAAAATTGAAAGTTCTTATCCTGGTGTGGACGCAACAAATCCCATAGACATTATAGCTGATGCAAGAGCCGACAGGTACGAAAAGGTTTTGGAGCTTGTGCTTGCAGACAGGAATGTGGATGGCGTCTTAATAATAAATATGCTTAAGTCCTGCTTTTTTGAACCAAAAGACGCCAAAGTAATTCCTAAAGTTGTGAAAAAGTATTCAGGCAAGCCTGTTGTTGATGTTCCGGCTGGCGGAGAAGATTTTGCCTTAGTTTTTAAGGTTTTGGGCAACACTAATATTCCGTTGTATAATTTGCCTGAAAAAGCCGTCAAAGCCCTAAAAGTTTTGAGAGAATATGGCAAAATAATCGAAAAGCATTAACTATATTATGTAGACTACAGATTCTATTTTTGGTTACTCTTACTTCCTTAAGGTGAAAAGTTGACTCAGATTCAGCAATCTAAACTGCTCAGCGAAATTCTTGATTTTTGTAGGCATGTTGCTGGGGCTAACCAAATAATTGCGGCATGCGTTTGTGGCGATTACGCCTTAGGATTGTCTGATGCAAAAAGTTTGGTTGAAACTTTGCTTGTAGTTAACGGTTTTCAACCTAAGCTTATGAATTATTTGAAAGCTTTTGGCGAAAGAAGCGTTGTGGTTTTGGTTGTTGACCAAGGAGTTTTTGAAATGGATGTTGAAAGGGGATTTTTAGGCGAAGCCGTGGCTGGCAGCCTTCTTTTTCCCTACATAGCCTTAGCGAATGGCGATTACCTTCATTTTCAAGAGGTTAAATTGAAAAAACGCTTAATCTTGGAGCTTTTAGAGAATCTTGTTTTGGCTTTTCCAGAGCTTTCCTACGAGCTTCACATAAAACCAGAATATTTTCTTTATGAAACAATTTTGAGCAGAGCCCGCCTTTTCCCACCCATGCTTTATGATGTGTTCAATTTTATACGGAAAGATGTTAAAAAGAAAAATGTGGAGAGTTCTCTGCGAGGGTTTTTGGAGGCGTTAAAGGATTTAGAAGGTGAAAACATAGTTAACTTTTCAGATGGTTACGTGAAAATCTCCAGAGAGTTTGTGGATAAAGCCAAAAGCCAGAAGGTTCGCTTCACAAGCCTCTTTAAAACCGCTCAAAGGGCGTTATTCACTTCTTTGCTTGGAATTTTTCCAAAAACTTTAAGCTTCCTTTCCCAAAACAGAGAAGCCCTCTTCAAACTGCAGCGGTTTTCTAGAGAAAATTCTGAGCGTGTTCACCAAATTGAGGAGCCTCAAAAATACTTGTACGTTCCTACAGCCAGCGGGCTTGTTCCATTGGCAAGCAAAATTGATGTTGAAACCTTTGCTAGGAAAGTGCTCTGTGCGGGCGCGGATGCAAAAGTTGAGGTTGAGGAGGTCGGCGGTGTTTTGAATGATGTTTATTTGGTTAAGGCTCTTGTGAACGGTGTTGAGAAAAGGGTTGTTGTCAAAAGTTTTAGAGATTGGTCAAGTTTTAAGTGGTTCCCTCTCACATTATGGACTTTTGGAACAAGAACCTTCGCCGTTTTGGGACTCTCAAGACTGGAGAGAGAGTGCGCCATAAGCCAACTTTTGCATTCTAAGGGCTTCGCTGTTCCAAAGATTCTCCACGTAAGCCATAGCGAACGCCTAATTTTCATGGAGTACATTGAAGGCGAAAGCCTCAGCAAAGTGGTGAAAAGAATTTTGGGCTCAAAAAATGCTGACAGCGTTAAGAAGGACTTGGAAGTTATAAGGAGGGTTGGAGGGGAATTCGCTAAAATTCATGCTTTAGGCATTGCTTTAGGCGACACAAAGCCTGAAAACATTATAGTTGGAAAAAATGGGGAGATTTACATTTTAGATTTTGAGCAAGCTTCGCGGAATGGCGACAAGGTTTGGGATGTGGCTGAATTCCTCTACTATTCTGGACATTATATTTCACCTTTTGTTGGTGTTCGCCCTGCCCAGCTTATTGCAGAGGCCTTTATTGAGGGTTATTTGAGGGCTGGCGGAAACATTAAAACTGTTAAGGAGGCTGGGAACCCAAAATACACAAAGGTTTTCAGCGTATTCACTCTTCCCCATGTAATGTTCGTCGTTTCTAACACTTGTAGAAAAGCGGAAAAGTTGAAAGGGATAAATCATGGTTAAAGATGAAACAACCATAACCTTTTACGGCGGAGTAAACGAGGTTGGCGGAAACAAAATCCTATTGAAGGATAGAGACGCAAGGGTTTTCTTCGACTTTGGCATGTCCTTCTCTATGCGGAGACAATTTTATTCTCCGCCTTTTCTTTCGCCTAAAAGTGAGAAAAGCCTTCAAGCTTTGGGAATTTTGCCAAAAATTGATGGCATATACAGGTTTGACGCTAAAGCGCCTGAAGTAGATGCTGTTTTTATTTCTCATGGGCATATGGACCATTCAGCCTACCTGTCCTTCATAAAACGGGAAATTCCAGTTTACTGCGGAGAAACAACAAAAATTATTTTGCAAGCCATGGGTGAAATGCGTAGAGCCGATTTAGAGTTTGATGTTGAAGGCATAAAATTTGAGGCTTTCAGGACTGGGCATAAAATATGTGTTGGCGATTTGGAAGTTTTGCCAATCCACGTTGACCATTCTGTTCCAGGAGCTTATGGCTTCATAATTCAAACGTCTAATGGCGTTGTTGTTTATACTGGAGATTTTCGGAGGCATGGGGCAAAGCCCAAAATGACGGATGAGTTTGTTGAGAAAGCGAAGGAAAGCGAGCCCGTAGCTGTGGTTTCTGAAGCCACTAACATGACTGGCGCATCCATCTCATCTGAAGGTGAAGTTGAAGGCAAGTTAAATGAAATTGTTCAACAAGCAAGTGGCATTGTGTTGGCTGATTTTGCCTCCACAGATATTGATAGGCTTAATTCTTTTCATCGAATTGCCAAGAAAACTGGGCGCTGTCTTACTGTTTCGCTGAGGCAAGCCTACCTTATTGAAGCGCTGCACAAAGATAAAGGTTTAAAACTTCCAGATTTAAACGATGAGAATATTCTGGTTTTTCGAAAGTCGAAGAAAAGATATGAGAAGTGGGAAAACAACATAATTGAAAAGTATAAGGGCAAGATTGTTGACGTCTTCGAAGTTTCGAAGCAACAGTGCAAAGCCATATTAGCCATGTCCCTCTACGATTTAGAAGAACTCGTGGAAATCCAACCCTCACCTGGAAGCTGCTATATATTATCGGCTTCTGAACCCTTCAATGAAGAGATGGAAATAGACTTTGAAAGGCTCCTAAACTGGCTGAGACATTATGGACTACCCCAATATCATGTGCATGTCTCAGGACACATAATGCCCCTCCAACTCAAAAAGGCGCTGAAAGAAATGAACGCATCAAAAATCTTTCCAATACACACCGAAAACGCAGAATTATTCGCCAAATTCACGCGAGACCTAAAAAGCCAAACAGTCCTCCCTGAGAAGGGCAAGGAATACAAGATTTAAAGCGCAGAACCCCATGCTTTTTGGTTGAATTTTCAGCCAATACGAGCCTACCCCCCAGTTTTTTAGGGTTCCAATTCCAATCTTGGGAAAATGGCTTTTAGCAAGGCTTTATTTTCCCTACCCCTTCCCCTCTAGGCTTTTTGCCAAGCGCATCTTGCGTAAACGCGAATGGCAGTTGTACTTTAAATCCTAAAGTTTAATCATTAGGTTTTGTTGTGTGTTTGGATTCATAACCTATAAGTTAACGTATCAACTCTTGATATTCACGATAAAGATGAAGCTCAACCGCCAAA
>Ga0315298_1007753_pt1 | contig 13973 bp, 17 predicted proteins | sample WHS_1_MG_FD_203077 | JGI IMG/M metagenome (GOLD analysis project Ga0315298, IMG submission 203077) | Extremophilic microbial mat communities from Washburn Hot Springs, YNP, Wyoming, USA - WHS_1_MG | ecosystem: Environmental > Aquatic > Thermal springs > Hot (42-90C) | place: USA: Wyoming...
GTTATGGTATTCTGTAAGCCCTGAGTGATAGAAAGCAGAGCAACTATTGCAGCAATTCCAATGACTACACCTAATGTTGTTAAGCCTGCGCGGAGTTTTCGCAGTTTTATTGCGCTGAAAGAGTAACTGAAAATGTCTCTTGCCTTCATGTTGGTTCACCATTCACTACATCTAAAGTTATTACGCCATCAAATATCTGGACAATCCGTTTGGCTTCCCTTGCCAAATGCTGATCATGCGTAACCATAATTATAGTCACACCCTTCTCCTCATTAAGCGTCTTGATCAAATTCATTATCTCGCGGGCAGTTTTGGAATCCACGTTCCCCGTAGGCTCGTCCATCAGTAAGAAACGGGGATTATTCGCTAACGCTCGGGCAATGGCCACTCGCTGCTGCTGGCCGCCGCTTAGCTCCGAGGGCTTGTGGTTCATGCGGTCTTTAAGGCCCACAGCCTCAAGCAGTTCCTCCGCACGTTTCCGCCGCTCAGCTTTGCCTATGTCCGCGATAGACATCACAAGCTCAACGTTCTCTCTGGCTGTGAAGCGTGGGATAAGGTTGAAGAATTGAAACACGAAGCCGATCTTGCGTCTGAGGGCTGCCAGCTGGTTGTCGTTAAGCTTGGAAATGTCAATGCCGTCAATCAGCAGCGTTCCATCAGTCGGCTTGTCCAATGCACCTATTAGGTTAAGCAGAGTGGATTTCCCGCTTCCTGAGGGCCCTAAAATAGCGACAAAATCGCCGCTTTCAACTTTAAGGTTGACGCCTCGAAGCGCCTCCACTGGGACTTTACCTAGTATGTAGGTTTTTTTCAAGTTTACTGCTTCAACAACTGGCGCCATATCCAATCAACCTCTTAAATAATGTTATTTGTTTAGGAATCTCCATGATAGCATTATGCCGATTGTTGTCAGCACTAGAGCAAATCCGCCGACGTATGCGAAGTCTATGAGTAGTTGCGAATAGTTTATGGTGTCGAAGATTAAAAGCTGCCTCATGCCGTCAATCGTGTACGATAAGGGGTTAACTCTCGCGACTATTTGCAGCCATTCAGGCATTCGTTCTATGGGGAAGAAGGCGCTGCTGGCGAATGTTAAAGGCAGGTTCAGCAGGTTTGTTACTGCCATTGGCGTTTCAATTCTTGTTGAACGAACATTGATGGCTATAAACATCGACGACAAGCCCATGCAGATCAGGAACAGCATAGCGAACACGCCGATAATGTTGAGTGGCGTAAATGCGGCGCCAAAGGTGAAGCCAAAGGGAATAGCTATTAGCAGGATTACTGCGGCTTGGAACATTGACCTTAACGTGGCGGAGAGCACTTTAGACAGGATTATCACTCCACGGGAGACAGGAGTGCTGAGGACTTTGTTCAAGAAGCCTAATCTTCTATCCCAGACCACAGACATACCGCTAAACATTGTTGTGAACAACGCTGTGAACGCAATCATGCCAACGGCCATGAAACTTAAGTAGCTGGTTGTGCCGAATGTGCCGCGCATTATTTGGTCCTGTAATCCGCTAAAGAATTGGCTTAGAGCGGCAATTTGAGCTGGGCTGAACTGCGTTATTATCTCTGGCGGAATTTGAATAGAGCTTGCACTAAATAAGCTGCTTATGTTTAAGGCGTTGCCCAGTAGACCGAGCCAAATTACCGGCTGAATCAACGTGAGTATGAAGACAACCGGTGCCTTGTACCATTTTTTCAGTTCACGATTAGTTAAAGCCCATAAACCGTGTATCTTGCTTTTTGTTACATTGTTTGCTGTGCTCACATTCTCGCCCTCCTCATGGTGTGTCTTTGCGCAAAAACTGTTTCAGGAGATTCAGTGTTATCGCGCAGGGATCTGCCTGTGTATTGGAGGTAAACATCGTTTAAAGTGGGTTTTGAAAGTGAAAGCTTAGTTACAACATAGCCTTCCTTTCGCAGCGCTTCGATTATTAACGGCGCAGTTACTTCACCGTTTTCCGATTTTATCAAGTACATATCGCTTTCCTTCTTGACTTCTTTTACGCGTTCAATCTTTTTGATGAGGTTTGTAATGTCAGCATCTTGTTTGATGCTTACAGTGATTATGTCGCCGCCTAGATTATCTTTCAGTTCTTCTGGCGTACCAATTACCACAATTTTTCCGTGGTCAATGATTGCTATGCGGTCGCAGAGTGCGTCTGCTTCTTCCAAGTAGTGTGTTGTCATGAAAAGGGTCATCCCGAACTCTTTCTTCAACTTCTTAATATAATTCCACGTGGCAGCCCTTGTTTGAACATCCAAACCCAAAGTGGGCTCATCTAGAAATAAGACTTTAGGTCGGTTAATCAATCCACATGCAAGCTCTAGCCTGCGGCGCATGCCGCCAGAGTATGTCTGGACTTTTTTATCCTTAAATTTAGTTAATTCAACAAGTTCAAGAAGTTCTTCGGCGCGTTTCTTAGAAACTTCTCTGGGAATTCCATATAGGTCAGCGCATAAGAGTATGTTCTCGAAGCCTGTTAAGTCTTCGTCGGCTGTATACTCCTGCGGAACGACGCCTATGGAGTATCTTACGGCGTTAGCGTCTTTGGCTATATCGTAGCCTAGAATTGACGCTTTGCCCGCAGTTGGCTTCAAGACTGTGATAAGCATGTTTATGGTTGTGGTTTTTCCCGCGCCGTTCGGACCGAGAAAACCAAAGATTTCACCTTGCTCGACGCTGAAGCTAACGTGGTCTACGGCTACAAGTTGCTTATTGAAGACTTTCGTTAAACCTTCTACTCTGATCACTTCTTCAGACATGCTAATCACCGCTAACTTTTTTGTTAATTTCTTCCAGTTTCTTTGAGGTTTCATCTATGGCTTTGATAATGTCGCTTAGGACTTCCTCAGAAAACTTTTCCTGTAACGTGCAGCTTAGCTTGAAGAAAGCCATAACCAGCCGCCTGACAGCTTCGCGGACCTCAACTGTCCTTTCTGGCGGTATCTTGAAAAGTAGGGTGTCAATAAAGGGCATGGGAAGGAAGCCGCCTTCTTCCCTGACCTTCTGCCTAATCTTTTTCTGCTCTTCATACAGCGATTTTCCGCGTTCTGTTAGCTCATAACGTTTCAACCCGTTTTCAACGGGCAACTCTCGAACATAACCATTATCCTGTAGCCAAGCAAGAAGAGGATAGATGGAGCCTGGACTGGGCTTCCAAAAGCCGCCTGTTTGATTTTCAATTTCGTTTATTATCTCTGAGCCAGACATGGGCCGTTGGTTTAGCGCTTCAAGCACGTGGTAGCGTATGAAGCCTTTTGGCACCATGGCAGTGTGGCGCATCCAATGCTTTATGGGTGGAGGAGGGAACATTATAATATCACCATTGACCTCAAATGTGATATCATCTGCGATATCAGAGGCGATATTTAAACTTATTGCACGCAAAATACAGAATAATACTTAAGTTATCACTGTACCAACTTTTTCGCCCTTAACTACCGCCAAAATATTCTCAGGTCTAAAGCCATTCACGACAACAAGCCGCATACGTCCGCGCTTCAAAACCTTAATGGCCTCGGGGTCAATAACCTGATGTATCCCAGCCTTGTGCTTATACTCAGCGAAAACGCTGGCTAAGTCGTCGAATGATAAGCGGTCAAGCTTAACGGCGTCCGCATGCTTTCGCGGGTCTTTATTGTAAACGCCTTCCTGATCAGTGCCTTTAACAAGCAAATCCGCCTTCACGAGCTCAGCAACCAGCGCGGCAACCGTGTCGGTGGTTATTCCCGGTTTTAAGCCGCCCATCACTACGACTTTCCTTTCGTTCAAGCATTCTACGACGGCATCAAGCGTTGTGGCCACTTGCCGGCAGCCTATGTCTCCGAGCGTTTTGAGGAAGAGCTGAGCAAAAAGTCGCGAAACGGATATAGCGATTTCATCCTGAGCTTGCTCGTTAAGTCCCAGTTTTTTTGCTATGGCGATGAATTCTCGAGCTAAAGCGCCGCCGCCAACCACCACGACGACATCGTTATCCTGCTCTTTTAGAGCGCGCACAATTTCGGCATAGTTACTTATCAGGTCAGTATTAACTGGTGACGCTACTACCGAGCCGCCTATTCGCAAAACGATACGCATAAGCTGCACCTTCCCTTCATAGTTTAATATGCCAAGTTATAATTCTTTAGGACAACATCATAAAAGGCTTACAAGCAAGTATGGAATACTTAAATCATTATTCTTCATCAATGTAGTGGATGGTGAATATTGGAAAACGAAACTAAAAACTTTCACTTCATGGAGTTAGATTGGCTAATCTATTTTCCTAAATATGGCAATAAAGGTAAATACCTCAACTATTATGTAGCATTCATAGACAGAAAAAAAGGAAATGCGCAAGAGGCGAAACTTGTTAAATTGAGTGAAATCGTGGAAAGCCCGGAATTTGAAAATACTTATCCCCATACAGTAGGCTTCTACAAAGGAGACGCAGGTGAAGGCGCAAAATTCAAGCCAGAATACTTAGAAATAAGAAAAATAAACAGTGTGGAAGAGTTCTGGCTGTTCTTAAACTCTTTGGACATATAAACGCCGCCGAGAAGCCCACCGCATTGTTTAAAGCCTATTTCTATGCTTGAACAATGCCATTGCGAGTACTATTGCAGCAATTGCCACCGCCACAGCGTAGCCAGCCTCAGCGGGTACGCCGCTGCTGCTTGAAGACGATGACGATGGCGAAGGCTGCAAGGGCACAGTAGAATTTACATAAGAGGAGGAAGGCAAAGGCTCAGCAGTAGGCGTTGCAGTCAACGGCGGATATGATGGAACGCTATTTGGCAGTAAAGGCTCGCCTATACCTGGTTCGCTTGAGGATATCTCGGCATCGTCAGAGTAGCCTCTGCTTTCCCAAAAGCCGAGAAAATCGTAGTCAACAAGCTCAATACGGGAGAGCTGATTTATCCATTTGTATCCCCATTTTCCCGGAACCACTAAGCGTAAAGCGTTAAGCGCTTCTCCGTCCTTCTCGTATGCTACGATTATGTCGTCGCGCATAACAGCGTCCAAACGCAGATCTGTGGAGTACCCGTCAGCAGCGTAGAAAGCAACTTTGACGGCTTCTGCCAGAGGTTGTGCGGCTTCCAGCAGAGTCCGCAGTTTTACTCCAACCCAATTGCCTTGTGCAACAACATGGCCTGGAAAATCTACACAGATTATGGCGGCGTTAACTGCGCTTTTTGGCATAGCGTCAAGTTCCGCGCGGCTTAGGTTAAGGGGATTAGCTACCAAGCCAGTTATGCTTAGCTGGACGTTAGTCGTGTTTTCCGCGAGGGCATAGCGCACATTAACCGAGACGGATACGGAACTTAGTATAATTATTAGCAGGGTGATAGGTATTGTAAAAGGTTTTTTCAAATTAATTCCAGCTTGTTTCTAAAGAAGAACATGGCATGCGTCATATTAAAGAGTGCTGCCAAATACGCTAGAAGCAACTTGAGGGGTTAAGTACCACAGCGTATTTGCCTAAACCTGCAAGTGTTTACGCTCATTATTTGATTAGCCTCTTTTTCATCAAGTTTATGCTTAAAACGAAAAGGGCAATTGCGACAATAGCAATCCATACTAAGTTAAGCAGCATGAAAACTTCAGTTCTGCCTAAAACTAATCCCCGGATAAGGTTCACCAAATGAGTTAGCGGTAGAAAAATTAGCGCTACTGCCTGTGCTATTGGAGGCAAATGTGAAAGCGGAAAGAAAGTTCCGCTAAGCAGAAACATCGGCGTTACAAGCAGAAACGCGGGATAGTTAAAGAAGTCTATATTGGGAGCGATTGCCGTAAAGCACATAGCCAGAGCTGCAAATAGCAAGCCGCCCAAAAGCGATATCAGAGGCACTAAAAGGACGAGCGGGCTTGAAACTAAACCAAAAGCCGCTATTACAACCAACACTGTTGTGGAGTTTATTGTAGCGCGGGTAGCGCCCCAGAACAGTTCACCAGCTACGACTTCTTCCACGCTTACGGGAGTGGCTATTATAGCGTCGAAGGTTTTCTGAAAGTACATGCGCACAAAAGAGGCATAGGTGCACTCGAAGAAGCTACCATACATGACGGAGATGGCTACTAAGGCAGGAGCAATGAAGTTGATGTATGATACTCCCTCGATGGGCTGAATAAAGCCGCCTAGACCTAAGCCTAAGGCGACCAGATATAGGATTGGCTCTAAAAGTGAAGGAAAAAAGTTGACTTTTATGGTTTTCATGAACACATCAAAGTTTCGTTGCCAAACCTTCCACACCCGATAAGTTAATTTTGGCAAAGCAAACTTTACCGGAGAATCAGTTGTCTTCGTCAATCTCTAAGCCTCCGCCCAGTCAATTTAAGAAAAACGTCTTCTAAGTTGGCGTTTCGAATCGTAACGTTTGTTAGCGAGTTTTTTTCGAGAAAGCGCTCGAAAACGCCGTGCGGCTGCATGGTGAAAACATGAATGCGATCACTAAAGGTTTCAAAACTTGCCTCTGGGAACTCTGCCTTAAGCGTTTGCAAAAGTTTCTCATCGCGGTCTATTTCCAGCACCTCTGCGCCCACATACCGCCGGATCAATTCTGATGGGCTGCCTTGCTCAATTATTTTGCCGTTATCCATAAGCAGAACTCTATCACAAAGCGTAGCCGCCTCTTCCATGTAATGCGTTGTTAATATTACCGTAACGCCGCGTTTTCTCAAGCTACGCACTTCATCCCAGACTATATGACGCGCTTGTGGATCCAGCCCCGTAGTTGGTTCATCAAGAAGCAAAATTTGCGGTTCATTAATCAGAGCTCTGGCTAAAATGAGGCGCCGTTTCATGCCAGTGGACAATTCTGAGATGGGCACATTCTGTTTTTCCTCTAACTGGAAAAATTTCAGAAGGTTTCTAGCACGTTTTGTAGCTTCAGCTTTTGGGATGTCAAAGTAGCGGGCGTAAACCTGAAGATTTTTTATAACTGTGAAATCGGGATCCAAGTTGTCCTCTTGAGGTGCCACGCCGACTATTCGCTTTATTTCGCGTGCTTGCGTAGAAACATTTAGCCCTGCCACGTATAGTTCGCCTTCTGTTAAGGGCAAAAAACAGTGAATCATCCGTACGGTTGTTGTTTTTCCAGCGCCGTTGGGACCCAAAAAACCTACACACTCACCTTTGTAGACTTCAAAGTTTATATGGTCCACTGCTGTGAAGTTACCGAATTTCTTGGTTAAGCTGCGGGCTTTTATGAGGACTTCGGAGGAAAACATGTGCCTTTCAGAGTTTATCACAGCAAACAATAACTTAAAATTAGCTCTTTGAAGTTCAAGGGGAAAAGTGCGCAAGTGGGCGGGACAGGCATTCACAGCAGCATTGTTACTCTTCAGGCTTTATTCGTTTTCCGCATTCATGACAGAAAACCGCACCGCTCGGGTTTTTCGCGCCACAGCCAGGGCAATCCACGGGTTCTTTTTGAAGTGACTTCTTAATGTTTTTGCTTGCAGTTTGAAAGGCAATACTTATTTCCTTAGCTGCGACGGCGAACGCCTTCTCTAGCTCTTAGCTCATCTTCTCAAGTGCTTCCCTCAATTCATCTGAGACCGCCGACGACACTGTTTCCACATCCTTAATTGCTTTGGTGCCGCATTTTGGGCAAAAATTAGCATCTTTTGGAATCTTTTCGCCGCAATTCGAGCAATAAACCATAAACACTCACACATCTATCAAATGTGGATCTGGAGATTTAACTGTATCGGCGGGAAGTCCCCTTGCGAAAGCTGGGGGATGAGAGCTGAAAGATATTTATAGTTTCCAAGAAAATTTAGTAACTATGAAATATAATCTCGATAGGGGCGCTCATTCAGTTTATGCTCTTCAATATCACCTGGTTCAAGTGGTGAAGTATCGCAGGCAAGTGTTTGAAAATGAGAAGATTGTGGATTTCCTGAAACAGAAAGTGAGGGAAATAAGTGAAAGCTTTGATGTGGAAGTTCTAAACATTGAGTGCGATAAAGACCATTTCTACATGATTTTCAAGGCAAAACCTACTTTGAATATACCAAAATACGTCAACGCAATAAAAACCATAACATCAAGGGAAATTCAAAGAAACTTTCCAGAAGTAAAAGAAAAGCTGTGGAAGGGAGTTTTTTGGTCTCCATCATACTTTCTTGCCACGACGGGACAGGTAACCCTTGACGTTCTAAAGAAGTATGTTGAGGGACAAGCGGATGCTTAGTTATAAGTTCAGACTTTATCCAAAGAAAATACAAGAAGAAAGATTGTTGGAGAACTTGGAGTTATGCAGACAAACTTATAATTACTTTTTAGCTCATTGGAGCGGAAAAAATAAGATACCAAGCAGAATGGAGCTTCAAGCCCAATTGCCTAAGCTGAAAGTTGAAAAAACTGAGTTGAACAAAGTTTACTCAAAAGTCTTACAGATGGTTCTCTATCAGCTATATTCAAACTTGAAGGCTTTATCACAACTGAAGAAGAATGGTAAAAAAGCGGGACGACTGAGGTTCAAGGGTAAAGGATGGTATAAAACTTTCGTCTACAACCAAAGTGGATTCAAGCTTATAAAGACTGGGAAAAGGTTTGATATACTACGTCTATCTAAAATTGGAGACATACCCATAAGGGTTCACAGGGCTGTTGAGGGGAAAATAAAGCAAGTCATCATCAAGAAGCATAATTCTGGGAAGTGGTTTGCCTGCGTATGCGTTGAAAAAGAAATGAACGTAACTCGAAGAGAGCCTAAGAGGGCTGTGGGCATAGATGTTGGGATAAAACACTTCCTCACCGATAGCGATGGAAGACAGATTGAGAACCCAAGGTTCTATGAGAGAACACTTGAGAGGATAAGGGTTCTCCATAGAAATCTGTCGAGGAAGAGAAAGGGTTCAAGGAACAGGGAGAAGGCAAGGATAAAACTTGCAAAAGCTTACGAGAAACTTGTAAACCAGAGAGGCGACTTCCTGCATAAACTTTCAAGATTCTACGTGAACAATTATGATGTCATCAGCGTTGAAAACTTAAACATAACAGGCATGGTTAGAAACCATAACTTAGCCCAAAAAATACTCGACGCCTCTTGGAGTAAATTCCTTCAGATGTTGTCCTACAAAGCTGAAAATGCTGGTGGAACATTTCTGAAGGTAAATCCAAGAGGAACAAGTCGGGAGTATAAACACGGCAAACTTGACCGTGACTATAACGCTTCGCTCAACATTTTAGAGCGAGGTTTAGCGGGGTTGGGACGACCCTTTGAGCCTGTGGAGATAAAGCCTCTACCCGTAGTTATACGGGCAAGCGTTATCGTTGAAGCAGGAAGCCCCTTCCGATAGGGAGGGGTAGTTCACCGGCACTTAATTCGGGGTTAATTCTGAAAAATCTTTTAATAGCTTCTTGCCGCTGACAAATAAGCCGAAAAGAAAAAGGAGACAGCGACAATAGATAAAAGCAAAACCACAAAATTGCTGTCAACAGCGGTTATTTCTCAACTGATACGCAGATTTTTTATATGTAAAAACTTGTCAACTAAATGAGGGTATAGATATGCCAGAGAAAGATGAGCAGAAAAAAGAGCGCTCGAAGATTTCATTGCGAATAGGCGAAGTTCAAATTGAAATGGAAGGAACACCTGACGAAATCGAAAAGCTAATGGGCAAAGGCCTACTCGAGTTCACAAAAGAAATACAGGAACAAAAAAAGCTCTTAGCACCTTCAACCTCGATTACACAAGTTCCACCTAAAGCTCCAGAAACCACCATGAAAACCGCGGAAAGCACGCCAAAAGAGAAAACAATAACGCCTGCCGCGAAACCTTCAACCGAAGTTTCTGCCCCATCGCAATCCGCCCTCGCAATAGGAAAGACACCTGATAAAAAGCTGCAAAAGAAGACTTTCAGTAAAACAATAGTAATTGCGTTGGGATTGATATGCATTGTTCTTGCAGCTGGCTTAATTGGTTCAATCGTAGTTTACATGCCAATGGTAAGCTCTTTGGAAGCTCAAATAATAGAAAAAGACAGCACAATTTTGTCCCTGAACTCGCAAATTTTATCCTTAAACTCGCAAATCGCCTCCTTAAACTCGCAGGTGTTATCTCTTCAAGAAAGCCTCAACCAAACCAACACAAACATAGCGACTCTGCAAACAGCAATATCGGCCTACCGCAGCATAGTTTACCTTAACGAGTCACAGTATCTATTTTCAGCTCGAACTATAACTCAAGAAGCAAACACAACCACCGTCGTTTATGAGGGAGAATTGGTTTACGCTGGTTACATTTCTGTTGGCGTTGAATCAAACAGTGCAACAACATACGTTCGAGTAGTTTATTCCTACGCTGAAGTTAACTACGACCAAAGTGTAACTGTAGGCACAAATGGTGCAGCAGCATTTCCAGTGCTACCTGGACCCATCCAGATTACAGTAGGTAACACAGAAGCCAATAATTCAGTTACTGCAACTTTAACAGCACGCTATCGTTACTAATTTGCTCGTAAGTGCTCTCTTGCTAATTACTGACAAACGATTCACCAATTACAGCTTGCTAACATTAACCGAGTTTCTAGTAGAACCAAATAGTTTCCATCAGCGCCCTCAAAGGGCAGCGGAAGCGCATAGCCACCAGTTAACGGAAAGGTATATTTAAACGAAAAACATGGATAGTTCTAAATCAATAGCTAATTTAAGGAGAAAGGTATGGTGGCACAAGAAGACTTTAACCAACTGATGAAAGAAAGCCGAGATGAATTGGTAAATCTGAGAGCACAATTGCAAAATTTAATGGTTAAGTTTGGTTTACGTGCATTAAAAACATATCAAGCAGCAAGAACCGAGCCTCTTCGACCAACAGAAGTTAATTCGTTGATCAAATATGAATTAGACAACATAATCCAAGATCTATCTGAACCAAGAAACATAGAGGCAATAATCACTCAAACCACACAAGAATGGACAAAACAACAAGAAGCAAAACAAAAGAAACAATAACAAACACACCTAACCAAGCAAATCAGCAGACTTAAAAATTTCGTTTCGCCATTTCCGCTCCCAACTCGCCCAGCCCGTCTTTACAAGGCATTCTCTCAAACGAGGTTTTTCAGCAACCCACTTCAACATAGCCCAAAATCTTTTCTTGTCAGTCAACACTTCTTCTGGGACGCCAACTTCACTGCACCATCGCACATAACCTCGTTCAACCATGTGATGAAGTTCACCTGTATCTTCCACTTTTTCAACTTTAAATCCACGATTTTGCAAGTACTTACACACGCCTGAAAGGACATAAGCTGTGGATACCTTGAAACGAGTTTCTTCATCAGGACGCATAACTTCAATTATCTCGCTGGCGATTTTCACGGCATCTTGCAGATACCTTTTATTTTTAAAATTTGGTTGTTGAAAAGATGATGTAGAAATCCGACGTTCCATGTACCTTCGGTCTGGGGGCTTAAGCGCCCCGATTACAACACCTAAGAGAAGCTCGCTCCAGCCTGCAGCATCTATTAAAATCTCTTTTTGAAGTAAGAAGTGATCCAGCGTCAAGGCGGCTCACCTGCTTATACGGCAAGTGATAATAAAGCGGAAGCCACGTATAAATGAATTCTAAGCTCAAGCGAATACCATTAAAGAAAAACTTAAAAATAAACAAGAAGTAAATGTTTACATCTAATTATATAACCCTTTGAGGAATGAAATTTGAAAGGCCAAACTATCTGGATATCAGGCTTCTTAACCTTTCTGGCAGGATTGTCTGCAGTGCACGCGATAGTTCTGTGGGCGGATGTAGGGCTGACCGGTGTCTTTCAGCCGTTCTTGAGCAGCGGTATAAGACTGGGAATCCCTGTATGGCTGTACCTCTTAATCACTATAATTGCAACGTTGGCTCTCCTTGGAGCAACTACTCACTTAATAATAAGCGAGCTATCAACTAAGAAATTGCTTGCCCAGATGGATGCAAGAATGAACAATGTAGAAAGCACACAAAAGGTACAACAACAGTTTCTGGAAAGCTTGCAGGCAAGAGTTTTCCTAGTTGACGAAAGCTTGAACAGCATGAGAAAAGACGTTTCGAAAGCTTTTAGTAAACAAGAAGAGATGCTCAAGCAGGCGCATGAGGATTTGGCTAAAAAGTTTGACGGTGATTTAGCGGCTGTAAAAGCAAGTATAACACGGCAGTTTACTGAGCAAAGTGAAGAGATGAAAAAGATTAACATGAACTTAACTAACATGTTTACTAAAAACTTGGCTGATGCTAAAAGTGAATTAGCGGGGCAGCTTGCAAGAATCGAAAACGTCATGGATAGACATGAAGAGAGAAACAAGAAAACAGAAAAAGCCATTCTAAACCAAGAAGACAAGATAGGAGAAGTAAAATCGAAGATAGAACGGTTGGAAGCAGAGTTCGTTGGGCCCAAACCCCAGTTGGCAAGTCAAAACAGCATAGAAGACGTTAGAGGCATAGGGGAGAGCACAGGAAAAGACTTGCGAGCGATAGGAATAACGACGGTAGGCGAATTGGTTACGACTGACCCATCATTAATTGCAGCGAAAACAGGCATGTCTGAGAAAATAATAGAGAAGCTACAAGGAAGAGCGCAGCTTGCGATGGTTCCAGGCATAAAGGAGAAAGACTTAATTTTGTTGGAAGAAGCAGGCGTTACGAATAGGCGAGAGTTGGCGGCGCAAGATCCCTTTGAACTCGGCAAGAAAATAAATTTGATTGCCAAGTCTTATGTTGCGGAAGGAAAGATGACTGAGGCTGACAAGCCGACATTGGAAGCAATAGATTCTTGGATAAGATTCGCAAAAACCTAAGTTTAAGCATAGCCGTATCAAAAACACAATTTTCCTTCTTTTTCGTTGGCAAAATCGCGCTTACTTTAGTTGTAAGGCTTTAAGACAGAAAAACTTAAGCCCTCTGTGGACTTATGTTTAACATAAGGCGAAAACAGGTGCAGGTAAACACTGAAAGCGATGATGCACTTGCTTTTGTTATCGCGTTCATTTTTGTAACAGCGAACTTTTTTGCGGTGAGTTCAACTTTAAACGTAACTGAGAAAACGGGTTACCAGCGTCTTTTCGCTTTTAACTTTGCACACTTTTGGGATAATAAACGCATGTATCTTGGCGGTTATGGTCGTCCCGCTTCGCCAGTCTGGAAAGGTAAATGCAATAACGCAAAAGGAAGGAAGAACTGATTGTGAACGAGAAAAAAGTATTGCTAAGCATACTTAGGGAGATGTGGCAGCAGGGTGATTCGCCTTTGCACCGCATATACTCCTCTTGGGAAGAACTGGAGCGACATGTAGAAGTTAAAACGGCAAGAGCAAAACGAAACGAAAAGTTCACGGTGCAGCGATGCCCAAATTGTGGAGTGAAGCAGAAAGTAACGAAGCCGTTGGAAGAACTTTTTCCTTATCAAACCTGCAAAGCGTGCAGACAAGTGTTTTACGTTAACAGAGATTTGACGGTGCGGAGCTTAACGGCGGATGAAAAAGAAGCCATGCCTGCTGCGTGGGTGCATGTCGTCGAGGACTTGAGCAGAAAAAAGCTTGCAATAGTTTTCAAGTTAGAATAAGCCGCTTTTGCAGCTACAAGCTTAGTGGGCTTTGACGTTAACGCCTTTTTTCTCCTTGCTCCTCCAACATGGCTATTTCTTTTCTTAGGAGGTGATCCGGCCGCAGGTTCCCCTACGGCCACCTTGTTACGACTTTTCCCCCCTTACGAAACTCAGATTCGACGCAGCCAATAGAGACCGCGCCTCACCCAAGAATCGCTCGGGTGGAACGACGGGCGGTGTGTGCAAGGAGCAGGGACGTATTCACCGCGCGCTAGTGACACGCGATTACTAGGGATTCCATGTTCACGAGGGTGGGTTGCAACCCTCGATCCCAACTACGGCAGGCTTTCGGGATTGCCTCCCCCTTTCGAGGTTGGAACCCATTGTACCTGCCATTGCAGCTCGCGTGTGGCCCGGGAGATTCGGGGCATACTGACCTGCCGTGG
>Ga0315298_1007754_pt1 | contig 13971 bp, 13 predicted proteins | sample WHS_1_MG_FD_203077 | JGI IMG/M metagenome (GOLD analysis project Ga0315298, IMG submission 203077) | Extremophilic microbial mat communities from Washburn Hot Springs, YNP, Wyoming, USA - WHS_1_MG | ecosystem: Environmental > Aquatic > Thermal springs > Hot (42-90C) | place: USA: Wyoming...
TGCTGGCCGTCTCCAGAGCATTGTCCATGCCCCCAAGGATACCACTGATGTCAACACACAGTCGACCTAACTGCTGGATGCTACCTCGCCAACTGATGGAACTGTGAACAGTTGCCGTGAGGAGACTGTTGAATAGCAGGACAGCCCTACAACATGTAGTGCCTGATAGCTTTGTTGCCCTACTACTGCTTGTGGTGGCGCCGCGTTATTCAACACTCTCCCGTGAGACGTGAGGTATGATTCGTGGTACATGGTGCACGGGCAATTCGAATGTGGTACACTCGTTGGGCGTGAGAGGCAAGGCGACGAAGGCCTTGCGGGGCATGGGATTCCGGCGAAGGCTGGAATGACGGGAATTCCCTACGAGGCCTGCATTCCGGTTTTCGCCGGAGTGACGGGACTGCGCAGCACGTACTCACGAATCACGTATTAGGCGGGGAAGGACGATACGGATGGACCCTGAAGAATACAACCTCATGTTTCGGGTGGAGGACTTCCACTGGTGGTACGTCGGCATGCGGCGCATCACCACGGGTCTCTTGCGAAGGGATGTCGAGTCCCCTCGTCAGATGCGGATCCTCGACGCTGGCTGCGGCACAGGCGGTATGCTGACGGCACTGAAGGAATTCGGTCTGGTGGTAGGGGTCGACGTTGCCGAAGAGGCGGTGAATCTTTGCCAGCGCCGGCACTGTGACTTTCTTGTGCGTGGTTCAATCACCGATTTGCCCTTTGCTTCAGGCTCATTCGACCTTATCACATCGTTCGATGTGATCTACCATCTGGCTGTGGAGAACGACCTCCAGGCGCTCCGCGAGTTTCACCGCCTGCTGGCGCCCGGCGGCTCGCTGCTGATCAGGGTGCCGGCCTATGACTTTTTGCGTGGCCGACACGATGTGGTCGTGCACACGAGACAGCGCTACACGAAGAAGCTGCTGAGGCAGAAGCTGGAGAATGCCGGCTTCACCATCACGCGGCTGACCTACGCCAACTGCCTTCTCTTCGTGCCTGCGGCGCTTAAGCGGTTCGCCGAAAATGTGCTGACGCCGAAGGCCAAGCCACGCTCAGACATCTATCCGCCGTCGCCCTGGCTGAACAGCCTGCTCGCCGGCATCCTTTCGCTGGAGGCCGGCGTAATCCAAGGCGTTCCTCTGCCATTTGGCCTTTCGGTGATTGGCCTCGCCCGTAAACGGGAGGGCCTGTGCTGATGACGCTCGAGATCGCCATCCGAGAAGCTACTAATGAGGATCTGGCGGTGCTCGTGCCACTCTATGCCGCTCTTGATCTGGTGGGCGAACGGGCCCTTTCCGTCGAAAGGGCTCGGGAGATCCTTGGGCGGATCCGGAGCTATCCTCACTACCGGGTCTTTGTCGCCACGATGGCGGGCCGAATTGTCGGAGCGTTTTCTCTGCTGGTTATGGACACCTTCGCCCACACTGGGGCCACAGCGGGGATCGTGGAAGACGTCGTGGTGGACGGACCTTGGCGCAGAAAGGGGATCGGAAAACAGATGATGTACTTCGCCATGGACTACTGCCGCGAGATCGGCTGCCACAAGATGGTACTCTCCAGCAACATGAAGCGCGAGGGCGCCCATCGCTTCTACGAGTCGTTAGGGTTCGAGAAGTACGGCTATAGCTTCGCGGTGTCGCTCCAACAGCAACCGTAGATTCGGGTTGCGGTCAAGATGCTACTCCCCGGCCCAACCGATCGCCGCGCAGTCAAGCAGGGCGCGGAACGCATCAGGGCGGTCGCCCCAGGCTTCGGCCGCCGCAACCATGGCATCGAGGGTAGTCTGATCGGCCCAGCCTTGAGCTGTCGACACGTCGACCGTAGCTGGCCCGCGCAGTACTTCGACGAGCACCTTGACATAAGCACGAATAACCTCGGGGTTCCCCTGATACTCGGCAAAGGCAAACCCTTCGCTGCGAGCGAAGCCTGCCTCTAGCAAGAGCCGGCGCTGGTGTCTGGCGTAGTAGGGGCTACCGCCGTTATGCTCCCGAATGCGGAGAAGCAACTCGCTCGTTTCCCTTAGAAGCGGGGTCGAGGGTTCCCATAGTCCGCTACCGTAGTCGGGATCTCGCACACCGATCAATCCGCCGGGCTTGAGCACCCGGCGCATCTCCCGCAAGGCTTGCAACGGGTCCCGAAGATGCTCTAGAACGTTGTGCGCGAAGACGGCATCGAAGGTGGCATCTGGGAATCGGAGGCGATAGATGTCGCCTACCTCGAAACGAAGGTTGTCCAAGCCTCGCTCTGCGGCTAGAGATCGCGCCCGCTCGATCTGCTCTGGTTCTAGGTCAATGCCGGTCACCGTGCCCGGTTCGACAACCTCAGCCAGTCCGGCAGTGATCGTTCCCGGGCCGCACCCGCAGTCTAGAACGCTCATGCCCGGTCGCAGGTGTGGCAAGAAGAAGCTGGCTCGGTTGGCCGCGGTTCGTGCCGTGTGCCAGGCGTGGGCGCTCGCGCCATAGCCCACGCTATAAAGTTCGCGGTGTGGCGAGGCATCGCGTTGCTGGTTATGTATGCCTTTGCTCATGCCTGCAATCGCTCCTCTCAGAACAAACTGCGCACGATGAGCAGGAAACCTAGAAGCATGAGGGGCACACCCACCACTAGCCCGATGCCTGTCAGGCTTAGCAGCACGCCGATTACCAGACATACGATGCCTAGCACCATGCCAATCAATCGCCCCGTCAACTGAATGGTCAGGCCGATAAGACGTGAGAGGACCCTGAGCGGCCAAAACAAGACTGCCATACGGATTCTCTTCCCCCTTTCCCGCCTCGCGGCACGCCTTCTAACCGCTTCTGCCGGCAAGCCCAATGGTCACCGATCATTATTGATTATACTACCGTTTAAGCGGTTGGAATATATCGAAACGCACCGCTTGAGTGCCTGGCGACGGTTTCAGTCCGTCACAGAGAGGGACACAGGAAAGGGGCAGCAGCGTATCTTGGGTTCTTGGATGTAGACAGTGACAGACCGGGGACAACCTGCTATATTCCAATTGGTGGTCATATGACCGCACATGTTACATAACCTATCAAATCAAAGGCCTCGTTGCTGGTCATAATCAGGGGCAGAATTCCAGCAAGGGGGCACCAGGTGAACCTTAGGAGACCTCATACGAGTTAGGGAGGCAAAATGGCACCTGAATCTACGTCAATACCGGCGCTTGGATTTCAGCCGTTGACCCCGGAACGATGGCCCGACCTCGAGACGCTCTTTGGCGCAAGCGGAGCGGATGACGGCTGCTGGTGCATGTGGTGGCGACTGACGCGCGCCGAGTTCCAAAAGCGGAAGGGCGAAGGAAATAAGCAAGCGATGAAGCAGATCGTCGACTCGGGCGAGGTGCCTGGCATCCTGGCTTATAGCGGTACGCAGCCCATTGCCTGGTGTTCCATTGGCCCGCGCGAAGCCTTTCCAGCCCTGCAGCGGTCTCGTAGATTGAGGAGGGCTGACAACGAGGCTGTCTGGTCTGTCGTCTGTTTCTACGTGGCCGAAGCGTTCAGACGCAAAGAGATCATGCTGCCTCTCTTGCGGGCCGCCGTAGAGCATGCCCGAGCACACGACGCGACGATCGTCGAAGGATACCCGGTGGAGCCGGCGAGAGTGAAGACGCCCGGGTCCGGCTACATGGGCCTGATGCCCGCTTTCCAGCAGCTAGGATTTGTGGAAGTACTCCGGCGATCGGAGGGCCAGGCGATCATGCGGCTCTGGCTTTGAATTGTGGCCGGAGAGTATCGCCTAGCATGCCGAGCGCTTGGCACGGATCTTGCCCGAGGGGCGATACTTGATCCACTGGAACCCGCCATTCCTGCGGATCAGGATTTCGACCCTGAGGCATCCGGTGCGCTTGCAGCAGAACGCGCTGGCCAAGGCGCTCTTTGCTGGAATTAGCAGTAGCTACGATCGCTGGGCTGAAGTTTTCTCGCTCTTTCAGTACCGGTATTGGCGAGCCTCACTGTTGGCTGGCTTGCGACCGCAGCCAGGGGAGCGCATCCTCGATGTGAGCACGGGCACGGGAGCCGTGGCGCTGGACTTGGCGGGAAAGGGCTGTCTCGTCGTCGGCCTAGACCTCAGCCGCGACATGCTTCGTGAAGCGTTGCGGCGATTGGGCAGCGGCTGCCCAGTTCATCTTACCGCTTCGCGCCTAGCGCTCGTCGAAGGACGAGCGGAGGACCTGCCGTTTCCCAATGCTGCCTTCGATGCCGTCACCTTCACCTTCCTCTTACGGTACGTCGCCGATCCTCTGCAGCCGATGAGAGAGATCTCCCGCGTCCTCCGCGTTGGAGGGCGAGTGGCGATGCTCGAGTTTGCTATCCCGCGATTCCCGGTCACCTGCGTGTTGTGGTCGTTCTACGTTTCCACGCTGCTGCCCGTTCTCACGCGTTTGGTGTCGCCGGCCTGGGGGGAAGTGGGGGCGTTCCTCGGTGGCAGCATCGACGAGTTCTACCGGCGCTACCCATTGGCGGACCTGACCGCGGACTGGCAAGAAGCCGGTTTTCGCAACGTCCGTTTTCGTCATCTTTCAGCCGGCGGCGCTCTTGTGGTCTTCGCAGAGAAGGGTTGAGCATATGACAACCAAGCCATCCGGTAGTCCGCAGTGCGAGGGCCTACCTCCCCTTCCACTGGCGGGGATGACTCCCCGCGCTACGGATCGCCTGCGAGCGGGAACAAGCCACCGCACTAGATTGTGGGATAGGCTCAAGGTGAAAGAGACATAGGAGGAATCCAGTGCAACGTGCGTTCTATCTCCTTGCCCCCGGTGGCTGGCGCGACTATGCCAATTTGCTACACGCTCCCTACACCGTTTGGCATCTAAGCTACGTGGTGCTCGGCGCGGCGCTAGTGCCCGACCCGGACTATGGTCTGATGGTCTGGACGCTGCTGGCTTTCCTGCTGGCAATGGGTGTTGGCGCTCATATCTTCGACGAACTGCATGATCGCCCGCTGCGCACCACAATCCCCAGCTTCACGCTCTGGGGCATCGGCCTCGTTGCCGTTGCTCTGGCTGTCCTGATCGGGCTCATTGTTGGCCTGGCCGCGACGCCTTTGATATTGCCTCTAATCGCCATTGGGGCGCTTCTCGTCTTCGCCTACAACCTGGAATGGGGGCCATTTCACCACGATCTGGTCTTTGCGTTCGCCTGGGGTGCTTTTCCGGTGCTTACTTCCTACATCGCTCAAACTGGGACCCTCAGCGCTACGAGTGTTTTGGCGGCCGTCATCGCCGCCGCTTTGAGCTCCGTCCAGCGCACGCTTTCCACTCGCGTACGGCATCTCCGGCGTAACGTCATCGGCGTCAGCGGTCATCTCGTCGAGTTCACAGGTGACGATACCACTCTCACCATCGAGTGGTTGCTACAAGACCACGAGCGGGTCCTGCTGCTGTTGTCGCTGGTCGTGCCAGCGGTGTCGGTTGTCGTGTTGCTGAAATGAGGAACCAGGAGCAGCCTTGAGCACCTATGACGCACTAATTGTCGGCGCCGGACCTGCGGGGGCAGGTGCTGCGGCGCTGCTGGCGGAAGGAGGAGCGCGGGTCTTGCTCTTGGAAAAGGAGCGCTTTCCCCGCTACAAGGCCTGCGGAGGCGGTCTGGATGGCCTGGCCGCTAGGGCGCTAGAGAGCATGGGCATCGACCTAGAGGCGGTGCAAGAAGATGCACCGACCGAGCTCCGCATCACCAAAGGAGGATGCCATCCCGCCACATACCGGTTTGACAAACCGCTAGCAATCACCACCATGCGCTCGGAACTCGACAGACTTATCGCTCACGCTGCGGCGGCGCGAGGTGCCGAATTTCACGATGGTGAGCGAGTCAGGTCCGTGTCCGATGACGGCCTGGGAATCACGGTCGCCACTGACAGGGGTTCCTACCGAGGACGCGTGCTCATCGGCGCCGACGGAGCATACAGTCTAACCGCGCGTCTCTTTCAACTGAATCGCAACCCGGTTCGATACGTACTTACCTCGGCCGAGATCGCACCTCCTACACAAGTGCAGGAATCATGGGTGGGACGCGCCCAGATCGACATTTCCGTCTGGCCATTGGGATATGGCTGGGTTTTCCCCAAGCGTGACCATCTCAGCATCGGCATTGGGGTACCGCTGCGGATGGCCAAGCGATTGCGCCAGTACTACGATCAGTTCCGACGCCATACCGGCCTGGCGGAAGCCAAGGTGCTGCTGCAGCGCTCCCACATGCTTGCATTTCGGTGGAAGCAAGCGCCACTCGCCACCGGCCGGGTTCTGCTGGTTGGCGACGCTGCCGGCCTTGTCGATCCAAACACTGGAGGCGGGATTGCATGGGGACTGCGCTCGGCACAGTATGCGGCTTCGTCAGTTCTCGGCTATCTGGGTGGGGAAGCGAGCGACCTGAGTGGCTATTCGAGGCTCATTGACCAGGGAGTGGAACCCGAGTTTCGCGCTGCTCGAATTCTGCGTAATGGCATCGTCCTCCGGTTCATTCTCACCCGCGGCCGCGCCACGAGGCACAAGAGGCTATGGAGCGAGGTCGTGCGGGTGATCCAAGGCGATGAGCAATATCGCGAATGGTTCAGGCGCGCCCGATTGGCGCGGCTACTCACCTTCACCGCGGCCATTCCCTTATGAGCCCGGTTGTCAGCTGCTGAGCGGCCCCTAGCATTCTCCGATCCAACCACCGCCTCTCGATAGGACCAAAGCTAGACTCTAGTGGAGCCCAGGCGAGGGATACGCAGGGCTCTGCCGTGTCAAGATGCCCACGGATCTCCAATGTATGCCAGCCGATTGCCAATTCGCGCTCGACGCTTGGTCCAGAGCGAACGCCATCGATACGCGTCTCCAAGAAAGGATGCCGCTACCAGAGCCGCCGTGATGCGCACGACAGGCCGTCGAGCAGGCCAACGCCTTGCGGTTGCTGTGGAAGCGCCTTCGAAACCAGGCATCTCGCCAAATCCGGCACTTGGGAGTGGCGGCTACACTCTCTTATGATCAAGCCCCGCCGTGGTGTGTCTGCGTTCAGCGTCGAGTCGGGGTCATGCCAGGCTATGTTAGCATCGCAGTCCTTGGAGACTCAAGGCTCGTACGGCGCAGTTGTCTGATCTGTCACATCTGTGGTATGAAGTGGTTTACTGCCACCGGCACCTGCCGATGTTAGGATCATAGCCGACTACAAGGACCGGCGCGCTGAGTAATCAGGGCCAAATCGGGTCCGAAGGAGGAGAGAGGAGATGTATTGGGACTGTTCGGGACAAAGAAAAAGGGGGAGGAACATGAAAAAGCTAGCGCTTATCGGTATCTTTGCGATCCTTCTAGCCATGGTCCCGCTCTATCCGGCAGCGGCGGATACGCCACTCGACTTTCCTATCCCCAATGGCTACTTCTACAAACAGGCCAATGGGCAGGGCGGTGCTGGAGACACCGGCTTTGCGGTGACCGACGAAGGCGGAATCCCCTTCTGGACCTGGTTCCAGGCCTATGGCGGCGTGCCCAACGTGGGCTATCCGGTCTCCCAGCGTTTCGTCTGGAAGAACTTCACCGTCCAAGCCTTTCAGAAAGTGGTCTTCCAGTGGCGGCCGGATACCAACAGCGTGGCCTTTGTCAACGTCTTTGACGAGCTCTCCGCGGCCGGCAAGGACGATTGGCTGCTATCCGTTCGCTCGGTACCCAAGTCGGCTGATTGGTCGTCGGATCAAGGTAAGAGCTGGGACCAAGTGGTCCAGAACCACTTTGCGCTGCTCGATCAGAACTCGGCGATCAAGCAGGTGTACTTCAGCGTGTCCGACCCGGTGGCGATGAACGGTCTGCCGATGGCAGCGCAGGATTTCGGCACGGCGTTTGTCATCCGCGCCCAACGGAAGGTCTTCCAGCAGTGGAAGCAGGCTATGCCTTGGGCCCAAGCGGGAGAAGTGACAGTGGCCAACGGTGGCGACGTCGGCAAGGAAGCAGGGCTTTACCCGCCTGAGGCGATCGTGCCGACGACGTGGCCGCCTTCTGCCTCACCGAGCACCTGCCCCGGCGCACCGACGGTTTCATCCTTCGGCGCTTCGCCAAACACAATCATTGCCGGCAGTACCACCACGCTAAGCTGGGGCGCGGTGTCCAACGCCACATCGGTGACCATTGACAACGGCATCGGCGGCGTAGCTACGCCTGGCTCAGTCTCGGTATCCCCGGCGTCCACCACCACATACAGGCTGACGGCTTCCGGCTGTGGCGGCACAGTCACCGCCGAAACGACAGTCGTCGTCGTCAATGTCGTAGTGACGGTACCAACGCCCACCCAGGCGTCGCCGGTGAATGGCGCGGTTCTGAGAGTCTACCCCCGCGTGGCGACTTTCACGTGGAACCCGGTCAGCGTGCCTGGGGGCGTCACCTACGGCATCGAGATCCAGATCAACACCGGCTCTTGGCAGCCTTTCGCGAACGCGAGCGGCCTAGCCAACCCCACCTACAACATGTCAGGCTTCTCGGGGGACAATCAGGGCCGCTGGCGAATCTGGGCGACCAGCCCGACCTACGGCGACAGCGCCAAGAGTGACTGGTGGGGCTTCCGGTTCAACACTAGTGCCGCGCAGTATAGCGCCACCTGGATGAACGACGACGCCAACACAAGCGGGATCACCAAAATCATTATCACCAATGCTGGCCAGACCTTGAACGTTCATCCCTATGGTAAGTGCAGCCCGATCGATTGTGACTGGGGCACAAAGAGCGTCGCCTTCAGCGGCGAGCCGGTCAACATTCTGTTTGACTTTGGTGGCGGGCTGACCCACAACCTAACGATCACCCTTGACGACGACGCCGGCACTAAGCTAAAGGTCGTGGATGTCGGCTCGGCCAGCGGCATCCGTGGCTACTACTTCCACCGCACATAAGGCGGCAGTCGTGACGCCAGGTAGGGGCGGGCCAATGGCTCGCCCCTACCTGTGGTCTAGCCGCGCGAAGGGCCTAGCTGCCGGAAAACGCAACTGGCCTGGGCAGGTGTTGGCCGGCGTATACTGCTCTGATGCTGGAGATTAGCTGCGAGCTGGCGGCGCGTTTGGGGATGAAACCATAGGCGCCGATCTTCTCTGCCGTGGCGATGTTTTCCTCATCGTCGTATTGGGTGAGCATAAGTACCTTGGTGTCCGGGCACTCCTTGCAGATGCGCTCGGTCGCTTGAAGGCCGTTCATTACCGGCATGACGATGTCCATAATCACCACGTCCGGGTTGAGTTGGGTGGCTTTCTCCAAACCGTCCTTCCCATCCACAGCTTCGCCGACCACTTCCATATCCTTCTGCAGTCTGAGCACGGCGTGGATGCCGTCTCTGACCACTGTGTGGTCGTCCACGATGAGCACCCTGATCCGTTGGTTGGCCTTATCCATCAAAGCTTGAATTCGCGGCACCAGCGAGGCCGGCTCGATCGGCTTGGTCACGAAATCATCGGCCTGCATTTGCACCGCCTCATCCATACTCCAGCCGTCGACTAGCCGCTTCTCGAGCGGGGCGTCGATGACCAGGATTGGTAAGTCTCTCGTGCGAGGGCTCTGCTTGAGCCATTTGTGCAGCTTGAACGCCTCTCCCCGAGGGGTCATGGTACCCAAGGTAATGAAATCGGCTTCTCCACCCCCCTTGATCCACTCCTGCACATCTGTCGCGGTGCTAGCGACAGTCACTTGGTAGCCCTTGGCCTCCAAGGTCTTCTGCACTGCCAACAGGAACCCGGGTTCATCGTCTATGACTAGGATGTTCTTGCCCGTTCCCATTTCTGCTCGCCTCCTTTTCTTAGTCTAAGAGCCTGTCCGACGAAATAGCGCGGGGGCCTGTCCTCTTGCTGAGGCGGGGGGCAAACCCCCGCGCTGCAGCTTGTGAATTATCAGGTTGGTGTTAGGTGCGCACCTCCGCCAGTTCCGCCGCTTCGAGGATCTCTGGTACAATGCTTTCCCTCCCTACGGCCATGATATGGACGCCATGACAAAGGTTCTCTTCCTTGATCGCTCTAATCATTCCCGCCGCGATCTCGATGCCCTTGGCCAGGCCCTTGTTCTTGTCAGCACGGGACAGTTCATCGATTACCTCCTGAGAAACGATGACCCCTGGGACGTTATCGTTCATGTACTTCGCCATCCTGGCCGAGGCGAGAACGATGATGCCTGCCAAGATCTTCACGTCGAACTGGCGGGCATACTGCATGAACCGGCGGAGGGTATTCAGGTCGAATATACCCTGCGTCTGGAAGAACTGAGCACCGGCCTCGACCTTCTTGTCGAACTTGATCAGCTGTGGTTCGATGAAATCGGCCGCCGGATGAACGGAGGCGCCGATGCAGAACTCCACGGCTCCTTTGAGCTCGTTTCCTCCCATATCTTTCCCGGATTCCATGGTTCTGATCATCCGGATCAATTGCACCGAATCCAGATCGAAAACCGGTTTGGCCTCCTTATGGTCGCCAACGTCAATCGAATCACCTGTCAGACAGAGCACATTGTGAATTCCTCGCGAATGCGCGAGCAAAAGCTCGGCCTGGAGCGCCAGCCGATTGCGGTCGCGGGTGGTCATCTGCAGAACTGGCTCTCCCCCGTGCTCCTTGATCAAGAGGCAGCCGCCGATGGAGGGAAAGCGCATCACCGAGCTCTGATGGTCTGTGACGTTGATCGCGTCGACCACGTTTTTCAGCAATTCGATGTGATGAGTCAACTCCGAGACATCAGAACCTTTCGGGGGCCCGACCTCCGTCGTGACGATGAACTTGCCAGAGTTAAGCTTCTCTTCAAACAACGACTTAGGCATGGCCCCCTCCCGCTTCAATGTCAGCTTTGATCACTAGCCGGTGCGGCCTCGGGATCACCTGGTAGTTCCGAGGCGGATAGTACCGGCGCATTCGCTCGAGCTGCCCGAGCCGTTCTAGTTGCTGATAGATTAGAATCCAGGCGCAGTCCATCTCCTTGCTCGCCTCGCACTTCCCGTGCTTCGCGCCCGCGCACGGCCCGTTGAGGATGCCTTTGGTACACCGCGTGATCGGACAGATGCCCCCGGTGTCACCGAGGCGACATTCCCCGCAGGCTGCGCACCGTTCATCCCAAACCCCCCATTCCTTTGCCGCGCCCATGAAGGAGGTGTTGACGCCAGGGAAGGTAGGAAGGTCAGGAAAGCGCTCGACCAGTGTTTGCACCCCAATGCCACAACCGAGTGAGAGGACCGCGTCGACTTCTTGAACCCTGTCCGCCAGTAGGTCGAGGAACTCCAGATCACACTGTCGCTTCACCGTGTATTCCGTGAAGCTGTTGGCTTGCTCCCCATTTCTCGCCTGCGCCAATTGGAGCGCCGCTTTGAGCAGTGATACTTCCCTCTCGCCGCCAGCGCCACAGACGGTCATGCAGGTTCCGCAGCCTAGGATTAAGACCCTTTCGTAGGGAGCGATCATGCGCCTGATTTCTTCCAAGGGTTTCTGCTCTGCGATAATCAAGTTCTCACCTCCCCTTTGATCGCCGAAGCTAGGCAGAATTCGCCGATCTGCTCCGTGAACCGATCCAGAACGGCCGCGGGGTTGTCTTCACCACCGCTCAGGTTCACGGCCTGCAGCCGTTGCGGCTCCATGCCGATTTGTGTGAGCACCTTGCGAACCTTCGCGATGCGCTGTTGAACCCAGAACGCTGTGTTTTCCCGTGCACACTGCTCCTGCCCGCAGCCGGCGATGAAGACCCCTTCGGCGCCCATCCCAAAGGCGCGCAAGATCTGCTCGCTCTCGAGCTTGCCGACGCAGAGAACGGGGACCACCCAGATGCCGGCCTTCGATTCTCGCCAGAGGTTGGCCAGGGTACCGGTGCCATAAAGCCCGTACTGACAGCAAAAGCCAACGATGAGCGGCTTGACCTTAGATTCCCCCGCGGCTTTGATCACGTGGTCAAGTTCCCCGTCGATCTGGCGCCGGTCTCGCGGCTTGCGCAAGGTGATGGCTTTCGCCGGACATTCGCCAACGCACACTCCGCAGGCCTGACATTGGTCGGCCGGGATCTGAATCACACCGCCCTCCCCGACGAACGGCACATGATACGGACACACGCGCAGGCAAGTCAGACAAGTGGCGCACTTGTCCTGGAAGAGGATCTCCGCGCCCATGCCACAGCGCAGGCAGCGCCTTCCTTCACGGACAGCGCTTTCCCAGTCATAGACTAGCTCAATCGCCGCGAACTCTTTCGTTCTGGTTTCGGGCGGGAGCACGGGCGGCTCCAGACGGTTGTGTTTCCTGATCATCTCGATGGTCTTCGGCTGGAGGTCACCGGTTAGGGTCTGTCTTCCCGGCTTGCTGACAGCGGGATAGCGGTGCCGCAGGTAGTCGTCGATCCGCAGCGCCGCCTGCCGTCCAGTGGCCAGGGCCTGGGTCACGGTCGCTGGCCCGGTCACCGCATCGCCCCCGGCAAACACGGCTTCCCGATTCGTCGTGAGCGTCAGCGGGTCGACTCTGATCGTACTGCCCCTGCCAATACGTAGCCGGAAATCCTCGGGAACACGCGGTGCCTGACCAATAGCGGTGATCAGCGTGTCGATCGCCACACTGAACTCGCTGCCTTGGACCGGCACAGGCTGGCGTCGACCGCTGCGATCCGGTTCCCCCAACTCCATCCGAATACAGGTCAGGGTCAAGTTCTTGGTGTCCTGCTGGACCTTGGTTGGTGCCACAAGGAATTGGATTTCGACACCTTCCTCTTGGGCTTGCTCGACTTCCACGGGGTCGGCAGGCATTTCCTCCCGGCTACGGCGATAGAGGATGCTGACTTTGCTTGCGCCTAAGCGGAGGGCGGTACGGGCGGCGTCGATCGCCACGTTCCCACCTCCTACCACGGCGACGCGCTCGCCGATCGCCGGTTTGAGACCCAAGTTGACTTCGCGGAGAAAAGTTGCGCCGTCCACCACTCCTGGACTGTCTTCACCCTCGATGCCCAGTCGCAGACCTTGATGCGCGCCGACGGTGACGAAGACGGCCTTGTAGCCCATCTGAAACAGCAGGTCCAAAGAGATTACCGGGCTATTTGCCCTGATCTCTACTCCCATTTGCGTCAGCCTTTGCACCTCGGTGTCGACTACTTCCCGAGGAAGACGGTACTTCGGAATGCCTACCCGCAACATGCCCCCTAGCTCGGAGTGGGCCTCGAAGATCGTTACCGGATAGCCTAGCTTCCTCAGGTAGTAGGCCGCGGCCAAACCTGCCGGTCCCGAGCCGGCGATCGCCACCTTCTCCTCGTACTTAGTCTCCGCTTCAGGGCGAACCATCCTGTCACCACCAAACTCGACGGCAAACCGCTTCAGGGCTCGAATGGCGATCGGGTTGTCCACCTGACCACGACGACATGCTTCTTCACAGGGATGCGTGCACACGTAAGCGCAGATGGACGGGAACGGATTGCCTTCCCTAATGACCTGCAAGGCTTCCAGTACCCGCCCCTGGGCAATCAAGTCAACGTACTCTCTGATCTCCATGTGGAGCGGGCAAGCGTCCTGGCATGGCGGCACTAGCGTGTGATCGAACGACCCCTGTCTAGGAACGATACGACGATGACGGACGGGGATGTCGACAGAAGATGAGATCATGGTCACCTCCTTTATCCTTCATCCGATTCTAGCCCCTGTGTAAGCAGACGAAAACGGGTCTTTCCCCGGTTCGCCTGTCGGGTTTCGCCCCTAGTTCACAGAAGATCTATACCTGATTTTGAAGGAGAAAACGCCTGGTCGGTGCCCGGTTTCAACGATCAAGAGTTGGCGCCTGTTTGGAGGCGAGGGGGTTGGGAACCCAGGGTCGGGATCAGCTGACCCATACCCAGTGCTTGAGTGCCTAGCCCAGAAGGCTGTCTAGTGAAGAAGAAAGCTGCCCTTCCAATTTTTCGAACCTGTCGTTGTCCAGTGAAAATGTCACGTTAACGGTTCAGTGAATTTGACACCACGTGCGGTCGACGCCAAGGATGATCGGCTGCTGGTCGATGCGACTTGCGGTTGCCGTCGTTCGCCG
>Ga0315298_1007755_pt1 | contig 13969 bp, 14 predicted proteins | sample WHS_1_MG_FD_203077 | JGI IMG/M metagenome (GOLD analysis project Ga0315298, IMG submission 203077) | Extremophilic microbial mat communities from Washburn Hot Springs, YNP, Wyoming, USA - WHS_1_MG | ecosystem: Environmental > Aquatic > Thermal springs > Hot (42-90C) | place: USA: Wyoming...
AAACCGTCGTGGAATTGCAGGGCCATGGCAGCCCGCTGGCCCTCGCCAGCCTGCTCACCGAGGCTATCGCTCTTGGCGCACGGGCGGCGCGTGCCGGGGAGTTCAGTGAACGGGCCTTTCTCAACGGCCGGCTTGATCTTGCCCAGGCCGAAGCGGTGGCCGACCTCATCCACGCCCGCAGCGATGCTCAGGCACGAGCCGCGGCAGCGAGCCTGGAGGGCGCCTTTTCACAAGCCGTCGACGATATTCACGGCCAGCTTCTGCGCCTCCTCGCCCTCGCTGAAGCCGGACTGGATTTCAGTGAAGAAGACCTTGGCGATGCCCATGAGCAGGCGATCGGCGACAGCCTGGTAGGGCTGGATGCTCAGGTCGCCCATCTGCTCAAGCAGGCACAGCAAGGCGCCCGACTCGCCCGCGGCGGTCGCGTGGTGCTCGCCGGACGACCCAACGTCGGCAAGTCCAGCCTGATGAACGCCCTCGCCCGGCGAGAGTCAGCCATTGTCACCGCCATCCCCGGCACCACCCGCGACCTGCTTCGAGAGGAGATCGTCCTCGGCGGACTACCGGTGGAACTCGTCGACACGGCGGGACTGCGCGAGGCGACGGATGCCGTGGAGGCGGAGGGCGTCGCCCGCGCCCGCAACATATTGCACAGCGCACAATTAATCCTGCTGGTGGCCGATGCAAGCACGGGATGGCAAACAGAGGACGAAGTTATCCTGCGCGACCTGCCGGAAGGACCGCGCCGCATCATCTGGAACAAAATGGATCTGGTTTCCGCACCACCCGCCACCCCGACGGGTGAGGAAGCCATAACACTTTCCGCCCAAACCGGCGCAGGTCTCGATGCATTACACCGCAGCCTGATTGAAGCGCTGGGTGTGCAGGGCGACAGTTGCCCCTTCAGCGCCCGCCGTCGCCATGTCGAAGCCCTGGAAAGCTGTTGGCACCGACTCGGCGCCGCACGCGACATGCACCGCCTGGGGGATGCCCCGGAACTGGTCGCCCAGTCCCTGCGTGAAGCCGCGGCAGCGCTGGCCGGCATCACCGGTCACATGGACGTGGAAGACATTCTCGGCGAGATTTTTTCGCACTTTTGCATCGGGAAATAACGCAGGAATTCGCATAGAGGCAAAATCAGAATGCAATAAACCCGGTAACCGCAAACTCGTTGTCAGCGGCATCCGCAACACTTTGGGGTAATACTCTTTGTGCTGGCGGAATACCGGACAAATCAGGTATTTTTACGCTTCTAACGAAATAATCAACCATTATCCTGGTGGACTTGGTAATATGGTATTGGCCACCGATCGCCCAGGTTTTGAATATTCTCTCCTGCGTTGCAACATTGGGCAATCGATCATAGAAGTCATAGCGCAGATCAAACTCTAACCGGTTGGTTACAAAAAATCCTCCAGAAACATAATATCCTTTAGCCGTATTCTGGCTTCCCGGGTAAACTTGGGCGTCCGTAAGCGTCGGTGCGGCACCTGCGTAGGCATTAAATACCGCGGGGGCATCAATCATTCCGGAACCACGGATATATTCAAACTTGAGCCATCTTCCCCAACGGTGCATATATCCCTGCGTATACGTCAGGCCAAGTCCATCCCGTGTCATGGCGTAGGATTGTCCATTAAAAATGGGGTTCGCATGCTGATACCAGAGGAATCCCGTCACGTCACTGCGAAATGGTCCATGAATTGGCCCAAACCCTCTTAAAATGTAAGACGCCTGCAGGCGCGCTGCAACGAGCGCTCCGCTTGAGGTGTTTGTCGCCACCAGAGGTCCAAAGTTGCCGACCATCACGCCATAGGCGTACTCCATATTTCCCGCACGGAACCAGTCCATCACTTCCGCACCGGGATATCGAAACGCGTTGTTTCCCATTATATTTTTACCGGGAACGGAATAACTTTCATATGGCCCTGACCCATAATCGGTATTTGTTGAGTAAAATGGCTGCAACATTAGTTGTTGTACGACGGTGCTATAATTAAACCCAAATGAAAAGTTTGGGTATCCCTGCATATCTTCTTCCGGACCGGGTGCGCGAATGATACCCACTTCAACGCGGGCGCCGGGAACATAACTAAATGTAGCATGGGCGTCCATAAGCTGTGGTGTGTAGTTGCCGCCAACGTGAGTAAACTGATTGTTCCCGAACTCGCCGGCCAGCATGTATGAAATATGCTTATTGATGTTTCCTCGTAGCATGACATGCGCAAAGAGAATATTAAATGACTTGCTGGATGTGTCTTGAGGTGCTACCAGGTTAAACCTCGGAATCTGGCCATTTTCTGCCGCTGTTCCATTCATGTATTTGTAAAGCGGAATAAAGAATCCACTGAAGTTTAACAGTGGTGCGTTTACTGGAGAAATACCTTCCATCTTAAACCAATTTGCAGCGGCGGCAGAGTCTATTGAACCCGCAGCCAGAACGGCAACAGCAAGGGCATATATTGCATATTTTTTTTGTTTCTTCCTCTTCCCCATATCTATCTTCTTCAGACATCGCCCCGGGCATGCTGGCTTCGTTGGCCAGGAACGTAACGGGGCAGATGGCCGGCTGGTTACGGGTTATCGGTCTGGCCGATAGTGCACGTTATAAATACTAACTGCTATGACTTATCGTTTTTAGCGGAATCGCCATGATCCAGTCCCAGGAGTTGGTCAGGTAGATGGTGCCCCCCACTATTACCGGACTTTCGATCCCGAACTGGCCACCGATATGATGTTGGTGAAGTTCCTTTCCGGTGACAGGATTGACAACAAATATGTATTGCCCAGTTGTGATGTACAGCAATCCTTTGTAATAGGTTGGAGCCGAACGCCCCGCACCTGCCGCAACTTTGGTTGGGACATGCCATGTCCACAGCAGCTTGCCCGTTTTAAGTTCATACGCCTGATATGTTGATGCGACGGGGTTGCCCACATATACGATGTTGTTGTGGATCATGGGAACGCCCCCTTTAAACGCAGGTATCTTTCCTCCGCTACCCATGTTTCTGGTCCATAGAACCGCGCCGGTCTTGGCATCAAATGCGCGAATGACGTTGCTGAACATGGCCTTTTTATTGGCTTGCGGTTTCGTTGTCGCATCGAGTACGACAACACCATCAGCCGCCGCCGGAGATACGTCGCCAATACCAGTATTACTGGCGCCCGGTATCGTCCCCTTCCATACGATATGCCCGTTGGATTCATTCAGACAATAAAGATATGGCTTGATCGCCATAGCAAAATAGATATTGTGCCGATACGCTGTCACGCTGGACATGTTGTCCATGCCCCCCACACGGGTTTTCCAGATCTGCTTTCCAGTAGTGGCGTTAATTCCAAACGCATTTCCTGCGCCATCAGCAATAAACAGGGTGTTGTTGTCATAGGCTGGTGTCGCCATGGTTTCGCCAGGGGTCGCGAAGTACCAAAGTAGCTTGCCGTTGCTGCGGTTAAGTGCATAAATGCCGTTGAAACTCACATTTAGACCTCGCGCTGAGGCCGATGGATTGTGGGCATATCGCAGGACGTTGGCGAAGTTGAAGGCTACGCTGCCGGCGGATAGGTATACCGTATTTCCAATGACCAAGGGGTTGCCCATCAAATTATTTCCGACAGGACTCGCGCGCCAGATGAGTTTCCCGGTTTTTGCGTTAACCGCATATGCAAACATATCATCGCTTTCCGCATAGACCACGCCGTCCACCACCGATGGCCCCAGCGCGTTTCCATAGAACTGGGTTTGTGTTACGGAAGCTTCCGCCGCCCCATAGGTCTTACTCCCGAACGGCGGGTTTGCCAGAGGCCATGCACGGGCTTCCGGAAACAACCATGATACGCCGTTCCTTATCCATTCCGGCGCGTCGTCACGGACCGGAAATGCGGCATTGTGGGCGGGATTGGCGTATGCGTGTGTCCATTCGGATGGGCCGACACCGGCATCCACGCCAGATGGTGCGTTTTCCGGGTGAGACACCGTTCGATAGGGCCCGGTTGAATCCATTGGAACAGCAACAGAGGCAGGCGCCAACGGCACCCAGCCAAAGAGGGCCAGCAACAAAGACGATAAAAGAATTTTGTTATGTGGGCCATGGTTACGTACAATACTTGGCATATCAGATCTCCAATCCATTTGGTGGGATACAACATACTCGGTGATCCGCTTCGCTTTTTCAGCAGGCGTTTACACTTTGGTCATTCCCATAAACGATATTCACTGATTCAAATGCTCGCTTCTATAACACAATCAGCGTTATATTTCTGGCTGCATCCCACTTATGATATTCAATGAACAAACGAAAATGGGAATCCCGCGGCAGCAGGAGATGTTCCATGCACTTGGCAACCTACAAGGTATTTTTCCCGATAAACAGTCAATTGCCATCCTACGTATGCGGCCGCGGCCTACATATTGCATGTATTGTGCCAGTCGCGTAACGATCGCAGAATGCTGTTTTATCTTGTTATTCTTACAGCGTGGGTTATCCGGAAGGAGTGGGGAAGGGCCAAACGGCACAGGTCGACCGTGAAGTTGTCCAAAAAGGGCCAACGAGCGCGTATTTCGGTCCCATTTGGTCTTGCCAAGTAACGGACCGGGCTAGCGCGAAATTATAGCTTCTCGCCGCCCGACACATCTTCACGGTCGACGACCAGCCCAAGATTTTTCATGCGGGTGTGCAGTTGCTTACGGCTGATACCAAGCAACAGCGCGGCCTGACTCTTGTTGGACTGCGCCTTATTTAGAGCCGACAGGACTGCCTCGCGCTCTACGGCATGAAGATCATAAGCCCCACCGAAGGGGAGTATTCTCTCTGTTTCCGTGGTACGCATCTCGTTGGGGAGATCGGCGGCAAGTATGGTGCCACCCCGATTCAGCACCACCAAACGCTCGACGATATTCTCAAGCTGGCGAATATTGCCGGGCCACGAATAGGCCTCCATGGCAGCTAACGCTGCAGTCGCTATGTCTACTTCAGGCCGCCCCAGTTCTGTGCATACACGTCGCAAAAAATGACGGACGAGAGGCGCGATATCCTCCCGCCGCTCCCGCAGCGGCGGGATGTGCAACGGGATGACATTCAACCGATAATACAGGTCTTCCCGAAAACTGCCTGCCTCCACCGCCTTGGCGAGGTCCACATGGGTTGCAGCGATGATACGCGCCGCGAAGCGCAGGGGTTGATTCCCGCCGAGGCGGGTATATTCCCGCTCCTGCAAGGTGCGTAACAACTTGACCTGCATAGCTAGAGGCATGTCACCCACTTCGTCCAGAAAGAGGGTTCCGGAACCCGCCATTTCCAATTTCCCTGCCTGAGACCGCACCGCACCGGTGAAGGCGCCTTTCTCGTGACCAAAAATTTCGCTTTCCACCAGATCCAGGGGAATGGCACCACAGTTGAAAGCAAGAAAAGGCGCATGGGCGCGGGGGGACGCCACATGCAACCCCCTGGCAACCAGCTCTTTGCCGGTTCCTGACTCTCCGGTAATAAGAACATTGGAAGGGGCGGGCGCGACGAGATTTATCATCTCCAGAATCTCGAGTGTGCCCAGACTCTCCCCGATAATGCCGTGGCGCGGCAAGTCCTGGCTGCGTGGCGGTATGGTGTGACCCCGGCAACTCAACGCCTGGCGAATGATGGCGACGAGCTCCCCTTCATCCACCGGTTTGGTCAGGTAATGCTCCGCCCCCGCCTTGATCGCTTGCACAGCTTGTTCGATTTCACCGTAGGCCGTGGCAATCAGCACAGGTATTCTGGGCCAGCGCTCCTTGATGCGTGCCAGCAGTTCGGTACCGCTCATCCCTGGCAGGCGCTGGTCTGTGAGGACCAGGACGGGGAGTTCCCCGGCCATGACGGCCAGGGCGTCCTCCGCGCTTTCTGTTTGTGTAGTTGAGAAACCCTCAGCCTCCAGGATGGCTGCGAGTACGCTACGCAGGTTTTTTTCATCCTCGACGAGGAGAATTTTCTGGGATCGCATGCCGATGGTTTTTTCGATACCCTGAAATGATGATGTGTGGATCATCGGCCGGAACCCTGCGGAGGCAAACAAAGCGCGAACTCGGCTCCGACTTCCCGATGGCGCAATTCCACTTGGCCGTCGTGGACCATCATGATTTTCGTGACCACCGCCAGACCAAGGCCGCCACCCTTCGCCTTCCCTGTCACGTAAGGCTTGAAAATGTCGTTGGCTCGCTCGGGCGGCACCCCTGGGCCATTGTCCACGACCCCGGCCACAAACTGCCCGTTTTCTTCGCGCCGACCGTATAACGTAATGCAGCCACCGTGGTTCGGCAGGGCTTCGACAGCGTTGAGCAACAAGTTGCTGATAGCCTGTTCAAACAACTGCGGATCGGCGACGACCTGCAGAGACGGAGGGCAATTTATAGTAAGCGTAATTTGTTTGGCCTCCAGATCCGTCGCGTGCCTTTTGCTGCTGCGTAAGAGCAAGTCCAGCGCGGGCACTTCTGTGAGCTCTATATGATAAGGACGCCCGAAATCGAGAAATCCCTGGGTCATATCATACAGTCGCTGAACCTCCTCTTCTATGATATTTATAAATTCTTGCCGGTTCACCGGCTGCTCGTAGCGGACCAGGTATCGCGCCGCACCGCGTAAGGAGGAAAGCGCGTTGCGGATCTCGTGCGCCACCTGGGCCGACATCTCTCCAATCGTCGCCATGCATTGCATCGCCTGTTGTCTCCGGTGTAACTGGTCGAGTTCCACCAGGTATTGCTGAAACCGCTGTTCCAGCCTTTTGAAACCTTCCTCCAGGCGGGTTATTTCGTCGCCATCCGCCGGAATGGGGGAATATTGCGGGAGACCGTCCACATGGAGCCGCGACTCCACATCCGCCATCTTCTGCGAGAGACGCCGAATGGGGCGAGTAAACGTGTTGCTAATTAGAGAAGCGCCAATGAGACCAATGAAAGCCGTGATCATGCCAAGAAAGGAAAGACGCCTGATCGCAAGGTCCATTCTGGTGTCCACTATGCTTTGGATCACATCGTTATTGGCCAGCAGGCTGACATAGCCGAGGATATGCGATCCAGCACGGATAGGAGCCGTAAACTCCTCGCGCCCCGAGTTTGTCGGCACCAGGCCTTGCCGACCGATCGCCGATGACTGTGTGCTTGCGACTGTCAGACCCTGCGGATCTGTTATGATTGCGCGGCGGATAAGCGGGTCGTTCTCGACCTGCTCAACCAGTTTAAACAGCGTGCTGCTGTTTTCTGACAACAGAGGATCAGCGGCATCGCGGGCAAGTCCTCGGCTGAGATGGAGAACCTTACTATGAATCTGTTTCTCCATATTTTGTTCGACGGCGGTGTAGAGAAACAGCACGATCATCCCATAGATGCCGGCGATGAGCATGAGCACAAAGATTATACTTTTGGAACGCACGCTCAGATGGCGCCAGAAATTAAGGGCACCGAAGTGACTGATGTGTGCTGTCAATAGTAAATCCTCATGTTTCGGTTGTATCAATAGCACCCCAAATCCAGCGCATACCATGCGTGTTCCACGCCATTCCGCCATTCAATCCATCGGCATCCGGACGCTGATCCACGATGATCCTGCCACGCTGTCCACGGCCTCCAGGATGGCGGCCAGCGTTCCTAGGCGCAGAGGATCGTGGCAGGGAACCGTAACGTGATGCTCGCCCTGTACCGCAGAGGTCAGGCGCATGTGGCTTCCCGTCTGCCGCGTGACGGTATAACCCACACGCCCAAGACTCTGTACCAACTCAGTGCCGGTGAGGTCACGCGGCAGCCTCATGCCACCAGCACTTCTTCGCGGGTAATATGCAGGCGAATAAGGCTGGGGCACTGCGCATCCTCAAAATGGCAGTGCACCGCATCCCGCACCAGCGCATGTAACGCGGGCAGGTCGTCGGCCTCGGTGAAAATGTCCGCACCAACAGCACGAGCTATAAAGCCACCTTCCGGGGCCTCTTCAACGATAAAGTGGATTTCGGACATGGTGCTTTCTCCTCATGCTTTACAAAGCAGCGTGACCCTTGATGGCATTGCGGCGTCCTTCACTAACACTTCTAATCGGCAAAGCTGCGAGGGAAGTTTTCATGTGGGCTCCCGAGCCAGGCGGGGAGTACATTGACGATGATTTTCCTTCTACATCTTTCGACCAATCAGAACACATGCCTTAGCCCTTGTCTCATCCAATTCTTGTGGTGTAGCCCGGCCTTTGAAGCGGGCTTGACGTTCTTTCCAGTCCATATTCTTCACCTGATCTGCGAGTGCCACGCCAGGGCTTTTACCCGTTATCTGCACCTCGAACGGGTATCCCTTGGTCTGCGTCGCCATCGGGCAGCAAACCATAAGCCCCGTTTTACCGTTGTAACTCGCCGGAGTCAGGACAAGAGCTGGCCTGTGGCCCTTTTGTTCGTGACCAGCCTGCGGATCAAACTGCAACCAGACAATATCTCCTGCTTCCGGGATATAGGAACTGCGCATCAGAGCAGTTCCTTGCCCACTGGAGGCCCGAAATCAACCGCCCCATGCACATTCTCGGGCGTAATGGCCGCCACCATTTCGTCCAAGTTAAAACCTGACCGAAGCGGCTCGATGATGATACGCCCACCTTCTTCCCGCACATCAACGGCTTCGTCCAGGTGCAATTTGGCTGCATCCATCACGGCGGCGGGCATACGCACGGCTGCACTGTTTCCCCATTTCTTCACAATCACCCGCATGACAGGTCGCCCCATATGTATCGTCTTTGTTTATACTATAGCCGTCGCTTGCGCTGGTCAACCTGTTGCATCATGAGGGTGTCGTGGCCACGAGCCCTTATGCCGTAGTGGCCACGACACCACCGGCCGGGCGATCAGGGAATTGCATTGGGTTCTCTATCTGCAACACAACCGGCGTTTGCGGCGTAATCGGCCCATGGCCTACGGGTATGGGTGCCTGACTGAGATTCACGGCACCTGCCGGATGGTCTATTTGCGCGGGTGCATAGGTCGCGGCACCTTGCGCACTGCTTTCGGTTCGACAGCAGTAGCATGGGAGCCGGGAACGAGGAAGAGGTTATCTAAAGTGACGTCTTACGGAACTGCGGTAAGATTAGGCTGACCTTTCCACGTGCCCGTTTCTGATATTGGATCATGTAGGTGGCACAGCAGCGGCTTCCTGGGTGTCCTCCCGCAGTTCGCGCATGTGGGGCCAGCAGCCTAAGAATCTGGTCCAGTTTGTCATTCTGACGATCCAGCCCGGATTCCATCCGATCCATCCTAGACTCCAACCGGGTTTCCATCCTAGCCATGGCTTCCGCACTTTCGTGACGTTGGGCGAGTATCTGCGCCGCCTGTTCACCCAAGCGTTCGCTCATTTGCGCTTGCACGCCTCGAACCTCGGCGATTTGTGCCTTGATGGCGTCCAGTTCGGGAATCAGGAACGCCTGCACCACCTGCTTCACGTCATCCGCTACACCCATAAAGCACCCCTTCTAGCCCCCATATTATAAGGTGCGACATGCCTGGACAAGTCCACGGCGGAGCCGGGTGCGGATTATCCGTTGGCGCCCAATGCGGGATTGGTATCCGTAAGAAGGTGCTGGATGGCCGTGGTTTGCTCGGCCATGTGCCCGACGACCTCGTAGTATCGGGGCTTAAACATGCCCACTAGGGGGATAAGGGTCATGGCCACCGAATGACTAAATCGTAGTCGAGCAGGAACATATAACGGTGTTTGCCAGTCGCCGTCAGGTGCGTGTCTATGGTGATGTCTGCGGGCGGATCTGCTACCACGGTGGCCCCTTCTTCGGTGAGGGCCTGCTTGAGCAGGCTATTATAGTCAGCAATGGATGTTTTGGACGTTAGTGTCGTATTTCGGCAGGCCGTCGTGAACTCTGTCAGGCATTCAGGATCGTTAAATTGGCCGCCGGTGGTGGTTGTGATCAGGGCGACGGTTTTGTTCGCCAGGGGCGAATTGTGGACTGCTGGCCCTGTGTAAGCGACCTTGGGCATGGGGATGTGGCACACCCTGAAAGCAAGGCGACTGCAGCGGAGAATGCAGCTAGGCGAAGCGTTTTTGTATGGTGCATGTTCGATTCATTTTGCGGTTTTAACTCAGCATTTCTATAAGCACAGAATGCCATGCTGTAATCGGTATCTCACCTATTTTCCCTGATAGACGGCGTTTGTCTACGGTGCGGACCTGATCGAGCAGGATGCGTGCAGACTTACCCGCAAATTCCAACTCGGGGCGGCAACCTAGCCGTTGTCCGCCGCTGGTGAGGGGAGCAATGATGACACGGGGCAGAGCGGCGTTTAGATCGTCTGGCGAGACAATCAGCGCCGGGCGCGTCTTTCTGATTTCCGTGCCGACAGTGGGGTCGAGGTTCACCCAATACACCTCGCCACGCTTCACCACGTCCAGTCCTCGTCGCCTTCATCAACGGGCAAGTCGGCCAAGGGCTCCACGTCCATTTCCGAATGGTAACCCTCAAACCATCCGGCACGCGGCTCTTGTACCGGCCTTATGAGCAGAGACTTGCCCTCCATGAGAATGTCTACATGGTCGCCGATTCCACAGTCCGTCAGAAACGCAGATGGAATGAGAATGCCCCGTGAATTACCAATTTTCCGAATGTTAGTACGCATGCCTGTCCCTCCAAGCGGGATTATTTAACAATGTTATAACATGCGGATCTGGCGGTCAATGCACAAAAAGAGTTCGGGCCGCGTTGGAATAGCGGGGATTTCTTATCGAATCCGGAGAGAACAGGCTGCTTGGAGATCGGGGTACGCTGTTCACGGCGAATGCGGGCGCGGTGCTCTGGTCGGCCTAGCACGCAGTCCAAAAAAATGCAATGATAATCTATTTTCTTGGTTTTTGTCGTTATTCTACCGATCAATGTCCCGTCAGGTTCTATGCGCTTGACATGTAAGTAAGACGTTATCACGCGCTCCGGATAACTGTTGGTATGGCGCTCACCAAAAGTTTCAAAAAGATGTACAATCTTTGTATCTGGATAAACGTCTATATATGAATTTCTAGAGCTATTTGCTGATTTATATATGCGAAAATAAATCTTCCCTGTTTTCGAGTTGCGCCCCTCGTAATAAGCTGCATTTTCGCTTGACGTTATTCCTGGAGTTCGTCGGTGAGCGCTAAAAATACAGTTGGCACCATTTAGACTGTATCTAACTGATGAAAAAAACCGGCTTGACTGTAAGCAAAAACATTAACGGCCTTTCCCGTAACAGCAGAAAACAAAAGATCGAAACTTCGATATGGGCTCGTCCTCATATAAATGGGCGGGCTGAATTCAGTGCGTGGACTGGTATCTACCACTCTTGTTGGAACCGTACAGACTATTCGGCGTTTCATCGGTGATAGGCACCGTTTTGGCAGGCGGTTTACCGCGCGTACTGATCACCCCTCCCCCTCATCCCCATCCTCGCCCGCCCGCCGCTCGCCCTTCAGGGCGATGCTCAGGTTCTTCAGCTTGCGATAGAGATGCGTGCGCTCCAGCCCCACCACTTCCGCCGTCCGCGCGATATTCCACTCGTTACGCGCCAGATGGTACTCCAGGAAGGCGCGCTCGAAGCGCTCCCGCGCGCGCTTCAGCGTACCGCCGAAATCTTCCCCGTCGAAATTGCTGTTGGCGAGGACGAGGCGATTATCCAGTCCCAGGGCACCCTCCACCTCTTCCGCGCTGATCTCCGGACCTTCCGCCAGAATCAGCAGGCGTTCCACCAGGTTCTGCAATTCCCGGATATTGCCCGGCCACGGATAATGCCGCAGTACCTCCAGGGTTTCCGGGGCGAAACGGCGCGCCGCCAGACCATCGCGGGCGCCATAAAAGCGTACGAACTCTTCTATGAGCACCGGAATATCCACACTCCGCGCCGACAGCGGCGGCACCTTCAGGGGCAGGGCGCTGAGACGGTAGTAGAGATCGCTGCGAAATTGCCCGCTCTGCACCGCGTGCGCCAGATCCTGCGCACTCCCGGCGATAACGCGCACATCCACGGGCACGGGCGTCGTCCCACCCACCCGGATGATGCGCCGCTCCTGCAGGGCCGAGAACAGGCGCGCCTGAGTTTCCAGATCCATATCGGCAATTTCGTCGATGAAGAGCGTGCCGCCATGGGCGACTTCCAGACGCCCGCGGGTCAGCTTGCCATGCTCCTCGCTGCCGAACAGTTCGACCGCCACATTGGGGCGGGCGATGGCGGCGGCACGCAGATCCACGAAAGGCCCCTGTGCCCGCCGGCTTTGCCGGTGCAGATAACGCGCGGCCACTTCCTTGCCGCTGCCCGGCTCGCCCAGCAGCAAGGCCCAGGAATCCACCGCCGCCACCCTCTGCAACTGTTCGCGGAACTGGCGGATGGCCGGACTGTCGCCGCTCGGTCGCTCCACCCAACCCGCCTGCGCACGCAGATCCCGGTTCTCGCGCTGCAAGCGACTGGATTCCAGGGCATGGGTGACGGTAAGCAGGGTCTTGTCCAACGACAGTGGCTTTTCGATGAAGTCATAGGCACCCAGCTTGGTCGCCTGCACCGCCGTTTCGATGGTGGCGTGCCCGGACATCATCACCACCGGCTGCGCCAGACCCGCTTCGGCCCAGCGCCGCAAGAGGCTGACGCCATCCTCACCTGGCATCCAGATATCGAGGAGTACGAGGTCCACCATCTGCTCGCGCAACAGCACTTCGGCCGCTTCCGCACTACCGGCGGTATGCACGCTGTAGCCTTCGTCCTCCAGAATTTCTGCCAGGGTCGCGCAGATATCGGGTTCGTCATCCACCACCAGAATATTCAATCGTGCATCTTCCATGCCGCCTCCTGAACACCTGTCTCAACCTAACGGAAAATCAATAACGATACGCGCACCGCCCTGCAAACCCTGATTATCGGCAATAATCTGCCCGCCGTGCTCCTCAACGATACGCCGGACGATGGCGAGACCCAGCCCAGAACCCTTCACCTTGCTGCTGACATAGGGCTCAAAGACCCGCGCCAGCAACTCGACTGGGAAGCCTGGTCCATCATCCAACACACTCAACTCTAGCATCTTTGTGGGGCCGGCGTCCGTCAAACGGGTGCGAATCAGGATATGCTTACCATCAGAAGATTCTACGCCACCCTGTAAGGCGTCAAGGGCATTGCGCAGAAGATTATTGAGGATTTGGCGCAGGCGATGCACATCGGCCCGCAGGGGGGGCAGGCCCGCACCCAGCTCAGCCCGAATCTCCACCCCGCTCTCTTGCCCACGATACAGGTCGAGCACGTCCAGAATCAGCGTGTTGAGATCGAGCGGACGCAACTCCAGTTGCGGCTGCCGGGCGTACTCCGAGAAGGCGTCCACCATCACCTTGAGGGCATCCACCTGATGGATGATGGTGCGGGTGGCGCGATCCAGGGTCTCCCCCTCATCGCCAAGGCGTTCCAGATATTTGCGCCGCAGCCGCTCGGCGGAGAGCTGAATGGGGGTGAGCGGGTTCTTGATCTCGTGGGCCAGACGCCGCGCCACTTCACTCCAGGCGGCGCTGCGTTGGGCGGCGACCAGCGTACTGATGTCATCGAAAACCAGGACGAAACCCCGACTGCCGGCGTCATCCGCAAAATGCGCGCCATGCACGATCATGGTCTGCGGCCCGTCGGAGCGCTCGATCTGCAACTCTTTCTGCATCCCGTTACGGGGGTGTTCCACCCAATCCGCCACCAGTTTCCACAGGGGCTCCAGCGCGGTACCGTCATGCAAGTCATCCAGAGCACTGCCTCTGAACAGATCCTCCTGAAGGATATGGGTCGCCGCGGCGTTGACTTCGGCCAAATGATTTTCGCCATCAAAGGTCAGGATGCCGCTGGAAATCTGTCCGAGCACGGTCTCCAGATACAACCGCCGCTGCTCCGCCTGCTCCTGCGCCGCCGCCGCCTGCTGCTTGGCCCGCGCCAGTTGTCGGGTCATATTGTTGAACGAATGTATCAGGACACCCAGCTC
>Ga0315298_1007757_pt1 | contig 13968 bp, 8 predicted proteins | sample WHS_1_MG_FD_203077 | JGI IMG/M metagenome (GOLD analysis project Ga0315298, IMG submission 203077) | Extremophilic microbial mat communities from Washburn Hot Springs, YNP, Wyoming, USA - WHS_1_MG | ecosystem: Environmental > Aquatic > Thermal springs > Hot (42-90C) | place: USA: Wyoming...
GCATCGTAAAGACAATGGGGCAGAAAATTACCAGACTACGTCCCATAGATGGATTCTGTGCCGAGACGGGTGGCGCCATCTCCATCTTCCTGGCGACACATCTGGGTATCCCTGTAAGCACCACACATGTCATCACCGGCGCCGTCTCTGGAGTCGGCACGGCAAACCGCTGGACAGCCGTTCACTGGGGGATAACACTCAGAATCGTGTGGGCTTGGATATTAACTATACCAGGCGCCGCCTTAATAGCGGGATTGCTTTATTTCCTAATGAGCCTGTTTATGTAAATTTTAAGTTAATCTTTCACCTCAACCGATGATATGACCGCCATCACACGTCGATATAGTAACAGTTTTGTCGGTGGCAGTTGTAAAAACAAGAGAGATCCCCCAAAATAAATCCGACCAAAAATAAACTTAAAAAGGAGATCTCTCTTGAAAACAAGTCTAATCAAAAACGCTGAAGAACTCAGACAGATCGTTGTGAGGATGGAAAAAGACCTATTAGCCAAGACAGTGGAGTGTGCGCGCAAGGCATTTGTGAACCTGCTGGAGCAGATTGATTTATTGATTCAAAAGCACAGGCCTGAAGATTTGGCGGTTGTTCATATTAGTTCAGCAGGCTCTTGCCCACAGTCAGGACGCTGCAGACCATGAAACAACCTGTTTTGAAGAAACCGGTGAGCTAAAACATTCTGAAGGCAGGGAGGTGAATCGCGTGATAATTGAGGCCGATGGCGTGGTGTTACCTTTGCACAGGATAGCGGTATAATGTTTTGCAGAGTCTCTCTAACTCAAAACCGACAAATCTGTCACAGTAACGCTGACTTTCCGGCTATTGACTAAGACCGGAGATGAGTTTACAATTGTACCCAAAATGAATACGAACACGGCGCATAAAGACATCTCATCGTTACTCTTCGGCAAGACACGGCGGGCAATTCTCTCGCTTCTCTACGGGCGTCCTGAAGAGTCTTATTATCTGCGTCAGATTGTAAGGATGGTAGGTTTCGGTTTGGGAGCTGTGCAGAGGGAGGTTAAGCTGCTCACCGATGCGGGTATTATCCGCCGCCGGACAAGCGGACATCAGGTCTATTTCCAGGCCAATACCGACTCACCGGTGTTCAAGGAACTCAAGAGCCTGATAACGAAGACCGTTGGTATTGGCGATACATTGCGTACTGCCCTGTCATCCTTTAACGACCGCATTAAAGTTGCTCTGGTCTACGGGTCAGTTGCCAGAGGAGAAGAAAACCAGCGTAGCGATATAGATTTGCTGGTCATCGGTGACATTGCTTTCACCGAGGTTGTTAAAGCACTCCGCAGTGCACAGGAGAAGCTGGGGAGGGAAATCAATCCGACCGTGTACCCTGAGCAAGAATTTCGTTCCAGAGTTTCAGAAGGGCATTATTTCATACAGAATGTCCTCAATGGTCCCAAGATATTCGTGATTGGAGATGAAAATGAGCTTAAGCGACTGGCTGGATAGAGGATGGCTGGTCAAGCACCGACCCGACCGCCGGGAAGTCAGGGAGTTGCTGGGTATCGCCGACCGGGCTATCGCCGATGCTGAGGTTAAAGGAATCAGCCCTGACGCACGGCTCAGCATCGCCCACAATGCAGCTTTACAGTTGGCTATCGCCGCGCTGACGGCTACCGATTACCGTGCCGGACGTGAAGTTCACCACTACCGTGCTATCCAGTCCCTAGCTTTTACCATCGGCGCCAGCACTGATTTAGTTGACCAGCTGGATAGCTTCCGCAAAAAGCGCAACATTAGCGACTATGAGAGGGCCGGTGCGGTATCTGAGCATGAAGCCAGAGAAATGCTGGCCTTGGCAAAGTCGTTACGTGAAACGGTAACGGTATGGCTAAAGAAAAATCACCCGCAATTAATTTAGGTGGTTATTGACGAGTGAGGTAACGTGATTATGGCGGAGAAATTGAAAGCCGGTTGCATTGTCAAGGGGCATTTCTGGCCGGAACCCGTTGAGATAAAGTTGCTTGAAGAAACCGGTGAATACATACATATAGTCGGGGCAACGACCATCTCCGGAAAGCATATTGACCAGATTATTCCACGTGACGAGTTTCATCGACTCTCCCTCCAGAGTGAAGGAGCTCTTTTTTCTGAGGAATCATGGAAGACCTTTCTGACCCTTGAAACTATACGCTACAGATTTGCATCCCTGTATGACCCTCTGCTGGCAATGAATACGTCTAAAGTGGACCCGCTGCCCCACCAGATTGAAGCAGTCTACGGTCACATCCTGAAGCTTCCAAGGATTCGTTTTCTTATTGCTGATGACCCTGGCGCTGGAAAGACCATCATGGCCGGGCTTGTCATTAAGGAGATGAAACTCCGTTATCTGGTCAGGAGAATCCTGATTGTATCCCCCGGACACCTTAAAGATCAGTGGCGACGGGAGCTGGCAGAGAGGTTTGAGGAAAGGTTCGTGGTAATTGACAGGGCGGTTCTTGATGCACTTTATGGAGAAAATGTCTGGTTCAGAGAAAGCCAGATTATTACGTCTATCGATTTTGCTAAACAGGATGATATTCTCCCATCCATCGCCGCCGCACGCTTTGATCTTATCATCGTGGATGAAGCCCATAAGATGAGCGCCCAGCGCTGGGGTGACAAACTGGACAAAACCGACCGCTACCAGCTGGGCGAAGCCCTTTCTCGTAATACTGAACACCTGCTGTTTTTGACTGCGACTCCCCATAAAGGGGACCCGGAGAACTTCCGGTTGTTTTTAGACCTCCTGGAGCCGGGCTTCTTTGCCACCAATGAAATGCTGCAGGAGTCCATTCAGAACAAGGATAATCCCCTGTTCATCCGGCGGGTCAAGGAAGACTTGAAGGATTTTGAGGGTAAACCGCTTTTCCTGCCTCGCTATGTACGCACCATTCCCTTCAACCTGGGAGTACGTTCTCCCCGGGAGAAGGAGCTATATAACGAATTATCAAAATACGTCAATACCCAGTACAACAAAGCCCTTACCAGGGACAAGCGCAGAAATGTTGCCTTTGCCCTGGTAATCCTCCAGCGCCGTCTGGCATCAAGTACCTATGCCTTATTGAGGTCTCTGGAGCGCCGCAAAAAGCGTCTGGAAGACCTGCTGGCAGGACCGGTAGAAAAGGGCGAACCGGCAGCCGGTGCTTTTGAATTCACCGTTGTCGAGGACATGAGCGAGGAAGACAGATGGCGGCAGGAAGAAATCTGGGAGACCCTGAGTGTCGCTGAGAACAGGGAAGAGTTGGAGAAAGAAATTGCCACCATAAATAAACTCATCGAGCTTGCCAGAGAAATTATTCAGAGTGAACAGGAACTCAAACTACAAGAACTAAAGACCGCGCTCAAGGAATTGCGGGAAAAATATCCGGAAGCCAAAGACAAGAAGATTCTTATCTTTACGGAGTCAAAAGATACGCTGGATTACCTTGACAAGAAGATTAGAGCATGGGGCTACAACATCAATACCATCCACGGCGGTATGAGGCTGGAAGACAGGATTAAGGCGGAAAGTATTTTTAAGAACGAAACGGAGGTAATGGTAGCTACCGAGGCGGCCGGGGAAGGTATCAACCTGCAGTTCTGCCATTTGATGATTAACTATGATATCCCCTGGAACCCCAACCGGCTGGAACAGCGCATGGGCCGGATTCACCGCTATGGCCAGCAGAAAGAGGTATACGTCTGTAACCTTGTCGCCGCGGATACCAGGGAAGGCATGGTGCTCACCAAGCTGTTCGACAAGCTGGAGGAAATAAGGAAAGCCCTCGGCAGTGACAAGGTCTTTGATGTGCTCAGCGAGGTTTTGTACAACAAAAGCCTATCCCAGTTTCTGGTCGAGGCGGCAGCCAATGCCAGGAACATTGACGAAATATTGAAAGACCTTGACGTTACCGTGGACGAAGACTATATCGCTCAGGTCAAGGAAAACCTGGGAGAAAGCCTGGCGACCCGCTACATTGATTACACGCGTATCAAGGAAATGGCACAACAGGCCCGGGAATACCGCCTTATCCCGGAATATACCAGCGAGTATTTTAAACGTGCCTTCAGCCGTGCCGGCGGCAAGTATAGGGAGCATGACGGCGGCTTTATTGAGATAGAATCGGTGCCGTTCTCTATCCGCAAGATTGCCGAGGAGGATACCTTCAGGAGGAGCTACGGGGAATTTGTGAGACGTTATCCCAAAGTGACCTTCGATAAGGATATTGCCTTTAGAAATCCTGATGCCGAGTTTGTCTCCTTTGGGCACCCGCTTTTTGAGGCCACCATGCTCTGGGTGGAAAGGAATTACCTTGAATTGCTGCCCAGAGGGGCGGTTTTCGTTGACCCTGATGGCAGGATGGACGGCTATATTCTCTACTATGAGGGGGAAATCAAAGATGGCACCGGCGCCGTCGCCGGAAAACGTCTCTTTGCTTTCTATACCGATGACAAAGAGGTAAGACCCGTCTCGCCGGCAATTATGTGGGACCTGGCTGAAGGCAGTAACCCTGCCGCCGAGACCTGCGATGTTGAGGCGGTTAAGAAGCTGGTCACCGGCAGCGTCATTTCCGGCCTGGAAGAATACAAGAAAGAGACAGCCAGAGAACGGGAAAGACAGACTGAAATCAAGGAGAAGTATGGCATAAGGTCGCTGGAACAGTTGATTGTGAGGCTGGATGGTGACTTAATTACCCTTCAGGACCGTAAGGACCACGGGGAGAACGTTGACCTGGTCATGAGGAACAAGCTGGAGACCAAGGAAAGGTACGAAAAGGCCCTGGTGGAACTGAAAGACCATCTGGACAAAGAAAAGAGCCTGACCATGAGCATGCCTCGCTTCAGGGGCATCATCAGGGTCAAACCGGCGACTGTCCCCAGTGATACGATGGAGACCGACCCGGAGGTTGAACGGCTCGGCATAGAATTCGCTATGGACTTTGAGACCAGGAACGGCAGAGAGCCCAAGGATGTCTCCACTCAGAACCTGGGTTTTGACATCCGCTCAAAGGATAAGACAGGGCTGGTCCGTTACATTGAGGTGAAAGCCAGAGCCGGCAACGGCGCCGTAGCTCTCACCCAGAACGAGTGGTTTAAGGCGAAGCGCTTTGGCAACGATTATTACCTGTATGCCATCATGAACGTGAAGAATAAGCCCCAGCTTTACATCATCCCAAACCCGGCGGGAAATCTGGAGCCGGAGGAAAACGTCAGGTACGTGATACCGTTCAGGGAGATAGATGCCAAGGGAGATAGACATGGATAGTAACCGCCGTTTTATAGAAGAAAGCTTCCCGGTTAAGGAAGTCAGCGTGGAATCGGCGAAGGAAAAGAATATCCGCCACGGGCACATCTCCACGCTACATATCTGGTGGGCGAGACGCCCTCTGGCTTCGTCGCGGGCTACCAACTATGCGGCACTCATCCCGGCTCCGAAAGACATCGAGGAATGGAACAAGACACGTCAGTTCATTATTGATTTCTCCAAGTGGAAAAATTCGCTGGACCAGCCCATGATTCAGAAAGCCAGAGAAGACATCCTCAAAGCCAATGGCGGCAGGCCACCCCGCGTGCTCGATCCCTTTGCCGGTGGCGGGGCTATACCCCTTGAGGCACTGCGACTGGGGTGTGAGGTCTATGCCAGCGACTATAACCCGGTAGCCACGCTCATCCTGAAATGCACACTGGAATACCCGCAGAAATATGGCCAACCAAAGAAGGTTAAGGGTGACGACTGGACTCAAGCCGAAAAGATGGTCAACCCCCTGCTTGAGGATGTCAGGAAATGGGGCGACTGGGTGCTTAACGAGGCAAAGCAGGAAATCGGCCGGTTTTACCCGCCGGAGCCGGATGGCAGTGTGCCGGTGGGCTACATCTGGGCACGCACTATCCCCTGCCAGAACCCCGCCTGTGGCGCCGAGATTCCCCTGATGCGCCAGTTCTGGCTCGCCAGGAAAGACAAGAAGAAGGTCGCTCTTTACCCGCACGTGGTTGGCAAAGAGGTAAAGTTCAAGATTGTGGGCGATGGCTACGAGCCAATGCCGCAGGGCTTTAATCCGGAGGACGGCACCGTCTCCCGCGCCGTAGCTACCTGCCCCGTCTGCGGCGGCACGGTTGACGATAAGACAACCCGGCGGCTGTTTCAAGAAGGTAAGTCCGGGCAGAGGATGGTGGCGGTGGTCACCAGCAAGGCCGGCACTAACGGCAAGAAATACCGCGTAGCCACGGCTAACGATGTTTTGACTTTTCAGAAGGCTGAGGAATACCTGAAAGAGAAGCGGGAGAAGCTGATGGCAGAGTGGGGCATGGACCCGGTGCCGGATGAGCCGTTGCCACCAGTTGGGACTCTTGGTTTCAGGATTCAACGCTATGATATGAACACCTGGGGCGACCTGTTCAACAGCCGCCAGAAGCTGGCGCTGATTACTTTTGCAGAGAAGGTAAGGCAGGCATGCCGGCAGATGCTGGATAACAGATATGATGAAGAATATGCCAAAGCGGTGGTGAGCTATCTGGCGCTCTCACTCGATATGACCGCAGCATTCACAAATGCGTTGTCTAGATGGGAAAACACATCCGAGGCTATTAAGCAACTTTACTCACGGCAAGCCCTACCGATGATTTGGGACTTTGCTGAAGTAAGTCCTTTCAGTGGCTCATCAGGGAGCTTCGAAAATGGATGGGAATATTACCAGAAAGTTGTGAGTCACTGTTCTAAAGCAGCTGGTTCATCCGCTATTACTAATCAAGCATCTGCCACCTCTTTGCCCTATCCAGACAACTACTTTGATGCTGTTGTTACTGACCCTCCGTATTACGACAACGTTCCCTATTCTTACCTTTCTGATTTCTTCTATGTATGGCTGAAACGAGCAATCGGCGACATTTACCCGGAGCTTTTCTCAACACCACTGACTCCCAAGAAAGATGAGATAGTGGCCTATTCCCACGGGCCAGGCGGGTTTGATGAAGGCAAGCGTTACTTTGAGGATATGCTGTCAAAATCTTTCCGGGAGATTTGCCGTGTCCTGAAGCCGGACGGTGTGGCTACCGTTGTTTACGCCCACCGTTCAACGGCAGGCTGGGAGACATTGATAAACTCGCTACTTGATTCCGGTCTGGTCATAACCGGTGCGTGGCCCATCAACACCGAAATGAAAGAACGACTGCGGTCGCAGGAATCTGCTGCTCTTGCCTCTTCCATCTATATCGTCGCCCGCAAGATGGCGCGCCAGCCCACCGGCTTTTATAACAATGTCCAGGAGGAGCTGAAACAGCATCTAAATAAAAAGCTGGACAGGCTCTGGCAGGAGGGCATCAGCGGCGCTGACTTCTTTATCGCCGCCATCGGCTCGGCGATTGAAGTTTTCGGCAAGTATGAGAAGGTAATGGACTACGAGGGTAACATCGTCCGCGCCGATAGGCTCCTGCAGGACGTGCGTAAGATTGCCACGGACTACGCCGTCCGCCAGATACTGCACAACGGCTTTTCGGGAGAGATTTCCGACCTCACCCGCTTCTATGTGCTTTACCGCTGGAACTATGGCGAGGCGAGGGTGGAGTTTGACGAAGCCAGGAAACTCGCCCAGAGCTGCAGCATTGACCTTGCCAGAGAGTGGAACCACGGCGGGTTTATACGTAAAGAAAAGGAGTTTATTAAAGTCGTCGGTCCCCAGGAGCGCCAGCTTGAAGAGCTCAAGAACTCCACCGAGCTAATTGACGTCCTGCACAGTGTGCTCCTGCTATGGGAGAAGGGCAGAAGGGGTGAAATGGTCAAGCTCCTGCATAAGTCCGGCTACGGCACTGGCGAAGCATTCTACCGGGTAGCCCAGGCGGTCTCGGAGACACTGCCCATTGAAAGCAAAGAGAAAAAACTGCTGGATGGCTTCCTGGCTGGCAAGGAACGTCTCAAAGACGAAGTCAGGAAAGAAGCCACTCAGGGGAGGCTCCTGTGATGAAAGCGTTTCATACTATCGCGGTACCCCACCGGGATATCCTTGAAGGGCGACTGACGATGGACGTCTTTGCCGCCGACCTCTGGGAGGTCAGTCAGCAGAGGGGCGCAGATGAGTACCGGGATGCTGATACCTTCTTCAAGAAGACCTATCCCACCGAGGGACTGAAGAACCTGCTTGGCGTGGTGGAGAAGCGTTTGCAGGGCGCCGGCGGCGACTCCGTTATACAGCTGCAGACACCCTTCGGCGGCGGCAAGACCCACGCTTTAATTGCTATGTACCACAAGGCAGGGGAGTGGGGAGCGAAAAAGGTGGTGATGGTGGGCACGGCGCTGGACGCAGAGAAGGAAACGCTGTGGGGAGTGCTGGAAAAGAGGCTCACCGGCAAGACTACGAGATTCAGCGGGCAGGTCGCCCCGGGCAAGGAAGCCTTGCGGCAGTTCCTCTCTGAAAAACAGCCGGTGCTTATCCTCATGGACGAAGTCCTGGAATACATGACCAAAGCGGCGGCGGTGAAGATAGGCGAAAGCACGCTGGCAGCTCAAACCATCGCCTTTATGCAGGAGCTGACGGAAACGGTCAGCACACTGGAGAAGGCGTGTCTGGTGGTGACCTTGCCCTCCAGCATCATTGAGCGCTATGATGAAGGCGCTGAGAGGCTATACCAGCAGCTGCAGAAGGTGGCTGGCAGGATTGAAAGGATTTACACCCCCGTCCAAGAAAACGAAATATCAAAAATAATCCGGCGCCGGCTCTTTGCCACCGTTGATGACCAGGGTGTCCGCCGGGCAGTGGCTGAATTCACGAGGTACGCCGAGCGGGAGGAGATACTGCCGGCAGGCTTACAGCCGAGCGAATACCGTGACAGGTTTATTGAGTCTTATCCCTTTATACCGGAAGTGGTAGATGTTCTCTATCACCGCTGGGGCAGCTATCCTACCTTCCAGCGCACCAGGGGCGTCCTGCGCCTGCTTTCCCTCGTAGTCTATTCCCTCAAGACACAGAATATACCCTATATCACCCTGGCTGATTTTGACCTGGCCAACCAGGAAATCAGGCAGGAACTGCTGAAGCACATCGGCTCTGAATTCAACAGCGTTCTTGCTGCCGACATTACCGACGTTACCTCCGGCGCTTCTAAAGTTGACCTTGCCCTGGGTACGGCACATCGGGGACTCAGACTGGGTAACCGGGCAGCGACAGCGATATTCCTTTACTCGCATTCCGGTGGGCAGGAACATGGAGCCACCCTCGGAGAAATAAAGAGAAATGCCACAACCCCTGATAATCCCGCCAGCGTTGTTGCCGAGGCGGTGGAGCAGCTCAAGGGCAAGCTCTTTTACCTCCAGAGCGTTGGAGAGAAGTATTACTTCAGCAACCAGCCCAATCTGAACCGCATTCTGCTTACCAACATGGAAAATATCCGGGAAGAGAAGATGGTGCAGACCGAGTCCGAGCTGCTGCACAAAAGCATGTCCTATAGCAGGCTGAAGGTCTTTATCTGGCAGGAAGAACCGGGCAATATCCCAGACTCGGAGGAAATGAAGCTGGTAGTCCTCAAGAGAGAAAACAGGGATGTACTGAGTAATATCCTCACATATAAAGGGCAGGCGCCCCGTGTCTATCGGAACACCCTGTTCTTCCTTTACCCTCTGGAATCAGAGAGACCCGCCTTCAACAATACCATCAGGCGAAAAATTGCCTACGAGGACATCGAACGTGACCCCAACCTCAACCTGAGCAAAGAGCAAAAAGAAGAAGTGAAGAAGGAACTCAAGACGGCTGAAGGAGACGTCAGGGAATCCATCCGCAAGCTGTACCGTGTCGTAGCCATACCCTCCAAAGATGGAACCAAAGAGATAGACCTCGGCATACCCACGTACGGTCAAATCCCTCCGATTGATGACGAGATTTTTGAGAAGCTACGCTCGGAAGGAGAAATCCTGTCGAAGATTGCGCCACTGGTAATTAAGGAGAAGTTCCTACCCGTCAACAATTTTGCTTCTACCCAGCAGATTTACCAATCGGCACTACGGACGCCTGGAGAGACAAGGTTCACAGACCGGTCCGTGCTCGAACAGGGCATCATTGAAGGCGTGCAGTCGGGGCTGTTCGGCCTGGGCGAACTGCAGAACAACAAACCATTGTGCCACTACTTCCGGGAGTCTCCGACGGTCGCCTTCTCTGAAAACGAGATATTGATTTGCGCGTCGGTGTGTCTGGAACAGAAGCAAAAAAAGGATACGATTTTAGTCGCTGCGGAGTCCATAGAAACTGTCTCCACTCCTCATTTAAAAGAAGAACCGCCAAAGTGGGGTGGCGGTGCTACTGCCGTGATGCCCGGCATCGGTGGGAAGGGCAAAGTCCACTTAAAGTTCCAGGTGCCAAAAGGCAAGGTTGCCCAAATAATGGGAGTAATGAACCTGCTACAGAGCAAATTTGGCAATCTGGAGATAGAGATTATTGCCACGAACGGGCAGATATCAGAGCAAGACTACGAAGACAAGATAAAGGAGACTTTCCGGCAGTTGGGTATAGAGGTTGATGAAAGCTAAGCTGCCTCGACATGATTAGTGGCGGATGAATGCAAAATGCAGTCGATGATTTAGTAGTGAAATGCCAATAACTAAGGATTCTTTAAGGGGCTATATCCTGGAAGAAGTCTGGGCATATTTAATCAGCGGGGCGGGCTATAGGCTTCTTATACATCCAGACCAAGACCCCCGATAACCTAATCAAGCGCGGAAATGGTCTGGGAGTAAAAGGAAGAGGTAGTGACCACCAAGCAGACTTTTAAGTGAACTGCTCTGGATACCCGCTTTCACTTTCCCTCTCTGTCTTTTCGTCGAGGCAAAATTCAGAGATGGGAAAACCGGAATTGACACCGTGAGCAATGCTGTTGGCGTGCTTCTAGATATCAACCAGAGAAATCTCATTGAGAGAGATGTAGGCAGATTCCCGCGTTATTATCGCTATGAGTATGCATTGTTCTCTACTTCCGGGTTTTCATCACGAGCCATAGACATGGCAATCACGCATCAGATATCCCTTATAGATTTGAGTGGAGACGAATTCCATGACTTAAGAGCCGAAGTTACACGGTCTGCCGAGGCTTTATAGCCTGGCTTGATAGCCAAAACAATCTGCAGACAGGCGGAGCCATTCGCAGGGGAAGACTTGTTTCTAGCATAAGAAACACACTAAGGAGAGAATTGGGGACTTGGCCTACGAGTGTCCCACGACCCCAAGACCAGGATATTCCAGTGGATTATCAAGCGTTGTCTCCCGTGCTGGAAGTGGCCCGTAGGTACCGTGAACTCTTCATCGCCATGGCTGATGGGCCATTCATGTTACTACTGAAGGAAAGAGGACCAGGAGAATTCATCGAATATGCAAACAGGTACCGCCGACATAGGGTTGGAATACATTGGAGTGAACGAGTAGACCAAGGAAGAACCTGGACAATAACCCCTAGCGATAATAGTAGAGCGTACGCTTTAATCTTTCGGCTTCCTGACAGAATTGCCGACTGGATATTCACCAGGCCGGACTTGTCACGCCAGAGAGCTTTGCAGGTCAAAGAAACCTATTTCTCTGACATCACTGTATACCGCCACGTCGATACAGTGACAGTTTTGTCGGTGGTAGTTGTAAAAACAAGAGAGACCCCCCAAAATAAATCTGACCAAAAATAAACTTAAAAAGGAAATCTCTCTTGAAAACAAGTCTAATCAAAAACGCTGAAGAACTCAAACAGATCGTTGTGAGGATGGAAAAAGACCTATTAGCCAAAGCAGTGGAGTGTGCGCGCAAGGCATTTGTGAACCTGCTGGAGCAAATTGATTTATTGATTCAAAAGCACAGGCCTGAAGATTTGGCGGTTGTTCATATTAGTTCAGCAGGCTCTTGCCCACAGTCAGGACGCTGCAGACCATGAAACAACCTGTTTTGAATAAACCGGTGAGCTAAAACATTCTGAAGGCAGGGAGGTGAATCGCTTGATAATTGAGGCCGATGGTGTGGTGTTACCTTTGCACAGGATAGCGGTATAATGTTTTGCAGGGTCTCTCCAACTCAAAACCGACAAATCTGTCACAGTAACTCCCTGGGTCGAACTACTAAAATCTCTAACCAGGATAGCGGTATAATGTTTTGCAGGGTCTCTCTAACTCAAAACCGACAAATCTGTCACAGTAACCACAGTAACCTTTATTTTGACAGCCGGACTAAATTTGTGCTATCTTCTAAAACATGGAAATAAAATCGATCTCCCGAAACTGGTACTTTTATTACTTTTATTTTACACCCGGCTTGATGCCTGGGGGGATCGGTTCAACCTGTATACATTTAAGTTAAAGTAAAATAATAAGCATATATCGAAGAGCCCTCCAGGCGGAGGGCTCTTCTTTTTTATACAAATTTCCACACAGGAGGTAAAGCAAAACATGATGATAATGAAAAGGGACGCCACAGAAGATGAAATCAAGCGTGTGGTAAAAGAGATCAAAAGCTACGGCCTCAGGGCAGACGTTTCACGCGGTGAATTCAGGACGGTGATAGGACTTATCGGAGATGAAAGACGTATACCCTTTGATAATTTTTCGATATTACCCGGTGTAAAGGAGGTGGTTAAGATCGAAACCCCATATAAACTTATAAGCAAAGAATACGCCCGCGCCGCCGGCGGCGAATCCGGTGTGCACAAAACCGTACAGATAGGCAAAATCCATATCGGCAACGGAGAGCCGATTTTCATGGCAGGACCCTGTGCTGTGGAAAATAAAAAACAACTTTTCACCATAGCTGAAGCTGTCAAAAAGGCGGGAGCACATATACTGAGGGGTGGCATATTCAAGCCGCGCAGTTCCGTACACTCGTTTCAGGGTCTGGGCAGTGTTGACCGAAAAAGCGCTGAAACGGCTTTGAAATGGATGCGCGAAGCCGGAAACGAATTCGATATGCCTGTTATTACAGAAGTTCGTGGCGAAGATCACGTCGACATAGCCGCTGATTATGTCGATATACTGCAGATCGGTTCACGCAATATGTACAATCAGGACCTGCTCAGTAAAGCGGGCAGAAAAAACAGACCGGTGCTGTTAAAGCGGCATTTCGGTGCGGGTATTGAGGAATTCCTCTCGTTTGCAGAGTATATCGCTGCCGAAGGTAACAAGGATATTATCCTGTGCGAGAGGGGTATAGTTCCTGTGGGCAAAGGCAAAGAATATACAAGATATACACTGGATCTGGCTGCTGTGCCTGTTATAAAGAGGGAAACCTATCTGCCGATTATCGTTGATCCCAGCCACGGTACTGGCCGGCGCGACCTCATTTACGATATGTGCTGTGCGGCAATCGCAGCCGGTGCAGATGGGCTGATGGTAGAAGTACACTATAATCCGCAGGAAGCGCTGGTCGACGGTAAACAGACCATTACTCCGGATGAGTTAAGGGATATAATAAAGGCATGCCGGGAAATTTATCGGACGATAAGGTCCAGAGAATTTACCGGGTAAGACACTAAAGTGAAAACAGTAAAAATCAACCTCGGCAGGCATAGTTATGAAGTCCGTATCGGTCAGGGTCTCATGCGGCTGGCAGGGGACTGGTTGCGCGCACTGACGCCCGCCGGTAGGGCTGTGGTAATTACCAATCCATCAGTGGCAGGCAAATACCTGGAAACGGTTAAGTTAAGCTTTATTCCCCAAGGGTTTCAGCTTACTGTATTGATCGTACCCGACGGCGAAGAACATAAAACATTGAACACTGCGGGTAAGCTGTATGGACAGCTTGCAGACGCATATATTGAACGTTCCACTCCTATAATTTCACTGGGTGGAGGCGTCATCGGCGATCTGGCAGGCTTTGTGGCCGCTACCTATATGCGCGGCGTTCCCCTTGTCCATCTACCCACTACCCTGCTGGCACAGGTGGATAGCAGTATCGGAGGTAAAACCGCCGTTGACCACGGGCATATAAAAAACTCCATAGGAGTATTTTATCATCCCCTGAT
>Ga0315298_1007759_pt1 | contig 13967 bp, 13 predicted proteins | sample WHS_1_MG_FD_203077 | JGI IMG/M metagenome (GOLD analysis project Ga0315298, IMG submission 203077) | Extremophilic microbial mat communities from Washburn Hot Springs, YNP, Wyoming, USA - WHS_1_MG | ecosystem: Environmental > Aquatic > Thermal springs > Hot (42-90C) | place: USA: Wyoming...
CTCGGGCTACGATCGTCGAGATATCCTCGGTGAAATCGCCGCTTGTAAGTGCACTGAGGGAATCGCTAGGGCGCGGCTTTAGCGTTTTGTCGATGCATCCCATGTTCGGACCTGGAACAAGCGACCCGTCTAAAAGCCCAACCGTTCTAATCAGCCTCGCCGGTGACGGCAGTGAGGTGGCGTTGGCCAGAGGCCTGATGCCTGACCTCAACTTCATAGTGATGAGCGCCGATGAACACGACCGGTTTACCTCCTTTTCCCTCTCGCTCACGCACTTTGTCAACATGGCCTTCTGCCTATCGATATGCGAGGAGGACCTCAGTAGGCTTAAAGAGGTCGCTGGCGCCTCGTTCAACTCCCAGGTCAAAACTCTAGGTCATGTGCTAGATGGAGGCGATGCGGCTATAGCCGACACGTTAACTCTCAACTCGAAATCGGTGTATGCTATCGAGAGGTTTTTGGAAGTCTCGAAATCCTTACTAGCCATGGTTCGGGGAGGTTGCGCGAAGGATCTGAAGAAAGAAGTAGCTCTCTGCAAGTCGATATTACCATCGCTCAATCTCTAGGTGCTTACAGTAAGACACTTCCTAACCGATAGCAACTGAAGATGGACAGAGAAGTTAAGGTTAACGAAAAAAAGCCTTGGCAGAGGGATTAGTACTTCTAAAGCCCCTTCTCTCTTAGTTTCGCTTTGTTGATTTTTAATAAGACGAGGTAAGTTTTAAATAGGTATTGTAATTACATTGTAATTACATAATGAGCGTCATAACCGTCAGAGTTCCTAAGAACCTAAAAAGGAGGATGAGCAAGTTCAAAAACGTGAATTGGAGCGAGGTGGTTAGGGAGGCTATATTGGAGAGGATCGCGGTTGAAGAGAGGTTGGGAAGCAAAGACTGGGGTCTTATCAGGAGTGCTGTCAAGGAGATGGATGAGCTGATGGAGGTGGTTGAAGCCAGAGGTGGGAAATGCGACTACGACAGTGCGGAGACGATAAGAAATTGGAGAGATGTTAGGGCTTGGAGAGGGCAGTTGTAGACGCGTCGGTTGCTGTGAAGTGGTTCGTCCCTGAAAGGGGCAGCGATAAGGCTTTGAGGCTCAGGGAACTGTACTTAAATGAGGCCTTGGATATAATAGCCCCAACGCTAATTTGTTACGAGGTGGCCAATGCGTTAAGGTTCCACCCATATCATAGGTTGTCTCAGAAGGAGCTGCTCAAAGCAATCGCAGCATTGAAAGATATGCAGATCACTGTCGAGCCAACCACTAAAACTTGGTTTAAGGCATTTGAGATATCTGTTCTGAATGACATCTCGATCTACGATGCGATATACTTGGCAACCTCGATGTCGTTTAACACCAAGCTCATTACGAGCGATAAAGGGATGATTGGAAAACTAAGCGACGGCATTAAGAAGAATGTTTCTCTCTTGGGAGATGTAGCTTTTTAACATGCGGAGTGCTGATCCAAGACACAAGAACATGTTCTGAGTCGTCATAGAAAACAGTCGAGGAACTCCTCTGGGAAAAATCTGTATGGGTCCAAAGATCTTGCTGACATCCTCGTAAGAGGAAAAGCCTAAGCTCGATCTTTCGATTTCAAATTATCATCTCGAAGTTACTTTCAATATCCATATAGCTGGAAACAAAAATGATAAGATAACTTTTCAGATGAACGCTGAAGATAGTGCAACAAGAGCGACTCGGAACTAATTGAAGCTAAGACTGAACACCTTGTGGCGTGCTACTTGACGCAAGCTGATTTCTTACTTTATAGCTCAAAATGGAAAAAAAGATTTATATGTAAGAAAAGTCTTATTTGTAAAATAAAGAAATGGGGGATTTAGAGCATCATCGTAGATTAGCAAAAGAGAAAAGGGATGCAGCTATTGAAGAGTACGACAAGGGAAGGTGGACCGTTGTAGGCGACTTAACAATTAAAGCTGTAGAGCAAGCCATAGAGGCCTTAGCTTCGCTTGAAAATTTACACTTCCACATGAAACCCAGAAGTGCTCATGCCAACAGAATAGCATGGATAAAGGAGAAATTTCCCGATCTTTCAAAATATATGGACATGCTATGGGGAACTTATGGAGCGCTTGGCTATGAAGGGGTCGATGGCGAGAGGGCCAAAAAAGCCTTAGAGGCAATGGAGGTGATACTAAATGGTCTTGAGAGAGAAACAGGAATACGATTTAAGTAGATTGGTGGAAGCCATTTCTTCGATCAACGAAGTAATAGCAGCAATATTATTTGGCAGTGTGGCCAGGGGAGATTACGATGAATATTCCGACTATGACCTGCTGGTTGTATTCAAGGATAAAGAAAGCATGTGGAAACGATGGGATGAGCTTTTTGGAAAAGTAGGAGAGTTGAAACTACTAGTCCAATTGATTCCGAAAGGTCTGGAGGAGTTTCTTAACAGCGAGCCAACATTACTAGCAGAAATATTTAGACACGGAAAACTACTTTATTCTAAGTATCCATTTCAATCCTGCATCGAACCTTTGAACCTTAAACGCATGTGATTACTCGTTTACGGCTGATCCATGCGATGAGACACCGAGTCGAAGAATGGCAATAAAGACTTCAGCTGCGAGAGTTTTCAAATAGAGACAAAATAATGAGCCAAATGGCTGCCATCAAAGACGTGATCGTCTCCTGTATCGCGACGCCACGCCACGGCCAGCTAACCACCCATGTTATAGCAGAGGCTATGCTGAAGGCGAGAGCGATCGCTCCCGCAATCGGCGAGCCCAGGGGCCACGAGCAATAGCTGTATATGAGCATCACTAGCATTATCGAGACGAAAAATATCTCCGACACCAAACCGTGTATTTTCCCCGGCATCCTCCGGGAAGATGCCGATGAGCGCAAGGTCCGCACCCGCTACGGTCAGCAGAATGGACCAGCACAGGTACTTCCAGGAGCGATTTTTAACGGAGACCAAAAAGGCAAACGAGGCCACCAAGGCACCTGAGAGGACGAGGCCGGAGTTGTACACCAACGCAACCGGGCCGTTTAGCGTCATGTTGCCCAGGTCGCTCAAAGCGTTGTCGTAGAAGTTAAACCAGGGCGAGAGCAGTATCGAGACTATTATAAAGGGGTAAGCTACAACCGCACCTATAGGCCCCACTAGCCTGTACAGTTTCATCGAGGTCAGCTGTCTCTCATCCTAGGCGTTTAAATAACTTGTCTTTTTACAAAGATAAATCACGGCACTAAAGTCCGATCCTTCTCAAAGTTGGACATAAACAGAGGGAAGTTCTTCGTTTCCAGCATAATAGTTTTATATACCTAGGTTTATTTTTTCTCCTAGGTGAAAAAAATGACCTTGGTGATTAAAAATGCCCAAGAGAAAATCCTCAGGGAATTTAAGGCTGAGGCTGCAAGGAGAGGATTATCTCTATCCCAGGCATTTGAGGAGGCGGTCAAGTACTGGCTGACTTTTAAGGACAGGGAGGTTTTAAGCGAGGCTGACTTAAACAACATTGCTTATGAATCACTTGAAAACGATTTTAGGGAACACAGTGGGAAGTACGCTGTTGTAGTAGAGGGAAGGCTGGCGGGGATCTTTGCCTCGCTTGAAGAAGTATCTGCCGCTCTCAGAAAGTTCCACCCTACGCCTAAGCACGCTTTAGTAGTTAAAATTGGGTTTGATGACAGAGTTCTGGAGGCCTTGGACAATTGTGCGTTGCAACCCTAAGGCCCGAGCATTAGAAGGTCAGTAGTCACGCTCGAACACTGTACACCATTTTCGATAGATGGTCAGTGGATATGGGGTCAGGGCACAACCTTGGCGAAGTAGATCAAGTGTCGGTACTTTCCACAACGCTTTTAAACTCGGTAGCCATACCAGTGATGAATTTGGTCGGGTATCGCGCATCAAGATGAACAGGGGCTTAGCGAGGGTGGTGCATTCGCTGTCGAAACCATTTACAGCAGCTCTTATTCTCGCATCGCTTGCCCTTTACATTCTTTCGATACCCGTTGGGATGTGGCTCTTCGTGGGGGAGGCATCGTTGAGACCCCCATCCCCTTCGGAAACGCAGAGCTTGATCTATTTCATTTTGGCTGAACTTGTTTACGCCTTGTGCTTTGTCGCGGCTTGGAAATCGGAGGTGAGTTTTAGAAGATCCTTTTATAAGTTCATCAAGGAGCCATCAGCGCTTCCGCTTGGAAATTTCTTGCTGGTCATGCCAATCCTGTTAAGCCTGACCCACGTGACGCTGAGCGTTGTCGAGTACTTCCAGAAGTGTTTCCAAATACCGACGGGGCTTCCACCACTGAGCCCGGACCCGCTGTTGGCTTACATTGAACTTGCGTGGTCTCCCGTGTTCGAGGAGGTTGTTTTCAGAGCGCTTCCGCTGGGCGTCTTCTACGCGTTCTATCTCAGCAGAGATGTTGGCATCCAAAACGTCCGCAGAAACCTTAGCGTCGCTCTGGTCTCCTTCCTGAGCCCGGAACGCGCAAAGTGCATGAGGTCGGTGAGTTCACCCAGACCCTCGAGAAAGATCGAGGCCGATGAGTGGACGATCGTCATCTTCTCCTCGGCCCTCTTCGCCCTTGCACACTACCTGACCCCAAGCACCTGGGAGGTCGGCAAACTCACCCTGTCCTTTATTCAGGGTACCGTTATGGCCCTGTCCTACGTCCTTTATGGCCTCTATGCCTCCGTACTCATACACTGGTACTTTAACTACTACCTGTACACTTACAGGCTGGTAGCGGTTTCGCAGCCCAGCCTTTCATTTCTTAGTTTGTTCAGCGAAGCAATACCCACGGCTTTGACGGCGTTGACCTTAACGCTGCTAGTGGTCCTGAAAATGAAGAGCTTTAGCTCGTTTTTGATTACTTTGCGCCGAAGAAATCACCAGCTTTACGGGATGCCAAGGAGATTTTTAACGGTCCTACAGAAAAAGAGCTCGCATATCAGCGTAGGTAGAAAAGCATCCGTAGAGCTGGCTTTGCTAGCCGTCCTCACCATCACGCTTGGCCTTAGGCTGGCCGTCCTCGAATACCCCAAGCACGAGACTCCTGGAGGTATGGCGGGCTGGGACCTGATATTCGACGAGAAATATTACGTGGGCGCGGCGAGGGACATGTTGCATGGCAAAGCGGCAAACAACGAACACCCGCCACTGGCCAAGGTCTTTATCGCACTGGGTATAACGCTATTGGGTGATAACCCTGCAGGTTGGCGCGCCTCCGCCATCTCAGCCAGCTCGTTTTCTGTAGCGCTCCTCTATATGCTAGCCATGATCCTCAGCGGCAGGAAGGACGTTTCCCTCTGTTCGGCAATCCTGTTCGCTCTCGACATAATGGCCTTCAACATAGGGCAGATCGCCCTACTCGACGCGCTGGCGATGGCTTTTGTGCTTGCTTCGAGCGTATCGATCCTGAGAGGTAGTTATGACCTCGGTGGCCTCTTCCTCGGCCTGGCCTCTTTGTGCAAGCTCAGCTCTGCGTTCACATACTTCGGCATTGTGGTCTTTCTGGTCCTGACTGCGGGGCGTCGAAAGAAGTCGTTCAAGGAGGTCATAACGTCTTGCCTAAGAAGCGCGGTCTTAGCCCTGGTTGTCTTCCTAGTTGGGTTGTGGATCTACGACTCTTGGTACTCGGTATTCGCGAAAAACCCGCTGGGCCAAATTAGCTATATGCTCGCCTACCACAGCGGCCTAAGATACCAAGACCCAAGGGACGTGATACTGCCGCTGCAGTGGATAAACCCACTCGACCCATTCGCTCCCATGCCGTTCTACGTCATGACGGTAAAGGAGTTTATCGGGGGCATTCTGAGAGAATATCACCCCATAGCCTACTATGGCATCTACACCCCGCTGTGGTGGAGCGTATGGGCGGTCGTGCCGCTTTGCCTATTCTGCGTCATCAGAGGTGCTCGGAAGGCTGACCACGAGGAGGCCTGTCTTTTCACCCTGACCTGGATCATGGCCAGCTTTTTGCCTTACGTTCTGTTGGCGTATCTGATGTCGAGATGGGTCTACCCGTTCTACTTCTACTCAGCGTTGCCGGGACTCTACATCGGGCTTTCCAGTCTACTAAATCGGCGGGGCAAGCACCACAAAGTTCTGGAGGCTTCGGTTGTCTTCCTGCAAACCTTTTGGTTCGTCCTGTGGTTCCCGGTTAAGCCCAAGGTTATAATCGACTTATTCGCGCTCTTGGGACTGCCTGTTTAGTCAAATTGTTGGTCTTTTGGGGGTGCCGATCTTCTAAACTCGTTCCTCATCTGTACCAACAGCAGCAAGAGGGCTGCGGAGGTTATTAGGAGTAGGAAAAGATTGTATGCGAATTCGAACCTCCAAGTCATCGCGTTCAGACTGAAGTACATAAACGTCAGGATTTCCAGTATGAGCCCCCATACCAGAATGGTTAGCAAAACCCTCCTGAACATGTCCATCTGGTTTACTGCATTCTGTATTAGATTAACATTTCGATAAGAAGTAAATAAAAAAGATTGTTTTTATCCCGCTACTTCTTCCTAGAAGCTACCAGCCAGCCGACCGCGACTCCCACTATGAGGGCCACTATGCCGATGCCACCTGCGCTGGCAACGTCGAAGGTGGGGACTGTTACGGTTTCCGTGGTTACAGTGGTTACAGTAGTAGTTACAGTCGCAATACCACCGGGTTGTTCTAGAGACGCAAATCCTTCTGCTAAAAGTCTTTTAGCATCTTCTTTAGGAATATTTACACGGTCGCCTGCTTTAAATGGCCCATAGTACTTATCATCCACACCTTTGAATTTGTTAGTACTCTTCGTTATCCAGACATCTTGATACTCCCACTTTATAAACCTGCTTTTATACATGGGCAGTTGAAACTTCCAGGCGCTCCACCACCATATGGGATGTGCATACGCATTATCTGCCGTTGGAAGATTTTCCCAGTAGTAAGTATCGCAAGGCACTATTTTGGTAGTTCCGAACATAGGCAGGTGCGGTGCATCGATAACTCCTGTTTTCAAATACTCCATTCCAAGCGGTATTAAATGTTCGTAATCACTTGGTGCAATTTTTTCTAGTGCATATACTAATTCGTCAATTTTAGAATTGTTCCACCTTATTGCATTACCGGGCGCTACTTGGCCTGTTGGCACTATGTATTTACTTAAGTGGTCCTGTACCTCCGAATATAAATCGATAATTTGTCCGCAACCAGGCCAATGCGCTCCAGCGTCATATTCTCCTGTATTGTAATATGACCAGAAGGGCCCACTTTCCAGCGTCTGAACACTCGCATCTACTCCAAACCGTCTCCATTGGTCCGCAACAACAAAAGCTAATCTCATGGACTCGTATTCATAGGCGCCCGGAGCAATTATCACCATTCTCCAGCGTTCTCCAGTTGGCAGGTACCAGTTTCCAGCGGCATCTCTCGTGAAGCCTACACTGGAGAGGAGTTTCGCAGCTTCATCTGGGTCGTATTTCCACCAACCAATACCAAAAAGTTCTCTAGCTCCCCTTTCGTCGGTCGGTATGGGTTCATCCGGATATTTATTCTTGAGGTATCGTGCTATCTTAACTGGTGGCTCTGGATCGAAGGGCTTATAACCTGGATCAAAGGGTAACTCAAAGTCTCTAAGCCATTGCTCCAGTGGCCAGAAGTAATTCTCCATGAATACGCCTATAGGTGGAATAATTAATGGAGACATCCTTAACATGCCGTCATATATGGAGATAGATGCTTCCGTTATGTTTACGGAAAGGGCTAATGCCCATCTTACTTGTGTGATATTGTACGGGTAGTTTAAAAGATTGAAGTTGATTCCCCTTTCACATGGGTCATCGAACCATCCATATGGGTAATATGGAAACCATGCCTTAGCATATTGATCTTGTGCTTTCAGTGTAAACCATCCTTCTGGCGATATATCCGTGGAAACATCTAGTTCATGTCTTATCATGGCCATAACTTTCTTCTCTTCCGGTCCATAGTATACTGCTAGAACCCATTTAGGTTTAGGCATACCTAATATCTGTCCAATTGGAGATCTCCACCAGTCTTCCCTCCTCTCGAATAGAACCCAATAACCATCTGGATCAAAGTCTTTAACTACGTATGCCCCAGTACCGACAGGATAAGTATTCTCAAAGTTAACTGGATCTTCAACTTTTTCCCATATATGTTTTGGCAACGGTGTGAAGAAACAACCCCAGACAACGACCCCAAAGCCGAACCACCCTTCCTGTAGCTTTACAAAAGGCCTTTTAAATTCTAAGTCTACTGTATATTTGTCTATGACAATCGCATTCTTCAAAATACTTTGAACGAACCCCGAACTGGGAAATCCTGGAGTGTTATTGAGCAAGTTAAGGGTGAAAACTACATCCTCTGCTGTAAACTCCACACCATCAGTCCAGTAAATTCCCTCCCTCAAATAAACTCTCCATCGTGTTCCGTCATAGGGAGCCAGCTCTTCTGGTGGAGCCCTAGCTAAGACATCTATAAATTCACCTGTCGTAGTATTTATGTCCCACAAATAATCATAGATAAGAGCATGATAAGGCTCTCGTTGTCCGGCTCCTGTAGCTGGCGAGTACCAATTTCGCATATAAGGGTTGACAAACCTTGCATTCATCGGATCGTAAATGAAGGTTTCTTCTCTGGTTACTCCAGGAGGTAATTGAAGTTGTGCACTTGCTTCCTTTGGGGTGAATTGCAGAAAGAACGTTGTAAAGAACAATGCAGAGAATAATGCAAATAAAAGCGGTTTAAAACCTTTTTTATATGCTGACTTCATTTTTATTTTCACCTTATGTTTTAATAATATTTCATTGAGTATTTAAAGTTTATCCTTTTTTAATCGTTGTGGTTTAAACCTTAAGGATAAATAGAATATATGCGAGTTAGACTTAAATATGGGAGATACTAAATTATGGGGGATAAACAGTTTGAGGGCTTTCGTGAAGTATCTTGTAAGAAGAATTGTACTATACGTTATTGCTCTATGGGCAGGTCTTACCATATGTTTCTTCTTGCCCAGGCTTGTTCCGATAGATCCAGTAACAGTTATACTATCTAGAGTAACGGCTACAGGCGCATTTATAGACCCTGAAACCTATGCAAATATGCGGAAAACTTTGCTTTACCTGTTTGGCTTGGAAGGTTCCATTCAAGAGCAATATTTTAATTTCTTGAGTAAAGCAATAGTCGGAGATTTTGGGGTTTCAATTACTGTTTATCCCTCTAAAGTTAATGATTTAATTGCTAAAGCATTACCATGGACTATTGGTTTGCTTGCAACTATGGCATTAATTTCTTGGGTTATTGGAAATATCGTTGGTCTGCTCGCCGGATATTATAAAAATAAGATTATGGCCAAAGCTGTTCAGATTTTTGCGATTGCTGTTTATCCAATTCCTTACTATGTATTGGCTATAATATTTGTATTTGTGTTTTGCTATTTACTTCGCATTTTTCCGTTGTTCGGCTCTAAAGGCGTAGGTTTTAAAGTATCTTTTAGTCTCGATTTTATATCTTCAGTCATTTTCCATTCGTTTTTACCTGCATTAACATTATTTATCGTAAATCTTGGCTGGTGGATCTTAAGTATGAGAGCCCTTACGATAAATCTTTCAGAGGAGGATTACGTTAAATTCGCGGAAATGAGGGGAACGGAAAAGAAGATTATTTTAAATAAGTATATTTTTAGGAATGCGCTTTTGCCACAGATAACACAGCTAACAATGGCTATATCAACAATCTTTAGTGGAGCCGTGTTAACGGAGTTTATTTTTTCTTATCCTGGACTAGGTCAGTTGTTATGGATGGCGGTCTCATCAAGCGACATTTACTTACTAATGGGCATTACCTCTCTATCTATTATATCCGTTACGACCTCTGCTCTTATCGTTGATCTAGTTTACCCGCTCCTCGACCCAAGAGTAAGATACGAGGAGAGGCATGTGTGAAAAACATGAAGCGTTCAGTGATCAATTTACGTAATTTCTTTCTAGTGCTTAAGAGTGATGTCAGATTACTTATAGGAGTCTCTATACTAATAGTTTTTATAATATTGGGCTTTATTCTTTGCCATTTTTCACCATATGACCCAAAAAGATGGGGGCAGGTACCTAGAGATGTTCCCCCCTGCTGGAGTTATCCTCTAGGAACAACATCCTTAGGGCAAGATCTTTTCTGGCTCTTAACATTCGCTCTTCAAAATTCTTTAGTCCTCGGAATAACAGTTGCAGCAGTGAGTACCTTCACGGGTGTTACCTTAGGGCTATTGGCTGGATACAGGGGAGGATATTTAGATGAGATCACAACATTTCTATCTGATGTATTTATAGCCATTCCATCTTTTCCAATTCTTGTTATGTTGGCTGCCTTGTTCTTGGGCAGGATTCATATATTGATGCTCGCCTTGGTGTTATGTCTTTTTAATTGGCCTTGGCCTGCAAAGCAAGTGAGATCAATGATGCTCAGCTTAAGAGAAAGGGTGTTCATTGAAACCGCGATTTTCTCAGGATTTGGAACAATAGAAATAATTTTTAGGGAGATTATACCTCTAATAAGTCCGTGGATATTTGCAAATTTTATTAACACGGTCCTTGTTGCTATTGGAGCTGAGGCGGGTTTAGCTACAATAGGTGTATCTTCCCTTGAAGAGATTACTTTGGGAACAATGATATTTTGGGCGCTAAGATATCAAGCTATGTTTATGGGGCATTGGTGGTGGATAGCAGTTCCAGTTGTGACAATAATCGTGCTTTTCATTGCATTATTCTTGATCTACCTGTCAATTTCAGAGATATTTTCAATTGGGGGTTTTAAAAAGTGAGCGAAAACTCTATCATTGAAGTAGGAGATCTTAAGGCTTATTATAAAACGAGACATGGCGACGTTAAAGCGGTAGATGACATTGGTTTTTTTGTTAAGTCGAACGAGATATTTGGGATATGTGGAGAATCAGGATGTGGAAAATCAACTTTAATAAAAGTATTATATGGTCTAATTGAACCTCCCTTAAAAGTTCTTTCAGGACATGTGTCAATTGATATTAACGATAAAAAAATCTTTCTTAAGTACAATAACGATGTGAACAACATAAAAAAACTATGGTGGAATGAAATGTCTTACATTCCCCAATCATCTATGAACCTATTGAATCCAACAGCTAAGATAGAAGATCAGTTTATAGAAATATTAAGGAAGGTGGATAAGAGGACTACACGTGGTGAAGCCAAGAAGATTGTACAAAAAAGCTTTGATGCTCTTGGACTTCCAAGAGAAGTTTTATCCTCTTATCCCCATCAGTTAAGTGGTGGTATGAGACAACGAGTGGTAATCTCTATGGCAACAATCCTTAACCCTAAAATTGTTTATGCAGATGAACCTACTACGGCACTAGATGTGGTTGTACAGAGAGGAATTTTAGAAATGATGAGGGAATTACAAAGGAAATCAAACAACACTTTTGTAATAGTTACTCATGACATGGGTATACAATACCAGATTAGTGATAGAGTTATGGTCATGTATGCTGGTAAGATCTGTGAAATTGGCAAGACGGACAAAATTTTTCAAACATCAACGCACCCTTACACAAAATTACTCATAGAATCGCTCCCAAGGCTTGGTGATAAGTCAGAGAGAAGAAGCATAAAGGGGGCGCCTCCTAATCTTCTTGCTCCTCCTAAAGGATGCAGATTCCACATCAGGTGTCCATATGCTACTCAAGAGTGCATTGAAGAGGAGCCTCCACTCGTAGAAATATTACATGAACATTACGTGGCGTGTTTTCACCCTCTGGGGTAGCTAGTGAGGTGATGAGCATGAATTACCCGTTGCTTGAAACCATAAACTTAACGAAAGTTTTTAAGATGGGAGGAATATTTAAAGGATCTAGTTTCAGAGCAGTAGATAACGTTAACTTAAAAATGGAATTTAATGAACCAATTATACTAAGTATAGTGGGAGAATCTGGTTGCGGTAAAACTACCTTGGCCAGGTTATTACTGAACGTTATCCAGCCAACATCAGGTATTATAAAATTTGAAGGAAAAGAAATCACAAAAATGAAGAAGAAATCGGAAATACTTGAGTTCAAACGTAAAGTGCAACCAATATTTCAGAATCCATTCGAATCTTTTAATCCATTAAACACTGTTAGTAGGTACTTATATGCTTCTGCGCTCAAGCTTCAGATAGCAAAAGATAAAGAAGAAGCAAAAGAGATAGTTAATGAAGCTCTAATCTCAGTTGGTTTAAATCCCGAGGTACTTGACAGAAAACCTCACGAATTTTCTGGTGGCGAATTGCAGAGGATATCCATTGTAAGGGCGCTTATTCCAAAACCTAAGCTTTTAATCACAGATGAACCAGTTAGTATGCTTGATGCATCAATAAGAATGAGCGTAATAAATCTTTTCTTAAAGTTAAAAAAGGAATCGAACACTTACTTCATTTATATTACTCATGATCTTGCTACAGCATATTACATAAGCGACTTTGTTGCAATAATGTTTCGTGGAAGTATCGTGGAGTATGGATTTGCACATGATGTTCTATCTGATCCTCTGCATCCATACACAGAGATGTTACTTAACTCGACACCAGATATTAGTAAAAAGTGGACTGGAAGAGTAATATTATCAGGATTGGAGTTAAAGGAATTCGAATCTCTTGGATGCAAATTTTGGCGCAGATGTCCTTATGCTAGCGATAAATGTAAATTAACACGTCCAGAGATGATAGAGCCAAAAAGCAATAGAATGGTGGCATGTTTTAGATATCAGTAGATTGATTAGCTTTATCACAAAATTTCACTATGAACTCTCTCTTTTCAAAACTAAGTATTTTGACAGCCCTAGCAACTCATGGTCATGAAATTAGGCCTATTATACCTCCATGTAGAACGAGTTCTTTATCCTGTAACAATAGCACAAGTGGGTCCTTCACCCAGCGCGCGCTGGTGGCAGTTAACTTGACTTTAGACAATGTAGTACCAGTATTTTTTGGAAGGGGAAAAGTTACCATATGTTGCGCTAAAGGGCGGGAGCGGCCCGAGGGGCAACTGAAGAACGAGGCCAGCAAGCGTACTTAAAAATTTTTACGACCTCAAAAAACGGAGAGTAAGCCCACACGCTATAGAGCTGCGGTAGCTCTAAGATCCTGAACGCTCATTTGTTTCAATTTCATAAGTTCTGTTGTTTTTCTCGTCCCTGCAACAGCTTGAGAGACCTCGATGCGTCTTCAAGGCTTAGCTCGAACACGATGGGGCCGTCGAAGCCGATCTCATCCAACAAATCCAGAAGCCCTTCGACATCGAGGTCGCCCGTGCCCAATGGCAGGTGATCCCTGACCTTTGCGCAATCCCCGCTGACCCTCCTGTAGGCGTCGTGCAGGTGTATTTCCGCAACTCTGCCCCTTGATGCCCTCAGGGCCTTCCCTAGGTCCACATCGCCAGGGTAGCCAGCCAAGATGTGGCCGGTGTCTATGCACACTGAGGTCTCGAACTCCTCAGCCAGCCTAAGGGTTTCCAAGAAGGGGAACTCCACGGACTCCAAAGCTATCCTCCTGGAGGCGATGCCGATGTCAGCCATCTGCTCGACCAGCTGTCCAACGCTATCCCTGGCGTTCTCGAGAAAAATTCCCGTGATCAGCCTCTTGTATGAGGGCTCGATCTGCAACCTGTGGAACTCTGCCGCCAATGAGCCGGTTGCGTGGAGAACGTAAGGGTCTGGCCTCAGCTCCTCCAAGTCGCGAACAGATTCGACCAAGGCGTTGACCGACGCCTGTCTTATCCCGCATATGTGGGACGCCGGTTCTACGGACCACAGGGGCAGATGTGCGGAGAACGTTACGTTGTGCTCCTCACCTATCGCCTTCAGCGCCTTAACGCTATCCCTGTCGAACGAGCCCGGGAGAACGTAGCGCATGTCGAGGGTCAATTCCAGGTGGTCAAAACCGCGCTCGACAGCCCTTCTGGCAAACCTCGAGTAATCA
>Ga0315298_1007760_pt1 | contig 13967 bp, 13 predicted proteins | sample WHS_1_MG_FD_203077 | JGI IMG/M metagenome (GOLD analysis project Ga0315298, IMG submission 203077) | Extremophilic microbial mat communities from Washburn Hot Springs, YNP, Wyoming, USA - WHS_1_MG | ecosystem: Environmental > Aquatic > Thermal springs > Hot (42-90C) | place: USA: Wyoming...
ATCCCGGCAAGGCCGCCTGGCTCCGTGGCCGGCGCTTCATGCCCTGCCTGCCCGCCCTGCGATGCCCTCGGGCTGCATCGAAAACGGCTTGACGGGCCCATGCCTTCCCCTTACAATGGCCAAACCAGTCTCCGGCACACTCGGCAGGGAGGGGTGTGGCATGAGGATTCTCGTCACCGGTGGGGCAGGGTTCATCGGCTCGCACGTGGTCGATGCCTACCTGGCTGCGGGGCACGAAGTGGCCGTGGTAGATAACCTGAGCCTGGTGGGCGGCGGCCGGCGCGAGAATGTGCCGCCCGAGGCGCACCTGTTCGAGCTAGATATCCGCGGCGAGGCCCTGCGCGATGCCTTTGCCGCCTTTCGGCCGGAGGTCGTCAACCACCACGCTGCACAGGCCTCTGTCAAGGTATCCATGGACGACCCGGCATTCGATGCCCAGGTCAATGTGCTGGGCCTCATCAATGTGCTGCGCAACTGCTCCAGGTTCGAGGTGGGGCACTTTATCTACATCTCTTCGGCAGCTACCTATGGCACGCCACGGGAACTTCCGCTCAGGGAGACCTCACCGCAGAACCCGGAATCCGCGTATGGCATCACCAAGTTGGCCGGCGAGTTCTACACCCGCATGTGGCACGACTCCTTCGGCCTCGACTATACCATCCTGCGCTACGCCAACGTCTACGGCCCGCGCCAGGACCCGATGGGCGAGGCCGGTGTCATCGCCATCTTTACCCACCGCATGCTCGTGGGCGAGCCGGTGCGCATCGACTGGGACGGCGAGCAGCGCAAGGACTATGTGTACGTGGGCGATATCGCCCGCGCCAACCTCTTGGCCTTGGAACGAGGAAAGAACGAAGTCTACTGCCTGGGCACCGGCCAGCCGACCTCGGTGAACGAGCTCTATGAGCTCTTGTCGGAGATCATTGGCATCAGGGTGCCGATTATCCGTGCCCCAAAACGCCCCGGCGACGTGCGCTTGCAGTACTTTGACCCCAGCAAAGCCCGCGAGATGCTCGGCTGGCAGCCAGAGACTCCCCTCGAGCGTGGCCTCGAAGAGACTGTCGCCTACTTCCGTACCGTCACCCAGGCCATGCGCCGGTGACACAGCAGTGCCTGCGGCGGCTGCGTGTATGGCGCCCCACCCGCTCCTGTGAGCGTGGGGTGCATCAAGGCCTGTTGTCGCTTGGGCTGGAGCCGGGCATCTCGCCGGTCGGCCGCCCGGCTCTAACCCAGGAAGACAGGCTCTGCACCGGGATAGTGCGAACCGTGAGACACGGTTACCCGCAGTGTGCCTCCGACCGGCTACCGGCAGGGAATCCGCTCACGCGTCCTGGACGCACCCGAACGCACAGGATGATTCCCCCGGCAGCACGGCTTATGGTATAATGCGCCGGTCAAGCGCTCTCATCCATCGTTCTGCAAGCCCTGGAGGGAAGCATGAGAATCGTCCTGGACGCGATGGGCGGCGACTATGCCCCGGCTGCTGTGGTGGAGGGCGGGGTACGGGCGGCGCGCGATCATGGGGTGGAGGTCATCCTGGTGGGGCGCCGCGAGGCAGTGGAGCCCGAGCTGGCCAAGCACGACACGGCGGGCCTGCAGGTGAGCGTGGTGCATGCCAGCCAGGTCATCGAGATGGACGAGCACCCAGCGCTCGTGGCCAAGGCCAAACGCGACTCGTCGATGGCCGTGGGGATGCAGATGGTCAAGCGGGGCGACGCCGACGCCTTTGTGACCATGGGCAACTCGGGGGGTGCCCTAGCGGTAGCCCTCATGCAGCTGGGGCGCCTGCACGGAATTCGGCGCCCGGCCCTCGCCAGCGTCTTCCCAACGGTGAAAGGGCCGGCCTTCCTCATCGACCTGGGCGCCAACACCGATTGCAAGCCCGAGTACCTGCTCCAGTTCGCCATCATGGGCAGCGTGTATGCCGAGCGGGTGTTGGGCATCGCGCATCCGCGGGTGGGCATCGTCTCCAACGGCGAGGAGGAGGGCAAGGGCAACTTCTTGGTGCGCGATGCTACGCCTCTCCTCAAGGCCTCGGGGCTTAACTTTGTGGGCAACGTGGAGGGCAAGGACCTGCCCGCCGGCCTGGCTGATGTGGTGGTCACCGATGGCTTTACCGGCAACGTCATTGTCAAGACCTCCGAGGGTGTGGCGGCGATGATCCTCGAGGTGCTCGAGCGCGAGATCAGGGCCAGGCCGTTGGCCATGGTTGGTGCACTCTTGGCCAAGCCAGCCTTCCGGGCTGCCAAACGCACCCTCGATTATTCGGAGTATGGGGGGGCGGCCCTCTTGGGCGTCAACGGCGTCGTCATTGTGGGCCACGGCCGCTCGAACGCCAAGGCGGTAGCAAGCGCCGTCCGCGTGGCCAAGGTGGCGGTGGAGGGGAAGGTGCTCGACGCCATCCGCGCTGGCATCGAGGCGACGGGCGGCGCGGCAGAAGAGGAAGAAGGGAACTAGGGAAGGGGTTTTCATCATGCGCGTGGTTCGCAACGACGGATTCATCAAGAAGCGCATCCGCTTCACCCAACGGGGTAGCCTCCTGGGCATGGGGCTGCTGCTCGTTTCGCTGATCCTCTCGACACGCAATCAGTACGAGCTGACTCTGGCGGCGTGGCTGCTGCTGCTGGTGGGGTTTGTCGTGGCGATGGTGGCTGTCCAGGTGGGCAACCGGTACGTGCGGCCGCCCCGACCCGACACCGTGCTCGACAAGCTCCTGAAGGGGCTTGACAGCCGCTTTGTGGCCTACCACTACCTCTACCCGGCCGAGCATCTGCTCCTGACCCCCGGCGGGCTGGTGGCCGTCCAGATGCAGGGCCAACGCGGGCGCGTGTCGGTGCGGGGCAAGCGGTGGCACCACGGCCCATTTCTCCAGCGGCTGCGCGTGCTCCTTGGCGAGAGCCCGCTGGGCAACCCAGCGGCTGAGCTACGCCGCACTCTGGCTGCCACGGCACGAGCGGTGGCAGACCTGGGGGAACAAGTGGCAAACCTGCCGCTCGAGGGCATCATCGTCTTCTATGCTGACGGGGTGCAACTGACGGCAGAGGATCCTGAGTACCCGGTCGTCACGGCCGAGGAGCTCAAGGCGAGGCTGCGCGAGATGGCCGACCGACACCCGGCCCTGTCGAGCCGCAGCCACAAAACGGTGGCTGCCACTTTGGCCGGTCAGGCGCCGCTCGAGGAGGAATCTGAGCCAGCCGCCGAGCCGGCGCAGGCGCCCAAGGCTGGCAAGGGCAGGCGCCGTGGCAAGCCAAAGAAGGGCTAGCCCTCGTGCTCGCGCCCGGCCTGCTACGAGAATGCCGGCTGGCGCACCCACCCCCGCTCTTTGGGCGTACGAAAGCTCTTCGCCACGGCGACATGCATCTGCACCCCCGACGCTGGGGACAAGGGGATGGGCTCGGCACAGGGGCGTCGGGTTTTTCCTGCCTCGCCCTGCCCGCCCTGTGGGACGGGGGTGCTCAGCGCTTCCTTCGCTCACTGCCACAGAGGCCTCCCGCGGGTTTCAACCCGCGGGAGGCCTCTTCGTTTGAGCTGACCGGCCACGATGACTCCACGGCGTGCAGGCCTTCCTGAGATCCGGCTGGCCAGCACTGCAGGCTGCGTTGCAGCTCTTTCCCTGTTTTGGTCCTCGGCGCCCTGGCCTCGGTTCGCAGGGCGGGTGTGCAGAAGAGGAGAGCCAGTTGGGCCCCCGCGACAGGCCCCATGCCGCTGCCCTTGCCTGCAGTGCCGGAATGCGCAACCTTAAAACTGACTGCACAAATGCGAATCGGGCATTGACAAATGTGAGGACTTGTGATAGAATACGGATGCACTAATGATACTCCGCGATTCACACATGTGCATCGCTCGTCATCTCCGCCTGACCCACTCGAGATAGGGGACTGGGATGTCGCAGGGGATGGATGCTGAATCAACCGACACGCGGCCCGAGCGCCTGGCTCCTGAGCTGCTCCTCGACATGTTCTACAAGATGCTGCTCACCCGCGCCTTCGAAGAGGCTGCCTGGCAGCAGTACGGGCTGGGCAAAGTGCATGGAACGATGCACCTCTGCGTGGGCCAGGAGGCCGTCGGCATCGGAGCTATCGCGGCGTTGCGCCCCGATGATTACATCGTGTCGACTCACCGAGGGCATGCTCACGCCATCGGCAAAGGGCAGGACGTGCGCGCCATGATGGCCGAACTCCTGGGCAAAGAGAACGGCGTGTGCCGCGGCCGGGGCGGCTCGATGCACATGGCCGACCTCACCCTCGGCAGCCTGGGGGCCAACGGTGTGGTGGGCGGCGGCCTGCCGCTGTCGGTCGGCGCCGGCCTGGCGCTCAAGCTGCGGCAGGAAGGCCGGGTCGTCCTCTGCTTCTTCGGGGATGGCGCGTCGAACGAGGGCAACTTTCACGAGAGCGTGAACCTGGCGTCGGTGTGGAAGTTGCCGGTGGTCTTTCTTTGCGAGAACAACCAGTACGGCATGTCGATGCCCCTGCATCGGGGCATGAACGTCGCCAGCATTGCCGACCGTGCTGTGGCCTACGGCATACCTGGCCGGCAGATCGACGGCATGGATGCCCTGGAGGTGTACCGGGCCGTGCAGGCCGCGGCGGAGCACGCCCGCGCCGGCAATGGCCCCACGCTGCTCGATGCCATCACCTACCGCTACCTGGGCCATTCCAAGAGTGACCAGCAGCTCTACCGCACCAAGGACGAGGTCGAGTCGTGGAAGAGGAAAGACCCCATTGCACGGCTCGAACGCCACCTGCTGGAACAAGGCGTCCTGACCGAAGAGCGCACCCAGGAGCTGCGGGCGCGCGCGGAGGCCGCCGTCGAGGAGGCCATTGCCTATGGAGATGCCGGGCCGGAACCCTCGCCTGAGCATCTGACCAATGACGTGTACCTGGAAGAGCCGGAGGTGGTGCGAGCGCCCGACCAGGTGGCGCCGGCCTGGGTGCGCCACACGTTCGGGCCTGGCACACCGGTCAACCCGCCGGCAGGTAGCCGCGAAATCACCTACTCCGAAGCCTTGCGCGAAGCCATGGCCCAAGCCCTGGCGGCCGACCCGCAGGTGTACCTGCTGGGCGAGGATATTGGGGTGTACGGCGGCGCCTTTGGCGTGACCAAGGGCCTCATCCAGCAGTTCGGGCCCGACCGCGTGCGCGATACCCCCATCTCGGAGAACACGATCATCGGCACGGCCGTGGGGTCGGCAGTGCTCGGCATGCGGCCGGTAGCCGAGATGCAGTTCATGGACTTTATTACCCTGGGCATGGAGCAGACGGTCCTCCAGGGCGCCAAGATCCGCTACATGTTCGGCGGCAAGGCATCGGTGCCGATGGTCGTACGGTTGCCGGCAGGCTCGGGCACAGGCGCAGCTGCGCAACACTGTGAAAGCCTCGAGTCGTGGTTCCTGAGCGTCCCAGGCCTCAAGGTTGTGGCCCCCGCGACCCCGTATGATGCCAAAGGCATGCTCCTAGCTGCGATTGCCGACCAGAACCCCGTGCTCTTTGTGGAGAACAAGCTGCTCTACAAATCGCGTGGGGCCGTGCCCGCCGATCCCTATGTCGTGCCTCTTGGGCGGGCAGTGGTCTGCCGCACAGGGTCAAGCCTCACCGTCGTCGCCACTTCGATCATGGTGGTGCGCGCGCTGGCAGCAGCGGAGGCGCTCGCCAGCGAAGGCATCGACCTGGAGGTGATCGACCTCCGCTCGCTCAAGCCCTACGACGCCCCCACTATCGTGGCCTCGGTCAAGAAGACTGGCCGGCTCCTGGTGGTGCACGAGGCGCCGCGCATCGGCGGGTTCGGCGGCGAGATCGCAGCTATGGTGGCCGAGAGCCCCGCCTTCGCCTACCTCGAAGCTCCGATCGTCCGGCTCGGCGGCGCCGATGTGCCCATCCCATACAGTCCCAGGCTCGAAAGAGCCGCCGTCCCGCAGGTCGAAGACATCATGGCCGCCGCGCGGCAGCTCGCCAAGACCGAGTTGTAAGAGTCGCACACGCGATGGGGATCAAGCCATGCCAACACCCGTGTTCATGCCCAAGTTCGAGATGACTCAGGAGGCCGGGCAGATTGTGGCCTGGCTCAGGCACGAGGGCGACCCGGTCGAGAAGGGCGAGCCGCTGCTGCAGGTGGAGACCGACAAGGCCATTCTGGAAGTCGAGGCGCCCGCCACAGGCATCCTGGCCGGCGTCACCGGGCGGCCAGGGCAAGTGATCCCCATCGCTACCCCCATCGCCTACATCCTTGCGCCGGGCGAATCGCTCGTGTCCCTTCCGCAGGCCGCGGGTGGGGCAGGGCCCTCACTGCCCAGGGAGAGCGGCGCCCCCAAGGGGGCGCCTGCGCTGGGAGGAAGCTGCCAGGCAAAGGCAACGCCCGTTGCCGCCCGGGTGGCCGAAGCCGGGGGTGTGGACCTGAAGGAGGTCACCGGCACTGGCCCAGGAGGGCGCATCACCAGGGGCGATGTGGAGTTGGCCATGGCGGCAGAGGGCGCTGAGGGCGATGACGGGAGGGTGCGGGCGGTGCCGGCCGCGCGCCGCCTGGCCCGAGAGCTTGGCATCGAGCTCCACGGAGTGCGAGGGACGGGACCCGATGGTCGCATCCAGCCAGAGGACGTGGCGCGCGCGGCCAACACCGAGAGGCCAGCCCGGGAAGCACACAAATGGGGTGACAGGCTGGCCCCGCAGCCGGCGGGGGAGGCGCTCTCGTCTCACCACCCAGCAGCGCCCCAGGTGGCCGGCGGCATCCCCGTGCGCCGCATCGTGCCGCTGACGAACATCCGTCGGATGATTGCGGAACGCATGTCGGCAAGTGTGCGAGAGGCGCCCCAGTTCACTGTGACTGTGGATGCCCACATGGGGCACGCCTTGGCGATTGTCGAAGACCTGAAGGCGGCCGCGGGCGATGGCAGCCCCAAAGTCACCCTGACCGCCCTTCTGGTGAAGGCGTGCGCCTGGGCCCTGCGGCAGCACCCCGAGGCCAACGCCTCGTTCAGAGACGACGGGATTGTCGAGTGGGACGAGGTGAACGTGGGTGTAGCGACGGCCATCGGTCAGGGGCTGATCGTCCCGGTGGTGCACCGGGCCGACGAGCTGGGGCTGAGGGCCATCGCCTCGCAGCTGGCCGAGCTGACCGGGCGGGCCCGGGAGGGCAAGGCCAGGCTTGAGGACCTACAGGGTGGCACCTTCACGCTCTCGAACCTGGGCATGTTTGGAATCGACCGTTTCACCGCCATCCTCAATCCTCCACAGGCCGCCATCCTGGCGGTGGGGAGGGTGGCCAAGCGGGCCGAGGTGGGCGACGATGACGGGCTCGAGGTCCGGCCCATAGCATCGTTGGCCCTGACTGCCGATCACCGGGTGTTGGATGGTGCGACGGCTGCGCGCTTTCTGACGACGGTACAACGCGCGCTGGAGCACCCCGGCCTCTTGCTCGCATAGGACATGTGAGGGATCCATGCCTGTACCCATGCTCCAGATTGCCATGGACTATATCGCGCTGCCGCCTGCGCTGGCGATGGCCATGAAAGTGGCGCCTGAGGTCGACATCATCGAGATTGGCACCCCGCTGTGCAAGGCGGTGGGGCTGGATGCGATCCGAGCTATGCGCGAGCTGGTGGGCCCCGACAAGCTGATCCTGGCCGATTTCAAGAGCCCCGACGTGGGGGGCTTGGAAGCCAAGATGGCCTTCGAAGCCGGAGCCGACATGATGACGGTGATCGGCGGCGCAGCCCTGGCCACGGTGGAGTCGGCCCTGACGGCCGCAAAGGACGCGAAGAAAGAGATGCTGATGGAGCTGACCGGGGTGCGCGATATCCTGGCGCGCGCCCGCGAGTGGCGGCAAATCGGCGTCGAACGCATGGTGTATCACCGCGGGTGGGACGAGCAGGCCTACTCGCGCCAGTGGGTCGAAGAGGATCGCACGGTCATCCGCCAGCTCATCGACATGGGGTTCAAGGTCACGGTCACGGGTGGCATCACCAAGCCTCTCTTGCCGTTCTTCCAGCCGCTGGACGTGTCGGTGGTGATCTGCGGACGCGGGATCCGTGAGACACCCGACCCCAGGCGGTCGGCACACGAGTTCCGCGCAGAGATGCAGCGACTGTGGGGCGGGGGTGGCGCGACGGGCCTCTTCCCTGGCGGCAAGGTGGCGGCCCACACTGCAGCTGAGAATGCAGCCAAGGCGCTGCGCTGGGGTGTGAGCGAGATGGGGTTGGCGCTGACGGTCGATGGCCGTGGCTGCCCGGGGTGCGACTCGCCCCAGCGGTTCTGTTGGGGCACTCGGGTGGAAGTGGCGTTGCCGGCTGGTGTCAACTCCCTCGACGTGGTGGCCGGCGTGGCCCAAAGCTTCGGCCATACCCCAGCGGTGGCCTGCGGAAGCGAGGGCACCCTGGTATTGGACCCGGCCCAGTTGCCGAACAGCACGCCCAACGAGGTGCTCGAACTGTTGCGTGCCACAGGCAACGCCCTGCGCGGGCTTGGCTGCAGGGTCGATATCGCGGCGGGGCTTGCCATCGCTGAGAAGATCATGCGCGACTAGGAGAACCGTGGGCTAGCCCCTCGCGGGCGTCGCTAGTGCCTTTCCGGGTCTCGCTCGTGTCGCGCTGAGCAGGCTGTGCGGGCTTGCCAACGTGGCGAGCGCTGGCGTGCGAAGGGCCCCGGCCACAGGTAACGCCGTCTTGGGGAGCAAGAGAGGTTTTTCATGGGCCAGTGACCGCAGTAGGTATGGCCCTCGGCACCAAGCAGGAGGAAGAATGGCAGCAGCGCACGTGCAGATGACAGCATTGGGGATGGTCGAGACCCGTGGCCTGGTGGCTTCCATCGAAGCCGCCGACGCCATGAGCAAAGTGGCCTACGTCCAACTCACAGGGCAGGAGGAGATCGGCGGCGGGTATGTGACGATCTTTGTGCGCGGCGAGGTGGGCGCTGTGCAGGCGGCGGTGGATGCCGGGGTGGCGGCGGCGAAGCGGGCCGGCGAGCTGGTGGCGGCCCACGTCATCGCCAGGCCCCATGCCTTGACCGAGAAACTCCTGCCGGCCGGTGAGCCCAAGGTCGTCAGAGCGTTGGCAGACTGAGAGGGCCGCATCATGGACTTGAGAGCGTACGTGCTGATCGACTCCATGCAGCCGCAGTATGCGGCGCTGACGGGCATCCTGCTCCAGGGCGACACGCCGGTCGAGGGGATGGCCGAGGCCTTTATGGAGCTTGCCCCCGCCAGTGACGTGTACGAAGCACTCGACGCCGCGCTCAAGACTACCGACGTCCGGCCGGGGCTGCTGCGGGTGGAGCGAGAGTATGGCACCTTCGAGATCCACGGCTTCTCGCAGGAGGACGTGAGGGTAGCGGGCCGGGCAGCGCTGGCCAGGCTCGGGCTCGCCGAGGCTGACCGTTGGAAGCCCGAGGTGGTGTCAGTCAAGACTGTGACCGGGGTCGATCCGTGGCAGGCCCAACTGGTGAACCAGGCCAGCCGCGGGGGCCTGTTGTTGCGTGGGCAGACGCTGTGCGTCATCGAGGTGGCACCGGCCGCCTATGTGATGCTGGCAGCCAATGAGGCAGAGAAAGCCGCCGACATTACGTTGGTGCACTACCAGCCTGCGGGCAAGTTCGGGCGGCTCTACATCTCCGGAACGGAGTCGGCCGTGCAGGTGGCTCGCGACGCAGCGGTGACGGCAGTCAATAGCTTGCCCGGGGTGGCCAAGGGGCCCGGGCGGGGAGGGGCGTAGGTGAAGACCTTCTACTCCGCCGCAGATATCGAGCAGCTGGCAAGCCAGGGCGTGCGCGAGCTGGCCGTCGACGAAGACACGGTGCTCACGGCTGTGGCGCGCGAGGCGGCCACACAGCTCGGGGTCAGGCTGGTAACGCCGGGGCAGCGTCGGGCGGAGGCCATGCCCACCGCCTCTGCGCCTGCGGCAGACCCTCTGCGGCCGCGCGGATGCCAGCATGGCCCGGCCCAAAGCGGCCCCGGCCCAACCGGTACGGCAGGCCCCGCCGCAGGCAGCCACGGCAGCCAGGTGGTCGGTGACCTGATCGGCGCAGTCCGGCAGCTCGCGCAGCGGAGCTAGAGGAGGCGAAGGTGATCATCGCTCAGGTTGTGGGCGCCGCGGTGGCTTCGGTCAAACTCGAAGCGCTTCAGGCGGGCAAGCTGCTAGTCGTGCGGCAGGCCGACGCTGCCGGCGCAGTGCAAGGGCCGGCATTCCTGGCCGTCGACTTGGTGGGCGCGGGCGAAGGCGAGTTGGTCATCGTCAGCCAGGGCAGCTCGGCCCGCGTGGCGATGGGCAACGACCGCTCGCCGGCCGACGCGGCGATTGTTGGCATCCTCGACTCTGTGTGGTGCTGCGGGGTGCAGGCGTTCAGCAAGCAGTAGCAGGTTGGTGGTGGGCGCTGAGGCACCCTGGCCACTCCAGGCGGGTGCCAACTGCGGGTGCGCTTGCGAGCGCATGGGCAGGGCGCTCAGGCGCCGACTATGAACCCAACGCACATGGCGTGAGCCGGAATGGCTCGTAGAAGATGGGAGAGGCGGGGGAATCACCATGGAAGAGATGGATCCTGGCCTGCGGGCCCTGGGCATGATCGAGACGAAGGGCTTGGTGGCCTGTATCGAGGCGGCCGATGCGATGGTCAAGGCCGCCAACGTGAGGCTGCTCCAGAGGCGGGCCGTTGGCGGTGGGTACATGGCCATCATGGTCCGCGGCGATGTGGGCGCGGTGCGTACCGCCGTGGAGGCGGGCAGCCAGGCGGCCCGGCGGCTGGGCCAGGTGGTCTCGGTGCGCATCCTGCCGAGCCCGCATCCGGAGATCGAGCCAATCCTGCCAGAAACTGTGGAGTAGCGTATGGGCGTGCCGCGCGTGACACCGGCGAGCCTCCGTGGCAAGAAGAGCCGCGGGCAAAAGATCACGATGCTGACGGCCTATGATTTCCCCATGGCGGCCTTTATCGAGCAGGCTGGCGTGGATATCGTGCTGGTCAGCGATGCGGTTGGCACGGTGGGCAACGGCCGGGGCGAAGCGGTGTCGGTCTCGGTCGATGAGATGATCTACCATACGCGCTCGGTGCGCAATGGCGCGAAGCGGTGCATGGTCGTCACCACCATGCCGTTCGCTTCGTACAATACCGTGGAGGATGCGCTGCGCACCGCTACCCGCCTGATGAAAGAGGGCGGGGCCGACGGCGTTCACCTGGAAGGTACTCGCCGCGAGGCGCACCTGATCGGCAAGATCACAGCGGTGGGCATCCCCGTGCTGGGGCATGTGGGGGTGACCAAGCAAAAGATCATCCGCACGGGGCGCGTCAAGCTGCCGGCGGTCGACGCGGCAGGCGCAGAGGAGATCATCGACGACGCCCTCGCCATGGCAGAGCAGGGGGCTTTCGCTCTGGTGCTGGAGTGCCTCCCAGCTGCGCTCGGGCAGATCATCACCCAGAGCCTGGAAATCCCTACCATCGGCATCGGTTCGGGCAGCGCCTGCGACGGGCAGGCGCTGGTGACGCAGGACATGCTCGGGTTGTTCAAGGAGCTTGCGCCGCGCTTTCTCAAGGTGTATGCCGACCTGGGCCCGGCCATCGTTGCCGCGCTGGCCGACTTTCGCCGGGAAGTGGAGAGTGGCGCATTCCCCACCATGCAGCACAGCTATGCCATTGAGGATGCAGAATTGGCCAAGTTGCTGGCCCGGCTGCGGGCCAGAACGATACAAGAGGCGAGAGAGGAAGGTCCAGACTATGGCTGAATCTCTGCGGGGAAAGGTGGCAGTCATAACCGGGGTCGGCTCTGGGTTCGGCAAGGCCACCGCCGAACTGTTCGCCAAGGTTGATCAGGCGAACCTCGTCCTGATCGACATCAACGAGAAGGCCCTCCAGGCCACTGCCGACGCCTGCACAGCCGCCGGCTCAAAGGTCGTGGCCTTTGCGGCCGACGTGACCAAGCCCGAGACCTTTGAGCGCGTGCTCCACGAAACCCTCACCCACTTTGGCAAGGTCGATTTCCTCATCAACTATGCCGGCGGCGCGGTCAAGGTGGCGCCCATCGAGGAGATGGACGATGCCATCAACCGCAAGATCATCGACCTCAACCTCACCAGCGTGATCATGAGCTGCCGCACCTTTGCTCCACAGTTCAAAAGGCAGGGCTTTGGCAAGATCATCAACGTGTCCAGTGTGTGCGACCGCCGCTCGTGGCCGGGATGGTCGGTCTACTCGGCCGCCAAGGCTGGTGTGAACGCCTTCACCAAATGTCTCTACACCGAGCTGCGGCCCCATGGCATCGCAGTCACGCTGCTCGTGCCTGGCGGGTCGAACACTGGCTTCCAGGCAGCGGCCCAGGGCGTGGAAAGGTTCCAGTGGGACGAAGGCCTGGCCGTGCGCCCCGAGCACTTTGCCGATATGGTGTACCAGATCTGTGCCCTCACGAGAGGCGGATGCGTCTCCGAAATCCAGCTGTTCGGGCTGGCCCAGGATATCAGCGGGTTCTAGGCACAGTGCGGTGCCAGCCCCTCCGCGTCGGGGGGCTGGCGCAGCGGTTGCAGCTCGTTTTGGGGGCGCCGACCAGCGATTGTCGCTCGGCGGTGGCGGGAGGCCGATCGTCGCCCCCACTACCCCAGTGGGGGCCAATAGGTGAATGGCAAGGCCCAGGCACACGGATGGGCGCCCAGACCAGCCTGCGCCAGATGTTCCTCGCTGGGCGAAGGGCTTTGGTGCATCCGAGGGGGCGCCAGACGCATTTCGCCATGGCGAGGGGCTCAGATCGCGAGGGGCGAGGCTGAAGGAATGGTGGGGCGTCCAGGAGCAGAACGTTGTTCCGGGCGAGCGCGTGAACCAGTCCAAATGTATCGGTTCTGGCATGGAGTTGGCCTACGGGCCGACGCAGCCCGAATGGCCGGCTCTATGCCTCCAGTCAACAGGGAAAGGAGGCCACACTGAAATCGCGAACCCGATGCCTGACACGTGCGGAAAACGACATTGCCAGGAAAGGAGAACCTAACGTGAAGAAGAGCCTATTCGTCCTGTTCACCGTGCTGGTGCTCATCGGCCTGGTTGCAACCGGGTGCGCGCCGGCGGCGACCCCGGCGCCCGCCGCTACCAGTGCCCCAGCCGCTACCAGCGCCCCAGCAGCGACTGCGGCCCCGGCCAAGGCGATGAAGATCGCGTTCTTTGTGTCGGACCTGTCGAACGTGTTCCATCAGGCCCAGTTCACCGAGGCCAAAAAGTACGCCAAGGAAAAGTATGGCGCTGAGGTATATGCGTTCGACGGCAAGTCGGATTCGGCCGTCATGACCCAGAACATCGACCAGGTGGTGGCCCAGGGCATGGACGCCGCAACCCTGCACATCTGGGATGCAGAGGCGGCCAAGCCCGGCGTGTTGGCAGCTCTGAAGAAGGGCATCATTATGACTTCCTTCTTCAGCCCGCTTGCCGACACTGGCATCCCCACTGCCCGCAGCGATGAGGCCGGCATCTCCTTCGCCATGGGCGCTGAGATGGCCAAGCAATGGAAGGCAGCCCACCCCGACAAGCCCCTTGTCATGGTCGAGCTCGGCTGGCCCAACCACACCGAGGTCAAATCGGGCCGCACCGATCCCTTCGTCAAGGGCGTGCGCTCCGTCGATCCCTCCGCCAAGGACCTCGGCTGCCAGGACGCCAGCAAAGGTCCCGACGCTGCCAAGCAGATCATCCTGGACCTCGTCACCCAGCATCCCGAGGTCAACCTGATCTATTCCGAGGCCTCCAACCTCACCGTGGGCACCATGGCCGCCCTCACCCAGGCCGGGCGCGGCAAGTTCGACAATGGCAAGCCGCTGACCGAGATCGTCTGCTCCGTCGACTTTGACGAAGTCGAGATGAAGAGCGTCTACGACCCCAACAGCTCGCTCAAGTTGTCGATGGGCCTGCCCCCGATCGAGACCGCCCGTGGCCGCATTGACCTGATCATGGACGTCAAGGCAGGCAAGGTGGCGCCCACGTCGCAGCCGGCCCAAGAGTTCTTCTACAAGGCCTACAACATCT
>Ga0315298_1007762_pt1 | contig 13965 bp, 8 predicted proteins | sample WHS_1_MG_FD_203077 | JGI IMG/M metagenome (GOLD analysis project Ga0315298, IMG submission 203077) | Extremophilic microbial mat communities from Washburn Hot Springs, YNP, Wyoming, USA - WHS_1_MG | ecosystem: Environmental > Aquatic > Thermal springs > Hot (42-90C) | place: USA: Wyoming...
GTTGAGTGTCTGCCCGGTGAAACTGGCCAGATCCTCGCTGATACGCTGATCCGGGTTATCGGTACCATCGCCCAGCACCTGCATATGGTAAAAGGTACTTTTGGCGAGCCAGGAATCCAGATAATGCCGCGTCAGCCAGCGTCGCCAGCGAATCTCCAGCATCTGGGTAAAAAAGGTCTGGGAGACCGCGGCGATGATATAGAGAGTGGCCAGCCCCAGAAAGATCAGCATCTGGTGCCAGGCGGCGTTCACTGCAAAGCGCTGCAGGGCGTTCCAGAACACCGCGTACCACTCCGTGATGCGATAAGAAATAAACACCATGAACAGATTGAGGAGAATGATGAAGGCAAAGACCCCGCGCGCCACCCAGCGCTCCTCGGAGTGCCACCAGTAAGGCTTGACCATCCGCCACAGGTCACGAAAGAATGCGCCGTTAAACTGCTTCATGCACCATCTCCAAAGAAGTCCTGTTCAGCATTCATACGCTCCTCATCTGCCAACTCCCGCTCACCGCAAATTTTACCCATCCTCGGGCAATCGCCACCGCCCGTAAAGCCCGGGAGGATAGCATGGGTGCTCCCCAGACAGGTATAAAGCCCGCCCAGCCATACGTGGTCTTTGCAGCGGATGGGGTTTGAAGACGCTCAATTTGGCAAGCTGGTCTGTTTGCCAAGGGCAAAACAGGGCGCACGGCGCTGCGGTGGATCCTGTCACCCTTACAACAGGGTTACGCGGGCATTGCCTGTCAGGCGCCGTACAATGCCGGACGGGCGTGCCTCAGGGCGGGCAAATTACTGCGGCAGCGCTGCAAAAATTCTCCGTCCGCCTGGGCCAGCGCGACCCCCTCGCCCTGATCCAGACGGGTCAGGACCTGACCCCAGGGATCGACAATCATACTGCCGCCAAAGGTCTGGCGACCGTTCTCGTGCAAACCACCCTGGTCGGCGGCAAGCACATACGCCTGGTTCTCGATGGCGCGGGTCCGCAGCAGACACTCCCAGTGCGCCGCACCGGTCTGCCTGGTAAAGGCGCTGGGGACGACGAGCAGTTCGGCCCCAGCGTAGCTGCGGTACAACTCCGGGAAACGCAGGTCATAGCAAATGGAGAGGCCCAGCCGCCCCCAGGGCGTGGCCACGGCCACCGGACTGCTGCCGGGAGCGATGGTACGAGACTCCCGGTAACTTTCGCCACCCGGCAGATCGACGTCAAAGAGGTGCATCTTGTCATAACGTGCCTGGCGTTGTCCGGTCGGGTCGAAAACCAGACAGGCGGCATAACAGCGTCCGTCAGCGGCGGCCAGAGGCATACTGCCCCCCACCAGCCATAAGCCCAGGCGCTGTGCCTGTGCCGCGAGCCAAGACTGGATCGGGCCATCCCCATCCCTCTCCATGATGGCTAGTTTGGCTTCTTCATCGCGCCCCATCAGGGCAAAATTTTCGGGCAGGAGTACCAGCTCCGCGCCTCCCGCAGCCGCCTGCCCCAGCAGGGATCCAGCGCGGGCGAGGTTTTCCGCCACTACGTCCGAGGACACCATCTGCACTACGGCAACCCGCACCTTCATGGTCTCAGTCCTTCCCGGCCGTGGCCGGTGCATGCACCTCACGCACCTCGGGATGCCCCCAGGGTCCGTCAACCTGATAATGCCATTCTAACACCTTACCCGATTTCCCAAAGAGGGCGGGGCCCAGTATGGGAAAACGCCCGAGGAGCAGGTCGAAACTCTGCAGCGGGTAGACCTGCAGTTCCATATCCAGGGACTGATGCGCCAGATCGATGGCGCCGCGCCCCGTCATTTCCAGAGCGCTGGACTGAAGAAGCATATTGCGGGTACGGGCGACACCGTCCTGTAACTGGAAATCGGCAAAAAGCTTCGAAAAGAACAGTCCTCTGCCAAAGAGCGGGCGATAATCAAAGGTGATCACGTCTTTGAACAATGTGGTGGGATTGAGGAATACGAGCCAGGAAATATCTGTACCCAGTTTCCGGAGGCGACCATTCCACAGCTTTGACTGGATGTTGCCGCTGACGCGCGCCACCGAAAAATCCCAGGGCGCACCCGGCCAGGACAGTTGTCCCGCATAATCGGCGCGGCCGTAGTCCAGGGTCTCCATACCGATATCCTGCAGAACGGGGGCAATATTGTCGCTGCGGATATTCCCCTGAAAGGCCGACTGACCTGCCCCGGCGCCCTGCCACGATCCCTTGAAATCCCATTGACTGCCTGCCCAGTCGCCTTTGATCATGGCGATCTTCCAGCCCGTCGCCGATCGCCCGGCATCCAGCAGCACGTCCCGCACCTTGTGGCCATGCCAATCGAGTTGGGCGATATGAGCGTGGAGCGCCAGCGGGCTGCCGGTTGCTCCCCCCAGCGTCTGCGGAAGACCGGAGGGCGGAACCTGAGGAGATGAAGGCGCCGCGATGCTTAATTTCTGGATGTCCAGGCGCAATTGCGCAGGATCCATCGGCGGTACCGCGCGCGTATATTGCAGGGCACCCGCCACCTGGGGACCGGTCAATTGCAGATGCAGCTTCTCCGCCGCCACCTGACCGCGCATCCGCACATCCGGCCAATCCTGTTCAAAAAGCAGCAGGTGCCGCCAATGCAGGTCGAAGCGGATTGCCGGCCATGTACCACGATCCTCTTCACTCTTCAGCAGACTCAGCCACGGCCATACAGCGAAGCTGTTGCCAACGCCCCGAAGGGAAAATCCGGTCTTGGGCAGCGACGGGGTGGTTCCCCCACCCAGGCGTGCGGCTCCTGCCTGCCATCGCCAGACCGATGGCCCCCGCTGCCAGGCCAGGACGGCAGACCCCACCGGCAGTCTCAAATCGGCCTGCAGATGACGGGTCACATCACCCTGACCCTGCAAGGTCAGGTTTCCGCCCTTGCCCGATGCCCAGCTCAAAGGCTGCGGCAAGGCACTGCGGGTCTGGCGCAAATCCGCACCACCCTTAAAATGTAACTCGTTGTTCAGCAACGTACCACTACCTTGATATGGCACAGCACCGCGAAAAGCCGTACGCCAGCGCTGCGGCACGGGCAGATCCACCGCCTGCAATGCACCCTGCAGCGAAAAATCCAGCCGCGGCGCGGTTTCCAGTTGACTGGCCCGCAAACTCGCCTGTACCGGGCCACCGGCAAAAATGCCTTTCAGCGCACCGGCCTGAATGTTGTCCCGCTGGAAATAAATCGGCCCCTGCATACCCGTGGCCTGCCAGGCGTCCCAGCCGATCCCCATGTCATGGACATCGACCCGACCATTCACCGCAGTCTTTTCCGGCCCGAAAGGGATGCTGAGGGCTAATTGCAATTGCCCCTGACCCGTCAGGTGTAGGGGGATATCCGCTGCGGACTTGCCTTCCAGTACGGGGGTTGCCCGCAAAAAAGGCAGCACTTTTTCGAGCGTGACCGGCGTATTCACCGTGATCTGCAACGGCGAGGTATGCGGCGCGAACAGATGGTCCAGATCGGCACTGGCGGAAGCCACCGGCACCCCGAAAATGTCACCCTGGCGGCTCCGGACGAAAAGATGGTCTCCCCTCCAGAGGAGTTGTGCGTTCATCTGCGATGCCACCGGCCAGTGCGGGGCATAATGCAGCGTGACGTGGCGAAAATCGGCCCGCAGGGAAAAATGCTCACCCGGCGCCTGGCGCGGCAGGTGGTTCCATGGCCCCTGCCATTGCAGATCGGCATGCTGCACGGATCCCGCCTGGAAGGCCTGCAACAGCCAGTGGCGCAGGGCCGGGCTGATGCCGGTCCGGGGTACGAAATCGGCTATCGCCGTCGCCGGCATATCGTCGAGCCGGGCTCTCAGGCGTAGTTCCCGACCTTGCAGCGCCACACTGGCATGCAGGTGACCTGGCCCCTGTAACACGATGGGATCGGCCCGAATCGACCAGTCGGTACCGGCTTTCTGGGCAACGATTCGGGCGGACACTTCACGCAGGCGCAGCGGTGCCGCGAAACGTTGCGGCCAGTCCAGGGTGAACTGCCGACTCGCGAGATGAAACTGCAAAGCTTCTGGACGAAGGCTGACGTCGCCGCTGAGACCCTGCACGCCAAACCAGTTTCCATGGGGCGAGACGGCGATGTCACGCAGTACCGCCTGAAGCTGCCAGGCGGCAGCCTGGTGTCCAGCACCGCGGGAGCGAAAGTACAGGTTGCGCAAGCTACCCTGCCACTGTTGCCGGGGTATCCAGCGCAAAGGGACGGGCAGGGCCGTCTCGGGCACGCTCCAGAGGAGTGCGGCGGGAAGCAGCGGCGCCTCTATCTGCCATTGCAGGCGACGGCGCCAATCGAGCCCCAATCGCGCGGCCAGGGGCTGTACAGCAAGTCCTGTCACGTCGGCAAGCTGCAATGTTCCGGAGGAAGCCGTCCCATTCCAGTGCAAACGGCCATGGATTTGTGTCCACTGTCTGGCGTTTAGCCCGGCGTCGTGCAGGACAAATTGCCCGCTGGCCAGGCGTGGCACTCCATAACGCCACTGCAGATACCCGTGGCTGCTCATGCTTCCGGTCAACGCCGGCAGATGCGTATCCAATGGATGGAGCCAGGACAAGGGCAACGACTCCAACACCCACTTACCGCTGCCTGAGGAGCGCCCCGGACGCGTGAAGATGCCGCGCATTGCGCCGGTGTAACGCAATAGACCCTGGGGTGACCAGCGCACCTGCACCTGCATCTGCGGGCGCAAACCGCCACTGCTCTGCCACTGTACATGCAGGGGAACAGGTTTGGCCTGAGGCTGGGAGCGCCATTGCACGGTCAGGTGTCGCACATCCACCTGTGCCCAGTTCAGATCCAGTGGCAGCGCCCTTCCACTGGGCCCTGACTTCTGCCCGGCCACCCGCCAGCCGTCGGCCGTTTGAACGACAGACACCACTCCGTCTGCCACGCTAAAATACTGGGCTACCCAGTCCCCCCATAGCAGGGGCAAGGCGAAAAGGCGCAGATGCACCCCTTGCAGCGTCAGTTCGGGCCGGGACGGCGTACCCACCCGCAACGTCGCGAGTTCCAGCGATGGTCCCCAATTCCAGCCCAGGTGCATGCCCTGTACCAACACCGGCGCCCCCAAAGACTGCGACAAAGACCGTGAAACGTAGGGCCGCAGAAGGTCAAGCCGGGGAACCACCAGGAGATAAAAAGCCCCCGCCAGCAATACCAGCAGCGTCGGCACAACGGCCAGCAGCCAACCGCCGAAATGGCGGAGACCGGCAAGGATCAGGCGCAAACGCGACAAGGCACGCCCCTCCCGAGAATCCGGAGCATCAGTCAATCCGTCCGGTCAACGCCGGTAAACAACCATGAGGTAATGAACATGCTCCCTGCTACGATATTTTCTGCTGTGTTACCATCAGGCGCCACACTCCCACGATATTGGGCAAAATCCTAGCACAAAAACATCGCATCGCCCTATGCGGATTGCGAAACGGGGATGAGTTACACTCCCCATTTACAGAGCGAGAGACCCCTCCGGAGGGAGCGCGGCATGCCGGCGTCCGATTTACCCGCAGAGATCCTACAGGCCATCAGCCAATCCCCCACGGAAGCGGGGGCCATCGCCGCATCATTTGCTGCGATCTGGCCCGCTCTTTCCGGGGAAGAACAGGCCGAGATCGTCCGCCTTGGTCCTTCTTTTGCCCAACATCTGGTGCATGTAGCCTGCGTCAGCACCTTTGCACGGCACCTTCTGCAGCGCCATCCGGACTGGTTGCTGCACCTCGCGCGGCGGGAAGGACACGCCCTTATGCCCGTCGGAGCGGTCCCGGTCGATGCCTTCCTCGCCGGACTGCGGGAGTACCGCAATGCGCGCATGGTGGAAATCATCTGGCAGGATCGTCAACCCGGAGAGCATTACCCGGAAACGGTAGCCGCCCTCAGCGCGCTGGCCGAAACCTGCCTGCAGCATGCCTACGATTACGGTGTGCAGACACTGCGCCAACGCCATGGCATCCCCCGCAACCAAAACGGTCTGGAAGTGCCTTTCACCATCCTCGGCATGGGCAAACTGGGCGGGCGCGAGCTCAATCTTTCCTCTGACATCGACCTCATTTTCTGCTATGGCGAAGGCGGCGAGACAGACGGCCCCGGCACCATCGACAACAGCGAGTACTTCCTGCGCCTCGGCCGCTGGCTGATTCAGGCCCTCGACCAGCGCACCGCTGACGGCTTCTGTTTCCGCGTCGACATGCGCCTGCGCCCCTTCGGCGATGCCGGCCCACTCTGCATCTCCGCCGCGGCCATGGAGCAATACTATCAGGTGCATGGCCGCGGCTGGGAGCGCTACGCGTTCATCAAGGCGCGCCCCGTCGCGGGCGACATCGCCTTTGGCCAATCCCTCCTCGACACCCTGCAGCCCTTTGTCTATCGCCGCTACCTGGACTACACCGCCCTCACCGGCCTGCGGGAAGTCAAAGCCCTCATGGATGCGGAACAGGCTGGCAGCGGCAATGACATCAAAAAAGGCCGGGGCGGCATCCGCGAAATCGAGTTTGTCTGCCAGTCACTGCAAATCATCCACGGTGGCCGTCAGCCTGCCCTGCGCAGCACCAACACCCTGGATACCCTCGCGGCCATCGCCCATGCCGAGCTCCTGCCCGCAGACGATATCGGCCGGCTCCGCCACGCCTATCTTTTCCTGCGTAACGTCGAACACTGCCTGCAAATGGCCGATGATCAGCAGACCCAGCAATTACCAAAAAGCGAAACGGAATGGCAGCGTCTGGCCTGCGCCATGGGTTTTATGGATGCGACAGCCCTGCGTGCGGCCCTGGACGAACTCCGCTTGCAGATCCATACGATCTTCCAGCGCACTCTGGCGCTGAAGCCCACACCGCATTCGCCCGCAGAGGACAACGCCAACCGGCTCTGGCAACTCGCCCAGACCGGTGCCATGGAAGCGGCGCCCGGCGACCTGCTCCAAGTCCTGCACTTTGCCGCCCCGGAAACCGCGTGGACGCGCCTCTGGCGCTTTGCCCACAGCCGCGACGTGGCCAGCCGTCTCTCCACGGAAGGACGGCAACGTCTCAACCGCCTACTCCCTCTGATCCTCGACCTGTGCAGCACACAGCCAGACACCGACGCCTTGTTACAGCGCTTCCTGACCCTCATCGAGGCCATTCTCGGGCGTGCCAACTATCTCGCGCTGCTCGCCGAGAACCCGCCCTATCTCGTCCGTATCGCCCGGTTACTGCAAAGTCCCTGGCTGGCACAGGAACTGGCACGCTTCCCCATCCTGCTGGATGACGTGCTCAGCGATACGCCCGTCAGTCCTGAGCACTGGCCACAAACCCTCGCGGCGCAATTACAGCTCGCGGCAGATATGGAAGAGCGCATGGATGCCCTGCGCCGCTTCAAAAATGCGGAAGCGCTGCGTCTCGCCGCCGCCTTCTGGACAAAGCAGATGCCCGTGGAAACCTTGCTACCCCAACTCAGCGAGCTCGCCCGGCTTACCCTGCAAACCGCGCTGGGCTGGGCCGAAGCAGAGATGCAGCGTCGCCACGGCAAGGTGCGCACCGGCAACGGCCAAGTGGCCCTCTTCACGGTCATCGCCTTCGGAAAGCTCGGTGGCCAAGAAATGGGTTTCGCCTCCGACCTCGACCTCGTCTATCTTTACGATGCCCCCCTTGACGCCGAAAGTGATGGTCCTGCCCCGATCCCGGCCCCCACTTGGTTCGCCCGCCTCGGACAAAGACTCATCCACATCCTCAGTACCCTCACCCGCGCCGGATTGCTCTATCAAATCGACATGCGCCTGCGCCCCAGCGGTCAGTCCGGCCCTCTGGTTACCACTCTGGATGCGTTCGGCCGCTATCAGCGCGAATCGGCCTGGACCTGGGAACATCAGGCCCTCACCCGCGCCCGATGGGTCGCAGGGGATGCCGAGCTCGGCGCCCGTTTCGCCGCCCTGCGCACAGAAATCCTTGGCCGGCCACGCGACCCCCGGCAACTGAGAGAAGATATTCGCAGCATGCGGCAGCGCATTTACCAGAGCAAAAGCATCGCCCGGGACACCTTTCATCTGAAACTCAGCCCCGGCGGCCTCACGGATATCGAGTTTCTCGTACAATTTGCTATGCTAGGGGCCTGCTCGCAGCAGCCCGTCCTGTGCCAGGGTACCGGGACTGCCGCTGGCATAGCCGCACTGACCCGCGCCGGCACCTGGAGCACGGAGCAGGGTGTTGTCCTCGGGCAGGCCTGGCATCTGTACCGAGAGATGGAAAACCGACGCTGGCTGGGCTTACAGGATCCCATCGTCCGTGCCGCGGAAATCCCCGACTGGGATACGCTGCAAGCCGCCGCGCACGGGGTGCGGAAGATTTGGCAGGAACTCATTGGCAGTTATACCGATTAAGGAGATGTGACGATGTCCATGGCGGAACGCGACGGTTTTATCTGGTTTGACGGCAAGATGGTCCCTTGGCGGGAGGCCACCGTGCACGGTCTTACCCACAGCCTGCACTACGGCATGGGCTGTTTCGAAGGGGAACGTGCCTATGCCACGCCGCAGGGTACCGCTATTTTCCGCCTGCCGGAGCACACCAACCGTCTCTTTAACAGCGCCAAGATTTTGCAGATGGATACCCCTTTCACCCAGGACCAGATCAACGACGCCACCAAGGAAGTCATCCGCGCCAATCATCTGGAATCCGCCTATATCCGCCCCCTGTTCTTCTATGGCGCCGAAGGTATGGGCTTGTCCGCCAAGGGACTCAAGGTCCATGTGCTCATTGCCGCCTGGAGCTGGGGCAGCTATCTGGGCCAGGAGGCACTGGAAAAGGGCATCCGCGTCAAGGTGAGTTCCTTCAGCCGCCACCACGTCAACATACATCTGTGCAAGGCCAAGGCCACCGGCAACTACATGAACTCCATGCTGGCCCAGCGTGAGGCGGCCTCCTGCGGCTACGACGAGGCCCTGTTACTGGACCGCGAGGGTTATGTGTCTGAAGGTTCCGGTGAAAATGTTTTCATGGTTCGTGACGGCATTCTTTATACGCCAACGCTGACCAGCGCCCTCGAAGGCATCACCCGCGACACCATCCTGCGTTTTGCCCGCGATGCCGGCATTCCCGTCGTCGAGAAGCAATTGACCCGTGATGAATTCTACATTGCCGACGAAGCGTTCTTTACCGGCACCGCTGCCGAAGTCACCCCCATCCGCGAAATCGATGGTCGGGTCATTGGCGAAGGGTGTCGCGGCCCGATCACAGGAATGCTGCAAAGTCGCTATTTCGACACCGTTGCCGGGCGCCGTGAGGACCACCCGGAATGGTTGCACCACGTAGGCTGACCGTATGACCAGCCCCGGCAAGTGCTGTGACCAGAACTACACAGAGATCGAAGCCAAAGATCTCCCCCTCTGCTGTCCCACGCCCGGCATGAGCCGCTGGGACGGGCATCCCCGCGTTTTCCTCAAAATCGAAGAGACCGGGGAGGTCCGCTGCCCGTATTGCGGAACGCTTTATGTGCTGAAGGGCGGGCCGCTGAAGCAGGCGGCCGGGCACTAAAAAACCCACGCTGGCTTCTCTAGGATTTGTGCAACCACCCCATAAACGCCTCCGGCCCCAGATATCCCTCCTGCTGTGCCGTCGTCCTGCCATCTGCGGCTACAGCGATGAAAGCCGGGGGACCCACCAGGTTGTAACGCTTCAGGAGGGCGCGACTGGCAGCGTCGTCCTGAGTCACATCCACGCGGATCAGCAGCCGCTTCCGTAGGGCGGCCGCCACCTGCGGATCGGCAAACGTGACTTTATCCATGCGCAGACATTCCACGCACCAGCTTGCCCAGTAATCCACCAGCACCGGTCTGCCCTTGGCCTGCGCCAGTACGGTCTGCAAGGCCTCGGGGGTTTTCACGGTAGTAAAATGCAGGGCCTCGGCCCGGTTTTCGGGCGGCACCGCCGCCGTATAGCTTGCCAGGGGTTGCAGGGGATCGCTGGCGCCACCCAGCGCCCCCACACCCATGACCAGGCCGTACACCAGCATGAGCACTCCGAGGCCTTTCCAGAAACGACGCCAACCCGAAGCACCCGCCGGGATTGCATCCAAAGCCCCGAGATAGATGGCACTAATGACTGCCAGCGCCGCCCATAAGGCCAAGCTGACGGACCCCGGCAGAACTCGTGTCAGTAACCAGATGGCGACGCCCAGCAGCACTACACCGAAAACCGCCTTAACGGCATTCATCCAGGCACCAGCCCGCGGTAGAAAATGCCCGGCGGAAGTGCCGATGATCAGCAAGGGCACGCCCATCCCCAGGCTCAGGGCGAAAAGTGACAACCCACCAAGAAAAACATCTCCCGTCTGGGAAATGAAGAGCAGCCCGCCTGCCAGGGGGGCTGCCACGCAGGGCCCGATGATCAGCGCCGACAGTATCCCCATGACAAAGGTACTGAACAGATGCCCGCCCCGTCCCATGCCGGCCAGACGTGTCTGAATACCACTCGGCATTTGCAGCTCGTAAAAATCGAACATGGACAGCGCCAGCAGCACAAAAACAAAGGCAAAAGCCCCCAGCACCCAGGGACTCTGGAAGGCCGCCTGCAGATAGGCGCCGCTCACCGCCGCCAGCACCCCGGCAATACTGTAGGTCAGTGACATTCCCAGCACATAGGCGACAGAAAGTCCCAGGGCGCGTGACCGTTGCGGGCCACGCCCTGCCTCCTTACCGACGATCAGGGCGGAGAGGATAGGAATCATGGGAAAAATACAGGGCGTAAAGGCCAGGCCCAGTCCGGAGATGAAAAAGAGACCCAAGGTGAGCCAGAAGCTGTCACGCAAAGCCCCTGCCAGCGCCCCGGCATCATTCACGGGGCTGACCGCCGCAGCCGGGACAGCCGCCGCAGCCGGGGGCGCCACGGCCTGCTGGGTCAAGGCCAGTGTGATCGTCTTGACCTGCTCTGGGTAGCAAACACCCGCATTGGCACAGCCCTGATAGGTGGATTTCAGTTCAATGAAAGCAGGGGCGGTTCCCTGGACGGTAAAAGGTACCGTGAGGGTATTTTTCCCTTCCAATACCCGTGTCTTGCCGAAAACCGGGTCGTTCAGCTCCACCCCTGCGGGCAATGTATAGTGCCCTAGCAGCACATTGTCCGGCGTCACGGAGAACTTGATCCGGTCGCGGTACAGGTGGTATCCCTGCGCCACATCCCAGCGCAGTTGCAACTGGTGTCGGCCACTCAGCCGCGCTTCAAAATGAAATGCCTGATCCGGCGTCAGGAACGTACCGGCATAGCCGAGAGACAGCCAGGACAACAGCAGGACACCGCAAATTCCGCTCCACAACTGGACACCCATGGCCCAACCGGCCCTTCTCCCGTTTCCGGCTCTCATACCCACGTCGCTCCTCGCCATTTTTTCCTCACCCATAGAGACAGGTTCCACAGCCGATTCGTTCCTGAAGACCGCAGGACCTACGCCACCACACCGAGGATACGGGGTCCGGGAAAGAAATCACAGACGCATGGAACTTTCTGCTGCCCCTGTTCTCTAATCCTTTGCAAGCGGCTGTGATAGTTGCGAGCGCATGTTTCTTCCTCCTTTGGTGGTTTTGGGCGGGCCGTTTGGTTCCGCCCTTTCTTTTTATCCGACCGGTCGGAATGTAACTTGCCAGCCCTTCCGCATTTTGCTAATATTCCGATTGCAGCCAGTAGCTGGTTGCGAGCGCATGTTTCTTTTCTCCTTTGTGGTTTTAGGGCGACTCCGGGTTGCCCTTTTTTACATGGAGCAGCCTGTGTCCTCGTCGGCCGAAAGAGCTTTTACTCTGGTTCACCCCAATGGCGACCGCGTCTGCGGACTCATTCACGAAACCCATACCGACCCCGTCGGCATCTTCCTTCCTGGCTTCGCCTCCCATATGGAAGGCACCAAATCGCAGATCCTCGCCCGCAACGCGCAGGCGCAAGGCTGGTCCTGGGTACGCTTTGATCCACGTGGCGTCGGTCGCTCCGATGGACCATTCCAGGCGCTGACCCTGTCCCGGTACCTGGCCGACCTCCGGTTGATTCTACATCATATGCTGCAGGATCGTCCGGTGCTGCTGGTAGGTTCCAGCATGGGCGGATGGCTGGGCACCATCGCTGCCACCCGATGGCCGGAACAGATCCGCGCCCTGCTGCTCATTGCCCCCGCTTACAACTTCATTCAGGAAATTTTCCGGCGTTTGCCCGCTGCCGAAAGGCAAGCCTGGGAGGACAGCAATCTGCGCAGCTGGGAGGATCCTTACGGGCTCGGTGAGTTGCACATGCGCTTCGATCTGGTCGCGGACAGCTGGCGCTACGACCTGCTGCGCTTTCCGCCGCACCTGCACTGTCCGGTGGAGATTCTGCACGGCAGCGCCGATGAGGCCGTGCCCCTCGCCCTCAGCTATCGGTTCGCCGCCCGCACCCATGCGCCAGAACTGGCCATCCGCCCCTTACCAGGCGTCGATCATCGCCTACGAGGCGCCGATGCCGCGCTCCTGCGCAGCCTGCAATCCCTCTGGACCCGCATCTCCTGAGTACCCTGTAACACCCGCCCCTTGACAGGACATTCTCAGCGCCTATGATTAGCACTCGATGGGTGTGACTGCTAACAACACCCAGGATGAAGTCATCCATTCACTTGTAAAAACGAGGAAATGCTCAATGAAACTGCGTCCTTTACATGATCGCGTCGTCATTCGTCGTCTGGAAGAAGAGCAGAAGACTGCCGGTGGGATCATCATTCCCGACACCGCCAAAGAAAAACCGGTACGGGGCGAAATCGTCGCTGCCGGCCATGGCAAAATTCTCGAAGACGGCAAAGTGCGTGCCCTCGACGTCAAAACTGGTGATCAGGTGCTCTTCGCCAAATATGCCGGCACCGAGATCAAGGTCGAAGGTGAAGAACTGCTGGTGATGCGTGAAGACGACATCATGGCCGTCATCGAAAAGTAAGCATTGCTGAATATCCCAACCATTTCACCCATTTTGAGGAGTATTTATGCCAGCCAAACAAGTAGCCTTTGCTGAACATGCCCGCGAGAAGATGTTGCGTGGCGTTAACGTGCTCGCCGATGCCGTCAAGGTCACCTTGGGTCCCAAGGGCCGTAACGTGGTGCTCGACAAGTCTTTCGGTGCCCCCACCATTACCAAGGACGGCGTCTCCGTCGCCAAGGAAATCGAACTGGCTGACAAGTTCGAGAACATGGGCGCGCAGATGGTGAAAGAAGTCGCCTCCCAGGCTTCCGACGAAGCTGGTGACGGCACCACCACCGCCACCGTTCTGGCCCAGGCCATCATCCGCGAAGGCCTCAAGGCCGTCATCGCCGGCATGAACCCCATGGACCTGAAGCGCGGCATCGACAAGTCGGTCATCGTCATCGTCGAAGAGCTAAAGAAGCAGTCCAAGCCCTGCAAGACCCAGAAGGAAGTGGCCCAGGTAGGCACCATCTCCGCCAACTCTGACGACTCCATCGGCAAGATCATTGCCGAAGCCATGGAGAAGGTCGGCAACGAAGGCGTCATCACCGTGGAAGAAGGTTCCGGCCTCGCCAACGAACTGGACGTCGTCGAAGGTATGCAGTTCGACCGCGGTTACCTGTCCCCCTACTTCGTCAACAACCAGGACAAGATGGTTGCCGAGCTGGAGAATCCCTATATCCTCCTGCACGACAAGAAAATCTCCTCCATCCGCGACATGCTGCCCATCCTGGAGCAGGTCGCCAAGTCCAGTCGTCCGCTGCTGATCGTGGCCGAAGATGTCGAAGGCGAAGCGTTGGCCACTCTGGTCGTCAACACCATGCGTGGCATCATCAAGGTCGCTGCGGTCAAGGCCCCGGGCTTTGGTGATCGTCGCAAGGCGATGCTCGAAGACATGGCCATCCTGACCGGCGGCCGCGTGGTCTCCGAAGAAATCGGCATGAAGCTGGAAAGCACCACCCTCGCCGATCTCGGCCAGGCCAAAAAGATTGTCATCGACAAGGAAAACACCACCATGATCGATGG
>Ga0315298_1007768_pt1 | contig 13961 bp, 17 predicted proteins | sample WHS_1_MG_FD_203077 | JGI IMG/M metagenome (GOLD analysis project Ga0315298, IMG submission 203077) | Extremophilic microbial mat communities from Washburn Hot Springs, YNP, Wyoming, USA - WHS_1_MG | ecosystem: Environmental > Aquatic > Thermal springs > Hot (42-90C) | place: USA: Wyoming...
TTTGCAGAGGGCGGCGGCGCCTACCTTCGCCGCGTAGCTCCAGAGGAGGCCCCGCTCCAGGGGGGTCAAGGCGGCGTCTGGCTCGGTGTGGCGGGAGACGCGGTCCACCAACACGTATATGGTCTTAGCTATGGACACTGCACGAGTCTTCACGTCGAAGTGCGGCCAGAACTCGTCGCATTTATACACTGCGACCAGCGCCTTGGCGTAGATGCGGGGCCAGCTGAACATGAGGCTGTCCAGCCTCACGTTGGCCGCGACGCGGCAGGGCCTGCCGAAGGAGACTGTGTACTCCGCGGGGCCCGAGGCGGAGAAGGAGGGGTTCTCCAAGTCGAGTTCTCCCAGCTCGGGGAGCTCCACAGAGAAATCTAGAGAGAGGTTTAAAATTGTTGAACTATATCTTGAGCGCGATGTGGCCGTTTAGGGCTTTTTCAAGCCGCTTCTCTACGTCGTCCCAGTTCACCACGTTCCACCAGTTGTCTACGTAGCTTCCGCGGTCGTTTTTGTACTGGAGGTAGTAGGCGTGTTCCCACACGTCCAGCGCCAGGAGGACTTGGGCGTCTGCGGCGTGCATGAGGTTGTGCTTCTCGATCTGGAGGATGAGTAGCTGCTCTTCCAACGGCTCGTATATGAGGATGGCCCAGCCGACGCCTTCTACGTTTTTGGCGGCTTGGGAGAACTCCTCCTTGAACTTGTCGAAGCTTCCGAAGAACTTCTGTATCAAGTCGGCGGTTCTGCCGCCGGGCTTGCCGCCGCCCTTGCCGTGGGGCGCCATGTTGGGCCAGAAGATGGAGTGCAGTATGTGGCCGTTGAGGTGGAAGGAGAGGTCTCTCAGCACGGCCCTTATGTCTATCTGCTGGAGCTCGCCTTTTCTGAACTTCTCCAGCTTCTCAAGCGCGGCGTTGGCGCCGTTGACGTAGCCTTGGTGGTGCTTCTGGTGGTGGAGCTTCATTATCTCCTCGGCGATGTAGGGCTCCAAGGCGTTGTAGGCATATGGGAGCTGTGGTAGGGTATACCTTTTTGTTGTTACCATGGCAACCTCTCCGTTTTCACCATTTAAACATAAAGATAGACGCCGCAGTTGCGACGCGAATCGACGCAATAGATTCGGAAACTTGCCGCAAGCCCCGTTGGCCCAGTACGGCTGAAGACCCTTGCCAGTTGGGCTTGCCGCCGTGGTTGACCTCTGCATAGAGGCGGGATGGACAGCTCAACACCGCCGCCCTCGGGAAGGCATGTATGGTGGCTGAGTTTTATGTGAGAGAAGTGGGCTAGGTGGGGCAATCCTCTACCGTGAGTTCGTCGCCTTCTGTCCTGTATTTCGCCGGGGTGAGTGGCTCCGTGGTGAGCTCCGGCACTAGGGATGTGCCGGTTTTGAGGTCGAACTTGGCCCAGTGGCAGGTGCAGACCAAGACGTCGCCTTCCAGCTGACCCGCCGTGGTGAATTGGCAGAAGGCGTGGGGGCACTGGTCCCAGTAGATGTATATCTTGCTCCCCGTCTTGACGGCGAAGCAGTCTGTGCCGGGTATGGGGGTTATGAACCCCTCCTTTATCTCTGAGATTTTTATCCGCATGGTGCTGAGGTGATCTGTGGATTTAAGTTAGTCGGCGGTGAGGAGGCGCTCGACGATCACGAGGGCGGCGGCCGTCGCGGCGGCGGAGAAGGCGGCGAGGTAGATAAACGCCGTTGCGTCGGGTGGCGTGCCGTAGGTCACGGCGTCTCTGCCGAGCTCCGTCAAGTATGTCAGCGGGTTGACGGCGCTTATGGCCTTGAGCCACTCTGGGAAGAACTGTCGGGGGAATAGGGCGGTGGAGGTGAACATCAGCGGCATCGTTATGAAGTTGTTTACCACGCCGGGGGCGTGGAAGTCGCTTGTGTTTACCGTAAGCGCCGTGAAGAGTGCGGCAAAGCCCACTCCTGCGGCGACCAAGGCGGCGATCCAGAGAAGGAGGCTTGCGGGGTTTACCGAGTAGTGCACGCCCAGGAGGACGCCTACCGCCAGTATCACGGGCACCGTGAGGAGGCCTCTGGTGGCGGCGCCGAGGGCCTTGGCGAGGAACACGGCGGCCTTGGGCGTCGGCGTGGCGAGGATCCTCTTTAGGTATCCCATCCGTTTGTCGAAGACTAGGCTCATGGAGCTGAACATCCCCGTGGTCATCATAGTTATCGAGGCCATGCCGGGTAGCATGTATGAGAGGTAGCTTCCCACGCCGAAGAACTGGGTGAGGAAGGCGCTGGGCAGGCCGGCCAGGCTGTTGCCGAAGAAGATTATCCACATGACCGGCTGCGCAATTATCATAAGCCACATGTATCTACTGCGGAACAGCTTCAACACCTCTCGCTTGTACAAGGCGTACAGCTGGGCGATCATCGCCTAGCCCGCCGGACCCGCATATATATCTTCCTCAAGTCTGTCTGTTCGCCTTCTATAGACGCGCCGGTTAGGTTTATGAACACCGTGTCGAGACTGCTCTTCTTAACCCTTACGCTTTTGACCCCATCCACGGCCTTCACCACGTCGGCCAGCACCTCCTCGGCCCTCCGCGTCTTGACGAGCATCTTCCCGTCTTGAGCCGCCACCTCGCCGAAGGGGGCTAGCCTAGAGACGTCCACCGGCTTCTCCACCTCCAGCTCAATCACGTCTACTCCGTACTTCGCCTTAAGCTCGTCCGGCGTCCCCACGGCCGCGATCTTCCCCTTGTTTATCACGGCGACCCGGCGGCACAGCTCCTCCGCCTCCTCCATGTAGTGCGTGGTGAGGAGGACCGTAACGCCGAACTCTCTGTTTATCTGCCTCACCACCTCCCAAAACCCAAGCCTAGCCCCCACGTCTAGACCAACGGTGGGCTCGTCCATGAAAAGTATCTCGGGCCCGTGTAGGAGGGCCATGGCCACCTCGAGGCGCTTCCGCATACCCGTGGAGAACTTCCCCACGGGCCTATTCGCCGCATCGGCGAGGCCGAAGTACCTCAAGAGCTGGAGAGCCCTCTCCCGCCAGTTAGACACGCCGTGCAACCTGGCCTGGATCTCCAAGTTCTCCAAGGCAGTGAGCTCGTCGTCTACTATGATCTCGGATGAGATCCACCCGATCCTCCGCTTCACCTCCCGCGTCTCCTTAACCACGTCGAAGCCCGCCACCAAGGCCCTGCCAGACGTCGGCCGCGTTAGGCCGGTCAAGATCTTGATGGTAGTGGTCTTCCCCGCCCCGTTGGGGCCCAGCAAGCCGAAAATCTCGCCGCCGGCCACCGAGAAGGAGACCCCGTCCAGCGCCACGACGTCGCCGTAACGCTTCACAAGGTTCTCAACCAGCACCGCGTCCATGACAGCGACCGATCGGATGTATATAAGCTAGTTGCCGGCGAGCATCCGTTTAAGCAACTCCTCGCGGGCCTCCCGCACTGCGGCGAAAAACAACACTAAGCCGATCAACCCTATGACGAGCGATAAGGCTTCGATGAAGCTGAACAGAGCCGAGAGGACTTCTGCAACATATACTAAAGAAGTTACGACTTATAAAGTAATAAAGGTAATTCCTACGCCTAACCACGCCAATGTTCAGAACTGCGAAACCCGCCAGAACCGTCCCCCTCTGAATATCAACACTGTGCACCTCCCGGCGGCCTTGACGGCGTCGTAGTCTCTCGTCACCACGGCGCATCTGGCGCCGCACTCAGCGTCGCAGAGCTCCACTGCGTATATCTCCGCCGGCTTCTGCTCAGAGAGGCGGCAGTCAAAGCCGTACCTCCGGCAAAGCTCAAGATAGCGCCTCGCCAGCGGCATATGCGACTCGTGCCAGGCGTCTACCACAAAGACGACGTCGAGACCAGCCTCGGCGGCCGACTTGAACAGCTCCTCGGGCTGGCTTAGAGACGCCGCCACCGAGAAGACGTCTACGTAGAGTCTGCGGTAGTTAAGAGGCGAATCCGGCTTGAGGTTAAAGACCCCCTTTCTAGTCCTCCTCATGGAGCCTCTCCACGAGGAACTTGGCCACGGCCAGCGGCACCTCTTCCCCCTCTGCCTCAAGCACCACGTGGCCTGAACATTTCACGGTAATGTATCTGTGGGCTGAGATGACGACTATGCGGTGTTTCGGGTTGGCGAAAGACGTCAGCCTAGCTGTCTCGCCGCTCCTCTCCACGAGAGACTTTATGTAAAGCTCGCCGTTGGCCTCAAGCCTGCCGGGGCACTCCACCTCAGCCTCCACGACGTATACCCGCCTGTTCTCCAGTTTCTCCAGCGCCTTTCTGTACCGCCGGTACAACATCACCGCCGCTATGTGGGTGCATATCTCTCTGCGGCGCCTAAAGCCGAAGGCCGAGGTAAAACATGTGCAATACCAACGGCCCTCCCTCTTGGAATACCAGACTTGATAGAGAGGCTTCCAGTCGCCTAACTCGCGGCGGCCGTAGACGACGTAGAGGTCGTCTCCGGCTTCACGGACGTCGCCGAGCCTCATGAGGGTCCTCTTTATCCAGCGGCGGGATTTCCCGGGGAAGGTTCTCGATAGGGACTCCACAGCCCACTTGAGGGGGTCCGCCGGGCGGCGGAGCGACACTTATAGACTCTCTATGTATATATAACAATCCGCCGCGGCCCCGACCCTTTTAGGACTGAGGGGTCGAGACGTTGCGGAGACTCTGCCCAAGTCTCGGCGGCGTGGGTCTGCGAGACTTAGGGGCGTTGTGAGAGGCGGATATCGCGGAGAGGTTTTAGAGGAGGACTTGTGAGAGACGCGGCAGACCGGCGGCGGTCAACCCACGTCATCTGCACGGCTACGTCGTCGACTGGTTAGGTCAGGAGACGAGGCCTGGGCAACGTGTGGGCGTCTAGGAGACGAAGAGTCGCAGTGGAGATAGTTTTCCACAGCCGCCGCTTGATTACCTAAAGCGCTGTGGCTGGTCCCGGCGGTTCTCCGCTGGAAGCGCCGCAGAGAAACGGTGGTTATGCCTATGCCGCAGATGCTACCGGGCCCCGCTCACCGCCGCAGGATGCCCAGGCGCCTCAGCGAGGTTGAAAGCGCCTCCCGGGCCGCCGGCGAGGAGGCCGCGAGGAGGGCAAGCGACAAGCCGCCGAGCAACAGTGCGTTGGGGAGATACGTCAATATCGTCTCCAGTGCCCCGCCTCTTACGTAGGGGAGGAGGGGTATGGGGGCGGCGTAGATTAGGGCTAGGGCCGCGGCGGCGGGTAGGTAGAGTTTTGTCAACAGCGGTAGGTAGCCCCGCCCCAGGAGCCACAGCCTGTAGGCGGCTGCCAAGGAGCCGGAGATCGTAAATGCAATAGCCATGCCCGGCGCGCCGTGGGCCTTGGCGAGGAGGTAGGTGAGCGTTATAGTGAACGGCGCCGACGCTATGTCAAGCATGAGTGCCTTCGCTGGCTTGTCTCTAAGGGTGAAGACCGTCTTCTCCTCCGCGCCCTTCAGCACGGTGTCTGCGTGGAGTAAAATACCTGAGGCTAGGAGCGCGGCGCCGTTTAGCCAGACGGCCTCTATCAACGGGACGCTTCCGAGCTCCGACGGCCGCAGAAGCGTTACGTACCACTCTGGGCTTTTAGCCATCACCGCCGCCGCGACTAGGTATAAGTAGAGTAAGACTGCCCCGTCTAGGAGGGCGCGCCGAAGCTTATTGGCTTCTGCAAGGAGAGAGCCGTACATAAGGGGCACTATTGAAAGAGCTGGGTAGACCGACTTGCCGATTTGAAATAGAACGTAGTTGTAGGAGAGGAGGAGGTCTCCGCCGGCTACGAACACCGCGTATGTGGCTAAGCCGCCTATAAGCGCTGAGAAAAGGTAAAGTGTTTGGTATGGGGCTCCGCGGATGAGTTGTCTTAACGTCGCAAGGTGGATCCTCGGCTTGGCTAGTTTTGCAAGCGTCGTGGGTAGAGACATAGCTACGTTGATCAACAACACGGTTGACACCGCGGGGCTGAGTCTGATAATAAACGCGCCGGCAAGCTTCGCGGTCTGGCTTACGTAGCCCAGCAGAGCCAGCGTCTTCTGCCGATATATGGACAGGTAGGCGCCGGCCGGCCACGCCGAGAGGATGAGAAGCGTTAAGCCCAGCGCAAGGACTGCGGCGTCGAATTTGCCGTATACAGCGATGTAAACCGCGAGGGAGACCCACGCCAAGAAGGAGGCTAAGACGCCGGCGCCGGCCAGCTCAGAGATGCGCTCCGGCTCCTTCGCCAACACGCGTGGGTACCAGCTGGTGACGTATCCAAGGATAGACAGGGCGATGGCGTAGCCTGAGTTGAAAACTGTCAACACCGCAAGCTCCTCCGCAGGCAGACGCCTCGTCACTACCAAGGTATAGATGACGGAAGCAACAAGCGCGTAGACGCCGCCCAGCACCGCAAGCGACCTAGACCCAAGCCTAACCATCGCAACCACACCTCCACACGTATTTAACAAGTCGCGCCTTTCTCTATGGCAAACCACGGCGAGTTCTAGGCCTTCCCGAACTTCAGCGGCACGTCGCGTCTGGCCGCCACATAATATGCAGTTTAAGACGCCAAGTTTGATGTAAGAGGAGGAAAACTGCAAACCACATAACCACCATGTTCGCCCTCCTAATCTCTGAAGCGAGTTCTAGGCCTAAACGCTCTGGCCCCCTGACGTCGCCGGTCTCTCTAAGCCGGGGCTCCCTCCTCGTGTTATATAAGCCTCTTCCTGTATGCGGTGAGGATGGCTATTATTGTTTTTCCGTCTTTTATCTCCCCGGCCTCTATCATGTCGAGGACTCGGCTGGGCGGGAGCTTCACCACCTCCATGTCTTCCTCGCCGGGGTCTCTTCCCTGGACGCCTACGTGTTGGAGGGCGTCTGTGAAGTAGATGGTTATACGTTCGTTGGAGAGGCCGGGAGTGGGGTAGAAGTCGAGAAGCGGCTCCAGCCTCAGCGGCTTGAAGCCGGTCTCCTCCACCATTTCGCGTATAGCCGCCTCGGCGGGGTCCTCCCCAGGCTCCAGCGTCCCGGCGGGCACCTCCAGCATCCACTGGCCCAGCGCCCCCCGAAACTGCCGCACAAGCAAAACCTCGCCCTCCGCCACGGCGAGCACCGCCACCGCGCCCGGGTGGACGAGGTACTCCCCCCACACGATCCTCCCACCCACCGACCGGGCCCTCTTGACCAGGCTGAACTTCCTTCCGCGGTAGATCACCTCTTCCATGAGAGGCGGGACAAACGGGTTTTAAAAGGTCAGCGACCAGAAACCGTCCGCACCCATCGGAGGCCTGGGTATCGTCACTGGAAGAGAAGAGGTGGGGAGTTATTTCTTTTCCCTCCACAACACGGCGGTCACTAACGACGGCCGCAGATTAGCCCAGCGAAACGGCTTAAAGCCGTGCGGAGACTTGCTGGGGTACCGGGTTTGAACCTAGCTAGAAGAATTGGTGGACCGGCCGGGATTCGAACCCGGGATCTCCCGCGCGCGAGGCATATGCGCCGCGGGCCTAGAGCCACGCGGCAGGGCATCCTTCCGCTAGACTACCGGCCCCGTTGTTTCGTTGCTTCATCTTTAAAAACTTTATCGGTGATAGACATTTGCTGTACCGACAGATAATTCGTGGGAGTTATCTCTCCACCATTATTAAAAGACGTAGCGAATAACTACCTGGACGTGCGGCTCTACTTTGCAGTGATTCCATACAGCGGTCGAGTTCGGCGTCTTCAATTAGGCCTGGCTCTCGCCGCGCATCTCAGTTTCGCGCAGGTACGCCTATCCGCAATAATTCCTTACAAGCCCAGACCCACTGGGTCAGACCTATAGAGCGGACTCACAAGCAAGCTGTCTGTGGATATTTGTGGGCCCGCATGTGTTTGGTTTAGTCATAATGTTATGGCGAGCCCCTACGTCGGGTCTGTCTCAACCATATTGTTGCCAGACAGGTTTAAACTTCCGCCGAAGCTCCCCAGTGGGCCGGCGGAGGGGTGCCCGCTTGACGCGCTCTGATGTCGAATTCAGGTTGTCACCCTAATTTTATTAATGCCGTTTTTTGGGGTCCCATGGCTGAGGTTTCTCTCGTTCCGTCGATTGGGCCTTTTGGGGTTGTGGCAGGATTCGTCTTGACTATCTTGGCTGGTCTTTTGATTGAGCAACTGGTGCACTACATGTCTTGGAGGTTTCAGCGGGCGGCTGTTGGAGTCGCCGCGATATTTGTGCCCATCATTACGTCGAGCCCCGAGCTCGCCATATTTACTGTGGCGCTTTTGCGGGGCCAGGCGGAGATCGCTTGGGGCTCCATCGTGGCTCAGCCCTTCATGGCGGCTACCGTGATCTACCCTGTGGTTATAGCCGTCAGCTTGGCGGCTTGGGCGTTGGGGTGGCGGAGGTATAGGTTGCCTCATGTACGTCGAAGAGTGGCTGTCCCCCTGTTGGTCTTCACCATACCGCTTCTGCCTATTCTCTTCCTGCACCCCGAGCGCTATGGTATCTACGGCCAGCTATATGGCGTGTTGTTGCTTGTGCTTTATTTCGTATACGCTAAGTTTATGCTTCGCGAGGAGGAGGTGAAGAAGGCGGGTTCTTCGTTGTGGTTGAGGAATCCCGTGTTGCAGATCGTGGCGGCGGTGGTGGCTATGGCCTTCGGCGCCGAGTGGATGGTGGGCGGCATAAAGGAGCTGGGGGCGTCGCTGGGTCTCGACAAGCTTGCTCTCTCCGTGATACTGGTGCCCGTGGCCACCGTGATGCCTGAGTCCATCGTCGGCCTCATATTTATCGCTAAGGGGGAGGACGACGAGGGTGTCGTCGTTATCGTGGGCGAGAAGGCGCTTTACAGCACCTTCTACCCCGGACTGGCGATGGCCTTCGGCGTCTACAGCCTAGAGCCAGCTGCGGCGACCGCCTTAACCATAGCGATTATCGTATCTATGTTTGAGATCGTGGCCATCTGGTTCGGCTACTTCGGCCTCACAGCCCCCATAGGGCTGGGCGGCTACGTATATTACATCGCATGCTACACACTCCACATGCCCTGTCCGCAACTCGGTGGCTTCGCCTAGACGCGACTTGGCGTTAGAATCTGCCGCCTGTGCGATTCGGCCTTTCTACAGCGGCCGAGGTGTTGTCCGATCACCGTCTCGTCTCCTCTAGCCACTTCTCTATGGCGTCTGCGAGTTCGGCGAAGCGGGCGAAGTCATCTAGATGCTCCCTGCCGCACTCGATCTCTATTTTGCCGTCGCTCTTCCGGCGTATCCTCGGCTTTACACCTGTCAGCGCCTCTATCACGGCGGCGAACCTCTCGGCGTCTGCCCCCCTGCCACCATGCGCGTTGGCCCTCGCCGTGGCGAAGCTCAAGACCGCGTTTCTGCCATATCTGCCAAACGTAATCGTGTACTCACGCATCACGCGGTCCATAATCGTGTGCTCGCCCTCCACGCGGCCCACCTCCGCCGTTATTTTAATCCTCAGCAACTTCTTGCCGTTTCTGTCCTCCTCAACGGCTTCTCCGCCTATCACCTTCACAACGTATGTCTTGCCATCCACCTCAACCTTCTTCTCAAAGCCCTCTAGCTTCAGGGAGTCTCTAGTCTTGCCCTCCTCTATGATCTTTGTGGCTTTTTCGTAGACGTCGTCTCCCGCCTTCACCGCCCTCTGGAGTATGTACTCCACGAAATCTGCCGCCAACCTCCTCTGTTGTTCATCCTTGCCGTAGACGGAAAGCCAAGCGGCGTGCGCCAAACCCTCCTTGTGGATCGAGACGTAGCCCGCCTTCTCGCCCTCCGGCATCTTCACCGTGAAGTCCCTCAGCACCTCCAACTCCTTCAACGCCTAATCAAGTCGAAGCACACCTTTAAAGCCGTCGGCCGGCAAAAACCCACAGGCGGCCGCTCTGTGGCTGGCGTCGTTTAAGAAGCTGGGTCTTTTGAAGGCGCTGGCGGAGGCGGCTGGCACAACGACGGTTAGCATTAGGAAGGCCGCCGATAGGATGAGGATATGATGGGCGTCCGGAAGATAAAGCAGTATCTGCCGGCTCTGCTTTTGCACATACAGAGGCGTGTGGGTGGTGAGAGGGGCTTTCTAGTCGCGGTGCGTACCCGCGATATATGCGGGGTGGATAGGCGGTGTGGTAGGGCTGTGCACAACCTCATGATGAGTCTGGTTGCGAAAGGACTAGCGAGGCGGTACAAGAAGGGGGTCTACTTAATCGAGAGGAGGGCTGTAGAGGAGGTCTTAACAGCCTTGAAGAAGTGGATATGACGACAGCTAGAAAGATTAGGACAACAGTCTCAGTTTTTGAGCTTCCTCAAAAACTTGGTATTCTACAATACGTGGAGTACGAGCCGCCTCCGAGGGATTGGTGTACCGACGGGTGCCTCTACGAGGGGGTGCTGACGGCTGAGGGGTGCCGCAGAGGCGTGTGTATAAAGTACCGCGTATGGGTTCACTCAAGGGATAGGAGGAGGTGGGAGGTGAAGGAGAAGTGGAGAAGAAGGAGGGATGAGGATGTGGGTGGCTGTATCAAGCAACAAGTGGCTGACGCTCTGTGGGAGTTGAGTGGACAATACGACGTCGGGGTGTGGTATGAGTATGTAAGGGTGGGTGTGTGGGTTAATCAATACGACGTCTTCTGTGGTGTTGTTGTGGATGGGGTGAGGCTGGATCAGCCGTTTTGCCGCGCGGTAGAGGAGTGTGTTGAAGAAATACTAAGAGACTACAAGAGGGAGGTGGAGAGGCTTAGGGAGCCGCCTGAGCCGGCTTTAGTTATCAAGATCGACCCAGCTGAAGAGTTGCTGAGGGAGTGGCCGGAGCTGGGGGCGTTTGGGACGGAGTGGGTGAGGAAGTGGCTGGATCTTAGGGAGAGGTTAATTGAAATCGCCAAGGTTATGCGTAGATATCCGTGGATGGTTGATGTGGTGAGGCAGAGGCCTATGAGCATTCTCCACCCGTATATGGTGGAGGTGTATGTGGCGAGGGACGGGTCGGAGACGTGCCTCTCGCTGAACCCGCCCAAGGCCTTCTGCGCGCGGGACGGAGCCGTGAAGGAGGTCAAGCTAGAGCTGGAGTTCAGCAGATACGAGACATACGAAAACAAGATTAGAGAGGTGCACCGCCCCAAGGGACTGCTGGCCTACGCCGCGGCGGCGAGAGAATACGTGAGGATACTCTAGCCACTTTCCATAGGGAGATGTTCTTCAAAATATATAAAGTGGCTTTTTAGATAGCCTATGCATAGAGATAAGGCTATCGGCGTTGGTCTTATGGCTGTGGGTGTGATTGGGATTTTGTTGTACGGCTGGCTTGTGTTTTTCTCGCCGTGGCAGGTCTTTATTCTTCAGCTGACGGCGTTTGTGGCGGTGGCCGCCGTCTTGGGCATACTGGCCTGGGTGGGCTACGCGCTGGCCACCACGCCGCCGCCGAAGCCCATAGAGGAGATAGAAAAGGAGGTCCAGAAAGCCTTGGAGGAAATTGAAAAACAGCTGAAGGAAGAGGCGCAGACCACCTCGTAGGTTTCGACAAGGCAATTTTCAGGTACCTCTTCTTTACCTCTTGTATGACCTGGGGGATGTCGATCTCCATGGGGCAGACCTCTTTGCAGTTTCCCGCGTGGACGCACTTCAGCGCGTGGGGGCCTGCCGCCTCTATTCTCCTCGTCACAGCCCAGTCTCAATAGCCGCGTTGTTATTACCCAGGACCACCTTCTCTCTGCCCACGATGTTCGCCGGGGTCTCCACGGTGTGTTCCCTCTTCCCGGCTGGTTGCAACAGCCTCCGACCCTCTCAACGGATTTTCTGATTTAGTAGTCTATGTTCTTGATTACCTCCTCCTTCGCCTTCTTCACCTCGCGGGGCTGGTTGCTGAGTGTGGGGTGTTTTGCTAGGGTCTCGTATGTCTTAGGTACGCTGTGTGAGGTAGCTCTCTCGGTGGCGATCTCGCGGCTCATAGCTCCACTACCTCGGCTGTATCCCTAGCCTCTGCTGTCTCGATCCGCGAGAGGGTCAAGCAGATTTCCTGTTTAAAAATTGGTCGTTATTATCTTGTTGGTTAGTGCAGGCCGTTGCATTGCTAAGTGTGCTAGGGGGGTTTAGAGGTGGTTGAGGGATGTGACTCGGGGAGTTTCTGGGTGGTTGCGCATGGCTCTACGTGGACTGACACATCGCCGCCGAGCTCCTCTTTGACTGATTTCTCCACCTTGTCGGCGATTTCGTGTGCCTCCCTTATGGTGAGGTTCTCGTCCACGGTTATTGTCACTTCGGCGTGGTATATGCCCCCGGACTTCCTAACCTTTACCGCCTTCACTGTGCAGACGCCGGATACCTCCTGGGCTCTCCTCCTCGTCTTCTCGACGACGTCGGGAGGCGCGTAGTCCAGCAACTCCGACACGGAGGACTTGAGGAGGTTTAGGCTCAGTCTCACGAAGTAGACGGTTATCGCGGCGGCGAGGGCCACGTCCAGCGCGGGGCCCCACCGCATAAACGCCTCCGGGGCGTATATAGACGCCGCCGCGCCGGCTACTAGCATCGCCAGTATTGCTGAGGAGGAGGCGAAGTCTGAGGCGAAGTGGATGGCGTCGGCCTCCAGCGCCCTGGAGACCCCCTTGAAGCGTCGGAGGAACACAACTCTGTTGAGGTCTATGAATATCGCCGCCGCCATTATGGCTATGCCTATCAAAGTAGGCGTGTAGGGCTCCCAGTGGATCATCTTCATGGTGGCCTCGTAGGCTACGAAGGCGGCTGACGCCAACACGGCCAGCGACCCGCCGACGCCGCCTAGGGCCTCCGCCTTGTGGTGGCCGTAGGGGTGCTCCTCATCTGGCGGCTTCAGACTTGTCTTTACAGCGAGGTATGTTATGGTGACGGCGAGGAGGTCGACGGCTGAGTGCACGGCGTCGGCGAGGATGGCCACGGAAAAGCTCTGGGTCCAGGCCAACAGCTTGAGCGTGGTAACCGCCAGGCCTGCGAGGAGCGAGGTTAGGGCGGCTCTCAGCTTGTCCATCACCGCCTCGCGAGGCATCTCTCGGCGGTTGCCCTCAGCTCCTTGGCCAGCTGGGGGTTCTTCATGAGCGCTGTCCCCACGAGGATCCCCCTGGCGTAGAGGAGGCATGCCTTCTCTGCCTCTTCTGGCCGCGAGATGCCGCTCTCCACTATGAACTCCACGTCGCCTCGAAGCGCCTTCGCTATCTCGAAGGCTTTCTGAAGGCTCACCTCTAGGGTCCGTAAGTCTCTGGCGTTTATGCCAATTACCACCTTTCCGCCCCAGGTGGCCACCTCCTTGGCGTCTTGTACGTTGTCCACCTCGACGATGGGGGTGAGGCCCAGCCTCTCGGCGTGTTCCGCCAGCTCCATGGCCTTTTCCCGTTCCACAAGCTTGTGTATTATCAAGACGGCGTCTGCTCCGTAGCCGTAGGCCATATCCACCTGTCTTCTGTCTATTACGAAGTCTTTCATAAGCACAGGCTTGAAGGCCTTGGCCATGGGGATGAAGCGGTAGTCGCCGAGGAACCAGAAGGGCTCCGTCAACACTGAGAAGGCCGCGGCGGAGTTCTGTAGCTCTGCGAAGTAAGCCCAGGGGGGTAGGTCCAGCCTCACTACGCCGCTGGGTGAGGCCCGTTTGTACTCGGCGATTATGCCGAAGTCGCCGAGCGCCTTTACGAAGTCGACCAGAGGCGCTGTGCGGGGCGGCGGCGGAGGCTCCGTGCCTAGGCGCAACTCCACAGACCTCTTGACGGCGGCTAGGAAGTCCACGAATTCGACAAATGCCTGCTTTATATTTTTAAACGCGCCCCGTCTAGACGCCATGCTCGCCCTGTTTATAGCCTGGGGATACGGGGTGGCACTCTACCTTTTCTATCTGTTGCTTCTGCGGCTGTGGAGAGAGAGGGCAGACGCAGTTCTCGTGGGTCTCTTCTTCGGTAGCTTGACGGCGGCGCAGTTCATCGCGAATAAGCTCGTGGACTACGGAGTCGGCGTCGCGCCGGCGGGCACCGTCATATTTATGACAAACGTGGCTGTGCTGGACGCCATGGCGA
>Ga0315298_1007769_pt1 | contig 13961 bp, 12 predicted proteins | sample WHS_1_MG_FD_203077 | JGI IMG/M metagenome (GOLD analysis project Ga0315298, IMG submission 203077) | Extremophilic microbial mat communities from Washburn Hot Springs, YNP, Wyoming, USA - WHS_1_MG | ecosystem: Environmental > Aquatic > Thermal springs > Hot (42-90C) | place: USA: Wyoming...
TTACTTGTAGGCGAATCCCGCCCTGGGCACAAACGAACGAAGTGAGTTTGGGAAAGTGAATCAAACAAAAAAACGGCAAGAGTGCCGTTTTTTTGTTTGATCTATTTTTTATTTAATCTTCTTTTTGGTGTTTTGAATAATTCCATCAATCAATCCGTAGGCTTTAGCGTCTGGCGCGCTCAAATAGAAATCTCTATCTGTATCCTTTTCAATTTTCTCTAATGGCTGGCCAGTATGTTTGGACAAAATTTCGTTAATCTTATTTTTAATCTTTAAAATTTGTTTAGCAGTAATTTCAATTTCCACTGCTTGACCTTCCGCACCGCCCATTACCTGATGTAAAAGAATCTCAGCATTAGGCAAGGCAAATCTTTTTCCTTTTGCGCCAGCTGCTAAAAGCACAGCCGCTGCAGAAGCTGCCTGCCCCAAACAAATTGTTGAAACATCAGGTTTAACATATTGCATCGTATCATAAATTGCCAAAGCTGAAGTCACGATGCCACCTGGACTATTAATATAAAATTGAATATCTTTTTTCGGATCCTCGTGCTCTAAAAACAAAAGTTGAGCAATGATACTATTCGCTACCGCATCATTAATAGGACCGCCCAAAAAAATGATGCGCTCCTTTAAAAGACGCGAATAGATATCATACGCCCGCTCGCCGAATTGCGATTTTTCAATAACTGTTGGTATTAAATTAAAATATTCTTCTTCCATAGTTTTATTTTTGATTTTCTAATAATTGAAAGACTTTTTCATTAGTTAATCTTTCTTTAGTATATTCCAAAAGTGCTCCCTTGTCAATTTGATTGACATCCACCCCTTGCATTGCTTGCTGATTTAAATATTCATTCATCGCTTCTTCAATCTCTTCTGGTTCTGGTTCGCAATTTTCAAGTTTGGCAATCGTGCGCAAAATAATGAATCCTTTTAATGTTTTCTCTGCTTCTTTTCTTAATTCCTTTTTCAAACTCTCCTCATCTTTTTTAATTCTTCCTAAATAATCTTGAAAATCCATCCCCTGTTCTGCCACAAAATTTTTTAACATTTGAAGCTGATTTTCTGTTTCTCCCTCAACCAAAATTTCTGGTAAATCAATTTCCGTTTTCTCAATTAATTTATCAAGCAGCATAATTCTTAATCGGTCTCGTTCTTTAAATTCTTTTTCCATTGAAATACCTTCTTTAATAGATGATTTTAATTCCTCAAAAGTAGCAAAATTGCCTAAGGATTTTGCCCATTCATCATTCATTTCCGGCAATTGTCTTTCATAAACATTATTAAGTTTCACTTTAAAATTCATTGTTTTATCTCTCAAATCTTTTTTCCAATAATCTTTTGAAATCTTAAGCGAAAACTCCTTTTCTTTGCCCTTCTCCAATCCTTCTAAATTTTCTTCAAATCCCTCAGGATAACGGCCCTCACCCAAAATAAACCTGTCTTTTTTAGGAAAATCATCTGTTTCTTTCCCATCAATAAAACTTTGGGTTTCAATTTCAACAACATCGCTTTTTTGAGCCGGCCTTTCAACCTCAACAGTTTTTGCTCTCGATTTTCTTAACCAATCAATGGCGTCATCTACCTCTTTGTCAGTTACATTAACCTCTTTCTTTTCTTTAAAAACCGCTTTACTAATTTCCTTATAATCGCTTAATTCTGGTTTGGGCAAGATTGCGCTCTTTAAAACATAGACAAATTCATTATCTGGTGCAATTTTTCTAATATTTATTTCTGGTTGACCAATCAATTCTAAATCGAGTTGTTCAACAATCTCTTTTAAACTTTTTCTAAAAGCGAGATTGGCTGCTTCATCAAAAATTTTCTCCTCCAAATCAGTATTTTTAATCAACTCTTCAGGAATATTCCCCTTACGAAATCCATTTAAATGAGCTTCACTTAAAACTTTATCTTTAGCTGACTTCCAAAAAACCTCCATCTCTGAAGGAGATAAAACAACTTCTAATTCAATTTGCGATTTTGGTAAATATTTAATTTTATGTTCCATAAATTTATTTTAGAATCTTTAGTAGAGATATTTAAAAGCAGGGGTTTTACCCCGCACCTTTCGGGGATTAAAGATTACGTTTGATATATGGTTGTTTATAAACTATTTTAAACATTTTTTGTGAATTTTTCCAAAATGCGTGATTTATTTTTTTATTTTTAAATTCATCTCACTAGATGCAATTTCTTTAAAAATCCTGCTCTTGTATTATAAAACATTTCTGACTTTTAAATAATGACTGACTATCCTCGAAAGGTGCGAGGTTTTTATTTTTCGGACTGCTCTTCATTTTCGACTGAACTTTCTTCTGATGCATTTTCCTCAACAGCTTCAGCAACGCCACCTTCAACTACTTGATCTGGCGCTGCTTCACTGCGAACGTCAATTTTATATCCAGTTAATTTGGCAGCCAAACGAACATTTTGACCGCCCTTTCCAATAGCTAAAGACAATTGATCTTCTGGAACAAAAACGCGCATCTCTCGCCGAGGTAATGCCTCAACACGTGAAACTTTTGCTGGTGATAACGCTTGCGCCACAAATTCCTCTGGATCATCAGACCATTTAATAATATCGATTTTTTCTTGACCTAATTCGTTCAAAACAGCCATAATTCTTGTACCTTTTTGACCAACACAAGAACCAATTGGATCAATCCCTTCAACAGTGGAATGCACGGCTACTTTACTCCGAAAGCCGGCTTCGCGCGCAATGGCCATAATTTTCACTGAACCAGAAGCAATTTCCGGCACTTCCATTTCAAATAATTTAGAAATAAATTTCGGATGACTGCGCGATAAAATAATCATTGGTCCCCGACCACCTTCTTGAACTGCCAATAAATAAAATTTCATTCTTTCACCAATGCGATAGCGCTCATTGGGAATTGCTTCGTTATAATACATCACGCCATCAACGCGCCCCAAATTAACATAAACATTGCGATTATCAATGCGTTGAATCACCCCACTCACCAATTCGCCTTCCTTATTTTTAAATTCTTCAAGTACTGCTTCTTTTTCTGCTTCTCTGATACGCTGCAAAATAACTTGTTTAGCAGTTTGGGCGGCAATGCGACCAAATTCTTCATGAGATTCTAAAGGAAAAATTATTTCTTCACCTGGCTTGGCTTCAGGTTTAATTTTTTGCGCCTCTTCAAGAAGAATATGTCTTTCAGGATTAAACTTTATTTTTTTTACCACTTCACCTTGCTGAATTTGTTTTTCAGTAGCTGTTAATTGAGAACTCTCTTCCTTTTCTACGGCCTCTTCCTCTCCTTCTTCTTTTAACATATCCTTATCAACAACAATTTTTACTTGCCAAAATTTTACTTCACCTGTTTCCGGGTCAATTTTTGCTCGCACGATATTATTTTTATTCATGTATTCCTTTTTATAGGCAGCAGCAATCGCCTGCTCAATGGCTTCTAAAATTTTTTCTTTGCTAATGCCCTTTTCCTCGGCAATTTGATTAATCGCCATAGAAAAATCTTTTAAATCAAACATATTTTTATTGCTTAAAACGACATCTCCTTAATAAGAAAGGTCCGATAAAACCGGACCTACTCTAATTATTGTAACAAAAATTAATAAATGGTCAAGTTTATTTCTCAGTTGGCAAATTAATCGGCGGCTCACTTTTTTTAGCTTCCAAACGCTTAAGCATCGGCGCCTCAACAGTTGTTACTGGAAAGTGAAAGAGGGTTGCTAATTCCTCGGTATTTAAAACCATTTTCGTATCACCATTGAATTTGCGCTTGAGATAATTTTTAAATAACACTCTCTTTTTCCAAAATTCTTTTTGCTCTTTAAATGGTTTGTTTGCTTTTGTAACAGATGGTTTATATGGTTTAAAGCCATTGAGATGTAAAGTATTAAATTGTCTGAAAAAGCCCATCACACTCGTAATGTTTAAGCGAGTGAAATCATCGCGGCGATCAATATAGACAAAACGAATGGTTGTATCAAAAAGTAGCTTGGAAGTTTTTCTTTGAATTGCCTCAACTATTTCTTTTTCACCAGGCGTTAAATTTTGAACATTACCAGGCGAACCAGCAGAACCGCTATCTTCCCACCATTGAGGGGCTGTAAACGGAGCGCGCACTAAGTGATACAAAAATTCCAAAACATAATCAAAATAAGAACGTTGAGTGGGTTCTTTTTTACCAATTAATTTTCCAACAATTTTTTCTCCTTCTTTTTTACAGCTATCATCTGCTGGTTTGAAAAGAATCTGCACCCAAATTTTTTCATCTGGCCCAAGTTTGCTTACAGTTTCTAATAAACTGGCTAAAGGATCAATAATTTTTTCTTCTTTTTGTAATTCAAAAAAGGGATAAGTGAGAATCGGATAAGGCGAGGGCTGGGTAAGCATAAAATCCAATCCCCAAAGATCCCAAAATTTATTAGGTAAAAGCGCGGAGAAAACACTAGTATAATCCTCCACTTCATTTATCTCCACATCTGGATATTGAGCATAAAGATGGGACTCCACTAAATTTTTATAATCCTTTGGCGTGCGGAAATAAAAAGAAACACCCTCACCATTGCCTACAATTTCTGCACTCAACCAAAGCTGCGTTTTACCCTCAAAAACTCTTTCTTTAAAATTGGGCTTGGAAATCTGAATCGAGTGCAAAGAGGCAAAAACATTCTCCATTGATTTAAAACTTTTCTCAACATAGCGCGGCACTTTAATCTCAAAGACCACATATTCTACTTTCTTTAAAAACTGCTTTTTAATATATTCCAGCCACAATTTATAAATAGCCGAGAACAAAAGATAAGGAATAACAATCCACCACACCCATTTAATTACTTGCCAGGCGCTTAATATTACTTGCTTTAAAATTTCTAATGCATCGCTCATTATTTAAATTTTACAAAAATTTTATTTTCTAATCAAAGCGTAGCGGCCATCCGGAAGTTTTTGAAAAACTTTTTTATCTTGCAAAACAATCAAAACCGTCATATCTTTCACCATTCTTTGTTTAGCAATTTCTTTTACCAAATCGCGATAATACATTGGCTTCTTCGCTAAAATTTGGATTAATAAATCTTTCACAGTTCCTGGTTTATATCCCCATTCTCTTAAAGCATAGATCCCGCGTCCAATTAAAACAAATTCTTTGTTTCTGATTAATTCATTATGCAAGCTATTAACAGAAATTTTCTTATCATCAAAATTAAGGTCATTAATTTTTTGAATAATCTCACTGAAGTGCAACGGTCGATTCGCTTTTGTTAAAACCAAATAAGCTTTTGTTCTTACATTACGTGGTCTAATAAAATTCCAATCAATCAAGCCAAATTCATTAAAAGGATTAAAACCAAATCTTTTACTTAAATCTAAATAAGAAATAACAAGGTTCTCATTTTTAATTCGGAATTCTTTCATTGTTTTTCTTAAAAGCAACTGATACTCATCAAGCATCAGTGGTCTTTTATAGCTTTTAACTTCTTTCTCAACAAATTTATGAAGACTAACTGACTTCTCTAAGATTTCTTCATAGAGATACCAATTAGAATAAACCTGAGGATTTTCATTAAAATAATTAAAATCAGGACTTATATCTAATAAAAAATTAATATGGTTGGCTAAAAGTTCTTTCTTTTTTTCTTCTTTCCACAATTCAATTGGATCATCAATAAGCAAAACCGGCGCTTCTTCCAAAAAGCGTTGCTCTCTTCGAATTCCACCAATAATTTCTAATTGATATTTAATTTTTTCCAAAATATCATTAAGTTCGTTGAGATTCTGTTTTAATTTCTTTAAAGCTGACTCCTCAATTTGGCGAATGCGTTCGCGCGTCAAACCTTTTTCCTTCCCAATTGCTTCCAAAGTTAAAGGTTTGGTATCAACCAAACCATAACGTTTTTCTACAATTTCTTTTTGTCTTTCCGGCAGAATTCCAACAAATTCTTTAATTGTTTGTAATAAATTTTTGTTAGCCATAGTTTTAAAAAACAAATAAATATTAAGAATAAATTTTGATTTTGTCAAGCATTTAAAAATCCTCTTATTATCTTTAAAATTTTAGGCCTCTTCTAATTTCAAAGAAACAGCTTTAGAAACACCCTCCTCTGCCATCGAAATTCCATATAAAATCTGCGCCATCTCCATTGTTGCTCGATTATGGGTTACAACAATAAATTGTGTTGTATCAACTAAATCAGCCAAAATTTTCGCAAACTTTTGAGCGTTCATTTCGTCAAGTGCGGCATCAACTTCATCCAAAACAACAAAGGGCGGTTGCATTGCCGAAACAATGGCAAACAAAATACTCACAGAGACTAAACTCCGTTCACCACCAGACAACGCTTCTAAACTTTTTATTTTCTTTTTGGGCAAGTCGACAAAAATTTCAATTCCTGTTTCAAATTCTTTTTCTTCTTTTTCTTCTGCATCAGCTTGACTTTCCTCGCCCTCTTCTTTTTTATTCTCTTCATTTGTCTTTTCTAATTTTTCTTGCTCATTATTATTTTCTTTCTTTTGTCTTTTAGCGATCTTAATTACAGAAAGTTTGGCGCGTCCACCACCAAAAATAATTCGGAAATATTTATTAAACTCTTCGTTAATAATTTTTAAGGCTTCGGAAAATTCTTTATCAATTCTTTCTGTCAGCTCTTCAATAATTTTTTTAAGATCATCAATAGCTTTAATTAAATCTTCTGATTGTTGAGATAAAAATTGATAACGCTGTTCTGTTTCTTGGGCTTCTTTCAAAGTTAACTCATCAATTTCGCCAATAGTTGCTAAATCGCGGCGCATCCTTAAAATACGCATTTCTAAATCTTCCATATTGGCAATACCATTTTCGGCAAAAGTTTTTTCAATATCAAAATCTTTTATTTTTTCCCATTGAAAATTATTAACGTCCAAATTAGCTTCTTTAAGTTTCATTAATAAATCCGCCTCGCGTAATTTAATTTTTTCCTCATTTAAAATAACATCATTTAATTGTTGTTCTAATTGATGAACAAGCGAGCGCTGTTTTTGAATTTCTAATAATACGCTATGAGAATCCTTCCCCACCTCATCATCTTTTTGCCTTAACTCATCAAATTGTTTATTATAAGCCGCGATTTTTTCATTAAACTCATTAATTTGCGCAAGAATTTGCTCTTTTTCTTTTTCCAACTTTATAATCTCTCCTTCATTATTGTCTGTTTCTGACTCTTTAAAAAGTTCCTCAATTTGCTGAATTAATTTTTTTAAAGTTGATCGCGTCGTCTCTAAATCAAAATTAAGCGCTTCGTTTAATTCGCTTTTAATCTGATTTAATGTCTGTATTAATTTTTCACTACTGGGCTGATTAGCAGTTTTTGGAACAAATCGTTTTAATCCCTCAAGTTGCCCTTCTAAATGACCAATTTTTTTCATTAATTCGCTTTTTTGTCTTTCTAAATCCTCGATTTGTTTTCTTAAATTTTGAAATTGTTGAGAAAAATCCGGTCGTCGTTTTTCCAATTCCTCAAATTGTTTTTCTAAATCATTAAGTTTTTTCTCTTGCTCCAACTTTTCTTTTTCAATTCTATTTTTTTCTTCATTAAATTTTTGGCGCGAAAGATGAATTTCTTTAAACTGCGCTGAATAATAAGCATTTTCTAAAATGCTAATAATTTGGGAAATTTCTTCCCTTTTCTGCCAGCGATTAATTTGACGCCGCAAAGAACGCAAATGAGGTTTTAATTCTTCTAAAAGTGCTTGTGTTTTGTCTAAATTAATCTGACTATTCTCCAATTTTCTTTTGGCTTCTTCTTTTTTTAATTGCAAATCGCGCAGGCCCAAATTTTCTTCAATCATAATTCGCCTTTCGCGCGGTGAGGCCTTAAGCAAAGCATCGGACAAACCTTGATTAATAATTGTTAATCCCTCACTGCCAATTTTAGCTTTGGCTAAAAGTTCAACAACATCTTTTAATCTGACTGGTGAATCATTAATAAAATACTGATTTTCACCTCCGCGCTCCAAACGGCGAGTGATGACCACTTCTTTAAAATCAATAGGCAACTCATTATTACTATTATCCAAAGTAATTGAAACCTGCGCCAAAGACATTCGTGACTTATTAGGTGTTCCGCCAAAAATTACCTCTTCTGAATGAGCAACGCGAATCTTTTTTAGATCTCTTTCACCCAAGACCCAACGAATCGCATCAACAATATTAGATTTACCGCTACCATTCGGCCCAACGATAGCGGTAAAATTAGCTGGAAAAGAAAATGTTGTTTTATTAGCAAAAGATTTAAAACCTAAAATTTCCAAGGATTTCAGTTTCATACAATTTATTTACTCAAGTTATTATTCTTATTTTTCTTTAATTCCTGCCAACTATTTTTTTGAAGAGCTTTTTTAGCTGCTTCTTGTTCGGCCACTCGTTTTGAAGCGCCCTCGCCCTCCTCAATTAATTTATCACCAAAGAAAACACCGACTTTAAAATGCTTCGCATGGTCTGGTCCCCATTCCTCTAAAGTTTTATAAACCGGCGTAATTCCCAATTCCGCCTGCACTTTTTCTTGCAATAAACTTTTTGGATCTTTATAACTTCCTTCTTTAATAATTCGCTCTAAATTCGGATTAATTAAATATTTCTCGATAAATTTTTGGCATCTTTTGTAACCAGAATCTAAATAAATTGCACCAATTAATGCTTCGAAAGTGTTTGCTAAAATATAACGATGACCGCTACCAGTATCTTTAGCTTCGCCTTTTGAAAGAAGGAGATATCTATCAAAATCTAATTTTCCTGCTACTTGGGCTAATGTTTCAGCATTAACCAAACTCGCTCTTAAATTAGTTAAAAATCCTTCTGGATCATTGGGAAACTTTTTAAAAAGATATTCGCTCACCACCAATTCCAAAACCGCGTCACCCAAAAACTCTAAACGCTCATTATGACCCAATCGCCAATTTGGATTTTCATTTAAATAAGAGCGGTGAGAAAAAGCCTGTTTAAGTAGATCAATCTTTTTAAACTTAATTTTAAGATTATTTTCTAGTTGTGAGAATTTATCTTTAACCATTTTTGATTAATTGATTTAATTTCCCGCTCCTTCTTGCGCTTTGGGCAAATCGTTTTTCTCTTCAGTTTTAATTTCTTCTTCAGTTTTTTCTTCTTTCTTTTCTTCCTTTACTAATCCTTCTTCGATCATCTGACGATAAATGGTGCCTAAAACACCATTAACAAATTTGCTTGATGATTCGCTGCCAAAAGTTTTGGCTAATTCAATTGCTTCGTTAATAGCTACCTTTGGCGGCACTTCATCTTTTGAACCAAAAAGCAATTCTGAAATTCCCAAACGCAAAATATTGCGATCAACTAAATTGATTTGCTCCAATGGCCACGCCGGCGCCGTCTTTCTAATTAAATCATCAATTTCTTTAAAATGATCAATTAAATTTTTGGCTAAACGATAAATAAAATCTGGCTCATCAATCAAATCAACAACATCTTTCATATTGCGCTCAATAATGGCCATTAAATCAACATCTTTGTTCTCTTTAGTCCGATAAAAATCCCACTCATAAAGAGATTGAAAAAGAATGGAACGGCACAAATGGCGCGTGGCCATAAAATTTATTTTTTAATTTCTTTTTCCCGACTCTTTTTCTCTTTTTTAGAGAGCTTAGCTAAAACATCAACCACTTCTTTGCCATCATAATAACCGCAATTTGGACAATAACGATGGGGGATCATCGCGGCGCCGCATTTTGGGCAAGCCTTTAATGAAGTGGCTTGAAGTTTTAGATGTGAACGTCTGCGTCTGACTTTTCCATGAGTTGTATGTTTTGTCGGTACACCTCCCATAGTTTTTTAGATTAAACGACTTTTGTTTCATCTTACTTAAACGCTAATTTTTTTCAAGTTTAAATGACTCCGATTTTCTCTTTTACTTCTTTTAATGTCTTTTTGGCAATTTCGCGCGCGAGTTTACTGCCATCGCTAAAAATTTTTCTGACTTTCTTTTTTTCTTTCAGCAATTTCAAACGCTTTTCGCGATTAGGCGCAAAATATTTGATAATTGCCTCGGCTAAATTATTTTTAATCTCACTATAACGCAAAAGTTCAATTTTGATTTCATTATTATCGATGAGTGCCTGATACTCTTTCGGACAAAATTCTTTGTACATCAGCAAAAGATTTCTAATCGCTGCTTGCATTTTTTCAATTTCTGGATGATGAAGATAAGTGCTTTTTGGCTCAAAAACAAAATCATTGTCAGCTAAATAAATACGGTCAAAAAATTCATTGGTGGCAGAAGTGGCGGAGCGAATTCTCTGCTCAATAATTTTTGGTTCATCTAAAACATAAATGTATGAATCGGGATCGGTTTTGGACATTTTTTCTAAAGGATTCTTCAAGCTCATTAAACGCGGCACTTCAGTTAATAAATCTTTGGGTTCAGGAAAAGTTTTGCCATAATAGCGATTAAAACGACGCGCTGATTCACGAGTAAATTCTAGATGTTGCAATTGATCCTCGCCAACAGGGACGGCGTCGGCTTTAAATGTCAAAATATCCGAAGCCATTAAACAAGGATAAGTGAAAAGACCAGCATTAACATTGCCAGGTTGTTTTTGGCTTTTATCTTTAAATTGAGTCATTCGTTCTAGTTCGCCAATAGGTGTTAAACAACTGATAATCCAAGCAATCTCTAAAATTTCCTCCACTTGAGATTGAACAAAAAGGATAGATTTTTTCGGATCAAAGCCCAAAGCCAAAAAATCAATCATCATATTATCAAGAAGTTCTCTTTTTTCTTGGGCAGGAATCGGCGGATCAGTAAAACTATGATAATCAGCAATAAAAAAGAAGCATTGATTGCTCTTTTTGTTTTGCAAATTAAGCCAATTGCGAATGGCGCCTAAATAATTACCTAAATGGATAACACCAGTTGGACGAATCCCGCTTAAAATTCTCATATATTCTTATTTTAAATGGATTTTTGATAAAGCGCAATATTAATAAATGTGAATAAAATTATGATGCCGATGTTGTTATGCTAAAGCATAACAATACAATGAGCTTTTTCTCGTCTTCAATAATTGCTGTTATGCTAAAGCATAACAGCAAAAAAGGAAAGAGGGCGGCGGGTGGCAAATGCCACCCGCCGCCCCATTCCCCTCCCTATTTGCAAAAAATCTTTAAATTATTAAGATGGAGCCTAGGAGGTTTTAAATGAAACTTGGAACCTTAAAAATTTTAAAATGGATTATTCTGTTTTTATTTCTTATTTTTTGCCTTTTTATCTGTTCCCAAAGCGCTGCCGCAAAAAGCATCTCGGACTTTCGCTATTTGATACTTGTTGATTTGAAAAATTTGAATTTGTCACTCAAAGATCTTCAAAGAGGTGTCATAATTAAAAAGTATCCTATTGCCGGACCACGCTCGCTGAAATATCTTGAACCTCTGCCAAAAATTGGCGAGATCGGAAAAATCGAATTCCATCCCTTTTGGTACCCAACGCCCAACACTCGTGAATCTTATTTTAAAAAATACGGCGTTGAACTTCCCACAGTAATTCATCCCACCGATCCGCGCAATGCTATGGGCACAGTGGCAATGGTTTTAAAGTTTGATGGCAAACAGTCAATTTATCGCCTTCACGGCACAAACGAACCTCAATCAATCGGAAAAAGAGCAAGCAGCGGCTGCATCCGAATGAAAAATGAAGACATCGAAGAATTGGCAAGAACTATTTTTAATTTCAAAACAAAAATAATTATTTATTATGAAAAAATTCCGGTTGAATAACCGGAATTTTTTATTTCAAATAATCACTAGGATTTAAATGCGGAAGCTTTCTTTTAAATTTTTCAATAATTTGTTCTTTTTCTGATTTGCTCTCCGCTTTTTTATACGCCTCTTGTAATTTTTTGATTAACGCTCTTCTTTTTTGTCTTAATCGAATTTGCAATCTTCTTCTTTGCTTGCCTATTTTGGCCATGGCCATAATTCTTATTACGACCTTTCCAAAAATTCAAGCTTAAAAAAGATTACTGATAAATTTTTATAAAATTTTTTTAAAAAATCAAGAATCAACTTGTCATGTCTTTTAAAAAGATTATACTGTTAATTGTCTTGGATGACTTCCCCTATAAATAACAAAAAGAGGGAGATTTTCCTTATTATGTTCAAACTCAAAGCCTTATACAAACCAGCCGGCGACCAACCAAAAGCCATCAAACAATTAGTTAATGGCCTTAAAAAGAACTATCGTTTTCAAACGCTTTTAGGTGTCACGGGCAGCGGCAAAACGTTTACCATGGCGAATGTTATCGCCAATTTTGACAAACCTGTTTTAGTTATTGCGCCTAATAAAACTTTGGCTGCCCAGCTTTATCGCGAATATAAAACTTTCTTTCCCGAAAACGAAGTCTGCTATTTTGTTTCTTATTATGATTACTATCAACCCGAAGCCTATATTCCTTTAACCGACACTTATATTGCGAAGGAAGCAGTTATTAATGAAGAAATTGATCGCTTGCGCCATAAAGCCACCTCCGCGCTTTTAAAAAGAAAAGATGTTATTATCGTCGCCTCGGTTTCCTGTATTTATAATCTTGGCTTACCCTCAAATTATTTCTCCTCAGCCATTCATCTCGAATTAAATCAGCCCCTCACCAGAAACGATTTAATTAAACAACTGATTAAAATTCATTTTGAAAGAACTAATAGCGATTTAAAACGCGGCGCATTTCGGGTGCGCGGCGATGTTTTTGAATTAATCCCAGCAAGCGGCGAAGTCATTCAACATATTGAATTAAAAGAACAAAAAATTTCCAAACTCGCTATTATTGACCCAATAACACGTCACATCAAAGAAGAATTAACTGAACTTATTATTTTTCCCATCAAACACTTTATCTCCACTCTCCCCCAAAGAGAGCAAGCCATTCAAAACATCAAAGAAGAACTTGAAGAGCGGATCAAATTTTTCCGCAAAAACGGCAAATTTTTAGAAGCCGAGCGATTAGAGCGCCGCACAAAAAATGATTTAATGATGATTAGAAATTTGGGTTATTGCCACGGTATTGAAAATTATTCTCGTCATTTATTAAATAAACTGCCCGGCGAACCGCCAGAAACACTTCTTTCTTATTTCCCTTACAAAAACGGTAAGCCTGATTTTATTACAATCATTGATGAATCCCATATTGCCGTGCCGCAAATTCGTGGAATGTATGAAGGCGACCGTTCCAGAAAAGAAACACTGGTTGAATATGGTTTTCGCTTGCCTTCAGCTTTAGATAACCGGCCCTTAAAATTCAAAGAATTTTTGGAACGCACCGGCCCAATTATTTTCACTTCTGCCACTCCTGGTCCTTATGAATACAAAGTTTCAGAACAAGTTGTTGAGCAAATCATTCGGCCAACATACTTAGTTGACCCAGAAATAGAAATTCGGCCGGTTTTTGATAAAAAGAAAAATAAAAGCCAAATTGACGATATCACTGAAGAAATTAAAAAAGTCGTCAAAAACAAAGGCCGCGTTTTGATTAACACTTTAACCAAAAGAACAGCCGAGGAGCTAACTGATTATTTAAATGAACGCGGCATTAAAGCCAACTTTATGCACGCGGATACAAAAACAATAGAACGCGCGGAAATTTTAACCAACTTCCGCAAAGGAATTTTTGATGTGCTTGTGGGTGTTAATCTTTTGCGCGAAGGATTAGATCTGCCTGAGGTTGAAATCGTGGCTATTTTAGACGCAGATCGTGAAGGATTTTTGCGAAGCGAAGTTTCTTTAATTCAATTAATGGGCCGCGCCGCCAGAAATGTGAAAGGAAAAATAATTTTGTATGCTGATGAGCTGACAAAATCAATTAAAAATGCTGTTAACGAAGCCACCCGCCGCCGAAAAATTCAATTAGAATACAATAAAAAACACCACATTACTCCCCAAAGCATTCAAAAAGAAATCGTCGCTTTAATTGATAAAGAGGA